>FTJU01000174.1_pt3 | contig 13402 bp, 6 predicted proteins | sample 1658961 | NCBI WGS metagenome assembly FTJU01 (sample SAMEA3914878, study PRJEB12502) | metagenome | biome: forest; material: soil | place: USA | collected 2012-03-12 | depth 0.3 m | reverse complement strand
GTGCTGGTGGTCGATGACGAAGTGCGCCTTGCTGAGACGCTGCGCCGGGGCCTTTGCGTTGAAGGTTTCCTGGTCGACGTCGCCCACGACGGCAACGAAGGATTCGAACTCGCCGCCACCGGCGACTTCGATGTGCTGGTCCTGGACATCATGCTGCCCGGTAAACACGGCTATCAGATCGTTCGCGAGCTACGCCAACAGCAGATCTGGACACCGGTGTTGATGTTGTCGGCCTGGTCGTATTCGCCATCCTTGGCCGACAACATCAACACCGGTGTCCAGATCTGCTGTTGGCGTAGCTCGCGAACGATCTGATAGCCGTGTTTACCGGGCAGCATGATGTCCAGGACCAGCACATCGAAGTCGCCGGTGGCGGCGAGTTCGAATCCTTCGTTGCCGTCGTGGGCGACGTCGACCAGGAAACCTTCAACGCAAAGGCCCCGGCGCAGCGTCTCAGCAAGGCGCACTTCGTCATCGACCACCAGCACGCGCACCGTCACCGTTCCTTTCCAAGCTCTGGTTTCTATTACAACGCACTGGTCGCTGGGCTCGGCAACGTCTCAGCGTTTCCACAGCGCGGTGCGCCCACACTGAAGTCATGTCCGCCGTACTCGACCTGCTCGATTCCTTCGTCACCGAGGTGAGGACCGAGGCGTCGACCGCGGAGATCGCGGTCGCGACGGGTATGGCCGGTACCGCGGTCATCGTGGCATCGCTGGTGGCCGACCGGGTCCGGCCGAGCATCGCCAGACCGGATCTGTGGCGGGTGGCGCGGGCACTCGCGGTCGCGGTGATGTTCGTGGAATCGAGTGTGCAAGTGTCGAAGGCGGGCTGGTTGACCGGCGCCGATGCCGCGACGCTGGAATGGTTCACCACCCATCGTTCCCCCGCGGTCACCACCGTCGCGTCAGCAGTTACCACGGTGGGCAGCCCGGTCGGCCTCGCGGTGATCGGTGTGCTGCTCGCGGGCCTGGTCGGGTGGCAGCATCGCAGCGTTGTGCCCTCGATGCTGCTGTTGAGCGTTGTCGTGGTGAGCTTCGGGGCGAGCACGCTCACCAAGGTCGTGGTCGGGCGAGCACGACCTCCAGCTGTCGTGCAGTTGGTGAGTGAGACCGACTTTTCCTTTCCATCCGGTCATGTGACCGGAACTACGGCACTGGCCGGGGCGCTGCTGGTGGTGTTTCTCGGTGGTCGGCCCGAGGTGCCCCGGAGGCTGGCCGCAGCTGTGTTGTCGACGGTTGTGGTCGCGCTGGTCGCGGTGACTCGCCTGTATCTGGGGGTGCATTGGCTGACCGATGTCATCGGGGGCGTGCTGCTCGGCGTCACGGTAGTGCTGATCGGCGCGGTAGTGGCGCCACACCTGCCACACCGATCTACAGCACACACCGCACAACAAGACTTGCGCGATCGCTCTACCCATCTCGACGCCGCATCGCTGACGACGACGTCGAATTGCCCCGAAAGCGGCCTCGGGTGCCGACACCGAGCAGCACGGTCCGCGGCGCCGCGATCTTGTTGGCCGTGGTGCTGCCCGCAGCGGTGTTGTTGGTCGCTGATTGTGCGGGCCCGAGTGGGGCTCCGTCGGGGTCCTCGAGTGACGTCAACTCCGTCGGCGACATCCCCGACGATCAGGTGTTCGTGCCGTTCACCCGAGGAAATCCTTGCCCTGGCCCTACCTCGCCAGTGTCGCCGCCGCGATCATGACCGCAGTCTCGGCCGCGTCGACGGCCACCATCAGGCTCGCCCGCCACCAACCCCTCACCGCACTCCACGACCTGTGAGCACGACACACGACCCGCCCGATGCGTCGGCAACCGCATCATCAACCACGCTGATCCGTACGGCGTCACTCGGCAGCCATGCCACAGGAGACCCCATAAACCCCGGAGGCACCAACATGAACCCGCTAGCGCCAGCGATCCACGCGCTGGTCCATCCGCGCCGATGGGGACTGCGGGTCCGATCCGCGCTCATCGCCGCGGTCGTGGTCACCGTCGGACTCGGCATCGCCACCCTGTCACTGACCTACGTGCTGTATCGATCCCTGCTCAGTGCCTCCAACGACGCGGCCACCGACCGCATCTCCGCCGTCACCAGCCAACTCGCCCTCGACACCCCGGTCGAACTCGACCGCAGCGCCCTGGCCACCGACTCTCGCATCGCGATCGTCCAAATCATCGACCAGACCGGAAACGTCGTACAGAGCTCCACCAACAGTCCGGCTGAACCGATCACCACCATCCACCCTGCCCCCGGCGTCGTCGCCCACGACCTGCCCGCCACCCGCGGTGCCGGGGAGACCAGGGTCAGCGCCGCCACCGTCGACGGGCTCGGCGGCCGCTACACCATCGCGATCGCGACCAACCAAGAAGAAATCGAAGAAACCATCAAACTCGTCGCCATCCTGGTCGCCCTCGCGACACCGTTCATCGCCGGGCTCGCCGCGACCGCCACCTACAGCCTGATCGGACGGTCACTGCGCTCGGTCGAACGAATCCGCACCCGCGTCGCCGCGATCACCAGCGCCGACCTCGCCGACCGCGTCCCCGTCCCCGAACAGAACGACGAAATCGCCGCCCTCGCCCGCACGATGAACGACATGCTCACCCGCATCGAAACCGGCCACAACACCCAACGCCGATTCATCAGCGACGCCTCCCACGAACTACGCAGCCCACTGACCACCATCACCGCGGCCCTCGAACTCGGCCGCAACCACCCCACCACCCTCACCGCCGACCTCGTCGACGACACCCTGCTCCCCGAAGCCCACCGCATGCGCCACCTCATCGACGACCTGCTGCTGCTGGCCCGCGCCGACGAAAACGCCCTCTCCCACCACCGCGTCGAGGTCGACCTCGACGACCTCATCGCCGCCGAAGCGACCCGCCTGGCCACCAGCCCCCTCACCATCGACACCACCACCGAACCCGCACGCACCACCGGCGACCCCAACCAACTCACGCGCGCCATCCGCAACCTGCTCGATAACGCCACCCGCTACGCCGCCACCACCGTCAACATCAACCTGCAGCGCCACACCGACCACGCCCACATCGAAATCGCCGACGACGGACCCGGCATCGACCCCCAAGACCGCCAACACGTCTTCGACCGCTTCTACCGACCACAACACGACCGCGGCCGCGACACCGGCGGATTCGGCCTCGGCCTCGCCATCGTCGCCGAAATCATCACTGTCCACCACGGCACCGTGCGCATCGACCAGAACACCCCCACCGGCGCGAAGGTCATCATCGACCTACCCCTCACCCACCCTTGACCACAACCAGCCCATCTCGCCGGATAGAATGCGATTGACCGGCCGACACCGTCATGCGGCCGCCACAGCTACGGCTTCGAGCCACAGCATTGAGTGCCCGTCCCGTCATTAGTACCTGGGGGGACGTGACGGGCGTGATCGTCCAATGGTGTTGCGGGTGCTATCTGTGCAGTGTGAAGAATGCTGCGCTGCCGATGCCGACCACCAGGCAGTAGATCGCGAACGGGGTCAGCGTCTTGGTTTCGAAGTACTTGACCAGGAACCGGACCGAGAGGTAGGCGAGCACGCCCGCGACGAGCGAGCCCGCCAACGCGGGGCCGAGGATGTCGTGGTTGGCCGGCTTGAACAGTTCAGGGGTCTTGAGCGCACCGGCCGCCAGGATGACCGGCGTGGCGAGCAGGAAGGCAAAGCGGGCGGCATCCTCATGCTTCATGCCCTTGAACAGACCCGCGACGATGGTGCTGCCGGAGCGGCTGATGCCGGGAAAAGCGCTGCGACCTGGGCGGATCCGATGAGTAGCGCGTCGGTGACGCTGAGCCGCGAGAGCCGCACGTCCGAGGCGCGGGTCCGGATCGGTGATGGGCAGCACCACCGTGTCCTGCATGGCCAGGTCGGCGGTCTGGCCGGTGGGTGTCAGGATGGGTTCGCGTTTCTCCTCGCGATTGCGCAGCAGTTCGGCCGACAGCAGCACGAAACCGTTGATGGCCAGGAAGACCGAGATCGGGATGGAGGTGCCGAGGTAGTTGCGGACCGCCTTCTCCAACACCAGCCCGGCCACACCCACCGGGATGGTGGCGAGCCCCAGCAGCACTCCCAGACGCGCCTCGGGTGTGCGGATCTGCCGGGTGCGCACGACATCCCAGAGCCCGCGCAGAATGCGCAACCAGTCCCGCCAGAAGAAGACGACCAAGGCGATCGCGGTGGCTACGTGCATGGCGACCAGCAGCGCCAGGTATGGGGAGTCCTTGTCGGCCATGTCGAGGTCCTTGCCCGATTGGCCGCCGATCCAGGCAGGCAGCAGGATGCTGTGCCCGAGACTGGACACCGGGAAGAGTTCGCTCACCCCTTGCAGTGCCTCGACGACGATCGATTCCAGATACGTGATGGTCATGCCGGTCCTACCCGAGGGAGGTGAGCAGCGTAGTGAGGGTCTCGGTTTCGGTTGCCGGGTCAGGTTTACTGGCACGCACTGCTTTCAGCGCCTTGTCGATCTGGTGATCGAGGGTGTCCCAGGCGGTTGCGTCCATTCGTTGCAAGGCATCTTGGTCTTGGTCCCAGGCGGTTTCGAGATCCTTGATCCGAGCTTTCGCATCGCCCTGCTGTCCGGCCTGGACCTTGGTGAGGGTGTCTTGGGTAATGGTCCGGAACTTGGCGATCTCCGCTGCGGGGAACTGCGCGGCCACCTGTCCCGGAGTCAGTGGTGCGGTGGTGGTCGCTGCGGTGGCGGAGTCCTCCTCGCCGGCAGATGTGGCGTGGGGCTGACCGGCGGCCCAGACCAGCAGCGAACCGGCGAGGATGGTGACAATCGCGTAGTAGCCCAACATGATTCGCTCGCGAGTCGGACCCGCAGATGCGGCTGAGGTAGGCGATTGTAGCGGGTCGTCGATGATGTCGCGGCGGGTGCGGGTGAGGTAGACGACCGTGGCGAGGATGGCGGCGAGGAAGATGACGCTGGTCACGGCGGTGCCCACGCCGAGGCCGTGATCGGCGGTGGGGGAGGCGAACCAGTCGCCGAGGTTGGCGCCCAGCGGGCGGGTCAGGATGTAGGCGAGCCAGAACGACAGCACCGCGTTCGCGCCCAGCCGCCAACCAAGGATGATCGCGAGGATCAGCCCGGCCGGCAGCAGCACCGAAACCCCGGGGCCCCAGCCGGTCAGTTCGAGGGTCCAGTCGCCGACCGCGGTGCCGAGGGCGAAGGTCACGAGAACGGCGAGCCAATAGAACGATTCGCGGGGCACGGTGACGATGCTGTGGATCGACAGCGTGTGTTCACGGGCGAACCAGATGCCGAACACGACGGCCAGAACCGCGGCAAAAACGCTCGTGCTCACCGCGAGTGGGATCGAGAGCTGGTCGGTGAGGAGACCTCACCGTTGTCGGCGACTGGCTGGGGAACCCGCCACGCGCGGTCACCCGAACCCACTAGCGAGGGAGGGAATAGCGCACGGTTCGAATACCTACTCTCCACCGGTTTGGACCCGTGAGGGCGTCCTTCGTCACCCGGCTTGGCGCGGGCTGCGCGACATCGATCCAGGCCAAGTTCGGCCACGTCCGACCTGACCATCAACGCGACCAGCAAAGTCGTTGATCCGAACGCAGTCTTCTGTCGAGTGTTGTTTTTGCTGTGTCGGTGGTGATGGTTCAGGTTTCGAGTGTGAGGGCTGCGTGGGGTATTCGCGGAGTGCCGGGGTAAGGGTGGCGAGTTTGATCGGCGGGATGTGTTCTGTCAGCTTCCCGATGGCGGATTTCAGGCGTTGGCGTAGCCACCGGCGTTCCACACGAACCACCGGAACTGCTGCGGCGCGAGAGCCTGCCGGGCAGGAATATCCGGCGCTGGCGAGTAGGGCCAGAACGCAAAGCCGCACCGATGGCAATAGAAACCAGCTTGCCACACCGCATCCGCGTTGCGACGACCCCGAACGACTCTGCCGTTGCGACGAATACGACACACAGCAATCGTGAACGGGACAGCCCCGGGCGCCGCCAACAGTGTGGGCGCAGCGCGAGGGCACTGCCACGGCGGCAGGCTGTTTCGATGTGCAGGTGCAGGATCAGGGCGTCGAGTTCGGGGTCGTCGCCGGTGGTGGCCGCGGTCCGGCAGATCTCGGCCAGCTGGCCCGAGGGGATCGCGTATCGGTGGGAGGGACGTCGCACCGGGATCGTGAGTTGGCGGGCGGGGTTGTCGCACGGGCGGATCCACCCGTGGTCCTCGGCGTAGCGGTACACACAGCGCACGGCGCTGATGAAGTGCTCGACCGCGCTCGCCCCGCCGCGGGACGCGCGGTTGACGCGGGCGCCGAGTTGGATAGCGCGTGCCATCTCGTCGAGGTCGGGTTTGCCCACCTGATCGAGGTGTCGGTCGGGCCACTGCTGTTCCAACCGGTCGAGGTGGGTGCCGTAGGTGCGTTTGGTGCCCGCTTTGAGCGTTTCGCGGACGCGGGGAACGATCTCAGCGAATGTCGGCACCGTGGCGCCGACGGTGACGAGGTCGGTGGGGGAAATACCCATCTGGGTCAGCAGCAGCCGTGCCGCTGCGACGGTTTCCGTACTGGCGGGCGGTGTGTTCATCGGCGCACCGCCTCGAGCAGTCGCAGACTCGCCGCGCACAACTCGTCGAGCGCCGCGGGCGGATGGATCAGCAACTGGTTGCGGGTGCGATGCCCGATCAACAAGGTGCGGTCGCCGACGAACAAGCTCACCTGCCGTCGCAGCCGATACGGGATACGGAAGTACCCACTCGCGGCGATGGTGGTCTGTCCGTGGAGGGCGGGTCGGGCCAGCAGCACTCCAGCATCGAGGCGGGTCAGTTCCAAGCGGTTGCCCGGTCGCCAGCCAAGGGCGGCGAAGCCGAGCTTGTCGAGGACGCGGCCGCAGTCGCCGACGGTGCAGATCCCGTAGACGACATCACGGTCGGCAGGGCGCACCGTCGGGGTTGTCGGGAGGGGACCGTGGATGAGCTCCTGCAGCGGGGTCTGGGGAGGGATGATGGGCGCGATCATCGGCGATCTCCCGCGCCAGCAAACTTTCGCGAGGGGGCGGATATGACGGATTCTGGCAGATCTGCCAGGAATCGGTGCAGGTCAGAACGGATTTCCACTGGTCGGCTCCCGTGTGTGCAAGGGCACTCGCACACAGAGCACGGATTTCTGTCACGTTTGACGTGAATCTGTGCGCGAGAGGGGACTTGAACCCCTACGTCCGTGGACACCAGAACCTAAATCTGGCGCGTCTGCCAATTTCGCCACTCGCGCTTGATGGTACGACCGTCCAAACTCTACCGGGCTCGGCCGGCATCGCGAAGCGCACCCCGGACGTGTCGTACCCACCGGTAACCCCACCTGGGATTATAACAATTATATAACGGTCAACATGAGGAGTGCTCACGTTTTGTACGCGTTGGTAACCAGATGGACCAGCGGGTTTGAATCCGAGCGTGAGTCATGTTTCCAGACATTCTGGTACGGATGTACGGAAATACTCGGCGGTAAGCCTGATGTGCGGCGACAAACGTGAGGATTTCCTCATGATTTTCTGGAATCCTTGCGGTCATCAGGGCTCATTGGTGAGAAACACCTGCGCACCCGAGGGAGCGGCGTGTCTCGACGGCATGTCGCCAGGAGAAGGAAGTCGAAGCGTCTTGACGATCAATGAGAGCACTGCGGCCGGAACCGGACAGAGCCCGAAAGTGGTTGGGGCGCCACAGCATGGGGGTTCGAGGGCCCCGCTGCTGGATCGACTGCTGGGCGAAACGCCCTACGCGCTGGCCTTCGGTGGGCAGGGTGCGCGTTGGCTCGGTGAGTTGGAGGAGATCGGGCGCGATGCCGCACTGGAGCCCGAGCTGACCGCATTGGTCAACGAAGCGGCGCAACTGCTGGAACCCGTCGCGGCGCAACTGCTTGTCGTGCGACCGGTCGGGTTCGACCCGATCGGCTGGATGCTCGAGAACGAGCTCGCCGACGGTGACGAATCGGAGGTTTCCGGTGCGCCTTCGGAGCAGGTGCTCCGGTCGGCGGTGGTTTCCATGCCGGGCGTATTCCTGACGCAGGTGGCAGCGGTGCGGGCGCTGAGGCTGCAGGGTCTGGATGCGAACGAGCACGCGCCGGTCGCGGTTGTCGGGCATTCGCAGGGCCGCCTCGCCGCGACCTCGGTGCAGACCGGTGGGCAGCGCGACGCCGAACTCCTCGCCATTGCCCAAATGATCGGTGCCGCAGCGGGTCTGGTTGCGCGCCGCCGTGGTCTGATGCCGGTGGGCGAGCGTTCGTCGATGGTCGCGGTGTCGAATGTCGATCCCGAGCAGCTGCGCACGGTGGTGGCCGAGGTGTCCGCTGGCGTGGATCCTACTGCGGCAGCGGTGATTTCGATTCGCAACGGTCGTCGGCGCGTGGTGCTTTCCGGTACGCCGACCCAGTTGGAGCGGGTGCGTCAGCATTGCGCTCAGATCCATGACGCGCAGACCCGCGAGCGCGATGCGAAGTCGCGCGGTGGTGCGGTGTTCGCGCCGGTCTTCGAGGATCTGGCCGTCGATGTGGCCTTCCATCACCCCGCGCTCGCCGACACGGTCGACATCGTGAGCGGTTGGGCGTCGCAATGTGGTCTGGATGCGGAGCTCGCGGGTTCGCTGGCGAAGGAGATCCTCGTCGACCCGGTCGACTGGGTCGAGCAGGTCGACGGCGTTGTCGCTGCTGGTGCGCAGTGGATTCTCGATCTGGGCCCCGGCGATCTGCTCAGCCGCCTCACCAGCGGTTCGCTCAAGGGCACCGGCGTCGGCATTGTCGCGGCCGCGACCCGTGCGGGTCAGCGCAGTCTGCTGACTCCCGGTGCGATGCCCGAGGTCGCTCAGCCGTGGTCGGCCTTCGCGCCGCGCCCGGTGCGTCTGCCGAGCGGACGCATCGTGGTCGAGACTTCGTTCACCAAACTGACGGGCCGTTCGCCGATCCTGCTCGCGGGCATGACCCCGACCACCGTCGACGCGAAAATCGTCGCGGCGGCGGCGAATGCCGGCCACTGGGCGGAGCTGGCCGGTGGTGGTCAGGTCACCGAGCAGATCTTCGCCGACCGAGTGGCCGAGCTGAAGACGCTGCTGCACCCGGGCCGCGCGGTGCAGTTCAACTCGCTGTTCCTCGACCCGTACCTGTGGAAGCTGCAGCTCGGCGGTAAACGTCTGGTGCAGAAGGCCCGTGCCGCGGGTGCGCCGTTCGACGGTGTCATCGTCACCGCGGGCGTTCCGGAGCTGGAAGAGGCCGTCGCGCTGATCGCCGAGCTGACCGAGGTCGGCATCACACACGTGGCGTTCAAGCCGGGTACCGTCGCGCAGATCCGCGCCGTGCTGCGCATCGCCGACGAGGTGCCGAACTACCCGGTGATCATGCACATCGAGGGCGGTCGGGCCGGTGGACACCACTCCTGGGAGGACCTGGACGACCTGCTGCTGGAGACCTACGCCGAACTACGCAACCGCGACAATGTGGTGGTCTGCGTCGGCGGCGGCATCGGTACTCCGGAGCGCGCCACCGAATATCTGACCGGCGAATGGGCTGTGCCGCATGGTTATCCGGTGATGCCGCTCGACGGCGTGCTGGTCGGTACCGCCGCCATGGCGACGCTCGAGGCCACCACCGCCCCCCAGGTCAAGCAGCTGCTCGTCAACACCCCCGGCACTCCGGACTGGGTCGGCGCGGGCACCGCGAGCGGCGGAATGGCCTCCGGCCGTAGCCAATTGGGCGCCGATATCCACGAGATCGACAATGCGGCATCGCGGACCGGTCGCCTGCTCGACGAGGTCGCCGGTGACGCCGACGCCGTCGCCGAGCGTCGCGACGAGATCATCGCCGCCCTGAATGCCACGGCCAAGCCGTATTTCGGCGATATCGCCACCATGACCTATCTCGAGTGGCTGGAACGCTATGTCGAGCTGGCCGTCGGACTGGATCGCCGCAAGGACTTCGACTGCGGCAGCGACCTCGGCGACGCCATACTGGATGCCACCCGTTCGGTCTGGCTCGATATCACCTGGCGTGACCGGTTCGCGGAGATGATGCGCCGCACCGAATCCCGGCTGCATCCGGCCGACCGCGGCCAGATCGCGACGCTGTTCGAATCCGACGACGCCTTCGACCAGCCGGTCGAAGCACTGTGCACGCTGAAGCAGCAGTACCCGGCGGCCGAGCAGACCGTGCTGCACCCGGCTGATGTGCCGTTCTTCATCAGCCTGTGCAAGACCCCGGGGAAGCCGGTGAACTTCGTGCCGGTGGTGGACGGCGATGTGCGCCGCTGGTGGCGTTCGGATTCGCTGTGGCAGGCCCATGATCCGCGCTACTCGGCCGATCAGGTCTGCGTGATTCCGGGCACGGTCTCGGTCGCCGGTATCACCCGGGTCGACGAGCCGGTCGGCGAATTGCTCGACCGCTTCGAACAGGACACCGCCTATGCGCTGGTCCGCGCCGGCGTGACGCCGGTCGCGGTGGACGCTCGCCGCCGCGCCGGTGTCACCGCGGGACCGATCGACGCGGTGCTGGCCGCGCCGGATGTCGAATGGTCCGGCCGCACCACGGTCAATCCGATCCACCGTCTCGGCGATATCGCCGAATGGACCGTCGACGACAAGGGCGCGGTACATCCGCCGACCGGTGCGACGATCACCGAAACCACCGGTCCGGACGCCGATCACGCCTATGTCGAGCTCACGGTGCCGCTGTTCGGCGGTGACGCCGTGCGCATCCGCCTGCGCATCACCGTGCCGACCTCCCTGCACAACGGTGGCGCGCCGGTCATCACCGAAAGCGATGCCGACACCGCCATGTCCGCACTGCTCGCGGTTGCCGCGGGCCAGGCGCTGCCGGAGGTGAAGGGCACCGTCGCACACCTCAACGTCGCCTGGAGCCCGGACCTGATCGCCGATCACGCGGGCGTCACCGGTTCGGGCCTGCCCGCCGCGCTGAGCACACTCGGCCGCAGCGTGCCCGATGTGCTCGTCGGCGCGTGCTGGCCCGCCGTCTTCGCGGTGCTCGGCGCCGCGCGCAGCACCGACGGCGACAGTGTCATCGAGGGCATGCTTGATCTGGTCCACCTCGATCACCAGATCGCACTCGAGCGCGACCTGCCGCAGGACACCAGCATTCTCGTTGTCCGCGCCGAATCGGGTGAGGTTGTCGACACCGACCTCGGACGCGTCGTCGAGGTGCAGGTGTCCGTCGGCGAGATGCGGGATCAAGGGCTCGATGTCGTCCCGCTGGCTACGCTGACCGAACGCTTCGCCATCCGCGGCCGCAACGGCGCGGGCGAGCTGACCGATCCGCCGCGCGCGGCCGGTGCGGTCTCCGCCGCGGCCAGCGAAACCCCACGGCGGCGCCGCCGCGATGTCACCATCCTGGCACCGCGCACCATGCGTGCCTTCGCTGCGGTCTCCGGTGACTACAACCCCATCCACACCAGCGATTCGGCCGCCAAGCTGGCCGGACTCGGCAGCCCGATCGTGCACGGCATGTGGCTTTCGGCCGCCGCGCAGCACGCGGTGTCCGCCGTGGATCCCGAAAGCTCCATTCCGGCACGGACTTTGACCGCCTGGACCACCCGTTTCCTCGGTATGGTCCGCCCGGGTGCGCAGATCGACGTGCGCGTCGAGCGGATCGCAGTCGACGCGGGCAGCGAGATCGTCGAGGTCTCCTGCCGCACCGACGGCGATCTGGTCATGACCGCGACGGGTCGCACCGCCGCCCCGAAGACCGTCTACGCCTTCCCGGGCCAGGGCATTCAGCGCAAGGGCATGGGCCTGGACGCCCGCGCCCGCTCCAAGGCCGCCAAGGAGATCTGGGAGCGCGCCGACAAGCACACTCGTGCGGCACTGGGCTTTTCGATCCTGGCCGTGGTCCGGGACAATCCGACCTACCTCAAGGCGCGCGGTGTCGAACACCGGCACCCGGACGGTGTGCTGCACCTGACCCAGTTCACCCAGGTCGCCATGGCGGTGCTCGGTGTGGCCCAGGTCGCCGAATTGCGCGAGGCCGGCGCGTACGTCGAGGGCGCCATGCTGGCCGGACATTCGGTCGGCGAATACAACGCGCTCGCGGCGGTCGCCGGTGTGCTGCCGCTGGAGGCATTGCTGGAGGTCGTCTTCCAGCGCGGCTCGGCCATGCACGAGCTGGTGCCTCGGGACGCGCAGGGCCGCAGCGATTATCGGATGGCCGCCATCCGGCCATCGCAGATCGGGGTGCCAGATGATGAGGTCGTCGACTTCGTCTCGGGTATCGGTGCGAGCGTCGGGGAATTCCTCGAGGTCGTCAACCTGAACCTGCGCGGTTCGCAGTACGCGATCGCGGGCACGGTCAAGGGTCTGGAAGCGCTGGAGACCGAAATCGACCGCCGCCGTGCCGAATTCGGCGGTAAGCGGGCCTTCATTCTGGTCCCCGGTATCGATGTGCCGTTCCACTCGACCGTGCTGCGCAAGGGTGTGCCGGAGTTCCGGCAGAAGCTGGAACAGCTGCTGCCCGCGGATCTGCACTCGGAAATCCTGATCGGACGCTACGTTCCGAACCTGGTGCCCAAGCCTTTCTCGCTGGAGCGTGCGTTCATCCAGGAGATCGCCGATCTGGTGCCCTCGGAGCCGCTGACCGCCGTGCTCGCAGACTTCGACGACTGGGCCGCACGTCCGACCGAGCTGTGCCGTGTGGTCCTGATCGAGCTGCTGGCCTGGCAGTTCGCCAGCCCGGTGCGCTGGATCGAGACCCAGGATCTGCTGTTCACCGATGCCGCCAACGGCGGACTCGGGGTGGAGCGTTTCGTCGAAATCGGTTTGGGCGCAACGCCGACCGTGGCGAACCTGGCCAGCCAGACGCTGAAGCTGCCCGCCTTCGGCACGGTCGTTGTCGAGGTGCTGAACATCGAGCGTGAGGCCGCGATCGTCTACTCGACCGACACCGATCCCGCGCCGGTGGACGAGCCCGCCGACGAGGCGATCGAAACAGCTTCGGCCGCAACGCCGGTCGCGGCGGCCCCGGTGGCCGCTCCGGTCGCGAGCTCGGGTGGTCCGCGTCCGGATGACATCGCGTTCACCGCCGCCGACGCCACCCGCGTACTCATCGCGTTGTGGACCAAGCTGCGGCTGGATCAGATCGGGCCGGTCGACACCATCGAGGGTCTGTGCGACGGTGTCTCATCTCGGCGCAATCAGCTGCTCGTCGACCTCGGCTCCGAACTGTCGCTCGGTGCGATCGACGGTGCCGCCGATGCCGATATGGGTGCGCTCTCGGCCACGGTCGAGCGACTTGCCCGCACCTACAAGCCTTTTGGTTCGGTGCTCTCCGATGCCATCGGCGATCACCTGCGCAAGATCTTCGGTCCGTCCGGTAAGCGGCCCGCCGCGATCGCCGAGCGGGTCAAGAAGACCTGGGAGCTCGGCGACGG
>FTJU01243436.1_pt1 | contig 13468 bp, 10 predicted proteins | sample 1658961 | NCBI WGS metagenome assembly FTJU01 (sample SAMEA3914878, study PRJEB12502) | metagenome | biome: forest; material: soil | place: USA | collected 2012-03-12 | depth 0.3 m | reverse complement strand
ACCAATTGGGTTCCTATATCACGGGTTTGGCCGGTGACCACAAGGTCGACAAGAAAGCTGTCACCGCGCTGATCCGTGAAGTCAACGTCGCTCTGGCCGAACTCGGTCCCCAGGCCTACACCAAGGCCGGACGTGAGAAGGTCCACCAGATCCTCACCACCGCACTACAGAAAGCCAGCCAAATCGTCACCGGCAGCAACGCCAGCGCCAGTGACACGGCCAACGCCATCAACCGGCTCACCAACCAGTACCTTTACAACATCGCCGGAAAGAAATACTCGGCCGGCACCAGCAGCCAGATTCCCGGCGGCCAGATTCCCGGCGGCACCGTCGGCGACTGGATCAAGCAGGCATTGCAGGTGCTGCAGCAGGCGGGCGTGGATATCAGCAAGATCGATCCGCAAGACATCGCGATCATTATCGAACGCGAATCCAGCGGCAATCCCAAGGCCATCAACGACTGGGATTCCAATGCCCGTGCGGGTATACCATCGACCGGACTCATGCAGATCACCCCCCCTAACTTCAAGCAATACGCCGTGCCCGGGCACACGAACATCTATGACCCGGTCGACAATATCGTCGCCGGGGTCCGTTACGCGATAGGCGAACACGGCTCGGTCAGGAATGTGCCGGGTGTTCTGGCGGTTCGCAGCGGCCGACCGTATGTGCCCTACTGATGCCACCACCACAGCGGGACACAACACCTGATCCGAGCCTCGATGACGCGCACGAGACCCGGCCCGGCACAACGACATCCGCACCACGCCGAAACGCGACGCGACGCAGTCCGACGCGCGCATCGACCGGAACACCGGCCACTCTCGCACCGCAGCCTGGCACCGCGGGCACGCGCGGGCCGGCGGCAGCACCGATTGCCGAATCCGCCACCGCGGCAACCGGATCGCCCGCAACCCGCCCCGAAGCACTCGCCGGATTCGGCTCCAGCGCACCGTACGCGGCGGCGGCGCTCGGTGCGCTGGCGTCCATTGCCGCCCAGTACGGCAGCAACAACCCCAGCGCCGATACTGGTCAGCCGCACGCGCCGCCCGCGCTCGGCTCCGGACAACCGACCGCTTGGCCCGGCGAATTGGGATCACAGTACGCGGCCAACAATCTCGATACCGGCCGCCGCGCGCAATCGACGCAGTCATTGAACACCGAACTCGGCCGCCTGCTCGGTGGCGCCGCCGATAGCACCATTCAGGGCCGGGCGGCCATCGACGGCATTATCGCCGAGGTGAATACGGCCATGACAGCACTCGGTGGCGTCGCGGATACCACCGCCGGGCGGCAAATGCTGATCAGCACACTCAGCAATGCCCTACACCGCGCGGGCACCGTGCTCGGACAGGGACAGGCCGCCGCGGCGATCACCGCGGATAAGGTTGCCGCGCTTGCCGACCAATTCCTCCGGAACGCGCGCCCGACTCGGCAGCCGCCGCGTCGAGCCCAGCCGAGTACCGGCGGCTCCAGCGCGCGTCCGCCGCGCACCCGGCCGTCCGGTCGGCAGGGTCAGTGGATCAACGACGCCCTGCGCATCCTGGCCGCAAATGGCTACGACACCCGGCATATCAATCCCGCCGATATCGCCGCGATCATCCAGCACGAATCCGCGGGCGATCCGAATGCGATCAATCTCTGGGACAGCAACGCCGCCAAGGGAACTCCGTCCAAGGGGCTCATGCAGACCATCGACCCCACTTTCAACGCCTACGCGCTACCCGGCCACCGCGATATCTGGAATCCGGTCGACAACATCATCGCGGGCGTGCGGTACGCCATCGACCGCTACGGTTCGGTCAGCAATGTGCCCGGCATCCAGGCGATGCACAGTGGCGGGCACTACGTCGGCTACTGAGCCGGGCTATGCCGGCCCCGGCAGCGGGCCGCTACGACCATCGGCTGGCGTGAAAGCTGCTCGGCAGATTGACCACTTTCACCACATCCCCGGTACGCGGCGCCTCGACGCATTGACCGTTCCCGATGTACATCATGACGTGGCCAGGACTTCCGCCGTTGAACTGGGCCTGGGGGAAGATCAAGTCACCTGGGCGGATATCACCCGGGTTGACCTTCGGCAGCTTTTGATACTGGTCGGCGGCCACGCGTGGGATACTCACACCCGCCTGGGCCGCGGCATATTGCATCAGCCCCGAGCAGTCGAACGAATTCGGACCTTCGGCACCCCACACATATGGATTGCCCTGGTGGGCCAAGGCAACCTGGATCGCCTTCTGCGCGGCCGAGGACGTACCACCAGGTGTCGCGGCTGCGTATTTCTTTCCGGCGATGTTGTAAAGGTACTGGTTGGTGAGCCGGTTGATGGCGTTGGCCGTGTCACTGGCGCTGGCGTTGCTGCCGGTGACGATTTGGCTGGCTTTCTGTAGTGCGGTGGTGAGGATCTGGTGGACCTTCTCACGTCCGGCCTTGGTGTAGGCCTGGGGACCGAGTTCGGCCAGAGCGACGTTGACTTCACGGATCAGCGCGGTGACAGCTTTCTTGTCGACCTTGTGGTCACCGGCCAAACCCGTGATATAGGAACCCAATTGGTTGTCGAGGTTGTTGAACGCGGTCGCGGCATTGCGCTGGAACAACTGCCGCGCCTTGATCGCGGTCGCCCCCGAACCGGACCCTTTGATCCCCAACTGCTGCCGTAACTGCTTGACCTGCGGATCACCGGTCTTCCCATCACCATAAACAGCGGCCAGCAACTTCAACGCCTGCAACGCCTTCTGCGCCTCCGGCGACAACCCACCCTCGGACCCATCCGCACCACCATCAGCACCAGTCCCGGTCCCGGTCCCGGTCCCGGTGCCGTTAGCACCACTGCCACCACCACCACCACCGGACCCCAACCCCGCCAACGCCGAGGCCAGCATCGGCAACACACCCAACGCCATCGCCCCCGCCGACAACGCCGCCGGCGCCAACGCCGCCACCGTATCCGGATCCACCAACGGATCAGGCTCGGCGGGAGCGGTGTGGGCCTGATTCGGCGCTGACTGTCCTGCGGGAGCGGGCTGTGCCGTGCCAGCCGAAGGTGCCTGGGTTGCGCCTGCCGGAGGCGTCACCGTGCCTGCGGGAACTGACTGACCGGTGCCCGAACCGGCAGGCGGGGCACCGGAATTCGCGCCCTGGGCAGCCTTTCCCGGCGGTGTCGCGTTGTACCCCTGGCTCGCCGGTGTCGACCCGTTCTGGCCCGGCGTAACCGGCTGGCCCGGTGCGGCTGGTTTCGTGCGTCGCTGCCGGTTCGACCACGGGGTTACCGGAGCGGATGGCCCCGGTTCGGCATTGTCGCTTTCGGCCGGATGCTCGACCGCGATCTCCGCTTCGGCGCTCGTCACCGCGCACCGCCGAGCATCCGCCGCGGGTGGGGATGAGTAACCGGCCGTGCCGGACGCCCGAGCGGTAGACGCGGGAGGAGGTGCATGCGGGTTCTCCTCCTGTAATGATCGCCCGGCGGACCGAACAGCTTGGTGGCGACGGAAATTCGTGCACGTCAGTGCATGTCCTACCGCCATAATCCTGACTCGTTCGATGCACACCGGGTTCCCACTGCTGGGAATCCTAAACAATGAGGGAGCCGATAGACCGTCCATGCATGGTCGTCAACGATCTATTGCGGGTAGGTGCGCGCTGACATCGGATAGGTGATCACAATGGGTTTCAGTTTGTTCGGCCTCAGCGGGGTAGACCTGGCCATCGGCGGGTTGACGACCGCCCTCTCGTTTATCCCTGGGGTCGGGACGGCTGCTTCCATGGTCATCGGTGGCGCGGCGGCTGCAGTGCAGGCCAAGCTCGCGGGCAAGGACTGGGACGAAGCTCTCGAACAAGGCCTCATTGTCGGCGCCGCGAGTGGACTCGGTGGCAGGCTCGTTGGTAACGCGGTATTGGGTTTGGCGCGCGGGGCAGGCGGGCGTCTGGCCACGAGGGGCTTGACGGCGGGGGCTACATGGATACGCCAGGTGCCATGGGGGATGACATCAGCGCGAGCCCTGGGTCGCGGCCTAGCCGCCGCATACGCGAATGCGGGCTATAACGCCTTCACATCGTCGAAACCTGCTGGGGTATCCGTATCCGAACTCCCCATCGAACCCATCTCGCAGAGCAGCCGGTCGGGGGACAGCTCCTTAAAAATTCACGAGATGTGGATGCCTTCTCGTGACCAGATGATGGAACCAAATAATGCGCAAAAGTATGCGCAGTATTTGCCGCTGCAACCCACGATAGATTGGTACAGGCAGTTACCCGCGACATTCCAAGGATATTTCGACAGTTGCGGCAACGGCAAGGAAAACAAGGGAACTCCACCAGAGATGCCAAAGCCTCCCCAGGTCAAGGGTGCGGATCTGGCCAATTTCACGAACTACGGGAGCACGGCGACCAGCCTGCGCCGGGCGGCCGCTCTGATCGATGACTCGGCCAAGGCGATTGCACCAAAGGCCAAGGCAACCGAGGCCATCTCCGTTGCTGCGCAGAAGGCAGTCAACGACGGAATCGACCTCATTACCGACAGTGCCCCTACATTGCCTAAGGGGATGAAGGAAGATCAGCACATCTACGAGTTCTGCAACCAGGCGATCCAGGCTGTCGCAGACGCGCTCAAGAACGCGACCAACGCGAACAATGCTAACGCGAACGGTCTCGACCAAGAGACCGCGAAACTCAAAGAGCTGGAAGAAAAGATCAAGCAACTCCAGCAAGCGAACGCGGCTCTGCAGCAGGGGGACACAGCGGCGGTCCGGCAGATTTCGACAACCCCGCCGGGTCCCGACCCCAACCCGGTCACTCCCATCGATGACGGTTCCAAGGTCCCGGGGCTGGATAACCTCGCTGGTTCGGACACTTCGAACACGCCCGGGTCCTATACCGGAACCACGCCCACCGGCGAATCCCTCGACGACAAGGTGCAGAGGGCGCTCGGCGATCTCAATAACAGCGCCACGAATCCGATTACAGCCACACCGGCGTCGGTGCCGAACACGCCCGCCGCAACACCGGTGAATACCGGTGGCGGTGCGGATCTCATGAATTCGGTGCTGCCTTTGCTGCTTGGCCCGATGATGAACCGTAGTACGGCCGATACCGACCTGAACGGTCGGCGCGGCGGATACGACCCATACGAGGACCAAATCCGAGCCGTCCCGGCAGCCGTCGCACCTGTCCAACCGGCAGTGCAGCCCGCCGCCACCACGCCCGTTTCCCCGACCAATACCGCGCCCCCGGCGAGTCCGTCGTCCACGCAGCCGACGACCGGTATGCCGGGCCGCACACCGAACTCCGACGGAACTGTGGTGTACACCTTTCCGGACGGCCGGACTCAGAAGGTATCCGTCACTGTCGCACAGGCTTTGGATGCCGCCTTCGGCAACGCCAGCGGCACCGACGCTCAGGCGGCATACGCGAAGACCCCGGCGAGGTGGTCGGACAAGAAGCAGATCGGGACCTCGATCGATCCGTACCAGTTGATGACCGGCGATGTCGCGGTCTGGGACGGACGCACCGCGATCGTGGTGGCCTTCCCCGCCGACGACGGCGGCACACTGGAGGTCGTGGTCAACGGCAAGTTGAAGCCGTTCTCTGCGACGGAAATGTCCGATAGCGCTGGCGAATTCGGCCAATTCGTCGGATTCAGCCATCCGCACGGGATCGAGGCGACCGCACCGGAGGATCACGATCAGGGCAGGATGTCGGGTATGCCGGTCACCGGCGATCCGTCGGCGGGTGCGGCCATGCCCGCGGTCGCCGCTCCGGCGTGATCGCGAGCCGGATGGTGAGAGGAGGAGGCAATGCTGCTGAATGTCGACCCGGCCCAACTCGTCGATGTGGCCGTGAAGCTGGCCGCGCTGGCGCGTACCACCGGAGACCGATTGCCGGACGGCTGGGTGCAGCACGCGGGTGCCGACCCGATCTCCGGGACGCATGTACCCCGGCTCAACAACGAGGCCGCGTCGCTGTTCAATGGTGTGCTCGGCGTACTCAACGAGGTCCAGCGCCACGCACACCACATCGGTGGCGCGGCAACCGATTACACCACTGCCGATGATCGGAATGCGCGCATCATCAACGGTAGGGGCGCGGAGATCCTCGCCAATCAGGTAGGCGATGTGCACGAATTCGGTCTCCGGCAACCGCCGTCCTTCAATTTGCCCGCGGCCGCCGGATCCGTCGACCCGCTCACTTTCGCGAAGCAGTTGCACGCCGGCCCTGGCCCCGGCCCGGCGACCAGGTTCGCGGCCGATATCCGCAAGTACGCCAGTGGTTTCCATGCCGCCGCCACCGAAGGCGTCGAGGGTGCGGCCACGGTGATGCAGAACTGGAGGCCGGTCGGCACCACGGTCGCCGAGCACCTTACCGAGCATCGGAATTGGCTGGAGCAGCTCGGCGCCGGATTGGGTGCGCTGGCCGACAATGTCGATGCCTACACCAACGCGTTCACCCTCGCCAAAGCCAAGCATCCGACACCCGACGAGATCATCGCGGCCCGCAAGCGTTTGCTCGCCGCGATGAAATCGAAGAACGAGTTGGCTGTCCAAGCGGCACTTGCCGAATTCGAGGAGCATAACGCCCGCTCCGCCGAGGCGATCACCAGTTATTCCACAACCGTCAACTCCGAGATCCCGACCGAGGGCGGTACGAGCGACGCCGGCGGCAGCGGTAAGAGCAGCAGTACCAGTGGCAGTGGCAGCGGAAGTGGCAGTGATACCAGCATGCTGACCCAGATGCTGCCGGCGATGATGAGCGCCATGTCCTCCGCCGCCGGCATGGCCCAGAACCAGGGCACCTCTGACCTCGGCTCCGATGACGAGTACAGCGACTACGGATACGACGACCTCGGCATCCCCAGCGGCCTCGGTCCGCTCGGCGCGGGGGGAGGAGGGGGCAGTCCGATCTCCGGCGTCGGAGTGCCGGACATCTCCGGCGCGACAACCTCGGTCTCGGTGGGCGCGATGCCAATTGTCGCGACCGCGGGTGCGGCATCGAGCACCGCGGTCGGAATGGCGAGAACGCCGGTCATCGAGGGATTGTCGTCCGCCGCTGCGGGCGCTGCGGCCGCCGCGCGCGGTGCCGGTGCCGGGTCCGGAATGATGCCGTATATGCCGATGTCTCCTGGTGCGGGTGGTGCCGGCGGCAGCGGTAACGAACGCAATCGGGTGGTCGCGTGGCATCCCGACCGGTTGATGTACGTCGACGACACCCCCCATACCGAACAGGTCATCGGGGAACGGCCGACGATCGCCCCGACCGTGACACCGCCGACGCCGACACCAGGCCAGGGCCCGACCCAATCCGGAGGTTCCATGTGAGTGATATCCACCCCGATGTACAGGCGGCCCTCGATGCCGCCCGCGAGTTGCGGCATCGAATCGCCGATATGCGTGAGCGGATCGACGGTATCCGAGCGCGTCGGCCCTCGCCCAGTGGTGCGATCATCCCCGAGGTGGATGCGATGGGCCGGCTGACGGATCTGTTTCTGGCGCCGGGCACCGTGGACCGCCTCACCAATCAGGAACTGGTCACCGAAATCATGGCGGCCATCAGGGAGAGCACCGCTGATGCGGCACGGCAGTACCAGAGCGTGATGGAATCGGTGCCTCCGCCCGCGCCGTTCGAGTCGACCAGTCCTTACGGTCCGACCGGGCCCGCCGGTCCGACCGGGTCGCCCTCGGCGACAGCCGGTGCGGTGCCGTCATGACAGCACCGCGGAGCGATTCGATGGAGGGTGGTGGCCCGGAGATGGGTGGGCCCGAACCCGGCGCGGTCACCGTTGCCGATACCGTGCGGTGGCTGCACGACGAGGGCCTGGTCCGGTTGGCCGGGGTCGCGGAACGGATGCCGAGTCTGGTAGCCGCGTACACCATCGACGTCGCTACCGGAACCGTTGTCGCCCATCCCGCGACCGGTGTCGGTGTCGGATCGGATGTGGTGACCCTCGGCGCCGACGATCTGCCCTACCCGGTGGGCACCGCCAAGCGGTTGGTGATCGTAGGTATCACCACCGCCGAGGCATTGCTGGTCGTCGACCTGGCGACCGCATTGACCATTGCCATCAATGCCGATCGACCGGAACTCGCGGCACGGGCCTGGGCCATGCAATTGCTGCTCAACTCCGAGGTCATGGTGACCACCAATAGCGCCGATATCGCGATCGCGAGCAGTCCGCGCTGCCGTCAGAGCTTCATCCCGGGTGGTGGCGGGACGATCATGAATGTCGACGACGCGCGCCCGCCGATCACGACAGTTACGCTCAACCCGACGAACGAGGGGCCCGATCATCTCGATGTCGCTCCGGACGGAACCGCCGAGATGTACCTCGGCGCACGATTCTGGCAGCTGCGCCAGATCATGAGCATCGATGATGCCGCGTGGAGTGCGCTCGCCACGCGACTGGACGCACCCGATGAGGATCCGTCGGTGCGCAGTGCATCCTCGAATCGTCAACCTGCCGAACGACTTTAGGAGAGATCCCGTTGACCGAGCTACATCCGGACGAGTTCGAGGTGGATGAGGGGGCGCCGGCTCCCGACTGGCGGAGCATGGTCTATGAAGTGTTCAACCCCGACCACACCTGCGGCGTCGCCTGCGATCGTGACGGTGAGATCGTCGGGCTGCACATCACCGACGACGCCCGTGACAACGGCGATGCCTGGTTGGCCGCGGAGATTCTGAAGCTCGCGCGCCTGGCACATATGAAGTCTCGGGTCGGGCTGCGTGCCGAAATGGAGTACAAGGGCACGCGTCCCTACACGATCGACTCGTTCGATCTGCCCACCGAAGCCTCCTTCCGTGCCACGGTGAATGCCGAATTCGGCGCGACCAGCTGAACCGAAACAACCTCTCTCAGACGGGATACCGACATGGTGGATATGGACGAACCGCACGAGGTGGACGCTGCGGCGGCGAGGTTCGCCGGAGCCATCGAAACCGTATCGGGTCAGGTTTCCGGGACCGTCACGGACCTGGTCCTGCATCATCGGCCGAAATCGGCACTCGACCTGTTGCTCAACAAGCACCGGCAGGAGGTTGTGACCGCTTTCGGGCACGCCGTGGCGGCCAACAATCGTGGTGCGCGAGTTACCCAAGCCGCCACGGAGAGTACGACGAATGTCCTCGCCGATGCCGATGCCGCGGGTAGGACGTACATCCGACGATACGACTCGATCTGATCACCGGATGCCACCGGAGCACGAAAGTCCGTACTGGGATGAGATAGTCCGGGACAACTGGCCTGAGGTCCCGCCCGGTGACTGGAGCGCACTGGAAAACACGGCGCGTGGCGGTGCCGCGGCGCTGGATACCCTCGGCGCCGAACAGGCCCGCAACGACTTCGACAATCGGGTCCGCGCCAGCGAGGGACTCGATCCCGTCAAAGAAAATATGCTGAAGCAGCGCGGGAATCCGCAGGCCTTCGCCGACGCGCTCGAGGCCGCTGCGGATATCTTCGGGTATTTCTCCGATCTGGTCTATCGCACTCGCAATCACATTCTCGACATTGTCGAGGCGGCCACCGCCAAGATTCGCAATGCGTATCAGGCGGCCGAGAACGACCAATCCGATGACGAGGCCGAACGTGAGGCCAAGGCGGCCGCACTGCGCGACCGCGTGGCCCGGATCATCGCCGAGGCTTGCTACGAGGTCGACGATGTGACGCGGACCGCGTTGAATTCGGTCGGCCCGACGACCTTGCCGCCGCTGGAGCGCCTCCGTGACAGGCTGCGCCAGCCCGGTCCCTGGACCTCCGGTGATCACCATCTGCCGGGTGGACCGCCGGAACACCGGCCCGCGCACCAGCATCTGCCCGGCCCCCAGCACCAGATCGGGCAGCCGGCGGCCGGACCCAACCACCAGTCCCCGGCTCCGCTGGGCTTCGGCCCGCATTCCGATGCGCACGTGATGGATTCGTCCGATCCACCGTCGCCGGGGCGCAGGCCGACTGATCTTCCCGTGGATTCGTCGTCGCCAAGCACACCGACTGATGCGCGGACCGCCCCGAGGATGCCACCCGCGGTCTCATCCCCGACCTCGACTCCGGGCGTCACGACGGCTTACGTGCCCGTGGCGCAGCCGGGGGACGGCGCCGATACCGGTGCGTCCGCTACCGGTGTCCCGTCGCGTGCGACGTCGGCCGCAACCGGCGAACTCCACGGTGGCCCCACTGCCGGTGCCCATAGCGAGACAGCACGTGAGACCATCGATTCCGGGCAGCACGCGGAAACAAGGACGGCCGCAAGCGATTCCGGTCATGGTGCCGATCCCGCGGAGATCACCCGGGAGGCGACGTCGACCAACTCGGCAGCGCAGATGTCGCCGATGCTGCCGACGTTCCTGCCGCCCGCGGCCCCTTCGACCGGTATCTCCGCGCCGTCGGTATCGTCTGCGCCGCCGGTGTCGGCTCAGACATCTGCGCAATCCCCAGCAGCGCAGTCGCGGCCATCGGCGATGGACTCCAAAGTCCCGCAGGTCGATTCGCGCGGATCGGGGTCCCCCGCCCCGAAGGTATCCGCCGGTCCTGTCGCGTCGGCGCCGAATGCGGCGGCTCCCACCGCGAAACCGGCTTCGCCGCAACGTGATCCGCGAGCTGTGGACGGGCGGCCGGATACCGGCGGCAGCGACGAACTGATCCGCGATGTCGTCGGTGGTGCGATGGTGGCCGCCGCCGCTCCGACCTTCATACTCGGCGAGCGGGTCGACGGTGATCTCGTGCTGGCGCGGACATTGCTCGGCGGTGTACTGGCCGTGGTGGATTCGTCGGTGATCGGGCTGGAATGGGCGGTGTCGGTAATGCGGCATTCCGGCGGCGTCAACGCATTTGTCACCTCGAATGAGGGCCGTAGCTGGCTACCTGCGGGCCTATATCTTCCGCGTGAGATCTCGACGCCGTGGATGTGGGAGGTAGCCGATCCCGCGTGGGAAGGTGTGTCCGATCCGGCGCGGGTGCTCGCCGAGTTCGGCGCGGCATGGGGACGCCGGACCGGTGCCAAAGTGACGGCGATCGTATCGTCACAGCCGATCGATTCGGGTATGCGCGCGCAACTGCGTGAGATTCCGATGGAGGGGCCGGTATCCGCCTCGACGGCAATGGATATGAGCGCCGCGGCAGCAGGGTTGGCGGATCGCCTCGGCCTGGTAGCCGCGTCGCAGTTACTGGAGCGGGTCGGAAAGGTGCCGGCGCAGGGGATCGGATCGCGCTGCATCGACCTCGCCTGGGATGCACATCGGCGCGTCGGACAGGCGGGTGCGCCCGACTCCCTGGGGCTGCCACACCTGCGCCAGCGCATCCTGGAGGCGATACGACAGCGCCGGGAGGTGCCCGCCGACTGGTGGGAGGAACTACGTGATGCCGACGATCTACTTGCGGCGTCGATGCTGTCGCGGCGGGCCGACGTAGCGCGAGTGGCGTTGGGGGAGTTGCGATCCGACGCCGATGGGCGGTCGGCGACGGAGGCGATGCTGCTGCGCACGATGGTATTCGAGCGGCGCTGTGACGAACTGGTACTGCTGCTCGCGGAGGAACCGAATCGACAGCGTTTGCGCGATGCGGTCTACGCCCACGGGCAGATCGTCGATCATCCATTGTTCGTGGACGCACCGCGCGCCCCCACTGGCACCACGGCCGCTCGGCGACCGACGATCAGCGCGGGACCACCACGTCAGTCGTAGTAGTCGTCGTACTCGTCGTCCTCATGAACAACCGCGGCGGGCTCCTCGGCCACGTCCGGTTCCCGCAGGCTGGGTGCGCCCGGCAGTAGAAGCTCTGGATCGGGCATGCTGCCGACGATATCTTCGATCGGGCCGATGGTTTCGCTGACCCGCTGATGAGCCAGCCGCGCGGCCTCCCTGGCCGCTTCGGTGACGGCCCGGCCGAGATCCGCGGCCGCGCCATGTAAGGCGCGCGGCTCCAATCGCACGTCGGTGACCATGCCGGACTGATCAACGGTCACCTCGACCGCACCATCGCGCGAACCGGCCTTGGCGCTCAGGGCGGACAACTCGTCCCGGATATCCGTGAGCTGTGCCTTTTGCTGCTCGTATCGCCACTGCTCCATCAGGTGGTGTATACCTCGAGTGCCGCCTAGCCGTCAGCGCTTTCTGCGCATTGTGACAACAATATCGGCTCGTATCGCGAGCGGCCATTCCTGCCAGGACAACACTGCCGCCCACAGCGCGGTTCCATCGTCGGCGGTGTATTTCCACGGAGCTACTCTTGGGCTGGATCCGTTAGGAGATGATCTTGACCGGTAGTTCGAACCTGCGTGCGACGAAGAAAACCTCCCATTCCGATACGCGCTCACGGCCGCGGCACCTGTCCGGTGGCATCGACCCTGGCGACCGACTGCATATATGGCGTTGAGACCGAACCGTTTCCCGGTCCTGGCGACCACCGGTGTCTGTCCGCGGGCCGAGGTCCGCTCCGATAGCTGGTCGCTCGAACCTCGACGTGGCCACCGAGCAGGATCACAGCGTACTCATCGTTCAACCACTAATGCAGTGCGGTTCAGAATCACCCAATACTTGTCGCCCATACGCGGGAAACCACTGTCCGTGGAGTACGCATCGTAGCCTCGGGCGGCAGCGAACCTGCCAAGGTCCTTGTAAATATACCAAGCGTCGTCCAACTCTTGAATGCGTGCAGCGATCTCTTGTGTCTTCTCCATCTGTTCCAGCCGTTCCTTCTCGTCGCGGATGGAATCGATTGCTGCCATTTGCTCTTCGCGCAAGGACGTTTGGTCGGTGATTCGTGCGCCAGGTTTCGGTAGTGCCATCCGAACGACGCCTTCAGCATTTCCTCCAGCGAACTGCAGCCCTACTTCGCGCATGGTTGACGCATAGGTTCCGTTTCCTGTGATCTCTCGCGATTCACCAGGGAAGTAGGGTCCCGTCTTGAATTCCGATGCGTATCTAGGGTCTGACAAGCCGCGAAAGAACTGATGAGCGCCTGCGGCAACGACCTCGTCCACGCCCCTGGAATCGGTGAGTGTTGGAAGTCCGTCGAAACCCTGAAGGCGGTAGATCTCGCCTAGCGCCGCGTCGCCTGGGGCATCTTCGTCGACGAATCCGAAGTCGAGATCATCGGGCAGATTGCCGCCGAAGGCATCTTCGGAAGTACGCGTGAGACTTCGGAGGAATCCGAAGTCCAGATCATCGTGCAGATTGCGGCCTCGCACGACATTTGCCGTTGGCAACTGCGGTAGTACGTCCCCTTCATGCGCTGGTTCGTTGGTGGGAGGAGATGTCGTGTCGGGTTTTGGTGGTGTGGTTTCTTCGGGGCTGGTGCTGTGTGCTTCTTCGAGGGCTTTTGAGTTGAGAGCGGGACCGGCCTCGTCTATTTCGAACGGTGGGGGAAGCTCGTCCGGCAAGGGATGATCGTTTGGGCGTTGGTGCTCGAGGGCATCGTTGAGGCGTTTTATGTGCGGGGCCACATTATCGGCGCCGGAATCAACGGCCTCGGGCTCCGTGGGATGGG
>FTJU01243450.1_pt1 | contig 13551 bp, 16 predicted proteins | sample 1658961 | NCBI WGS metagenome assembly FTJU01 (sample SAMEA3914878, study PRJEB12502) | metagenome | biome: forest; material: soil | place: USA | collected 2012-03-12 | depth 0.3 m | reverse complement strand
TCGTGCACGCCGGGGTGCTCGTCGCTCAGGTGCACTGTGACATCGCCATCGCCGGATCGGGTTACCGGCGAGTACAGCCGAGCTTCGGTGAACATACCTCGATGCAAGCACCGCTGGGCCCTTGCGACAACAAAAGCCCGCACAGCTGGTCAAACTGCCTAGCTGGGCGGGCTTTTTGGCGCGATTACCGGCAGTAGGGTGGTGACCGCCGGGGCAGGTCGCAGGCCCGCCTCCAGGACGGCGCACGTGGTCAGCGCGTAGCCGAAGAAGGCGAGCATGATCGCCGAGGCCGTGGTCGCGGGGTTGTTCCAGTCGAGCGCGGTGCCGATCACCATGCCGAGGATTTCACCGATCGCGCAGCCGGTGACGCAGTGCAGGGTGGCCTGGGCGGCATCCGCCAGGACGCCGGAGCGCGGTGCTGGACGTTTGCGTGCCGAGTATGTTCGGCGGCTGCCGCATGCGCGGAATGTGCTGCGTGCCCGGCGTGTTCGTGGTGATCGTTGGGCGTTCCGTGCTCGCGCTCTGTGTCGGAACTATACCCGCGTAGGGTAAGTGGTCAAATGTGGATCCCGGAGTTGTGCCCGATTTGCCAGACATGAGCGGGCCCGATAAAGCAATATGGCGAATGTACGAAGGAGGGCGCATGAAATCCGTGCGGATCGATCTCGACCAGAAACTGCTCGCCGCCGCGGCCGCCATCATGGGCACGTCGACGAGCAACGCCACCATCAACGAGGCGCTGCGCCGAATCGTGGTGCACGAGCGGCAACTTCACCATCTGGAGCGGTTGGCCGCAGGTGTGCTGACTACCTTGCCCGCGCCCGAAATCGCGGTAGTCGACGGCTGATCGGGCCGCCGCTCACCGAGTCGGGCGGGGCAGCCCGTCCTGCGGTGGGCTCAGCCGAAGCCGTCCGCGCGAGGTCGGCGGGCAGTATCGGGCCGATACCGCCGGGACTGCCCGGATTGTGTCGGCATGCGGGCTCTCCTCGGGGGCGGCCTGCGCGTGGCAGCCACGAGAAGTCCCGCGGCGAGCCGGACCGGTCGCCCGATATGCCGCCCACTCCGCCTGCACCAGTTGAACATTCGCCCCCTTTCTTGAACCAGTGCACACACTTCGCCGGACCCGGTCGCGCGGAGCATGGTCGCCATCGCCGCCGACCTGTCGGTGGGGGCTGGCATGATGCGGAGATCGCGCCGCATTCGAGGGGGATTGATGTCGGTACCCATCGCCAAACTGCCATCCGGTCAACGACCACGGGAACGGCTGCTCACACTCGGCCCGCACGCCCTCAGCGACAGCGAGTTGCTCGCGGTTCTACTGCGTCAGGGTCGTCGTGGTGAAAGCGCACTGGATATGGCCGCCGAACTGATCGTCGAGTACGGCGGCATCGCCGGTTTGGCGGCCGCGCGGCCGGAGGAACTATCGCGGCGCGCGGGAGTCGGGAATGCCAAGGCCGCGGCCATTATCGCCGCCTTCCACCTCGGTACGAGGGCCCGCAATATTCCCGAGACCGCCCCGCGCTTGGAGGGTGCCGCCGATGTCGTGCGGGTGGCGGCGCCGCTGTTCGCCGGCGCCCGCGTCGAGCGGCTGCTGGTGTTGGTGTGCGATGCGCAGAACCGCTTGCGGCACAAGGTATTCGTCGCGGAGGGGGCGATCGATCAGGTCGCCGTCCCGGTCCGCGAAATCCTGAATACCGTACTGCGCCACGATGGTCGCGCCTTCGCGGTCGTACACAATCACCCTTCCGGCGATCCGGTACCAAGCGTCGACGACCGTCGCGCGACTACGCTGCTCACGGAATCCGCCCGCACCGTTGGCCTGCGCTTTCTGGATCACGTGGTGGTCGCGGGGGACGGGTGGGCCAGCGCCGCACCGCTGCACCGGTCCGGCGCACAGTGGTCAGCGGGGTAGCGTCGGAATGCGTTGCAGCAGTGCGGGTGTCGGCTCATCGATACTCGGCGCGAAGTCGTCGTTCCTGGTGACCCAGCGCACCACGAACGGGCATGCCGGTACGATCCGGCGGCCGCTCGCCACGGTGTCCGCCAGCGCATCCCGGATCAGAATGCTGCCCAGGCCCCGGCCACCGAACACCGGATCGACCTCGGTCGCATAGAAGACACGGTGCTCTCCGTCATCGAAGTACAACTCTTCGCCGATCGTTGTGCCATCGAGTCGGATCTCGTACGCATTGCGTTCGGGAACGCCGACGACCTCCACTTTCGGTTCACTCATACCTGCGCCTCACCCATGAGAGATTTCAGCACGAGCTCGGCTGTGTTTGCTGTTGGCTCGCTCATGCCCATGGAACGCATGTGTACCGCCGTTTATTGCCTACCGCGCGGACGACGAAGGCCGCCCGCGTCTTTCGATGCGGGCGGCCTTCGGGTGCCTGGAGTCAGCGGGCGAACAGCAGTGCGCGCTTGACTTCCTGGATGGCCTTGGTGACCTCGATGCCGCGGGGGCAGGCATCGGTGCAGTTGAAGGTGGTGCGGCAGCGCCAGACACCTTCGACGTCGTTGAGGATGTCGAGGCGTTCGCGGGCGCCTTCGTCGCGGCTGTCGAAGATGAAGCGGTGTGCGTTCACGATCGCGGCCGGGCCGAAGTAGCTGCCGTCGCTCCAGTACACGGGGCAGGAGGTGGTGCAGCAGGCGCACAGGATGCACTTGGTGGTGTCGTCGAACCGGGCGCGGTCGGCCTGGCTCTGGATGCGCTCGCGGGTCGGCTCGTTACCCGAGGTGATCAGGTAGGGCTTCACGGCACGGAACGCGTCGAAGAACGGCTCCATGTTCACCACGAGATCCTTTTCCACGGGCAGACCGCGGATGGGCTCGACGGTGATGGTGAGCGTCTTGCCGCCCTTGTGCAGCATGTCCTTCATCAGCACCTTGCAGGCCAGCCGGTTCACGCCGTTGATCCGCATGGCATCCGAACCGCAGACCCCGTGCGCGCAGGAGCGCCGGAAGGTGAGCGTGCCGTCCAGGTAGGACTTGATGTAGATGAGCACGTTCAGGAAGCGGTCGGTCGGCAGCACCGGCACCTGGAAGGTCTCCCAGTGCGCACCCTTGTCGTCCTCCGGGTTGAACCGGGCGATCTTGACGTCGACCATGACCGAGCCCTCGGGAACCGGTGCGGCCTTCTGCGGGGGTGTTTCGAGTACGGCAGTCATCAGTACTTACGCTCCATCGGCTCGTAGCGGGTCTGCACCACCGGCTTGAAGTCGAGGCGGATATCGGAGATGAGCTCCGCACCCTCCTTATAGGCCATCGTGTGCCGCATGAAGTTCACGTCGTCGCGGTCCGGGTAGTCCTCGCGGGCGTGGCCGCCGCGCGATTCCTTGCGGTTGAGCGCGCCCACCACGGTGACCTCGGCCAGTTCCAGCAGGAAGCCGAGCTCGACGGCCTCGAGCAGATCGCTGTTGTAGCGCTTGCCCTTGTCCTGCACCGTGATCCGGGTGTAGCGGTCCTTGAGCGCGTGGATATCGGTGAGCGCCTGCTTGAGGGTGTCCTCGGTGCGGAACACCGCAGCGTTCATATCCATCGTGTACTGCAGTTCGGTGCGGATATCCGCGACACGCTCATTGCCGTGCTCCGACAGCAGCATGGCCAGCCAGTCCTGCACCATCTGCGCCGGGTTCTCGGGCATATCCACGAACTCGCTGCGCTGGGCGTACTCCGCGGCGGCGATGCCGGAGCGGCGGCCGAAGACATTGATGTCGAGCAGCGAGTTGGTGCCGAGTCGGTTGGAGCCGTGCACCGAAACGCACGCGCATTCACCCGCGGCGTACAGGCCCGGCACCACATCGGTGTTGTTGCGCAGCACTTCGCCGCGGATCCGGGTCGGGATACCACCCATCACGTAGTGACAGGTCGGCATGACCGGCACCAGTTCCTTCACCGGGTCCACACCCAGGTAGGTGCGCGCGAATTCGGTGATGTCGGGCAGCTTCTCCTCGAGCACGTCCTCGCCGAGGTGGGTCACGTCGATGTAGACGTAGTCCTTGTTCGGTCCGGCGCCGCGGCCCTCGAGCACCTCGAGCACCATCGAGCGGGCAACGATGTCACGCGGCGCGAGGTCCTTGATGGTGGGGGCGTAGCGCTCCATGAAGCGCTCACCGCTGGCATTGCGCAGGATGCCGCCTTCACCGCGGACGGCCTCCGAGATCAGAATGCCCAGACCGGCCAGACCTGTCGGGTGGAACTGGTGGAATTCCATATCCTCCAGCGGCAGACCCTTGCGGAACACGATCGCCATACCGTCACCGGTCAGCGTGTGCGCGTTCGAGGTGGTCTTGTACATCCGGCCGGAACCGCCGGTGGCGAAGATGATCGACTTCGCGTGGAAGACGTGCAGTTCGCCCGTGGCCAGCTCATAGGCGACCACACCGGTCGCCACCGGACCGCGATCGGTCTCGGAAAGCACCAGGTCCAGCACGTAGAACTCGTTGAAGAACTCGACGTCGTGCTTGACGCAGTTCTGGTACAGCGTCTGCAGGATCATGTGACCGGTGCGGTCGGCGGCGTAGCATGCGCGACGGACCGGGGCCTTACCGTGATCGCGGGTATGACCACCGAAGCGCCGCTGGTCGATCTTGCCCTCGGGCGTGCGGTTGAACGGCAGACCCATCTTCTCCAGGTCCATCACCGCATCGATGGCCTCCTTGGCCATGATCTCCGCGGCGTCCTGGTCGACCAGGTAATCACCACCCTTGACGGTGTCGAAGGTGTGCCATTCCCAGTTGTCTTCTTCGACATTGGCCAGTGCGGCGCACATGCCGCCCTGCGCCGCGCCGGTGTGGCTGCGGGTCGGGTAGAGCTTGGTCAGGACGGCGGTGCGGGCCCGGGGACCGGCCTCGATCGCCGCGCGCATACCGGCGCCGCCGGCACCGACGATGACGACGTCGTAGCGGTGCTCCTGAATCCGGGATTCACTCATGCCTCCACCTCACTGCGCTCGGCTCCGGCATGTGTGAAACACGCTGTGTCGATGATTCGTTCGCTGCGCTCACTCATCGGAGTTCGCCTGTTCCTAACTGATGTTGGGGTCGAAGGTGAAGATGACATATGTGCCGACGCCCACGATCAGGACCATCGAGATAGCCAGCAGGGTGTTCAGCCAGAACCGGGTCGAGTCCTTGCGCGAGTAGTCCGCGATCACGGTGCGCAGGCCGTTGCCGCCATGCAACTGGGCCAGCCAGAGCATGGTCAGATCCCAGAACTGCCAGAACGGGCTGGACCAGCGGCCGGCGACGAAGGCGAAGTTGAGGCGCTTCACGCCGCCGTCGAGCAGCAGCATGATCGTCATGTGGCCGAGGACCAGCACGATCAGCAGCAGGCCGGAGAAGCGCATGAACAGCCACGCGTACTTCTCGAAGTTGTTGTTGGAGCGGGCGCGCGGCGAGCGGGGCAGATCCAGGCTCGCGGGCCGGTCGTAACTCTTACCGAGGACGGGTGCACTCATGCCTGCGCCTCCCTGATGCTTCGCTCCGGCACGACCGCACTGGCGGCTGTGTTCATGATTCGTTCGCTTCGCTCACTCATGGGATCAGTGCTCCGTGAACAGATAGAAGAACTGGCGACCGACGGCCGGGACCACCAGCAGGAACCAGATGGCCAGAACCACCCAGAGCATCGTCTTCTGGTACCTGGGGCCCTTGCCCCAGAAGTCGACCAGGATCACGCGTACGCCGTTGAGCGCGTGGAACAGGACGCAGACGACAAGACCCATCTCCATCAGCGCGACGATGGGGTTCTTGTAGGTCTCGATGGCGTGGTTGTAGGTATCGGGGCTGACCCGAACCAGTGCGGTGTCCAAGACGTGCACGAAGAGGAAGAAGAAGATGGTGACACCGGTGATCCGGTGCAGCGCCCACGACCACATTCCGGGGTCGCCTCGGTACAGCGTCTTCCGCTTCGGCTGTGCCGGAGCTTCTATCGTGGTCATAGAGTGCGGTGCCTCCAACGTCGTTGATGGACCCGGTTGCAAGTCCGACGCAGGCGACGTGGATATAAATGCCCAGGTGGCTGCGCTTTGCTGCTGCATTAGCTCGCGCGGGGCCCGCCGCCGGGAACCTGAACCGATCTGATCTGGACTCTAATCCCCTCGCAATCGCGGAACTAATTCGGCGTGCCGTGCGTTGCGCTACAGTCGAGCGAGTTAGGTTTACCTTTCTTGATATGTAAAGGGTTCCGCCGCGGCCCTCGCGCGGGCACTTGCGGCTCGGCTCGAAAGGGGGTTCCGGTGTCGGAAATCGACTGGAAAACCTTGCGCGACAAAGCAATTAAAGTTATGCGCAACGCCTATGCGCCGTACTCGCGGTTTCCGGTCGGCGCCGCGGCTCTCGGTTCCGACGGCCGAATTGTGAGCGGCTGCAATGTGGAAAATGTCTCATATGGATTAGGCCTGTGTGCCGAATGTGTACTCATCGGTAACTTATTCGCAGGCGGTGGCGGGCGTTTGCTGGCTATCTCGGTAACCGATTCCAGGGGCGAAATCCTGATGCCCTGCGGCCGTTGCCGACAGCTGCTCTACGAACATGGCGGGCCCGACCTCCAGGTGGATCACAAGGCCGGACCCGTACCGCTACGAACCCTGCTCCCCGACGCCTTCGGACCCGACGATCTGGATGCCGGGCAGACATAGGGTGAATGCCGTCCTGCGCAATCGCCGTCGATATCGGCTTCGGTTGAGGCTGTGATCTGCGAGAATTCGGCAGCGGGGACGCCGAGGTGCTCGAGGATGTGCCGGAAGCTTCGTCGACATCGATTGCCGTGACGCGTCGCGGCAGCGGCAACTGGGACTCGCCGATACTCGATATCGCGGATGCGGGCCGCGTTTACTCGACGGTCCGTGTGTGTGCGTCATTGTTCCCCAACGTCGACTCGATGATGCGCAGCGGCTATCGGAGGCCACCGACGAGTTCCATCGGCCGAGGGGGTCCCGTGCCAGACTTGCCCATGTGACGGCAGTGGACGCGGTTTCGATCATCACGAGCAAGCGGGACGGCGGGGAGCTGTCGGATGCGCAGATCGATTGGGTGGTGGATGGATTCACCAACGGGGCGGTCGCCGACGAGCAGATGGCCGCATTGGCGATGGCCATCGTCTGGCGGGGGATGACGCGGCGGGAGACCGTGCGGTGGACGAATGCCATGATCGCGTCGGGGCGGCGGATGGACTTCACCGATCTGCCGCGGCCGACCGTGGACAAGCATTCGACCGGCGGGGTCGGGGACAAGATCACACTGCCGCTGGCGCCGTTGGTCGCCGCATGCGGTGCGGCGGTGCCGCAGCTGTCGGGGCGTGGACTTGGGCATACCGGCGGAACACTGGACAAACTCGAGTCGATCCCGGGGTGGCGCGCCGATGTGCCGGTGGCGCGAATGCGGGAGATATTGGCCGATCCCGGCATCGGCGCGGTGGTGTGTGCGGCCGGTGCCGATCTCGCGCCCGCCGATAAGCGGCTGTACGCATTGCGCGATGTCACCGGGACCGTCGAATCCATACCGCTGATCGCCAGCTCGATCATGAGCAAGAAGATCGCCGAAGGGACCGCCGCGCTCGTCCTCGATGTGAAGGTCGGCTCCGGCGCCTTCCTGAAGACCCTGGGCGAGGCACGCGAATTGGCAACGGCCATGGTTGAACTCGGCACCGACGCGGGGGTGCGGACGGTAGCACTGCTGACCGCGATGGACACTCCACTCGGACGCACCGCGGGCAATGCTCTCGAGGTCGCCGAATCAGTGGAGGTACTCGCGGGCGGTGGCCCCGCCGACGTCGTCGAGCTGACGCTCACCCTCGCCCGCGAAATGGTTGCCCAGGCCGGCCTCGATATCGACCCCGCCGACGTCCTCGCCGACGGCCGTGCGATGGACCATTGGCGCGCCATGGTTCAGGCTCAAGGCGGCGATGCCGACTGCCCTCGCGTCGAGGCTGGTGAGCACACCGAGACCATGCGTGCCGCACGAAGCGGTGTGCTCACCAGCCTCGACGCGAGGGCAGTCGGCATCGCCGCCTGGCGACTCGGCGCAGGTCGAGCCCGCCAGGGCGACCCCGTCCAATTCGGCGCTGGCATCGAAATGCATGCCAAGCCAGGCGATCCGATATCCGCGACCCAACCCCTCCTCACTCTGCACACCGACACCCCGGAAGCCTTCCCCAGCGCCCTGGCCGCCCTCGAAACCTCCTTCATCATCGAATCCTCGCCCCCACCGCGATCACCATTGGTCCTAGACCGCATCACCACCTGACACCCCAGCCCCGCATCCACTCGGCGTGCGCGCCTGAACGCACGAACTCACCTGGCAGATCCGAGTTCGCTCGGCACGCGGGAATGCTCCCGGGAGTCATGATCTTGCCGATCGCACCACTGCGTCGGTGTAGCGAGTGGGTGGGAAACCGACCGCTACGTTGATTCTTGGCTGGTCAAAGGGGCTTTCCGGGTAGCCATGCTGCTCGATCACGGCGTTTGCGGCTTATGCGGCAGATCGGGGGGTAGCGGAGAGCGCAATCACAGCCGCATGAAGGCGTCGTGCGGCTAACGTGTGGTCATGACAGGACCGATGCCTTTGACCCTTGCCTCGATCCGCCAAGCTCCCAAGGCGTTGCTGCACGATCATCTCGACGGTGGTCTGCGGCCCGCAACGGTTTTGGAGCTCGCCGCCGATTGCGGTTACGACGACCTACCCGCCGACAATGAGACCGAGCTGGCGGCATGGTTCCGCGATGCGGCCGACAGCGGTTCGCTCGAGCTCTACCTGGAAACCTTCGCGCATACCGTCGCGGTAATGCAGACCCCCGAGGGCCTGCGCCGGGTGGCTCGGGAATGCGCGGAAGACCTCGCCGCCGATGGTGTGGTCTACGCCGAGGTCCGCTTTGCTCCCGAACAGCATCTGGAGCGCGGCCTGACCCTGGACGAGGTGGTCGAGCACACCCTCGCCGGATTCCGCGAGGGTGCGGCGCTCGCGGCCGAGGACGGTCGCCCGATCGTGGTGACCTGCCTGCTCACCGCGATGCGGCATGCGGCGCGTTCACGGGAGATCGCTGAACTCGCGGTGCGCTGGCGCGACCGTGGCGTCGGCGGTTTCGATATCGCGGGCGCGGAGGCGGGCTTCCCGCCCAGTCGTCACCTGGACGCCTTCGAATACATGCGCGCCAACAGCGCGCATTTCACCATCCATGCGGGTGAGGCGTTCGGACTGCCGTCCATCCACGAGGCGTTGGCCTTCTGCGGCTGCGATCGGCTCGGCCACGGCGTGCGGATCACCGACGACATCACCGTGCCCGGTGCCATCGAGGATGCGCAACTCGGCCTGGTTGCGAACTATGTGCGGGATATGCGAATTCCGCTCGAGCTCTGTCCGTCGTCGAATGTGCAGACCGGCGCGGTCCCGTCACTCGACAAGCATCCGTTCGACCTGCTGGCCCGCTTACGTTTCCGTGTCACGGTCAACACCGACAACCGGCTGATGAGCGATACCAGCATGAGCCAGGAGATGCTCAAGCTGGTCGACACCTTCGGTTACGGCTGGAGTGACCTGGAACGCTTCACCATCAACGCGATGAAGTCCGCGTTCATCCCGTTCCCCGAACGCCTGCGCATCATCGACGACATCATCAAACCGGGTTACGCCGTCCTGCTCGGATAGCTCCTACTTCTCCTGGACGAGCCGGGACTCGAAATTGCGCTCCAGATCCCGCCAGCTCTGAGCCTCCGCGGTGAACGGCGGGTTCGGGGCCAGGCGGGTCGGGTCCGGGTTCAGCAGGTAGGAGACGTACCAGCCGAGCGGGGTGGACTGTGCCAGCGCCTGCTCCACCGTGTCATCGTCAGCGTAATCGGCTGCGTCGGTGAACAATTCGACCGCCAGATCGAGCTGTTCGATATCGACCGCCTCTGGGCCCTCGCTCAGATCGTCGGCGAGACCGGGCAGCACGTAGACGTTCTCGTCAGTCACCTCGACCTCGAGTGACCCGTCTACGGCGGCGGTCTGTACATCGGTGTAGGTGCTCACCCGTGCCAGATCGTGCCCGTGGTCATCGGCCAGGTAGCGGGCCAGCGCACGCTCGGAGCCGAAGACCGTGATGGCTCCGTCCTTGCCGAGGAAGATCGGCTCGTCGTCGAGATAACAGCGCAGCGTGAAGTAGGTGCCGTCGGAGGTGACGATCTTGACCGGATCGATACCGACCTCATGCCAGAACGAGTCGTCTTCCTCCTCGTCTTCGTCCTCGTCGTCCGCATCGAGGTCGACGGATTCGAACTCCTCGTCCTCCTCGCTGTCGGCGGCGTCATCGGCGTCGACGACGTTCTCCTCCGCGGCCAGCAGTTCGGCCTCCGCGACGGCGACCGCCTCGGCATCCACCTCCGGGGTCTGTACCACGGAGTCGATCGCGTCGAGGACATCGTCCCAGCCTTTGGCGATGGCGGCGCCGATCTGATCCCACAGCTCCTCGCCGTCGCGCCCGACGAAGGCGCTCGCGCCGCTGGCAAGAGCGCCGACCACCGGATGGGAGCCGAAGAACTTGGTCACCGTCTCCAGCTCGCACACCTCACCGATATTGCGCACCATGCTGAGCGTGTCGTCGAGCTCGGCGATGGTGTCCACATCCGGATCGCTCGCGACCAGCTCCGGCACCCCGACCAGGTCGAAGGTGAAGTTCTCCTCCGGCTCCAGTTCCACCGCCGACAGCCCGGCAACGACCTTCCACGCCGGATGGTCCACGAGATCGTTATCGGAGTTGGTCCGGATGAATGCGGCCAGCTCCGCGACGGTCTCGAAACCGTAGAGCGAGTCCTCATGTCCGAGGAACGCCTCCCACTCGTCATCACCGTCGCGCCAGCGCGGTGCCCACAAGGTGACGAGATCGCCGTCGGTCAGGCCGAGCTCGATCGGGACGATGTCTCCAGAAGCCATGTGCGGAAGCCTATCGACCTTCCGAGTCAGTGACTATCCGGCCCGCCCCCAACGCTTCCGGCGGCACCCTCCGGCGCCGCGGCGAACGACTCGTTCAGTGTCGCAACGACCTTCGATCGCTGTGCGCCGGCGTCCTCGGCGGCCTGGCGACAGGCCCATACGATCAGCTGACCGACCTCGGCCGGCGGCAGTGAGGTGACCGACTCCGACAGGCTCAGCGCGACAAGGGCGCCGTCGCTGTTCACCTCGACGCTGACCGTGCCGTCCTCGGTCCGGAACCGGCCGTGCACCTGCCTGAGGCCGTACAGCGCGGCCTCGAGTGCTTCCAGTTTCGCCGTCGCGTTGGCCACCAACGCATCCATTTCCGCGCTCATGCCTGCGCCTCGCTGACGCTCAGCTCCGCCATGAGCGCGGACGCGCCGGTGTTCTTGATTCGTTCGCTCATACCGGCCTCATCCAGCTCGTCGGTCCCGTGTCCGCGTCATCGATCCGGTCCAGTTCGTCCACCGCGGCCTGGCGCGTCGGCAGGCCGAGCTTGTCCAGGACGTCGGCGGGCATACCCGCCTCGGCGAGCAGCTCGCGGCGGCGGGCGCGCGCGGCGACAGTCGATCGCTTGGTCAGTCGCAAGATCTCGTCGGCCAGAGTCTGTGCGCCGTAACGGTATTCGCTGCGCTCGAACTTGATATCGATCGGCATGCCCTGGTCGGTGGCACGAACCGAGATGGTGCCCGATCGATTGGTGCTCGACGCCACCGTGACATTGGGTATCGGCGGGGTCTGGGGCTGGGACATTATTCGTTCGCTCCGCTCATTTATGAGGTCGGCCGGTAGAAGCCATAGAAGTTCATGCCGATGTTGTCGGTTCGAATCGAGCTGATTTGGACCGGATTACCGGCCTCGACGAACTGCCCGTTGCCGATCACCATCGCGACGTGGCCATCCCACACCGCGAGATCGCCGGGCATCAGATCGCCCGGCGAAACCTGCATATGGCCATTGCCCTGTTCCTGCGCCAGCCTCGGCAGATCCACACCGGCTTCGCCGTACGCGTATTTGGTGAGACCGCTGCAGTCCAGTCCGGAGCCAGGCGTATTGCCACCCCACACATAGGGTGTGCCGACCGCGCCGATGGCCGCCTTGACAGCGGTCGCCGCCTTCTCGTTCGGAGCCTCCACGACACTGCCGTCGGGCAGGGTGATCTTCACCCCCTTGCCGGAGGCCGACTGTGTGGTCCCGGCCGTGGTGCTGGTACTCGGTTTGGACGTCGACGCGGTACTCGCAGTGGTCGTGCCGGCCTTGCTCGCGGTGCTCATCAGACTGCTGAGCACGCTGCCCGCACCACTGGCGACGGTGCCCACCGTCGACGACAGTTGCGACACACCCTGCGTGGCGGTGCTGACCGTGCCGGCGACATTGGACAGCGACGGCGTCGACGGCGCGGGAGTCAGCTCGTTCATCGACGCGGTCTGGGTATCCAGTTCATTACGCACGCGGCCGACCACATTCAGCCCCTGACCGATGTGGTCGATCGCGGAGCCGACGAGGACGGTCAGCCCCTCCGGCGTGGCCAGCGCCGGGCCGAGGCTGGTGGCCTGGTTCACGAACGACTGGACGATCCCGTTCAGTTCCTTCTGACCCGTTTCGACCTGGGCGGCAGCCTGATTCACGACAGTAGCCATATCGTTGCCGCGGTCGGAAATGGTGGCGGCTGAAGTCTGCACCCGCAGCGCCTTCGCGGTGACGGAGTCGGCGGCCGCGCCGTCCCATGCGTCGTTCACCTGGTTGATGCTGTTGCGGCCGAGCGCGTGTACCTGGTCGACGGCGGTCGAGGTGGAGGTCAGTGCGTCGGCGGGCCCGCCGGTGGGTAGGACGCCGGAGCCGAAGCTGGAGAGCAGGTCGAGCAGTGGCTGGACCAGAACGCTGACATCGATCACCGCGTCATCCGTCCAGTCCGGTGGCGTTCAGCCCGGCGGCATTGTTCAGGTCGGTCTCCTCGAGCACGATGGCGGAACCGCCGGCCGTACCGCTCATGCTCGCGAGCACCGCGGACAGCTGGCCGATCGAGGCAACGTGCCCAGCGTGCGCAGCGGCGTAGGCGCCCATGAAATCGCCGCCGATCAAGCCCATGATGGGGCCTAGGAGAGTGGGATCGGCGGCCGCGGCGCTCACTCCGGCGGTGGCGAGATCACCGGACATGGCCGCGGCGGTCGCGCCGTAGGCGGTAATGCCCTTCGTGTCGGCCGACATCTTTCGCATAGTGCTTCCCCCATCTGTTGTTCCCAGGCAGAGTACGTCATCCACCTAGTTCGACGCGCCGCCTTACCAATCGGTTCCAGCCGTTCGAAAAAATTCGGGTGGAGCTTCGCCGCCGAACGCGTCTTCGACCTTATCGTTCCCTCATGCGCACGCACATCGTGGACCATCCGCTCGCCGCCGCCCTGATGACCGCCATGCGCGATGCGAGCACATCGAATCCGGCCTTCCGCGCGGCATTGCGCGATCTCACCGGAATTCTGATCTACGAGGCGCTGCGCGACGCGCCGGTGATCCACTTCCCGATCACCACACCGGTAGCCGATACGGAGGGAACACGATTGGCGCAGCCGCCACTGTTGGTTCCGGTGCTGCGCGCCGGCCTCGGCAT
>FTJU01000918.1_pt2 | contig 13635 bp, 15 predicted proteins | sample 1658961 | NCBI WGS metagenome assembly FTJU01 (sample SAMEA3914878, study PRJEB12502) | metagenome | biome: forest; material: soil | place: USA | collected 2012-03-12 | depth 0.3 m | reverse complement strand
CGGGCCCGCTCGCTCCGGTCACCAACGTCGTCAGCACGGTCCTCGGCGCGGTCGGCGGCGCTACCGGCGGCACCGGATCGGGTCCGCTGGCACCCGTCACCAACGTCGTCGGCAGCGTCCTCGGCGCGGTCGGTGGCGCTACCGGCGGCACGGGCTCCGGCCCGCTCGCCCCGGTCACCAATGTGGTCAGCGGCGTGCTGGGCACGGTCGGCGGTGCAACCGGCGGTACGGGTGGCACAGGCACCGCCCTGGCTCCGGTGACAGCCCTCGTCGGCACCGTCACTGCCACCGTCGGCTCCGTCCTCGGCGGCGCCACGGGCGGCACGACCGGCGGAACCACCGGTACCGGCCTGCTGGGCGGTCTGCTCGGCAAGCATTGATGCCCTGGCGGCCCCGTCACCCTCACCGGGTGGCGGGGCCGTTCTTCTTGAAGACACGGACGAAGGGAGCGCTGCCATGGGCCAGAACCCGACGCCAATCGACCTGATCGATCCTGACCCGATCGACTCCGATTTCCCACCCCGATCCGGCGCTCATCTTCAATGCTTCGCAGGCGATGCCGACGATCCGGCCGATTGTGCGGGGCAGATCATACCGATCACCATCCACACGCTCTCGCCCCGCAGGGTGACGACCGGGAGCACCCCCGATTTGCGGATCGGCGCCATCGTCCGCCTCAGCATCCCGAAACTCGGCTGGCGGCACCTCGAGATCCGCTGGATCGCCGGCGGGAAAGCAGGCGGAAATCTGCTGCTGCCGCTCCTGCCCTACGAACTTCGCCTGGCGCTGGATCAGGAGCGTATCGGCCGCGAGGCATCGCCGCCGCCGCGCCGCGGGCGCCCCACGCCCCGCCCGATTTCCGCGCGGACATCCGCCCCGCGACGGACGTCCGCCAGCCGCCCTTTCCCGACCGCCGCCGATGTCGCGACGGTCGGCCAGGCGCTGACCGGCGCGATGGCACGCTTGTTCGCCGGCCTATCCGTCGCGCGTCGTCCCCGTCCCGCGAGCGCCTGAGACGCCAGCTCGGGCATCCCGCACGATGCCCGCCCCGTCAGCGAAAGGTCGTCCCAAGCACCTTTCGCTCCCTGCCGCTCCTTCGACGAACCGAAGGAGCGGCAGGTTGCAGTCTTCCCTAAAGAGCATCCGATGGAAAATCGGCCGAAGCGGGTGGATTTCGCTGCCATCAGCGCAAATCCGGCCGATTCGGCGAGGCCTATGCGGCTCGATCACGGACGATCCGCATGCTTTGCCAAGCAGATAGCGGTCCTGCTGCCTGCGGCAGGCAAACTTGGCGACGCGATTGCATCCGGAGTGAATGTCGCGCCGGAACCGGCGATTTTTGCGTGGAACCGGCCGTTTTGCGGATTCTCGCGTCCCCATCCGAAATCGGGCGAAACCCCCGGCAGCGCCTTTTGCGTATCGAAAATCGCGTTTTGCGTAAATCGACGGCAGCGGCGGCCTCGCCGCCAAATCGAGATCCTGCTCGCGACAAGTCTGTGACAACCGCACTGGTTCCTGTTCGGCACCACCGCCCGAAAATCCTGCCCCACAGATGATCCCACTGTGTGCAGCCACGCAGGCTTGGGGAGAATGTGTGATGTCGAATTCCAAACAGGGTTTAGCGTCCTTGCAGCGCAAGTTGATGTGCGCGTCGGCGCTTTCGCTTCTTATCTTGACCTCGGCATGTGCCGGCGGTGTCGGCTTCGATGCCGGCGTCGGCGCCGGACCGAGCGGAAACGGGCCGACCGGCCCCACCGGCAACGGGCCCACCGGCCCGAGCGATCCGTCGGGGCCGAGCGGCCCATCGGGCCCGAGCGGACCTTCGGGACCGAGCGATCCGTCCGGACCTTCGGGGCCGTCCGGTCCCAGCGGACCTTCCGGCCCATCCGGTCCGTCCGGCCCCAGCGGCCCCTCCGGTCCGACCCCTCCGTCAGGCCCGCCGAGCGGAACGACCGGGACGGTCATCGGCGCGTCGATCGGCAGCACGCCGGTCCTGGCGCCGAGCGGATCGGGTACGCTCGTCGGCGTCAACGTCCTGCCGGGCGACGGATCGACCGCGCCATCGACCGGCACCGTCGCGACTGTCGGCCTGCTGACCGACAAGCCGGTCACCGTCACGCTGCCGACGACCACCGCGCAGGTGGAAACCGCGCTGGCGCCCGCCGGCAACCTGGTCGGCGCGATCGCCGGGCAGCCGCTCGGTAACACGGTGACCAACCTGACCAACGGGCTGGCACCGACGGTGGCGTCGGTCACCTCGACCGTGTCGAACGTGGCGACGCCGATCATCGATGCCGCCAACACGCTGCTGAGCCCGATCACCGGCCCGCTGACCGGCACGAACGGCGCGCTGGCCCCGGTCCAGGGGCTCGTCGAGGGCGTCGTCGGCGCCGTGACCGGCGCGCTTCCCAGCGGCAACGGCACCACCACAGCCTTCAGCGGCCCGCTGATCGGTGCCAACGTCGGCAGCGGATCGGTGACCGGCGCGTCGACCCCCGACACGCTGGCCGGGCTCAACCTGCTGCCGGCCGCGACCGGAACCACCGCGCAGACCGGCGCCCTCACCACGGTCGACGTGCTGTCGCAGGGCAAGGTGATCAATGCGACCCTGCCGACCACGGCGGCCGGGGTGCAGAGCGGCCTTCAGCCGGTCGTCAGCCTGACGGGATCGGTGCTTGGCCTGCAGGTCGGCGGCACGGTCGGCCAGGTGGTCACCGCGGTCGCTCCGCCGGTCGCGGCCGTCACTGCCGCCGTGCAGGCGATCGCCAGCCCGGTGGTCAGCGCGGTCAACACGCTCGCCGCACCGGTCGCGGCACCGCTGCTCAACCCCACCGGGCCGCTCGCGCCGGTTTCGGGTGCGGTCAACACGCTCGTCCACACCGTGACGACCACGGTGAACACCGCTTCGGGCGCTCTCGCGAGCGCAGGTGGCGGCACGGGCCCGCTCGCTCCGGTCACCGGCGCCGTCGGCACCCTGCTGGGTGCCACCGGCAGTGCCGGCGGTGCGACCGGCGCGCTCGCGCCGGTCACCGCGGTGGTCGGCTCGGTCACCAACGCGGTCGGCTCGGCGCTGGGCGGCGCGACCGGCAGCAACCCGACCGGTGCGCTCACCCCGGTCACGGCAGTGGTCGGTACCGTCACCAACGCAGTCGGCAGCGTCCTTGGCGGCGCGACGGGCGGCAGCGGATCCGGTCCGCTCGCCCCGGTTACCAACGTCGTCAACACCGTCCTCGGCTCGGTCGGCGGCGCGACCGGCGGCACCGGCTCGGGCCCGCTCGCTCCGGTCACCAATGTCGTCAGCACCGTCCTCGGTTCGGTCGGGGGCGCGACCGGCGGTACCGGTTCGGGTCCGCTGGCGCCCGTTACCAACGTCGTCGGCAGTGTGCTCGGCGCGGTGGGTGGTGCCACGGGCGGCGCCGGCTCCGGTCCGCTCGCACCGGTCACCAACGTGGTGAGCGGCGTGCTCGGCGCGGTCGGCGGTGCCACAAGCGGCGCCGGCGCGGGTCCGCTCGCACCGGTCACCAATGTCGTCGGCGGTGTGCTCGGTTCGGTTGGTGGCGGTACAGGCGGCGCCGGCGCGGTGCTGACCCCCGTCACGGCGGTGGTCGGCACGGTCACCGGCACCGTTGGAACGGTGCTGGGCGGCGCTACCGGCGGAACCGGTACGGGCTCGGCGCTCGCACCCGTCACCGCCGTCGTCGGCACGGTGACTGCGACCGTCGGCACCGTCCTCGGCGGTGCCACCGGCGGTACGACGACCGGCACCGGCCTGCTGGGCGGGCTGCTCGGCAAGCATTGAGCCCAAACGGGTCCCGTCATCCCGGGCGGATGACGGGACCATCCGCGGTCACATCATTAGAGGGGGGATCAGCATAACCATGCGCCGGCAGCAGACTTCATCGATCGACCTGGCGACCTGCCATCGGCCCGATCGCTCATCGACCCGCTGCCCCAAGCTTCAATCGGTACGCTGAGAACCGCCTTAACCGCAGCCTTGTGGGCTCCCCTCCCTTCCTTCCTGGGGGAGCCCGCTCTGCCAGTGAAAGGCGGCCCCAAGCGCCTTTTGCTCCTTGCCGTCCCTTCGCCCCCACCGAAGGGACGGCAAGTTGTTATCCGGAGATCGCACCTCGAACCGCGTCTTCCGGGTTCACCAAGATCTTCGCAGCGACAGCCACGCCCTGAAGCCCGGGCGACAAACCCATCCCATCGTTCACAGAGCTCGACGCGCCGTGGCGCTGCCGCTTCCAAGCGAATCACCCAATCCGGCCTGCCCCCAGGGCCGGCGCAAAAGCGGATCCTTGCGGACATGCGTCGACGCCGCCCTGCGTATCGCTGGGACGCGTCGGTAGGATCGGGATTTGGGTGGGACCAAAAGTAATGGGCCGGCCCCGGGCAAGAGGCCGGCCCATGCGGCCGATCCGGTACGGGGTGGATCGGCCACTGAGGTAAGATCAGCCGGCGGTCAAACGGCTGATCCGGGATATCCAGGCCGCATCCGTGGGGGGTTGCATGCCAGCCTGGATCTACACGCCGGCCACTGTACGAGTGACCGGCAAACTGTTTTGCCATCGGAGCATCAGATCAGGAACGGTATCGAATGGCGCTATGCCATCTCCTCTTCCATTTCCGACACGCCCTTCGACCAAGGAAACACGATTTAATCCATTCTCGTCAGCGTTTGACTTGAAGGTTTCGCTAGTCCTCGTCTCGTCTTTCTTGAGTGTAGATTACGCTTTTGGCAGACAGGGGCAATACGCAACTTGCCATAGACAGCCAGAACAAGAACCGCTTCCGCTTCATTTACCACCGAAGCGGACATTGCCGCCTTCGCGTCGGGGGACCGCTTGGGCCGGGGGTGAAACCCGCCGCCGGCTCGGGTACAGCAACGCCCTTGCTGCACGTCGTCCATCATCCCGGCTATGTCGCGCCTGCCCAGCCGGGCAGCCGTTTTCCGCACGATAAATATATCCTCGTGATGCGCGCGCTGGAGGAGCGCGGCATCGCGCTGACCCGCTACGAACCCGAGCCGATGCCGCGGGCGTGGATCGAGGCGGTGCACGATCCTTCCTATGTCGATCAGGTCGTCCGCTGCGCCGTACCGGCCGACAAGGAGCGGCGGATCGGCTTTCCGGTGACCGAACGCGTCGCGCGCCGATCGCAGCTCTCGCCCGGCGGCACCTGGCTCGCCGCGCACCTCGCGCTGCGCCACGGTTATGCCGCCAACAGTGCGGGCGGCAGCCATCATGCGCTGTGGGATACCGGTTCGGGCTATTGCGTGTTCAACGACCTCGCGATCGCCGCCAACCGGCTGCTGGCGGAAGCGACGGTAAGACGGATCCTGATCCTCGACCTCGACGTTCACCAGGGCGACGGCACGGCCGAACTGACCGCCGGGCGCGGCGACGTGTTCACGCTGTCGATCCACGCCGAGAATAATTTCCCGACACGCAAGGCGCGGTCGGATCTCGATCTCGGCCTGCCCGACGGCACCAGGGATGCCGCTTATCTGGACGCTCTGGAGGAGGTGCTACCGGCCGTGCTCGGCGATTTCGCGCCCGACCTGATCCTGTTCCAGGCCGGCGTCGATGCGCATATCGACGATCGTCTCGGCCGGCTCGCGCTCACCGACGAGGGGCTGGAGGCGCGCGACCGCTTCGTTGCGGCACAGGCCCGTCGGCGCGGCATCCCACTGGCGAGCGCGCTGGGCGGCGGTTACGGCCACGACCGCATGGCCGTGGCGCGCCGCCACGCCGATACGATGATCACACTCGCCGACGAATATTTAGGCCTCTAAAGCCCCTGGCGCCGCGTCGTATAGTAAACGTGCAGGATGGCGTTGGTCAGCAATTCGGTCGGCTTCGCGCTGCATTCGGCCTTGATCTTGTCCAGCGCGTCATATTGCGGGATCGAATGCCCCACCCGCGGCGAGCCGGCGAGGTTCATGCCCGACCAGACGCCGAGCGCGTAGGTTTCCGCATTCTGGCGGAATTTGGGCTTCCAGGCATTCGAGCAGCTGACGCCGCCGTAGAAGCCATATTGGACGAGGGCCTTGGGCGGCTGCAGGACAGTTGCCGCCACGAGCATCAGACCGATCATCGACACCCTCCTTCGGCGAGGCCGGATCGAGGTCGTCCGGTACCCATATCGCCACTATCGGATGGTGCGCCCGAATCGCACCGAAGGAAATGTTCGTTTTCGGGAGATTATCCCTCGATCACGATCGGATGGTCGAGCCGCATCGTGTCCATCAGCCGCTCGATCCGGGCAACGTCGCGCACGTCGCCCAAGGGCGCGATCGACCAGTTACAGTGCGAATGCGTGGCGGAATCGTAGAGCTTGATCGGCCCGACCGCGCTTCGCCAGCGGCGCGGACTGCCGCCCGCGGTCCGCACCAGGGTGCGTATGATCAGGTCCTGCAACTCGCTCGCGGTCATGCCCGAGCCTTCGCGCAGCGGACCGGCATTTGCAATCGGGCAGCGGCGCCTCGAACGATCGGGCTCTAGCCGCCCTCGCCGGCGCGATCGGCCATATCCATGAAGTCGCGCGCAATCTCGCGATCGCCCTCATCCTTGAACGCGACGTCCAGATCGGGCGCGACGCCGAGCATGTACATCAGCGACCACAAAGCGAACCGCCGGCCGCGATCCTTTTCCAGCCCGAACTGAAGGCGCAGTTGCTCGATACCGGAGAGCATCTGCGCCTGATCGAGCGACGACAGGTCGGCGGTGCCGAAAAAGCGGGCAAGGAGATGGTCGAGGTCCATCCGCGAGACCTTAGCGGCTGGCAGGGTAGCCCGCCACGGCTCTTCGGACTATGGGTGCCGCTTCCCCATCGACGGACCTCACCTTGAACGACGCCAGCCCGCCCGTCTGTATCGCGGCGCTCTACAAATTCGCGATCTTCGAGGATTGCGAGGCGCAGCGCGCCGAACTGGCACGTTTGTGCTGCGCCCGCGGGGTGAAGGGCACCCTGCTCCTGGCGCACGAGGGCATCAACGGAACGATCGCCGGCACGATCGACGCGATCGACGAGGTCATCGCGCATATCCGATCGCTTCCGGGTTGCGCCGATCTCGACGTAAAGCGCTCCTACGCCGACGCCCTGCCCTTCTATCGCATGAAGGTGCGCATCAAGCCCGAGATCGTGACGATGGGCGAACCGGATATCGATCCGCTGACCGATGCCGGCCATTATGTTGCGCCCGAGGATTGGAACGCGCTGATCGCGGATCCGGACACGATCGTGATCGATACGCGCAACGATTACGAGGTCGCGGTCGGCAGCTTCGCCGGCGCGATCGATCCGCGGACCAGGACGTTCCGCGATTTTCCCGCCTGGTTCCGCGAACGACGCGAAGCCTTGCTGGGCGATGGCGCGCCGCCCCGCATCGCGATGTTCTGCACCGGCGGCATACGCTGCGAGAAGGCGACCGCCTTCCTGAAAGCGGAGGGACTCGACGAGGTCTATCACCTCAAGGGCGGCATCCTCAAATATCTGGAAACCGTCTCGGCCGACGAAAGCCTGTGGCGGGGCGAATGCTTCGTATTCGATCAGCGGGTCGCGGTCACCCACGGCCTGGTGCAAGGGACGAGCGAATTGTGCCACGCCTGCCGCCGCCCGATCGGTGAGGAGGAACGCGCCTCGCCCCTGTACGAGCCCGGTGTGAGCTGCCCCGCTTGCCATGCGGAGCGGACCGACGAACAGCGCGCCGGCTATGCCGAGCGTCATCGGCAGACGCTGCTCGCTGCCGCGCGCGGTGAAGGTCATGTCGGGGTCCGTCCGCCGCCGCACGATGGCTGAGCCACCGATCCTCTACAGCTTCCGCCGCTGCCCCTATGCGATGCGGGCGCGGCTTGCCCTGCTGGCCAGCGGCACGATCTGCGAGGTCCGCGAGGTGAAGCTGTCGGCCAAGCCGGACGCACTCATCGCCGCATCACCCAAGGCGACCGTGCCGGTGCTGGTGCTGCCCGACGGCGCCGTGATCGATCAGAGTCTGGATATCATGCGCTGGGCGCTGGCGAGGAACGATCCGGAGGGCTGGCTCGGTCGTACAGACGAGGCACTGATCGCGCAGAATGACGGCGCCTTCAAACAGCATCTCGACCGATACAAATATCCCGGCCGCCATGAAGCGGACGGGATCGATCACCGCGCCGCCGGGCTCGCCATGCTGGTGCCGCTCGATCGGCGGCTGGGCACCAGCGCCAATTTGTGTGGCGCAGCGCCCGGCCTGATCGATGCCGCGCTAATGCCGTTCATTCGGCAGTTTGCCGCAACCGACCAGGGATGGTTCGACGCCCAGGCGCTACCGAATCTCCAGGCTTGGCTGGCGCATCATCTTGCATCGCCGCTGTTCGAAACGGCGATGGTTCGGCTGGCGCCGTGGAAAGCCATGGATGCGCCGGTTCTGCTACGATGACTCCGGCCCGTTCAAGCAGCGGCCACAATCCCCAGCCCGTTCGTCCCGAGTAGCTGTCGGGCTCGTCGAGACCATCGGGTATCGAGGGATCAGCGACGTGGCGTCTCGATACGGGTTCTCGGCAAGCTCGAACCCTACTCGACGCGAACGGATCTACATAAACTGACTCACGTCAGCCGCCAGATCAGACACAGCAGCCCGACGATCGCCGCCGGACTGAGCGCCGCAATCACCCGCTGTCGCGAAACCCGCGCGCCTGCCGCCCAATCGGCGATGACGAAGCCCGCGGCGATGCCCGTGCCGGTGATCGTCCACAGATTGTAGCGCAGCTCCGACGAGACGCTGAAGGGCAGATAGCCGAGGCCGTAGAACAAGGCCGACATCGACAACGGCGCGATCAGCCAGGCCGACGGCATCGTCCAGCCGATCGCCAACAATCCCGCCGCCAGTGCCATCCACCAGATCGGCCAGCCGAGCGGGCTGTGGGTCGACCATTCGGCGAGGTGGATCATGCCGGTGAAGGCGGGATTGGGCGGCACATCGAAATGCCACTGATTTTCGACCGGCTTCTCCGGCACCGGCCCCTGGATCTCGGTATGGACCAGGAAGCGCGAATTGATGTTGAAATGTGCCAGCCGATGCTCGGCATAAGCGATCGGATGCGCCAGGATCGCCTTGATCAGCGTAGGATAGGGTTTGGCGCCCATCTTATCCATCACGGGATCGATATGGTCGAAGGTGATCGGGCACGGGATCGGCGCCCAGGATGAGAAATAATCCCATTTGTCGGGCTTGTAGCAGCGCCTGGTGACCGCGACGGGATTGGCCACGCCGAGCGGCGGGAACATGTCTACGCCGGTGTGCACGGTGATGCCGGCCAGATCGAAGATCACCAGCGACAGCTCGACATCGCTTTTCTCCGCTCCGATCAGCTTGTTCGCGACCGGCATCGCCGAGACTAGCACCGCCAGCGCGACCACGGCCGATCCCGCCATGCGCAGCGGCGTGCGCCGGAAGGCGATCGGCAGGAACGCCACCACCAAAGGCAAGGTCGCGAGGAAGGCGTTGAAGCGCAGCAGGCCGGCGAAGACGAGCAACAGCAAGCCGGGCACGCGCACCGCCCAGCCGCGCTCGGGCCCGCTCCACACGAACAGGCCGAGCGCGGTGAGCAGCGCGCCCTGCATCAGGCAATCCTTGAGTACCGATCCCATCAGGACGAGCGGGAACGGCATGATCGCGCACAAGACCGCCACGATCGCCGCCTTGCGCATGCCCCGGCGCAGCGCGCCGCCGGCGATCAAGCCGTAGCCGAGCCAGTAGAGGCCGAGCTGGAGCAGATACATCAGCGCCGGCCCGGGCTTGATCGCGATGAACTGACGCCAGATCCACGCCATGACTGGCGGATGCCAATCGTCGAACTCGCCCTGGACCGCCTGGCCATATTGGTTGATCGCGTCCCAGGTCATGATGCCGGGCCAATAGGCCAGACCCTGCACGACCGCGGCGACGATCAGGACGGCCGACAGCGCGACGATCGTGCGCCGTTCGGGTTTGGAAATAACGGGATAAGGGCTCGGCATGCGCCGAGACTAGCCGCCTTGCCGCGATAGACAAGGCGACAGGCATGCAGGAGCGGCCGGCTGCATGCCGGCCGCTCCCTGTTCGATCAGGCGTCCGCGCGGTGCGGCAGCTTCCAGCCGGGGCGGACGAAGTGGCAGGTATAGCCGTTGGGGATACGCTGCAGATAATCCTGGTGCTCGGGCTCGGCCTCCCAGAAATCGCCCACCGGCGCGAGCTCGGTCACGACCTTGCCCGGCCACAGGCCCGACGCATCGACATCGGCGATCACATCCTCGGCCACCGCCTTCTGCTCGGCGCTGGTATAATAGATCGCCGAGCGATAGCTCATGCCCAGATCGTTGCCCTGGCGGTTGAGCGTGGTCGGATCGTGGATCTGGAAGAAGAATTCCAGGATCGCACGGAAATTGGTGACCTCCGGATCGAAGACGATCTCGATCGCCTCGGCATGGGTGCCGTGGTTGCGATAGGTGGCGTTGGGGACGTCACCGCCCGAATAGCCGACGCGGGTGCCGATCACCCCCGGCAGCTTGCGGACCAGTTCCTGGACGCCCCAGAAGCATCCCCCGGCGAGAACGGCGCGTTCGGTGCTCATGCGATATCCTCCACTTGCGGCAGATAGGCGCCGTAGCCTTCCTTCTCCATGTCGTCGCGATGGACGAAGCGCAGCGACGCCGAATTGATGCAGTAACGCAGGCCCCCGCGATCGCGTGGCCCATCCTCGAACACATGCCCCAGATGGCTGTCGCCATTGGCCGAGCGCACCTCGGTGCGGATCATGCCGTGCGAGACGTCGCGCAACTCGGCGACATTGGCCGGCTCGATCGGCTTGGTGAAGCTCGGCCAGCCGCAGCCGGATTCATATTTGTCCGACGATGCGAACAAAGGCTCGCCCGAGACGATGTCGACATAGATTCCGGGCTCTTTGTTGTAGAGGAGCGCGCCGGTGCCGGGGCGTTCGGTGCCGCTCTGCTGCGTCACGCGAAATTGTTCGGGGGTGAGTGCTGCGATCGCCTCGGCGGACTTCTGATACTTGGCCATATTCCCTCCAATCCCCGTATAGATGGTGAGGGTTCGGCCGCTTGTCGAGCGGCCGATCATATAGGCGCCGCGCTCAGCCCTTGCGCCGGCGCTGCAGGATATTTCGGGTGATCCGCAGCCCGATGGCGACGGTTCCGCCGACCAGCAGCGCACCCAGCAGCAGCCATACGCCCCAATGCGCATTTTCGAGCAGCGGATCGATCGCCTTGCCGAAGAAATAGCCGATCACCGCCATCAGCGGCCCCCACAGAGCGGCGGCCGCGATATTGATCGTGACGAACCGCCGCACCGGCACGGCCGACGCACCGATCGCGATCGGGCTGACGGTGCGCAGGCCGTAGATGAAGCGAAAGCTGAAGATGAACCGGGTCGGATGCCGTTCGAGCACGCCGAGCGCGCGCCTGAAGGCCGGCTTGGCGGCGATGCTGCGGACCCAGCGATAGTCGCGGAAATAGCGACCGGCGAAGAACCAGAGCTGGTCGACGATGCACGATCCGACCGCCGCCGCCACCGCGACCCCCCATAAGGGCAACAGGCCGCGATGCGCGAGGACGCCACCGGTGATGACGACCGCCTCGCCCTCGATTCCCGCCCCGGCCAGGATGGCCCACAGGCCGTAGCGTGCGACAAGCGCCTCAAGTGGCAATGGCTTGCACCATGTCAGCTCTCTTCCCGATGATGATGCGCGCAATGCCTGTGCCCGGCAGGCATCCCCTTCGCTCTCTTTAGGCACAGCATCGCCGGGGACGCCAGCCCGTCGGCCCAAAACCTTGCGCTCGGCCCCGCCCCTGCCCTAACGCCGCGCATCGCAAAATCGGAGGATGCCATGCGCGCGTTCATATTTCCGGGTCAGGGCAGCCAGGCTGTCGGCATGGGCACCGAACTCCAGCAAGCCAGCGCGGTCGCCCGCGCGGTGTTCGAGGAGGTCGACGAGGCGTTGGGCCAGCATCTCTCGCGGATCATGGCCGAAGGGCCGGCCGACGACCTGACCCTGACCGAAAATGCCCAGCCGGCGATCATGGCCAATGCCATCGCGGTGCTGCGCGTGCTCGAGCAAGAAGGCGGGATCAAGCTGGTCGACAAGGCCGATTTCGTCGCGGGTCACAGTTTGGGCGAATATTCGGCGTTGTGCGCGGCCCAGGCGTTCGATCTGACCACCACCGCGCGGCTGCTCAAGCTGCGCGGACAGGCGATGCAGGCGGCGGTGCCGGTCGGCGTGGGTGCGATGGCGGCCTTGCTCGGCGCCGATTTCGCGCAGGCGAAGGCGATCTGCGCCGAAGCGGCCGAAGGCGAGGTGTGCGAGGCGGCCAACGACAATGGCGGCGGCCAGGTCGTGATCTCCGGCAACAAGGATGCGGTCGAGCGCGCCATGGCGCTGGCCAAGGCGCAGGGCGTCAAGCGCGCCATTCCGCTGCCCGTCTCGGCACCCTTCCACTGTGCGCTGATGCAGCCGGCGGCCGATGCGATGGCGGACGCCTTGGCCAAGGCAGCGGTGCGATCGCCGCTCGTGCCGGTCTATGCCAACGTCACCGCGGCGCCCGCGGCCGATCCGGACACGATCCGCGACCTGCTGGTCCGCCAGGTGACCGGCACGGTGCGCTGGCGCGAGAGCGTTGAGGCGATGTGGGCGGCGGGCGTGACCGACTATGTCGAATTCGGCGCCAAGGTGCTCGGCCCGATGGTCAAGCGCATCGCGCCGGACGCAACGGTGACGAGCATTATCTCGATGGCCGATATCGAGGCGCTGGCGGCGAAATCATGATCGTCGCCCCTGCGAAGGCAGGGGCCCATGTCTCTAAAGACGAGAGACATCCCAATGGAATAGAGAGATAGGCCCCTGCCTTCGCAGGGCTGACGGAGATCAGGATGTTCGACCTAACAGGCATGACCGCATTGGTGACCGGCGCGTCCGGCGGAATCGGTTCGGCGATCGCCAAGTCGCTCGCCGCGCAGGGCGCGACGGTGGCGTTGTCGGGGACGCGGGCCGAGGCGCTGACCACACTGGCGCAGGAGATCGGGCATGGTGCGCTGCCGGTGCCGTGCAATCTCGGCGATACCGCGGCGGTCGAGGCGCTGATCCCCGCCGCCACCGAGGCGTTGGGCGGCAAGCTCGATATCCTCGTCAACAATGCCGGCGTCACCCGCGACAACCTCACCATGCGGATGAAGGATGACGAATGGGCGCAGGTGATCGGGGTCAATCTGGAGGCCGCCTTCCGCCTGATCCGCGCCGCGTCGCGCCCGATGATGAAGGCACGCTTCGGACGGATCATCTCGATCACGTCGGTGGTCGGCTGGACGGGCAATCCCGGCCAGGCGAACTATGCCGCCTCCAAGGGCGGGCTCACCGCGATGAGCAAGGCGCTGGCGCAGGAATTCGCCAGCCGCCAGATCACCGTCAACTGCGTCGCGCCCGGCTTCATCGCATCCGCCATGACCGACGCGCTCAACGACGCACAGAAATCCGCCATATTGGGGCGGATCCCTGCCGGCACGTTGGGCGCGGGGGATGACGTGGCCGCTGCGGTCGCCTATCTGGCCAGCCGCGAGGCAGGCTACGTCACCGGTCAGACGATCCACGTCAACGGCGGCATGGC
>FTJU01243381.1_pt1 | contig 13651 bp, 10 predicted proteins | sample 1658961 | NCBI WGS metagenome assembly FTJU01 (sample SAMEA3914878, study PRJEB12502) | metagenome | biome: forest; material: soil | place: USA | collected 2012-03-12 | depth 0.3 m | reverse complement strand
GTTGTCGAGGTTGTTGAACGCGGTCGCGGCATTGCGCTGGAACAACTGCCGCGCCTTGATCGCGGTCGCCCCCGAACCGGACCCTTTGATCCCCAACTGCTGCCGTAACTGCTTGACCTGCGGATCACCGGTCTTCCCATCACCATAAACAGCGGCCAGCAACTTCAACGCCTGCAACGCCTTCTGCGCCTCCGGCGACAACCCACCCTCGGACCCATCCGCACCACCATCAGCACCAGTCCCGGTCCCGGTCCCGGTCCCGGTGCCGTTAGCACCACTGCCACCACCACCACCACCGGACCCCAACCCCGCCAACGCCGAGGCCAGCATCGGCAACACACCCAACGCCATCGCCCCCGCCGACAACGCCGCCGGCGCCAACGCCGCCACCGTATCCGGATCCACCAACGGATCAGGCTCCTCCGCACGGTGGTCCTGCCTTTGCGCAGCCCCCGGCTGAGCAGCAGGCGGCTGCGGCGGCTGCCCCGCCGCCTGATCCGGCGGCGCGACAACATTCCCCTGCGGCACGGCAGCCGCACCCGGAGCGGGTCCGCCCTGACCCGCTTGCCCCTGTGGTGACGCGGGTGCGCCGTTCGGCCCCGGCGACGCCGACGAACCGTTCTGCCCCGGCGACGTACCGGATCCTGGATTCACCGGGCGGGTGCCCGTGCGTGGGGCCGCCTTGTGCCCTTGTTTAGCCGACCACGGTGTTACCGGGCCGGATTGCGAGTCCCCTTCTCCCCCGGCATCTTCGGTCCGCTCGTCGACAACTTCGACCTGATGGTCCGCAGGCCACACCTCCGCACTGGTCACGACCCACCCCCCAGCACTCGCTTGATGCGAACATCACGGCCGGTCGGCATCGACTGCTCGACGAACCGTCCGGAATAGGGATCATAGGTCATGACTTGTGTTGCGCCGAGAGCTATTCCGGTCCGGGTGGGGGCATTGTTGCGGTAATCCCAGAAGACCAGGTCACCCGCCGACACCGCGGCGAGATCGACCCGCTGTCCACACGCGGCCTGGGCCGCAACGGTTTTCGGAAGCACGATCACCGCTTTCCCGATACTCGACGATTGCCCGCACGCGACTGCCGCCGAGCCCGGCTGCGCCGAGGTACCCCTCGCGGGCGGTGCGACAGGTTCGGTGTCCAGCGGTGGTTGCGCCGTCGGATCGCAATGCCCGGTCACCGCGGCGGCCGACGCCTGATAGATCACATCCCGCGTCAGCCCTGCCGCGCTCGGCGGGCCACTCGGGGCACCGTCGGCATTCCCCGCCGACGCTTTCAGCGCCCGATTGACGGCCAACTCGCGGGCGCAGTCACCGAGCAATCCGCTCATGGTTGTCTGCAGCGGCGGCAGTTGATACGGCGCGGTGCGGATCGCGCTCGTGCAGGCGCGCTGCCAGTCCGAGGCAGTCCTATCATCCGGTGCCACAGTCAATTCCGCGTACGGGTTGACGGTAGGCGCGATAGAGGGCGCAGTACCCGACCCCGAACCGGAGGCAGCGGTTGGGGGGGATGTGGAGGTCTCGGTCTGCGACGGGTCGGGACCTACCGCACTGTCGCATTGGTAGTGCAGGTCGGCGGAGATGGCCGATGTCGTGCCGCCGACCACGAGTACCAGAAGGATGAGCACCGTGCCCAGCCCGGACACCGCTGCCAGCAACAACCACGCCCACGCGGGAACCATGGCGAGGAATATCAGCCGACCGATCATCGAATACCTCTCCGCCCAGAACGAGCGACTTCACCTTCCCATGGACGTATACCTACTGCCCCAGCAAATTGGCCAACCCTCCCAAACTTCGCCGGTTCCAATTCGGATTATTCGGGTTGGTGCTGCGCGGTGTCACCGAACCCGTCGTCTCTCCGGTACCACCATCAGCCAGATCATCTGTCCGGGCGGCGTTGTAGGCAATCTCCCTGAGCTCACGCATATTGTCCGGATTTATTACATCACCCCTCACGTTATTTGCTGGATCACCCACCAACTTTATGGCGGCCGCATCCAAATTCTTTGCATACTCGTTCTTGATCCACTGCTTCATTCGTTCCGCCTCGACGACGCTTACCGACGCTCCGTTGGCACCAGCAGTGGCCAAGTGCCTCCCAGCGTTCGTCGCGGGTAACGCTCTACCACCTATCACGGCGTTCAGGGCCTCCATCTTATGCCTGGTTTCCTCGGGATTGTCGGTCATGTACGTCTCGACGAATTCGAGCATCGGACGCTGGCCAATTGGATTGTGGTCATCCAGGGTGACACCCCCCGACCTGATCCTGCGGAATTCCCGCACCGCCTGCCGCAGGGTCCCGAAATCGGCCGCAGCCTCGTCGACGCTACCTGTTCCGTTGATGACCATGCGTGCAGAGTTCTGGGCGTGCCGTATCGAAGCAGCTACGAAAGCCAGGTCAGCATCCTTGAGTGGCTCATTGCCGGCAGCCTTGCCGATGATCTGACGCGAGCGAGACGCAAGCAGCGCTCTCTCTCTGTTCCTCCCACCGGCGCCGATAATGGCCGCGTACGAATCGGTCGCAGTGCCACCGGCATCGATGACTCCTTGCACAGCCGCGGCGTTGCCCAAGACGGTGTCCAATCCGCCATACGCTCTGCCTTCTCGCCCGGCATTGGCTGCAAACAGTTCACGGTTCAAGAGAGACTGGACATAAATGCCGGTCGACCCACCGAAGTTGTCCAATTTCCAAGCCCCGAACTGGGCCTCCGTCATTCGCTTCTTCATTCTGGACTGAGGACGCCAGGAACCAGGGATTCCGCCCATCGCCCATTCGGTCAGCGGCGAGTTCGCGATGGTGCTCGCCCCACCGAGTAGCGCCATCATCCCTATGCCGGACATCTTATGGCTCGCGCCGAACTGCCCCATGCCGAGAGCAGTCCCTCCGCCGCCCCCACCCGCGCCGGATCTGGCGCCACCATTCTGGATGGCCAATGCGAATCGGTTCGCAATCCAGTCGTTGCCCTTCTCCAGACTCGCGTTGAGGCGCTTCAACTGGAAGATGGCGACGATTTCCACGATCGCGCCGATAACGAACACCGACATGACCTGACCGCGCGCCTGGCGGAACAAATCGCCGATAAACAACTCGTAGACGCCGAGAAATATAACGAACACAGCCATGCGCCCGGCCGATACGAACCCGTGCACCACACATCGAATGGTGAATGTCTGCGTGGGCCCGTACACGAATCCACCCGCGGCGAATCCGAATATCGTCATGAATCCGTAGTAGATCGAATCGAGTGCGGCCCAGATGACCTTGATGGCCAGGACTGCGCCGAAAACCAATAGCACCGTCCCCGACACCAGTAGAAGAATTCCGGCACCGATTTGACCGACGCTCGGGTTATCCGCCGCCGAATATGCGGCGGCGTCCCCGCACGACTTCATCCCGTTCTTGACCCGCTCGTCGTCACCGGCCATGACACCGGCCGACCAGGCCGCCTTGCAGGACGCTCGGTCGTCCACGACGTGCCCGAAGTTCCACACCTGCAACGGACGTCGCGCGAAGTTGTCCGCCATGTCGGACTGCATCGTCTGGATCAACTGGTTCGGATTCGGATTGCTATTGCCGTTCAAACCGGCCGCCACCGAGATCCCCAGATTCCGCCCCTGTGCCAGCAGTCCGTCCGGCGACAGCACCTCGGCCAGAGGCTCGGCGAGGAACAGCGGCCCGAGTATCGCCACTCCCACCATCATCACGACCTGCATCGAGGCCTTGGAGAAGTAGCCGCGGACGATGAATACGCCCACGGGAATCCCGCCGATCGTCACAAAAGTCACCAGCATGATCGGTGTCGCGATCTGGCCTGTCAGCGCGTCGGCCACGCCTTGCAGCGGCTTGCTGACAATGGTCAGCCACCCGAAATCCAGGGTATCGGTGGGTAGCCAGATCGCGGTGACCGTGATGACCAGCCAGATGGCGAACAGCACGATGATCAGGAACGACATCACGATGTTCCCGGGGCTGAAGATTCCGCCGCGATTGGTGGCGAACAGATAGCTCGAAAGCTCTACTCCCGACGAATCTCTGATTCGCATCCAGCTGAGCGCACTGTTCGGCGCGGATATCACACCCGTGCCGGTTTGCGCGGTGGCCAGCACCGCCATGATGCCTGGACAGATGAACAGCACGACAAGTGCGATGAGCGCCAACGTGGTCCAGCGTCGACGGCGAGTCGCACCGATCCACTTGCGACATCGCCGGAATACCGCTGACGGTCGCCACTGCACCGGATCGAACAGCTCCGGTTCTTTCCAAACTTCGAAGCCGGACGATGCTGGTCGATCACCGCGACCGGTACCGAATCTCACCGGACTGCCTGTCTTTCCGGAGCAGTACGCGCGATACCGCCGGCATTCGGTGTGCTGGTAATCGCGGCGGCGCGATCGATCCTGGCCGGTCCCAGGACCTTGCCGCGACCGATCCGGTTCAGTGCGTCCCGCATGAACATCTCACCGCGGCGTTCCTCGGGCACCTGACGACCGGCACCGACCGGCGGGGAGGTCTCCTCCCGCAAGACCTGCAGCAGAAACGGCGCTTCCTCCAGATCGACGCCGAGCCATTCCAAACTGTTGCGGGCCAAGGTCTCGTCGCGCTGACGGAAGACGAACCGGTTCGGGATGAGATTGTGCGCCGCGCCCTGGAAGTCGGTGGCCGGGTCGTGCGAGGCCAACCCGATCGCAGCCAGATGCTTACGGCCGTCGCGGCTGAAGTCCGAGGTGACCGCGGATCCGACCTGGGTCTGCGTGAAATGGTGGGCCTCATCGCCGACCAGCAGTCCGAATCTCCCGTTATCGGTGAGGAATGCCTCGCGGGCAGCGACACCGACGAGTTCGTAGAGCGCGGTTCCGAGTCGTTTCGTCAGCGGCAATCGGTTGTACAGATGTGGGGTGGTGAGCTCTTCCGCGGTCGGCAGCGCCAGCTGATGGCTGCGGACGACCGTGGCAGCGGCGTTGAGCCGCAATGGTTTCAGTGACGGGTCGAACAGCACCGGAACCCGCTCGACAACCGTGCCGAGCCGTGCGGCCAGGTCGGCGTATTCCTCCTGATTGCCGGGCTGATCACGCAGTCGCCGCACGACATGGAACAGATCGAGCAGACTCCGGATGCCGTGTTCGGCGATGCCGCGGGCCGTCAGCAGATTGCTCGCGGCGGCACCCGCACCGGAGGTCGGGGAGAGATCCAGCAGCGGCAGTATCGAGTCGAGTGCACGCTCGCCGGCGATTCTCGGTTCGAACATGCGCAGCGGATCCAATGACACCGTCGGATTCGCCAGATCGATGACGACGGCGTTATCGATCGCGGCGGCGAAATGCGCCCATTCTCCGACCTGACTGCGGTCGATGGCCAGGAACTGCCCGCCCATATCGTGCACGAGCACGGCCATAAGCTTGAGAAAATACGACTTGCCCGATCCGAGTTCACCGGTGACTGCGAACGAAGCGGACAGATCGTGCAGCGCGGCCTCCATGATGCCGAAGTGGATCGGCTCGAATTGGCCGGACAAGAGATTGATACCGATCACCGGGCCGCTGTCGTCGCCGATCTGGCTGGTGATGAACGGAACGAAGCCGGCCCACATATCGGAGGGCACGATATGCGCGAAATCGTCGAATGCGCGCCGCGCTGGACTTCCGGGCACCAGCATCGACCACAGATCGACCTGGGTGCCGAGCGGGGCCGTCATATCGACTTGGAATCGCTTGTAGCGGCGCTTGAGCGTATTGACGGCATCCATGGTGACATCGCGCGAGGGCCCACCGATGGCGATGACGGTTGTGAAGGAGACCTCGGACTCCGCACCGTTGACCTCGAAGTGCTGGTTGTATTCGCCCAGCATCTGCGCCTTCGAGGTGAGCGTGTTCTGCGCGAACGACACCTCTTGGTCGCGCTGATCCATCTGCTCGCCGAGTCGGCGCAGACTCAGCTCGTTGTTTTTGAGCACTTGGTCGGCGGGCTTGGTCGAGACCCGCATCCCCCAGTCGACCGTTACATCGCCGAGTCCTTCTAGCACGTTCAGGAATTCGCTGCCACCGGGAAACCGCATGCCCGCGTAAGGGAATGAATGCGGTGTGAGCATTGCCTGATACGACGGGCGATACTCGTAATCCGGCTGAACGACCTTGATCACCGGGACGAACGAAGGTCGTATCCGCCGTTTGCTGTCGGTCTGGGCACCCTCGTCGAGCGCCGCCGAGGAGAACACGGCCGCTGTGGCGTCGTCCAGTGCGCCGACCCGAGTCGGGGCTACCGGATCACCTGCCGCGCCGCGCGACAGATAGTGCTCCCACAGCCACTGGAACAGTGCGGCGGGCACTGGAACGGGATCGAAATCGCCGCCGATCCTGGACAGGATCTCATTCGCCTTTTCGTCATAGGCATCCAGCTCCGCGCGGGAGATGGCGGTGGCATCGATCGTGGTCGTGCTGCCGCGCCACATACGCGATATTGCCGAAATGCCGGAGTTCGCCGTGCCGACCGGAATGGTCAGCAGGAAGATCCGGGTCTGCGGTGCGATCGCGCGGACTCGCTCGTATGAGGCGACCACCTCGTCCGCGTAATCCTCACATTCGTCGAGATCGACGCCCTCCACCATCTTGGTCAGCACATCGATCGTATTCAGCCGCGCCTGGATGCCGAGCAGCAACGACCCGCTCGGCAAGCTGTTGATCAGCGCATGGTGGGCAATTTTCACATCGTGCTTATCACTTGCCTTGCGCAACCCGTAGCCGAGCGGGTTGATGAAATACGTCGCGGTGACCAGACCCGAATGCGTGAATTGCAGATTTCCGCGAATCGCGGCCGTGGGCTGCAGATCTCGTCCGAATGCCATCAGCGGCTCCCTTCCGATGCCGGTCCACCGTTGCCGTTGATCCAATTGCGCAGTTTTGTCCCGCTACTGCCGGAGCCGATCACATCGAGCAACCGGATATCGGGTTTCGCGTTCGCCACTGCCTCGGTCGGGCGATCCGGCAGGACCAGGACGACAGATTCTTCGATGAACATGGTGTGGCGCGCGGAATCGGCATCGACCGGCATACCGGATGCCGACACCGGCTTACGAAATACGATGAGCCGCCCCACCCACATCGCCCGAGAAGTCATCCGGACGCCGGTATAGGGCACCAGTCCGACAGCGAAGACAACCGCGATCGTCAGTACCAAACCCACCACGAAGGTGACCGCCGGATTGACCGGAAATGCCATCGCGCACACCGAAGTGATCACCATCAACACCACCGCGCCCGCGACTTGCGGCAGAGTGTACGGCCCGAAAGGCAGCTTCTGCCCGTTCTGGGCCTTGCCGATCATGGTGGGGACCCGCTTGATCGGCGTGAAGACCTTGATCACTTGGGTCATCGATAGCTACCGATGGGGTGATCGGGGACCACGATGTTGGAGTCGGTGCGCGCGTAGTTGACCAGTGTCGGGAGTATCCAGAACAGGACCGCGGCCAGCACCGCAGATCCGGCGACGGCGAGGATCTTCGCAGGCGACAGCTTGGATTTGGCCGCCTCCGATATCAGCACCCCCATGCTCAGGATGGTAATCAGGATCAGGCCCGCCCAGCGGACGAATAGCAGGATGTTGACCAGGATGGCGCTCAAATTACCCACGGCTGTGCCTCTTTCGTATCAGTTCTGGGTAGCCCGCGGAATCTGCACCGTCGTCGACGGCAGCGACGTCGTCGAGCTTGGCGCACTTGCGCGCGAGTTCTGTTGGTCGGCTATCACGGCGGGCGGGTTGGTCATCGCGGGTACGGCATCGATCGACTGCACCTGCCACTGTCCACCGTCGCGGACCATGGTCAACGGATAGGCGAGCGTCGCGACCCCGCCGCCGTCGGCCTTGGGATTGACGCTGACGAGCACCTGCGCCCTCGAACGCGCTGTGCCACAACTGTTGTCGTCCGACGTGACCGCGACGGTCTCCACGGCGGTGAACGGGGCCGGGCGCAGTGCGACAATGCCGGCGTCCAGGGTGATGTAACGGCCTACGTCGCCACTACCCGTCAGATAAGTGGTCAGAAAGCCCGACGCTACTTGCGCGAGCGGCGTATCCGCCGGGCACGGCGCGGAGTACGCCTGCGCCAAATCGGCGCCCCGGCTGGGCGGTTCGACCAATGCGGGCAGCGCAAGCGCCCGCAGTCGACCGTTGAGCACCGATACCCCGACCCGATAGAACTGACGGTTGTCCGTGCCGGCGCTATTGCCGGCACTGTTGTTGGCGGTGGTGCCGCTGGAGCTGGTGGCGCTGGGCGCGGACTTGCCCACTCGAACCGAAACGGTCACCGACCAGATCTCCAGGGTGTCGAAGCTCCCGACCCGAGACACGTACACTACGGCAGGATCGGATACCTGCCGGGCCGTCGAAGGCAAGGCGATTTGCTGCGCATTGGATCCGACATATTCGCCGAGCCGATCCTGTTGTCCCGCAACAGAACTCAAGTAGGTCACAATAAACTGCTGCGCGAAGGAGCCGGCCAATTGCGCGCGGCCGATGGTCGCCGGCGTCGCACTGTCGGATGGGGGCGGCGGATCCGCGGCGAAAAAATCGAGGATCGCGTGCCCGCCACCGAGAACGGCCAGCACCGCGAGAACGGCAACGATCACATTGTCGCGGCGGCGGCGTGCGACCATTCGGCGAAGTAATTCATCGCCTGAATCCGTCGATCTACCAACCATTGTCCGCACTCCCGAAATGGTAGAGAGCACCATCATTTCCAGCCCCGGCCATCGTTCCCAACATTGGGGACATCGAGTCAGTACACAGGACTACGTTTCAAGCGATGCGCGAGCCGATACTGCAGCTGATCGTCGTACCCGATCGGCGCCCGCCCCTGCGGGGTTTCCAGTGCGTCGCGCGCGGATTCCAGCATCGGCATGTCATCGGCGACGCGCACCAGCTGGGCGATCGCGAGTTGCCGACTCGGGTACCCCGGATACGGGTACAGCAGCAGCGACGTCGGGGTGTAGCCGCCACCGTAGTTGAGGGCCCGCACCGTCACACCCGCGGTATCGCCGGATTGCAGCCGATCACTGAGCGCAATCAAACGGACGCGGTCATCCGGATGGAAGACGTCCACCGGCCGGAACAGATAGTCCCATCGAATCCAGGGAGCCGGATCCGTGAGCCAATGCGAGATGCTGGCACGCTCGGTCTGGACGATCGCGAGATGAGTTCCAGCCCGACGGTGCGCTTCGCGCAATCCGACCCGTTCCAGCGTCGGCCATTCGGACAACTCATTGTCCGAGGTGACATCCTCGATCAACAACCACGCACCCTGTGTGCGAGCGTCGTCGCGGCCCCGGATACTGATCCGCCACCGCCCCGGCCGCTCGGGACCATCGGTCACCGTGACATCGAACTGAAGCTTGTCACCGGGTTTCGGACTGTAGAGCAGATCCAGGACCTCGGCATGTCGATTGAAGGCCGAGATCCGGTGGAACAACTCCGCGATCGACAGCACCGGCACGTGTTGTTCGGCCGAGTTTCCCGTCAGCCGCGTCGCACCGATCGGCTGCTGAATGGTCTGGGTATTGAGGTCCCAGATCGCCCCGACAGCGGGCGGTAATTCGGGGCAGGGCGCCGCAGCCGAGCCCATCCACAAACGGACCGCGTGCACATCGCCACCAGGGCCGAACACCGGTCGGATCCGCAGTGCGTGCGGACCCGAACCGGTCGCGATCGTCAGGTCGACATCCTCGGCCTCGTCGCGCGCCGCGCGGATCGCATCAATCAGGCTCCGAGTCTTGAGGCTGTCGTACAGCGCCGGGGTCCGCGACAGCAACCGCTGCAGTACTCGCTGCCAGTCGGCGAATCCACGCGGCGCGTCCCCCACCGATGCCACCGACATCGCTTCGGGCGTCAACGTCTCGATCGTTATCCATGGATTTGCTGTGCCAGTTGTCATCGCACTTGCCCGTACCAACCATTCGTCGGAAGCCGTCACCGCTGTGACACAGCCAATGTACCGCTATCTAACGGCTCATTCAACAGGTTTAAGAGATGTCGACATCAGATGCAGTCTGCATGACGGAGGCATCCGAAGTTCACCGACCGGTCTTTTCTTAACGTGCGCTTAAGAACACGTGCGGAGACTTCAGAATTCCCGCAGCTCAGCGCGGTTCGCGCGAGCTACGGCAAACCACAATACGATGCCTGGGACCAGCGGCGAAAATCCTGGTCTCAGGCCTGATTCCACGCCTGCAATCGCGACGGCTAGCCCTGTCCCGCGGACAGCGCAAGCACACCGGCACCCGCCAGCACGCCCACTTCGCCGAGTTCCGATGGCACGACCCGCAATCCGGTCAGATAGCCGAGTCGGGCATGTGTCGCGACAGCAGCGCGGAGCGCTTTCCAGAGCGAGGTGCCCGGCACCGCCAGTGTGCCACCGAGAACGACCAGATCCAGGTCGAGCAGAGCGGCCACCGAGGCGATCGCGCCGCCAAGCGCCGTGCCGGCCCGGGCAAGCGCGGCATCCGCGAGTTCATCACCCGCACGTGCCTGACCCACCAGGTCGTCGACCGAGCTGCCCTGCCAGCCTTGTGCGCGTGCCCAATTCACCGCCGCGATTCCACCTGCCACCGCCTCCAGGCAGCCGCGTCCCCCGCATTCGCACCGCTCATTGAAGCCCGGCACCAGCACATGGCCGAGGTTTCCCGCGTTTCCGGTCCGACCGACCACCACGAAACCACCGACCATGACCCCGGCACCGATCCGGTCCGAGACCATGACCGCGAGCGAGTCGAGTACTTCGTTCGTCGCACCGAAGTTGCGCTCAGCCAAGCCCAGGCACACGCCGTCGAGCGCCAACTGAACGATGGCGTTAGGAAACAGCTTTTCCACGGCCGCGACGATCCCGAATCCCGTCCCCCATTCGGCGATACCGGGCGGCGCCACGACACCTGCGGCCATATCGAGCGGGCCGACGGAGCCGATTCCCACGGCCGTCACCTTTTCGCCGCCAGCAGCCGCGAGTAGCAGGTCACGGCAGCTGTCCCAGGCCGCACGCGCCGGCAGCGGGACCCGCCGGATCTCATCCGCACCGACGTTGTCGGCCACCCGACTCGCCGCGAAACCGTCCGGCCCGATCTCCAGAGCCAACATCGTCATGAGTTACACACCGCCAGAATGAAGTCCGTCGTCAACAGATGGACGAAGCATAGGTCAGTGCACGCCGGTTCCGGTCGGCTCCAATCGACGACCCAGCACAATGTGGCGCCGCGGCGCGGCCGGAGTCGGATCGGCGGGTGCGGGACGCGAGCCGGTTCGGATGATACGCAGCGGCCGCTTGTGGTCGACGGGAGTAATGCGATGGCGGTCCAGATCAGTGACGACCTTGCCCGCGCTGTCATAGGGCACTCCGGCCCAGATCATCGCGCGGGGCCCGGTGCCGCGCTCGATGAGCGTCTGCGCCAACTGCTCACATTTCGCGAAGACCGGGCAGCTCTCACAGATTCGCATCGCCGCACGCCACGAGTCCGGAGTGCCGACGTCCAGATCCCAGTCGTCGGGGCCGTCCGCGCAGGGTGGCCGATGGGCCGACCCACTGGGAAGCGTCGAAACCTTTGCCGTCGCAACGGTTTCCACAACGAGGGAAGATTGCGTGATGCTCATAGCCGTCTCCGGGAATGCCGAGGGCGCGCCAACTCCGTTGTGCGGGCCCATTGGTCGGGCGGTCATCAGGGCTGCTCAACAGTCCCCGGAAAGGCCAGCGATGTTGCTGGTGCACGAACGTTATCCCACGATCGGCCAACTCGGCAATCGTTTCTGCCGCTAGTTAACGGCACGTTGACCAACATGTGATCCTGGCGTATCGTTACTTAACGGTACATTTGTTCGCGGGCCATCCGCTAAGGGGCGAATTGTGGTTTCCTATGGATATGGCTGTTGAGTCCGAGTACACGATCGACGAACTAGCGCGGGCGGCCGATACCACCGTGCGGAGCGTCCGCGTGTACCACGAACGAGGACTCCTTCCCTCCCCCGACGTGCGGGGGCGCATCGGCTATTACGGGTCGGATCACCTCAACAGGCTGCAGACGATCAGTCGTCTGCTCAGCCGGGGCATGAAGTTGAACGGGATTCGGGAACTGCTCGAAGCCTGGGATCGTGGCGACGGGTTGGCGGAGGTGCTGGGCGTCAACGACCAGCCCGTCTCTGAGCCTACGACGGTCGCCGCACCCGGCTCCCCGCGGGCGCAGCGCAGGCAGGCACCCCCGGAACTTCCGGAATACGTGCAGCAGGCACTCGCCGCCAGCGGCGATCCGCATGAGGCCTACCGGGTGGCCAATCCGCGATGCGGTGATCTGACCACCCGACTCGTCGATGCAGGTATTCCCGTGCGCGACGCCTTCGAATTGATCGAGCGGCTCAGAGCCGATTGCAATCAGATCGCGGATCAGTATGCGACCCAGCTGTTCTACTTCCTGGCCGGCCAGACCTATGAACAGTCCGGGCGTACACCCAAGGATCGCGCCAAACTCGAATCGGAGTTGGCCATCGCCCGGCTGATCGCCACGCGCGCCACGTCGGAACTGATCGATCAGGCCTTCGCCAGACATTCCGAGTTGCCGCCGAGCTGATATCGGCTTCGTCCGATCCGGACTGTGCCGGTATTTCGGGTGCGAATGCGTGTCGAGTTCGTTCGACGATGGGATCACGGCCATGCCGGAATAACCCGATTCGCGATCGGTGACAGTCGCAGGATGCTAAACGAATCAGCCTGAGCGCAAAGGGTTTTCGAAGTCCGACCACACATTAAATTGATAGCGTGTTCGGGCGATCGAATAATCTCGTTGGCACGCGGCTCACGGCAAGCAGGATGAGCCGCCCACACGCATTGTCCGACTTGGAATGCTGGGATCCGGAGCGTTGGCGGCCACGTGCGGTTATTCGCCGCATGGAGCGGTGGGTCGGCGCTACTCGGCTGCGCCGAATGACGGCGCGGCTATTGCTCGGCACAACTTTGTTCTTCGTTGTTCCGACGACCCTCGGTGCAGTCGCAACTGCGCAAACGGGTACCGATGTTGCCGGATCATCGACCATCGATGCCGTCGGCTGGATGAATGTCCGGGATTCACACGGAGTACCGCTGGCCAACTATGTCTTCGCCACGAATCATGGCAGCGTTCTGCATCCCGGAAAGACGGCATTATCGACCGTGCTCGATCTCGAATTCGCGGGCTTCATCGGCACCGAGATCACCGGCATCTGGGTAATCGAATACGTCGTGAGCTTTCGCTGGCTCGACCTGGTCGCAGCGCCGTTGAGCCGAGTCGCGGATATGCTGGCCGGACAAGTCGGCACGCCCGTCGTCCTTGTGCTCGCGGTGAGCATTGGCGCGGTGCCTGTGGGCTGGTTCATCGTTCGCGGATACTTCTCCAAGGCAACACTCCAGGTTGTGACGATGATCGGTGTGGCTCTGTTCAGCGTGCCGTACCTCGCGCATCCGATGGCCGATGTCCTTTCCTCGGACGGATTGCTCACACAGGGACGTGACGTCGGTGTGGCGGTAGCGGCGGGACTCAACGGCCAATCGAACCCGAGCCCGAATGTCGTCGTCGATTCGATAGAGGGCACGCTCGCCGACAACTTCGTACGTTATCCGTTGCAGGTGTGGAACTTCGG
>FTJU01243385.1_pt1 | contig 13653 bp, 12 predicted proteins | sample 1658961 | NCBI WGS metagenome assembly FTJU01 (sample SAMEA3914878, study PRJEB12502) | metagenome | biome: forest; material: soil | place: USA | collected 2012-03-12 | depth 0.3 m | reverse complement strand
CGCCCACCCCGGCCCGCGACCCGGTGCCGCGTCCGCGCCTGCTCGACACGCTGCGCGCCGGTGGCCGCCGCCGGCTTGCGGTGATCCACGCACCGGCCGGTTTCGGTAAGAGTACGGTGGCCGCGCAGTGGCGCAACGAGCTGACCGGTGGCGGGGTTCCGGTGGCCTGGCTCGGCGTCGACCACGACGACGATAACGAGACCTGGTTCCTGGCCCACCTCATCCAGGCGATCCGCCGGGTCCGCCCGGATATCGGCGTGGGTTTGGATCAGGTGCTCGAGGAGGGGCCCGCCGATGCCGCCGCCTATGTCATTTCCACACTGATCGATGAGATCCATGCCAGCGGGACTACCGTCGTGGTGATCGTGGACGACTGGCATCGGGTCAGTGATGCGGGCGCACGGCGGGCGATGGATGCGTTGCTGGACAACGGATGTCATCATCTGCGGTTAGTGGTGACCAGTCGGCAGCAGTCCGGTCTACCGACCAGCCGGATGCGGGTGCACGACGAATTGGTCGAGATCGGCTCCTCGGCGCTGCGCCTCACTACCGCGGAGACCAAGGAAATCCTGGTGCAGCGCAACGGCTTCGCGCTCACCGACAAGCAGATCGAGGAGATCCACACCGCCACCGACGGCTGGCCCGCCGCGATCCAGTTGGTGAGTTTGTCGTTGCGCGGCAATGTCGATCCGGACCGTTTGATCGAGAATCTCTCCGAGGGCAGCCACGGCATCCGCGAGTATCTCGCCGAGAACATTTTGGACACTCTCGAACCCAAGATGCTCGACTTCCTGACCTCGATCTCGATCACCGAGCGGGTTTGCGGTTCGCTGGCTTCGGCACTGTCGGAGGAGCCTGACGGCGAATCGATGTTGGAACAGGCCGAACAGCGCGAGCTGTTCGTCCGGCGAATCGCGCACGATCCCGAGTGGTTCCGGATGCAGCCGCTGTTCGCCGAACATCTGCGGGCGCGCCTGGAGCGGTCCGATCCGGTTGAGTTGAAGACATTGCACCGCAAGGCCTCTCGCTGGTACGCCGAACATCAACTGCTGCGCAAGTCGGTCGATCATGCACTCGCGGCGACGGATCTGAAGATGGCGCTGGATCTGCTCGAGACCGGCGGCATGGACCTCATCGATAAATCACGTCTCGCGACACTGCTGGGCACGGTATCGAAACTGCCAGTGCAGCAGGTCGCTTCGCGATCCAAACTGCTGATGGCCGTGGCCAGGGCGAATGTGAATCTGCAGCAGTCGAGTGCGGCGCGTACGGCCTTGAACCGATTGTCCGGTGTGCTGGCACACGGGTCGTCCACCGATGCCGATGATGTGGACCGGCAGCGCTGCCAGGCCGCGGTGCTCGCGGCCTCGGATCAAATCGCGCGTGACCACACCGAGGGTGTGCTCGACCGGGTGGCCGAATGCCTGGAAAAGCCCGATGAACTACCCGCATGGACGGTATCGACCGCCGCGAATCTGACTTCCTTCGTGCGCTTGTGCGAATTCGATTTCGACGGCGCGCGCGAAATCCAGCAGTGGGCTGCGCCGTATCACGCCCGCTCCAAGGATCCGCTCGGCGCGGTTTTCGGACTGTGCGGAGAGGGTGCCGCGGCCTATGAACAGCTCGATACCGTCACCGCCACAAGCTGTTTCCAGCAGGCGTGGGACACCGCGCGGGAGCGGTCGGGGCCGCGCTCGCATGCGGTGCGGGTGGCCGCCGCGCTGCTCGGTGAAATGAATTACCGCCGAGGCGATCTGGATACCGCCGATCGGCTGCTCGACGACAGTCACCAGTTGGTCACCCGGGTCGGGCCGGTGGACTTTCTCATCTCCACCTTCGTGGTCGGCGCCAGGGTCAAGGCCGCGCTCGGTGATCTCTACACCGCTAGCGCTCGGCTCGACGAGGGTGATCGAATTGCCGCCGATAGCCGGCTGGCCCGGCTCGCCGCGCATATCCGCGCCGAGCGGCTGCGCCTAGGCCTGTCGACCGATACCGCCGCCCGGCGGGTCGCCGAGGCCGCGACAGGATACGAAACAGATATATCCGGCACCATCCACCAGGCCCATCGGATGACGGGCTCGGCGGCACTGGCCGCCGAGGCGGAGGAGATCGCCGCGATCCGCGCGCTGCTGTCGGAAGGTCAGTTGCGCGCCGACGATCGCGCGGTGCGCCGGGCCCGCGCACTGCACGGTCGCATGGTCGAACAGCGGCGTCCCCGCGCGGAATTGGATACCGTACTGCTGCTCGCCGAATGTCTGGCCGCCTCCGGCTGGGTCGGCGAGGCCACCGGACTGCTGCTGCCCGCGGCGGCCACCTGCGCCGAACATGGTTGGACCATGCCACTTCTGGATGCGGGACCGGGTGTGCTCGGCATACTGCGCGTGGTGCGCACCGAAATGCGCACCACGCCAGGACAATCCGGCGAGACGACGCTGCCCGCCCTATTCCTGGATGAACTCCTGGGCTAGGCCGGGCAGTATCGGTCGCTGGTTACGGCTGCCACCACGGGCGCAGCGGCAGCCCCGATTCGCCGCTCGGGCCAAGCTTGACGCCGAGTACCTGGTGCAGCTGAATCACATTGTGCTGGAAGCCGAGTCGGCAACCGGCCATGTACAGGCCCCACACTTTCGCGGTGCCCTCGCCGACCTCTTCGACACAGGCATCCCAGTTGGCGACCAGATTCTTACACCATTCGTGCAACGTGAGCGCGTAGTGCTCGCGCAGGTTCTCCTCGTGGATCACTTCGAGGCCGATATTCTGGATCTCGGAAATGATCCGACCCGAGCCGATCAGCTCGCCGTCCGGGAAGACGTAGCGGTCGATGAAATCGCCAGCCTTGGTGGTCCGAGTGTTGTCCGGTCTGGTGATGCAGTGGTTCAGGAACAGGCCGCCCTCGCGCAGCTTGCCCTTGATGTAGTCGAAGTAGAACGGGTAGTTGTGCACGCCGATGTGTTCGGTCAGCCCGATCGAGGAGACGGCGTCGAACCCGCCCTCCGGGATATCTCGGTAATCCGAATGCCGCACCTCGGCGAGATCGGACAGACCCTGTTCGGCGATCTTCTGCTGCGCCCACTCCGCCTGCTCCGCGGATAGGGTCGCGCCGATGACCTTGACGCCGCGCTTGGCCGCGTAGCGCACCATGCCGCCCCAGCCGCAGCCGATATCGAGCAGCCGGTCGCCCTCCTTCAGCCGCAGCTTGTCGAAGACCAGGCGGTACTTGTTCTCCTGGGCTTGCTCCAGCGTCCAGCTCTCGTCCTCGTAGGCCGCGCAGGTGTAGGTCATCGACGGGCCGAGGACGTATTCGTAGAAGGTGTTGGAGACGTCGTAGTGGTGGTGGATGGCCTCGGCATCGCGAGTCTTGGAATGCCGCAGGCCCTCCAGCGCGATCCGGCGCCAGCGCGGCAGCGTCTCCTGCGGCGGTGGCGCGATCGGCTTGAGTCGTTCCCAGCCGAGCGAGCGAGCGATGGTGACCAGCGCGAGCGCCGACGGACGACGGAACTTCAGCCCGTCGATCGCCTTCAGAATTTCGTACGGGTCGCCCGGATGCACGCCGGTGGCGGCCATGTCGCCGGAGATGTAGGCGCGGGCCATGCCGAGATCACCCGGCGCGGTGGCCAGGTAGTTGATTCCGCGCGGGGATTTGATCTCCAGACTGTATTTCGAATCCTCCGGCCCGGTCGCGCTGCCGTCGTAGGCGGTCAGCCGAATCGGAATCTCGCCGTCGATCAGCGTCTCGAAGATCTCGGCAATGCTGAGTTTGGTCCCGAGGTCCGCGAAGACATCGGAACGGTCCTTGAATGTAGTCATTTGCGTTGCACCGCCTTCGAATACAAATCCAGCAGTCGCTGGTCCGGGTCGTAGCGCTTCTTCAAATCGGTGTAGGTCTCGCCGCCGTACAGGGCCGTGAATTCAGCCTTGCCGTAGTACGAATCCGAGTACAGGGATTTGTGCCCGTCGAACTCGGTGACGGTCTGCTCGATCGCGCGGTTGGCCTTGCCCTCCTGCTGACCTGCAACGGTCGGCACCGCGGACCAGAATCCGATATTGACATAGGTACGGTTCGGCTGCAGCGGATACAGCGGCCATGGTCGCCCCGCCTGTGTTGCGCTGTTTTCGCGCAGGCGCAGTGGGCACAGCCAGAGCGGTTCGATCGGAATTTCGCGCAGGAACCATTCGACAAAATCCGCGGTCCGCTCGACCGGTACTTCGATGTCCTGCACCACACGCTCGCGTGGCGGATTGCCCTTACGGGCCTCCAGTTTGTTGCCGATATCGTACTTGTGATCCAGTGCTATGAGCTTCCAATAGAAGCTGCTGCGCCGGTAGCGCTTCGGCCAGAAACGGCGGATCTTCGGGTTCTGGGTGCCGAAGGCGCGCGAACACCAGAACCAGTCGGTATCCCAGCGCCACAGATAGTCCTGGATGGTCAGGCGGTCGCGTTTGGGCCGGTCCGAGTCGTGCTGGATGGACCGGTAGTAGATGTCCATGCCGGTGTAATCGCTGACCGGGCCGGGTTCGTCGGTCTGGCGACCGAGCGTCAGGTAGCTTTCATCGGCGGTGAAGACCACACCGTCGAGGTAGTCGACGCGTTCGCCGTCGTAGGTCTTGTCCGTGACGATCTGGGCGAGGGTGGACCCGAGTTCGCGCAGGTTGTGGAAGCGGACGTGCCGCAGCGCCACATAGGGCTGGACGGGCTCCAGTTCGATCTTCAGGCGGACCGAGTAGCCGAGGGTGCCGTAGGAGTTCGGGAAACCGCGGAACAGATCCGCATGCTCGCCATCCGGTGTCGCGGTGATTATCTCGCCCGCTCCGGTCAGCACATCCATCTCCAGCACCGACTCGTGCGGCAGGCCGTTGCGGAACGAAGTGGATTCGATGCCCATGCCGGTTACCGCGCCGCCGAGGGTGATCGTCTTGAGCTGCGGCACCACCAGCGGGGCCAGCCCGTACGGCAATGTCGCGGCTACCAGATCCTCGTAGGTGGTCATGCCGGCGACATCGGCGGTCTTGGCCCCGGCGTCCACTGCGATGACCTTGGCGAGGCCGGAAACATCCAGGCCCGGGGCGGTGTTCTTGGCCCTGGCCCGGAACAGATTCGAGGTCTTCTTCGCCAGTCGCACGTTGCCGTTCGGAGGTATCGCGCGGTAACTGGCCAACAGCCGGTCCACGCCCGCTCGATGCGCAGCGAACCCTGATTCGTGTGCGGCCGATGCGTGTCCGGCCTTCCCCAACAGACTCACTGCCACTCCTCGACGCTAGTACGCACCGGTAACACAGGCCACTGCAAAGTCACCGACGAGGGATAAATGTCACGCTTCTGTTGCATCGGGAATACCCAGGGCTCGCCGTGTCAGTTCGGCGGTATTCCGGGCGGCTTCGAACACCCGATTCGCATGATGTATTGCATGGATCCCCTCCGGCGCAATCTGATCGGGAAGCCTAACAGTGTGGACCGCTCGGCGTGGGGCGATCGAGATTGCGGCCCGTGGGCGGACCTGGCCGTTACAAAGTCGCGGAGACAGGGCAGGATGGGAGGCGGTCGTAGCGATTGCTTGCACGTCGCTCGAAAAGGTCAGCAGCCCGGACAAGGAGCTCATCGTGGGACAGGTCAGCGCCAGCAGTTCGATCGCCGTCGCGGCGGATCCGCAGCGCGCACTAGAGGCCATTGCGGATTACGAGAAGGTGCGTCCGCGCATCCTCACCTCGCACTATCGCGACTATAAGGTGGTCGAGGGCGGCCAAGGCGCGGGTACCGTCGCCGAATGGACCCTGCAGGCCACCGAGAAGCGTTCCCGCAACATCCACGCGGTCGTATCCGTATCGGATTCCATTGTTACCGAGCGTGATTCGAATTCGACACTGGTGAACACCTGGACGGTGACGCCGGACGGCACGGGTTCACAGGTCACGCTGCGCACATCGTGGAAGGGCGCGGGTGGTATCGCCGGAATATTCGAGGGGATCTTCGCGCCGCTGGGGCTGAAGAAGATTCAGGCCGAGGTGCTGGCGAACCTGCAGCGCGAACTCGCCTGAGATAGCCGGAAAGGCCCGACACATGTCGGGCCTTTTCTTTATCCAGCTGCGATATCGAATAGGTTGCCCTCGGGATCGGCCAGTGTCGCCCATTGCGTGCCGTATTCGTCGAAATCGCCGATGTGCTTGGCGCCCAACCCGATCGCGCGATCGATCTGGTCGCGCCAGTCCGGAGATTTCAGGTCCAGGTGGATCACATTCTTGCCGGGTGTCCTATCCGGCACCTGCATGAACATCAGCACCGGCGTCACATCATCGGCCATCCCAACCGTGGCGAACTCCGGGCTCGCGTTCTCGTCCAGCGGCCGATCCAATAGCTCGGACCAGAAACCGGCGAGCGTGGCAGCGTCGGCACAGTCGAAGGTGATGTGCTCGATCGTGAGTGTCATTGGGGTTCTCCTTCTTTCAGAGCCGACCGATGGGCCAGCAGACTTCGGTGCGGTAGGCATTGGGGTCATCGATTTCGCCGGGCCCGAGGACATACAGCTCGCGCACGGGTTCGGCGAGCGCGGTGTCGTGTTCGGCGACATGGCTGCCGAGGGCGCCGTAGGTGCGGTCGAAATCGTCGAGCGGCCCGGCGTGTACGGCGATCGCAAAGCGGCGCGCGGGCAGTTCGATGACCGAGAGCCCGCGTGGCGGCGTGATCCGCGCGTCGGCCGGAATCGGGACGAATGCGGCGACCTCGCCACCGTCGTTCTCGAAGAATTCCATCGAATAGGTGGCGCCGTCGACACCGGCGGGTGCGATATTCGTCGCGGCCAGTGTGTCGTGCAGCAGCGGATATGCGGCCGCGCACCAGTCCGCGATCCCATCCGTGCTCACCGAATCGACGTACGCGAGCGCCGGAAAGGCCGCGATCGACCGGTACTCGACAGTGAGCGGCGCGGCCGGGGTGAGCAGCGAGCGCAGCGAAGCGACTACCGACTGCGTGCGCCGCAACTCCGCTTCCATGCGTTCGAGATGTGCGCGCAATGCGGCATCCCGGGACGCGGTATCCGAAGCCGCAAGCACCGCTTTGATGTCCGGCAGTGGCATATCCAGCCCGCGCAGCCGACGAATCAGATGCGCCTGCGCAACCTGATCGACCGAATACCGCCGATACCCGGACCCCGCATCGATCGCAATCGGTTCGAGCAGCTCGACCTCGTGGTAATAGCGCAGCGTCTTCACGCTGAGATAGGTCAACCTGGCGAATTCCCCGATTGAAACTGTTGCTGCCATACCTCCAGCGAATACTCTCCCCCCACGGGAGAGTCAACCAAGGCCGGTGCTCACCATGGGCTATTGGCGGCGTCGGTCGAGAGCTCGATCACGCCGGCGCATGGTGAGCAACTGTCCAGTTCGAGCTCCCCCGTACGCTGTGCTGGTGAGCTACGACCACGTCTTGTTGCCGTCCGGTGTCGCGACGACGATCGCGCAGGTCGATGCGTATCTGGCCACCCAGCAGGGAAAGCCGGAGACGGAAATGGTGGCGGCGATGGCGGCGGAGCTGAACAGGCGCGACGCGGAACTACCCGAGCCCGACGGATTCCTGAGCACGGTTCCGATCGGCGGCGCGGCGACCGGTGCGGTACTGCCCGTACCGTGTCCGTACGACGCGATCGGATTCGTCCGGCAGTTGCTGTTCGAGATCGCGACCCCGCTGAACTATGCCGTCTACGATCCGCAGCTGGCCTGGCTGATCGATCCGGCTGGACATGTGCCCGCGTTGGTCACCCACGGTGGTGCGGGCGAATTCCCCTATCTGACGAAGGCCCTTGCCGACCAGTGGGTTTCCGAACTCGCTGCGCCGAATCCATATCTGGTCGTCGAGCGGGACGAACAGATCTACATCCAGACCTACCGCGACAAGTCCGGAACATTCACCCTCGAATATCGAGATGGCGCGCCGGAGCGGCACTTCGGCATCACCGTCGTCGACCCGCAGACCGTCGCGGATCTGATCTGGGACTGGGCGATCGACGACCGCACCCGGCTGCGGGCGCTGCCCTGGAGTCGAATCACCGTCTGACGCTTACTGATTCTGTACCGCCAGTCGACCGGCAAGGGCAATGAAAGACGCCCCGAATACCCGGCGCATCCAGGTGACCACGGCAGGCCTGGAAATCACCCGGTTGCGCACGGCGGCGGCGCACGCACCGTAGATCGCGAAGACCACGAATGTCGCGAGCATGAAAAGTGCGCTCAGTTCGAGCATGTGCGCCAGTGCATTCGGCGCATCGGTCGGCACGAACTGCGGCAGAAAAGCGAAGAAGAAGATCGTCAGCTTCGGGTTGAGGATGTTGAGCACTACCGCCGAGGTGATCACCTGCCGGGCCGACGGCGTGCCCGCCTCCGCCTCGGGCACGGTCAATGCACCCTTGTCCCGCAACGTATTCCACGCCATGTACAGCAGGTAGGCGACACCGAGATACTTCAATGTCTGGAAGGCGACGGCGCTCGCGTTGAGCAGTGCAGCCAGTCCGGTGACGGCCGCGATCACGTGCGGAATGATGCCGAGCGTGCAGCCGAAGGCCGCGATCACGCTGGCCCTGGTTCCCCGGGAGAGTCCGGCCGCCAGCGTGAACAGCGCGCCGGTTCCGGGTGTGGCGACTATGACGAGCGTGGTCAGCAGGAACTCGATGCTCATCCCCGACACAGTAACCTGTGTCCGCCCGAACGTAAGCGGTTACAGTGCCCGCCGACCTGATAGCGCGCGGCCGAGGGTGAGCTCGTCGGCGAATTCGAGATCGCCGCCCATCGGCAGACCGGATGCCAGACGCGTCACCGATAGTCCGGGAAAATCACGCAGCATCCGCACCAGATAGGTGGCCGTCGCCTCACCCTCGGTATTCGGATCGGTCGCGATGATCACCTCGCTGACATCGACACCGTCCTCCTGATTACCGATGCGCGCCAGCAACTCTCGGATGCGCAGCTGATCCGGTCCGACACCGCTGAGCGGATCGAGCGCGCCGCCGAGCACGTGATAGCGCCCGCGGAATTCGCGGGTGCGCTCGATGGCCTGCACATCCTTAGGCTCCTCGACCACACAGATCATGGTGCGGTCGCGGCGCGGATCCGAACAGATGCGGCACATTTCGTTATCCGAGACCGTGCCGCAGACGACACAGAACTGCACGCCGTCGCGCACCTTCTGCAAAGCTGCCTGCAGCCGGTCGATTTCGGGCGGCTCGACCTGAAGCAGATGGAATGCGATGCGCTGCGCGCTTTTCGGACCGACGCCGGGCAGCTTTCCCAACTCGTCGATCAGATCCTGGACCGGGCCCTCGTACAAAGACTTCCCCGGATCAGAAGTCGGGCAGACCCGGCAGCGATCCGCCGCCGGCCAGCGGGCCGAGCCGCTCGGCAGCCAGCTGCTGTGCGTTGGACATGGCGTTGTTGACCGCGCCGATCACCAGATCCTGCAGTCCCTCGACATCATCGGGATCGACGATCTTCGGGTCGATGCTCAGCGCGACGATCTCACCGGTCGCCTTGATGGTGACCTTGACCAGGCCGCCACCGGCCTGACCCTCCACTTCGGTCGCCGCGATTTCGGCCTGGGCCTGCATCACCGCCTGTTGCATTTGCTGCGCCTGGGCGAGTAACTGCTGCATATCGAACTGACCACCGGGCTCCACGGCTTGTCCTCTCTGCGGAAAGTGTCGTTGTTCAGCCTAGTGGGCATGGCAACAGTGGTGTCCGCTGCCCCGAGCCGCCAGGTAACAGTTCGATTTTCGATCAGAGGTGGGCGCTGCCACAGTCATACGATCGTCACAGGGGCGGAGACCTGGTGTGGTGATTTGTGGAGACAGCAATGCGTGCAAACCGAGTTCTTTTCATGGGTACTGTGGTGCTCACTCTGGGATTTCCCAGTCTGTTCCTCGGGGCCGGCATCGCCGCCGCCGACTCCGGCATCGTCGAGCCCGAGGTGGTCGATCCCGAGGTTGACGACACGGCGGTGGACTACGGCGGCGGGTGCGTCCTCTATCCCGACAATCCGACCGCGACCATCGATTCGCTTCGGTCGCAGTGCTCGGCTGAACAGCAGGATGCGATCTTCCGCGATGCCCCGCGCGGTGAGGTGCCGAGTGGAGTTACCAACGGTTGGGTGACCAGGCCGCCCATTATGGAGGTGGTGGCCCCGGCCTTGTGGATCGGTAAAATCTTCTACACCGGCCCCGACGGGGGTTTTCTGGTGAACCGGATCACTCAGGCGGGCCTCGAGGCGTGGCAGGCCGATGTCTACACCGCGCCGGCGATTACCGATGGTGGGCCGACCTGGGCATTGGATTACGCCCCGTCACCGACTCCGCAGGTCTACGACGAGATCCGCGAGGTCACGCCCAACGTGTGGTTCGGCTACTCGTGGTGGCGCGCCGACTCCCGGACCACCCTGCTGCTCACCTTCGCACTGACCTACTAGGGCCAGCCGGTTCGTCTCATGGTGGTGCGCGCGGCATCCGAGGACGCGCATGCGCAGCCCCCGGCAATGTCACCGCAGTCGACGACGAAGGTGTGCCGTGCGTGGTCGAGATCGATGCAGTCCGCATCGGTGCATTCGGTGATGCGGCCCAGGTGGACGATGAGTGTGCCGTGGCAGTGGTCGACGGCGGATTCGCAAGACGGACAGTTCAGCGCACGCATATGACCTCCAGACGAGATCGGCTCGTGAATCGGTCATAGCACTCGCCTCGCACAGGTGGTGGGAGATCGTTCGCGTGTCGCGGGATGGTATCGGGACGGCGGCTGTCCGGAAACGACTGCTCATGCGAGGTAAGCGACGAGCCTGGAGGCGGTTGCCTGCGTAAGCGCGGAGCGCACCGGGAACGCCGCAATTCGAACACAACCCGCCGACGTGTGATGAACTCGGCGGCGAGCGCGCCGCGTCGGTGGGCGACTCGACCGATGCCGATCCAGTCGGCGACATCGGGAAGGTGGTTGTGCTGGAGCATGATTCGTCGAACTCGAGTCGCTGGAACGGATCGACGATTCGTACACGTGGCCGGCGGTTGCCCCAGCGCCGCCGACGCGCCGCTGGTATTCGATCTGATCGATGCCTGGACCCGGGCTGTCGCGCGGCGGCTGCACCTACCGCGTCGCGCACCCGGTGACATGGCCCACGAGGATCAGCCGCGTCGATGCCGTGGCCGCGCAATCGCGCCGCAACCGGCGTTCTAGGCCGCCTGGCACACTACGGCAAGGGTCGATCCGGGCGTATTACGTGCGAAGATGGCAGCACAGTCCATCGACATCGGCGCGCCGGACATCCTCGATCTGCGCCGTGCGCGCACGCTGTGAGGACTCATCAGCGATCGGTAAGCGAGGGGCGGACAGGCGTCCACGCTCCAGACAACGTCTGGCAGGGGAAGCGAGGTCGGCGCGGTGACCATGCGCGACGAAGGGCGCGGCCCGTCTCCCCGGGAACCCGGTGTTCCGGGGGAGACGACACTGCTGAATGCCGAACGCCTCAGCGTGCGCGAGCAGGCGGCCGAACAGTTCGCCCGGTATCGCGCCCAGGGCGCGGACACCGCGGGCTATGACGAATGCGGTCGGCCGATGGGCGGATATTACGACGAGTTGGTCGATCCCGCCGGTGGTGTGCGGCGCATGTGGTCGGAACTGTCTGCCGATTTCGTCGAATTGGGTACGGCCGGACTCGGGCGGCTGGACAGCCGGGTGCGCAGGCTGATCGATGACGACGGCATCTACTACACCGAGGTGGGTGCGGCGGGCGAACCTCCCATGCCGACGGCATGGCGACTGGATCCGATTCCGCTGCTGGTCTCCGCCGACGACTGGACCCGGCTGGAGGCCGGGCTGGTACAGCGCTCGCGGGTGCTCGACGAGGTGCTCACCGATATCTACGGTGCGCGTCGCACCATCACCACCGGTCTGCTGCCGCCGGAGGTGGTATTCGGCAACATCGGATACATGCGGGCCGCGCACGGCATCACGATTCCGGGGCGGCACCAATTGTTCCTGCACGCCTGCGATCTCAGCCGTTGGAGTGACGGACAATTCCGGGTGATCGCCGACTGGGCGCAGGCGCCATCGGGGGCCGGATACGCGTTGGCGGACCGGCGGGTGGTGTCGACGGCGATTCCCGAGGCCTTCGAACATTCCAATCCGCGCCCACTCACCCCGTTCGCGCGGGCCATGCGGTTGATGTTGATCGAATCCGCGCCGATGGCCGATGACAATGACCCGGTCGTCGTGGTGCTCAGTCCGGGTGTTCAGTCCGAAACCGCTTTCGACCAGGCATATCTGGCCTCCACACTGGGTTTTCCGCTGGTGGAGAGCGCGGATCTGGTAGTGCGCGACGGAGCGCTGTGGATGCGCTCACTCGGTACCTTGAGGCGGGTCGATGTGGTGCTGCGTCGGGTGGACGCCGAATTCTCCGATCCGCTTGACCTGCGGCCGGATTCGCGGCTCGGCGTGGTTGGGCTGGTGGAGGTGTTGCGGCGGGGTGCGGTGACCGTGGTGAATACGATCGGCAGCGGGTTGCTGGAGAATCCGGCGCTGGCCGGATTCCTGCCGCGGATCTCGCGGGCGCTGCTCGGGGAGGAGTTGGCGCTGGAGAGCGCGCCGACATACTGGGGTGGTCATGACAGCGAACGGTCGCATCTGATCGCGAATCTGGATCGGCTGATCATTCGTTCGGCGGTCGACGGTGCGACGCTGTTCGGTCCGGAACTATCCAACGCGCAGCGCGCGGAACTCGGTGTCCGGATCGAGGATTGCGGCTGGCAGTGGGTCGGTCAGGAGCCCGCACAGTTCTCGGTCGCGCCTGCGGTTCAGGGGTACGGTGGGCTCGCCTCGGCACCGGTCGGCATGCGGCTGTTCTCGCTTGCCCGCCGCGGCGGCTATACGGCGATGGAAGGTGGCCTCGGTCAACTGCGCCAGCGCCTGCGCCCGGAGCGGATGGTCATAAAGATTGCCGCCAAAGACATTTGGGTCCGTGCCGCCCCGACCACCGTCGCCGCCGTCGGCACCGAACCCGCCGCCGAGGAACGCGAACGCCGCGCCCCGACAATCGAACCGGTCAGCTCGCCGCGCGTACTCAACGACCTGTTCTGGATGGGCCGCTACAGCGAACGCGCGGAAGCCGTTGTGCGACTGCTCATCGCAACACACGAGTGTTATCAGGACTACCGCTACCGGCCCTGGCTGCACGGCGCCGACGCACTGCCCACCCTCATGGCCGCGCTGGCCTACACCACCGGCACCGTGGCTCCGTCGAGCGTGCTGCCCGAAGCCGCGAGGGCGAAGGTCGCTGAGCCGAGTATGGTTGTGGGGGAACAGCTTTCGAGTACATCCGGTTCGGGTGCGAGCGAAGAGGTCGCGAGCTCGGCTGCTGCCGGAGCAGCCGCGGGTGCGGCATCTCGAGCCGGTGAGCCAGGGGCGGAGGCGACTTCCGCTGCGGGACCGTCATCTTCGAGCGAGCCGGGTTCGACGACGGGCGGACCCGGCCCCACAGCAGGCGGCCCAGACGCAACAGCGAGCAGGGGCGAGTCCTCGGGTGCCGGGCCGGGGACTGGCGCTCCCAACGCGGGCGCACCGAATATCGGCGTGGATACGGGGTCGAAGCCGATTGCCGCGATTACCGCGCGGGCGGTGCCGCCCGCGCGGTAATCG
>FTJU01001570.1_pt2 | contig 13847 bp, 14 predicted proteins | sample 1658961 | NCBI WGS metagenome assembly FTJU01 (sample SAMEA3914878, study PRJEB12502) | metagenome | biome: forest; material: soil | place: USA | collected 2012-03-12 | depth 0.3 m | reverse complement strand
CCGCCGCCGCATCGACCGCCACCGATCAGAGGGCCGTCGCTATCGCGCTGTGGACCAACCTGCACGGCATCGCCGCCCTCCAGGCGAATCGCAGTTTGCAGCTGGTCGTCCCGGCAACCGATACTCGTGCTCTCGTTGCCCAAGTCCTCTCATTGCACCTGGCCTGACGCAGGATGCCTGGTGGGGCGCGGATTCCGTAGTAGGTCCAGGCAGTACGTGCGATCTGTTGCCCGCGCCGCTTCGGCTAACGGCGTTGCGGGAGTGGAATTCTCGCGAGATCGGTGGCTACCACGATCTCGCCGGTGAAGTACGCCGACGCCTCGGCGCGGTGGCCGTCGAGATCGCGGTAACGCTGGGAGAAGTGGGTCAACACCAGGGTGCGCACGCCCGCCTCGGCGGCGACCCGGGCCGCTTGTCCGGCCGTGAGATGGCCGTATTCCTCGGCGAGGTGGGCGTCGGCGTCCAGAAAGGTGGCCTCGATCACCAGCATGTCCACGCCCGAGGCGAGGCTCGCTACACCTGGACAGAGGCGCGTGTCCATGACGAATGCGACGCTCTGGCCCGGCCGCGGCGCGCTGACATCGGCCAGTGTGATTGTGTGCCCGTCGGATTCGATACTGCCCGCGCGTTGCAGTTGTCCGACCGCCGGGCCGTGCAGGCCGAAAGCGGCGAGTCGTTCCGGCAGGATGCGCACCCCGCTCGGTTCGGTCAGCCGGTAGCCGAAGGTGTCGATCGGATGCGATAGCGCGACCGCCTCGAGTACGAAGGGTGCACCGGGCGCGTCCAGCGCACCCGGATCGACGATCGGATGCGGCCGGAGTTCGACGGTCCGATAGAAGGAAGTGGCATTGTTCAGCCGATCGAAGAACACCTCGCCGGAGGCCGGGTAGTACACATCGACCGGATGGGCGACCTTGTCCAGATTGATCCGTTGGATGATGCCGGGCAGTCCGAGGCAGTGGTCGCCGTGGAAATGTGTCACCGCGATCCGGGTGATATCGGTGACCGATACACCCGCGTACGTCATCTGTCGCTGGGTGCCCTCGCCGGGATCGAAGCGGATGCCCTCTTCGCCCCAGCGCAGCAGATAGCCATTGTGGTTGCGCTGCTTGGTCGGAACCTGACTCGCGGTGCCGAGGACGATCAGTTCGCGAGGTGACATCAGAGGTTCGCGACCGCGCCGACGAACCGGTCCAACTCCTCGAAAGTGACGAAGCAGTGCGGCGAGGCACGCACCACCGAATCCAGCCCACGGGCGGTCATATCCAGCAACGTAGAGCCGGCATGGCTCGCCGTCACCGTAATATTCCGGGCCGCAAGGCGGTCGCGCACCTCGACGGCGGATTTCCCGTCGACGGTGAACGAAACGATGCCGCTGTGCCGAATTCCGATATCACGCACCGTGACTCCGTCGATTTCCGGCAGCGATTTGCGCAGGTGTTCCGCCCGGGCCGCAATGGCGTCGTAGACGTTCTCGGGTCCGAGCTCGAGCAGATATCGCACGGCCGCACCGAGGCCGAGTCGTGCCGCGACATCGCATTCCCAGAATTCGAATCGGCTCGCGTCGGGTACCAGGGAATACTCCTGCGGGCCGGTCCACTGCGCACCGTACAGGTCCAGCCGCTGCGGCTCCATCGACGCGACCAATTCCGGTCGCACATAAAGGAATCCGGTGCCGCGCGGTCCTCGCAGCCATTTGCGGCCGGTGACCGAGAGTGCGTCGACGTCGAGTTCGGCCACATCGATCGGCAGCTGTCCGGCCGACTGGCAGGCGTCCAGCAGCACCAGCGCACCGACCGAGTGGGCGATCCGGGTGGCATCGGCGGCCGGATTGACCAGACCACCATTGGTCGGGGCGTGCAGCACCGACACCAACTTCACCCGTTCGTCGACCATTCCGGCGAGTGCGTCGAGGTCGAGCTGGCCGCTGCTGTCACTGGGAATCTGTTCGACCACGGCACCGGTCGCCTTGGCTCGCTGCAATGCGGCGATGGCATTGCTCGCATAATCGGCCCCGGAGATGAGGATGCGGTCGCCGGGCCCGAGTGCGACCGAGTAGAAGAAGTCGGTCCACGAGCGGGTCGCGCTGTCGCTGAGCGCGATGCTGGTCGGATCGGCGTTGATGAGCCTGCCGATATCGGTTTTCACCGCGGCGAGGTCGTCGAGTCGCTCGTTAGCTGCACGGTAGCCGCCGATTTCGGCCTCGCGTCGCAAATGCGCCACGATGGTATCGATGACGACTCCGGGCGGTAACGAGGAGCCCGCGCTGTCGAGGAAGACCAGATCGGATCCGGAACCGTAGACCGGTATGTCGGCACGTACGCGCTTCTCATCGAGCATGGCCTCGACAGTATCGCCGAAATCGGCGAATTGGGTCGTCGCACGAGTCGGCGCAGGTCCGGGCCACAGTGTGCGAGTGCCCGCTGTGCACCACCACGAATTCAGATTCTTGTCACATTCGATGTCGGTGCCCCTCGCTACGCTGGTTCGGGTCGGCGCACCGGAATATGACCGGCATCCACGGCGATACAGAACTACCTGAACAAAAACCGGCGACGCATACGCAGCACAGTTATGGTTACCCGGTTCCACATGGTGGAGGTTGGTATGGCGGTCACGCTGGAACATCCGGAGCGGGTCATCGCGACGACCCGCGGTGAACTGTCCTCACGGGCTGCGGCCGAGGCATATCTCGAAAAAATCTGCTTCAAACTGGGACCACCGATGCTCATCGGCGCCGAACTGGAATGGCTCACCGTGCAGGGTGAGTGTTCGTCGTCCGGCCCGTCGGCCGCGCCCCGCCCGCAACTGGCTGCACTCGCAGATGCACTCGGACCCTATGCACCGCGGTCCATTGCCCCCGATTCACCGGCACTTCCGTTGCCAGGGGGCAGCCGGGTCACCATCGAACCCGGCGGTCAGATCGAACTCTCCAGTGCTCCATTCGCCACTGCCACGCAGTTGTGCGAGGGCTTGCACACCGACGCTCGGATGCTGCGGGATCTGCTCGAATCCCGATCCATCCGCACCGTCTCCGCCGCCGCCGATGCGGATCGCCGCCCCAAGCGGGTGCTGCGGCTACCGCGCTATCGCGCCATGGAACAGTCCTTCGGTGGTATCGGCCCCTTCGGCAAATTGATGATGTGCAATACCGCCGCGACGCAGGTCAGCGTCGATGCCGGGGCGGATCGCGCCGAGGTCACCGCGCGGTGGAATGCGCTGTATACGATCGGGCCCGCGCTCTTGGCCGCATTCGCCTGCTCGCCCGAACTGCACGGTGCGCCGGTGGGTGCTTGGGCTTCACAGCGCATGCGCACCTGGTTGCGTCTCGATCACGCCCGCACCCGTCCCGCGGTGGAGTCCTGGCCGGACCCGGTCACCGGCTATGCGCGTTGGGCCCTGGATGTCCCGCTGCTGTGTGTTCGCCGCCCCGATGGCATATCCGGCAACGGCAGCGATATCGGCTGGTCCGCGCCACCCGAGGCCGCTTTCGCGGACTGGTTGTCCGGTGCGCTGGACGACGAGATCGGCCGGCGTCCCGATGTCGGAGATCTCGACTATCACCTGACCACGCTGTTTCCACCGGTGCGGCCCTGCGGCCACCTCGAGGTCCGCTATCTGGACGCTCAGCCCGATAACGACTGGACCGTCCCCATCCACGTCTTCGACGCACTGTTGTCGTCACCTGCGGTCATCGCCGAGGCGACGGCGCTCGCCGCGCCACTTGCGGGCCGCTGGCTCGACGCGGCGCGCTGCGGGTTGGCCGACCCGGAGATCCGTGGTGTCGCGGTCGAGTTGCTGATCTTGGCCGCGGCACATGCGGCGAGTCCCGCGGCGGCCCGTGAGATCGAGTCGGCAGCCGAGCGATGTCGCAGCGGTCGCACCCCGACCGATGAACTCGTTTCGCAACGTGCGGATCAGCCCGAGGACCATCCGTGACCGCGGCCCCGCAGCCTCCCGTCGCCGACCAGAACGAGTTTCGGAGATACCCATCGTGACCATTCAGTACCCCGCGACAGATCATTCCGGTACCGAACGTTTACGGGACCGGATCGCCGAAGTGCTCACCCGCGCAAGGGCGCGCACCACCGGCCTCACCACCCTCGATGAAGCGGAGCTGGTCGCCCAGCATTCGCGACTGATGAGCCCGCTCGTCTGGGATCTCGCCCATATCGGCAATCAGGAAGAGCTATGGCTGGTGCGCGATGTCGGCGGTCGCGAAGCGGTCCGCGCCGATATCGACGAGCTGTACGACGCATTCAAACACGCTCGCGCCAATCGCCCCGAACTGCCGCTGCTCGACCCCACCCAGGCCCGCGGCTATGTCGGCACCGTGCGCGAACAGGTGTGGGATGTCTTGGAAACCAGCGCTTTACGCGGTGATCCGCTGGTCGACGGCGGCTTCGCATTCGGCATGATCGCCCAGCACGAGCAGCAGCACGACGAAACCATGCTCGCCACCCATCAATTGCGCACCGGCCCCGCCGTGCTGTCCGCACCCGCCGCGCCCACGGCGACGACTCCCGTCGGTGGCGAAGTCGTCATTCCCGCAGGTGAATTCACCATGGGCACCTCGGCCGACCCATGGGCACTGGACAATGAGCGCCCGGCACATCCGGTGCACGTGCCCGCCTTCGCCATCGACGTCGCACCGATCACCAATGCGCAGTACCAGGCCTTCATCGTCGACGGCGGCTACGAGCGGCCCGAACTGTGGTCCGAACGCGGTTGGGCGCACCGGCAGCAGTCGCAGCTGGTGGCGCCGCAGTTCTGGGAGTGCGATCCGGCTGGGAACTGGTGGCGTCGGGTATTCGGCGTAATGACGCCGGTGCGCCCGCAGCAGCCGGTGGTGCACGTCTGCTGGTTCGAGGCCGAGGCCTACGCCACCTGGGCCGGTAGGCGTCTGCCCACCGAGGCCGAATGGGAGAAGGCGGCGCGCTTCGATCCGGAGACCGGGGCTTCCCGCTGCTACCCGTGGGGCGATGCCGAACCCGATTCCGCCACCGCGAATCTCGGCCAGCGGCACCTGGAACCCGCCGAGGTCGGCGCATACCCGGCCGGTGCCTCCCCGGCGGGTGTGCACCAGCTCATCGGCGACGTGTGGGAATGGACCGCATCGGGTTTCGAGGCATATCCGGGTTTCCGCGCCTTCCCGTACGCCGAATATTCCGATGTCTTCTTCGGCGGTGACTACCGAGTGCTGCGGGGCGGCTCCTTCGGCACCGATCCGGTCGCCTGCCGCGGCACCTTCCGCAACTGGGACCGCCCGATCCGTCGCCAAATCTTCTCAGGCTTCCGCCTGGCCCGCGATCTGCGAAAAGGCGAGGGCGAGTGAAGGTATCGATAACGGCCACGCCGAATCCGATCGGCGGGCCGTCGGCCGCGACGCCACAGCCGCCGACCGGCGCGCCGATGGGCGGTGGGCGCTGATGTGTCGTCAACTCGGTTACGTCGGCCCACCCGTGCGGGTCGGCGACATGCTGACGCTCGGTTCGCATTCCCTGCGGACCCAAGCATGGGCACCCAAGGATATGCGCGGGGGCGGCACGATCAATGCGGATGGGTTCGGGGTGGCCTGGTGGCGTGACGACGACGGCGTGACCGTCAGCCGGTATCGCAATGCGGCCCCCATCTGGACCGATCCGGCGGTGGAAGAGGTACTACCGCAACTGGAGTCGCGGGCGGTGTTGGCGGCGGTTCGCTCGGCCACCATCGGTATGCCGGTCGAGCGGAGTGCCTGTGCGCCGTTCACACACGGCCGGTGGGCGTTCAGCCACAACGGTGCGGTGCCCGATTGGCGGCGGGCCCTCGGCGCGGTCGCCGAGGAATTCGGCGCTACCGCAACCGAACTCGGCGCGGGCCAACTGTTCGACCCGGCGCGGTTGCTGGAGGCCGAATCCGCGACGGATTCGGCGACGCTCTGGGTGATTCTGCGCAGTCTGCTCTCGACCGATACCCCCGATGGTTCGTGGGCGGCGGCACCGGCGGCATTGAGTCTGCTGGTCGCGGCCGTCCTTGCCCAATCCCCCGGCGCCCGACTGAATTTACTGCTCGGTGATGGCAGGCAGATGTGGGCGACCACCGTCCATCACTCGCTGTGCGCCCTGGTCACCGATGATTTCGCCATCCTGTCCTCGGAACCCTTCGACGACGATCCGCGCTGGCAGCCGATTCCCGATCGACAGCTGGTCAGCGCCCGCCCCGGCGCGCTGTCCGTCGCGCCGCTACTCGACGTTCCAAGCACGAAAGGCTCGCTCCAATGACCGCACCCACGCTGGAGATCCACCTATCCGACGACGAGCTCACCTCGGCGCTGCGCGCGGATGCCAGGATCGGCCTGACCGCGGACCCGAAATGGTTGCCGCCCAAATGGTTCTACGACGCGCGCGGCAGTGAACTGTTCGAGCAGATCACCGAACTCCCCGAGTACTACCCGACCCGCACCGAACGCGCGCTGCTGGAGCGGGTCGTCGGCGAGGTTGCCCGCACCGCACAGGCCGAGGTACTGGTCGAACTCGGCTCGGGCTCGGCCGCCAAGACGCGGCTGCTGCTATCCGCGCTGACCGCCGGGGGACCGCTGAAAACCTATGTTCCGCAGGATGTCTCGTCCTCGGCGCTGCGGGTCGCTGCCGCGGAGATCGCGGCCGAGTTTCCGAGGCTCGCGGTGCACGGCGTGGTCAGCGATTTCACCGACACCTTGCACAATCTGCCGCGCGGTGGACGACGCATGATCGCCTTCCTCGGCGGCACCATCGGCAACCTCGTCCCCGCCGAACGAGCCGGATTCCTGTCCAGCATCTACGAGGTGCTCGAGCCCGGCGAGCGGCTGCTACTCGGCGCGGGTCTGGTCATCGATCCCGCGGTACTGGTCCCCGCCTACGACGACGCGGCCGGTGTCACCGCCGAATTCAACCGAAATGTATTGCATGTCTTGAACAATCGTCTCGATGCCGATTTCGATCCGGATAAGTTCGCCCACGTCGCGAGCTGGGATACCGAGAACGAGTGGATCGAAATGCGCCTGGAGGCCACCGAGGATATGACCGTGACGGTCCGCGAACTCGACCTCACCGTCCGGTTCGCGCGCGGCGAGCAGATGCGCACCGAAATCTCGGCCAAGTTCCGCATCGATGGACTCGATGCCGAACTGGCCGCCGCCGGATTCGAGACCGAACAGGTCTGGACCGATCCGGACGACCGCTTCGCCCTCGCCCTCGCCGCCCGCCGTTAGGTGCGAGCGGGCGCACCACTGACCACCGCGCGCAGCCATTCGATGAAGGGCCGCATCGCCTCCCATGCCGTGCGGACCTCCTCGGCCGCGCGTGGCTTGTCCAACCAGGCCGGTGCGCCGTATTCCTTACTGCAGGTCAGCGATTTGTGCCGGAGTAGATCGATGCGCGGATGGTCGGCGTCGTACCCCTTCGGCTTGGTCTTCAACTGCTCGCCGCCGATGCTGAATTCGGCCTCGGTGAGCTTGGTCAGGATTGCCTCCAGCTCCGTGCCACGGACCTCGTCATCGATGGTGGCGCGCAACTGGGCGATCTGGGCGGGGGAGCCCGCATAGAATCCGCCGCCGACGAAGAGTCCGGCCGCACTGATCTGCACATACCAGCCGGTACCCGGTGCCACGCTCACTACCGCGCCCTGCGCCGTTTTGTACGGCACCTTGTCCTTGGAGAAGCGCACGTCCCGGTACGGGCGGAAAATCTTGGCGGTCCCGAAGTCCGCCTCCAACTCCGCGGTCAGCGCGACCATCGGCGCCTTGATCGACTCCTCGTAGACATCCTTGTGCGCGGTCCAGAAGGTCTTCGAATTATCGGCTTCCAGATCTTCATAAAAGTCAAGTCCAGCTAGCGGGAAACCGGTGAATCCGCTCATGCGCACAACCTAGCGTGAGGGCGTACTCCAGAGCTTGGACGGTGCATGTCCAATGCGAGATCCTCGTAGAAGTCCAGCCCCGCGAGTGGGAACCCACCGAATCGACTCATGGTGACCACGCTAGCCCTACCCTCTCCCGCTCCGGCATCCCCTACGACGGGTCCAGCCCGCGGTCAGTCGGAGTCCGGGATCATGTCGCCGCTGAAAACGGCATAGACGATGATGAGCCCGATGATCAGCGAGATCGTCGATGCGATGGCGGCCCATTTGCCGAGGGATTCGCCCCTTCTGTGGCCGACGATGCCCAGAATGATGCCGACCGGGCCGAATAGGTAGGGGCAGAACAGCAAGGAGATGCCCGCACAGACGAACCCGAAAAGAGACAGCGGCTGGGCGCCGGATCGCGGTGGGCGGTACGGCGGCGGGGTGTAGGTGCGGTCGCCGCCGTTGGGGGTTTGCGGGCCGGCCTCGTTGATCGGCGGATAGACGGTACCGGGTTGATCCTGGTCGTAGCGTGCCGCGGATTCGCGCGGCTCGGATTCGCCGACCGGTTCCTCGGGCGACGAATCGCCCTGTTCGGGATGCTGCGGAGTGGTCATCGGACTCTCCTCGTATCGTCCGGTCGGCCGGGAGGCGGGCTACAGGTCCGTATCGTTGACGATTTCCATCGCGGCGACCTCGGCGGGCCGCTCGTCCTCATCGGCGAGTGCGGCGGCCAGGCTGTGCGGGGTCCACTCCTGTTCGAGTTCCGCACCGATGCCGAGGCGGCCGTCGTCCTCATTTTCGCGATAGCGAATGCGCAGGTCATCGGGCGGATCCTCGACATTGCGCTGGTATGCGCGGATCTCGTCTTCCTGCTCGTCGTCCCCCATATCCAAATCAAGCGGGTCACGGTCCATAAGCCCAGTATCCCCCTCGGCATCGGGGGTGAACGGGATCCGACGCGGGCGCACCGGGTCAGCCGAAGGTCCCCAGGGAGGCGATGATCAGCACGACCACGATCGCCAGTACGGCGCCGTTGCGGTATCCGCCATGGGGTACCACGCCGGAGCGAGCCCACAAACAGCAACGTCGCGGCCCGGACCTGAGCCCGAGCCGCGACGAAGGGGAAAATCTACGCGTTGCCGTTGAAAAGTCCGGTGACCGAACCGTTCTCGAAGACCTCGCGAATCGTGCGGGCCAGCAGGGGCGCGATCGACAGCACGGTCAGCTGCGGGAACTTCTTCTCCTCGCTGATCGGCAGCGTATTGGTGACCACGACCTCCTTGGCGCCACAGGCGGCCAGGCGCTCGGCGGCCGGATCACTCAACACGCCGTGCGTCGCGGCGATGACCACATCACCGGCACCGGCCGCCTTCAGCACCTTGACCGCGCCCGCGATGGTGCCACCGGTGTCGATCATGTCGTCGATCAGGATGCAGGTGCGACCCTCGACCTCGCCGACCACGCGGTTGGCCTTGATCTGGTTCGGCACCAGCGGGTCGCGGGTCTTGTGGATGAAGGCCAGCGGCGAGCCGCCGAGCGAGTCGGCCCACTTCTCCGCGACGCGCACACGACCGGAATCCGGGGAGACCACGGTGATGTGCTCGAGGCTGTAGTTGGTGCGCACATACTCGGCAAGTTGCACCTGCGCGTGCATGTGATCGACCGGGCCGTCGAAGAAGCCCTGGATCTGATCGGTGTGCAGGTCGACGGTGATGATGCGGTCCGCGCCCGCGGTCTTCAGCAGATCGGCGACCAGGCGGGCCGAGATGGGCTCGCGGCCGCGGTGCTTCTTGTCCTGACGGGCGTAGGGGTAGAACGGCAGCACCGCGGTGATCCGCTTGGCCGAACCGCGCTTGAGCGCATCGATCATGATGAGCTGTTCCATCAGCCACTGGTTCAGCGGTGCCGGAAAGCTCTGCAGCACAAAGGCATCCGAGCCGCGCACAGACTCCTCGAACCGGACGAAGATCTCGCCGTTGGCGAAGTCGCGCGCGGTCTGCGGGGTGACGTGGACATCGAGTTCCTTGGCCACCTGCTCGGCCAGCTCAGGATGAGCGCGTCCCGAGAAGAGCATCAGGTTCTTCTGGTTGTCGATCCATGACGCGGTCACTGCTGTTTGCCATCCTTTTGCTCGATTGCCTGACCAGACATCTCTTTGGCCGCGATGGCTTCCGCCGCCGCCCGTGCCGCGTCCGTCCCCGGACGGTTGCGCTGCACCCAGCCCTCGATGTTCTTCTGTGGCCCACCTGAAACCGCGAGTGCCCCCGGCGGAACGTTCCTACGCAGCACAGTACCCGCCGCAGTATATGCGCCGTCACCCACCGTCACCGGCGCGACGAACATGGTGTCGCTGCCGGTCCGCACATGTGAGCCGACGACGGTGTGATGCTTTTTCACACCGTCGTAATTGACGAAAACGCTGGAGGCGCCGATGTTGCTGTGCTCGCCGATGGTGGCATCGCCGACATAGGTGAGGTGCGGCACTTTGGAGTGCGCGCCGATCGATGCGTTCTTGGTTTCGACGAATGCGCCGAGCTTTCCGGAATCGCCGACAACGGTGCCGGGGCGCAGATAGCTGAACGGCCCGATATTCGCGCCGGGACCGATCACGGACTGATCACCATGGGTGCGGACAACGCGCGCGCCCTCGCCGACGATGACATCGGTGAGCGTGGAATCCGGTCCGATGACCGCGTCCTCTCCGATCACGGTGCCGCCGAGCAACTGCACACCCGGCTGGATCTCGGCGTCCCTGGCGATTTTCACGCTCACGTCCACCCAGGTGGTCGCGGGATCGATGATCGTGACACCCGCGCGCATATGCCGTTCGAGGATGTAGCGGTTGAGGGTGCGCGCGGCCTCCGACATCTGCACCCGGTCGTTGACGCCGGTGACCTTGGCCGCGTCGAGCAGGCGGGCGCCGTGCACCGGATGTCCGGCCTCGCGGGCCAACCGCAGCACATCGGTCAGGTACAGCTCGTGCTGGGCATTGGCGGTGGACAGGCGTCTGATCATGGTGCGCAGCACGGTGGCGTCGAAGGCGTAGACACCGGAGTTGACCTCGGTGAGCGCCGACTGCGCCGGGGTGGCGTCGGCATGCTCGACGATTTCGATGACCTGGCCGTCGGCATTGCGGACGATGCGGCCGTAGCCGTTCGGATCGTCCGGTTCGAAGGTCAGCACGGTGACCGCGGAACGTTCGGGGTAGCTGCGGTGTTCGTCGAGCAGTGCGGACAGGGTGTGCCCGTCGAGTAGCGGCACATCGGCGGAGGTGACCAACAGGTCACCGGTGAAATCTTCGGGAACCGCCGTCAGTGCGCACTGCACCGCGTGGCCGGTTCCGAGCTGATGTTCCTGGACGGCGGTGGTGATGTTGCGGCCGAGGTCGGCGGCGACGGCGGCGACCGCGGCGCCGACTTGTTCCCGATCGTGTCCTACCACGGTGATGACGAACGCGGGGTCGATCTCGTTGGCCGCATGCAGCGCGTGTGCGAGCATGCTTCGACCGGCCAGCGAATGCAGCACCTTAGGAGTCTTAGACCGCATTCGCGTCCCGGCACCGGCTGCGAGAACGACGACGGCGGTCTGCTGTGGCATGGATCTCCCTCGGCTGCCTGTCATCGTGCTTGGGGCTGTCGTCGTGCTTGGTCAGCGCTGTCGTCGTGCTTGTTCAGCGATGTGCGCGGCCAACGATAAGCCATCGTGCCGATGTGCTCCGCCGCCAGGACTCGAACCTGAACTATCTGAACCAAAATCAGAGGTGCTGCCATTACACTACGGCGGATTGTCACACCGGCGGATCTATGGGACCCGCCGCTGCGCCAGCGGCACGGCATGAATCCTCGCATGAAGACCTCCCGTTCGTCGAACTGCTTCGTCGAATTGGCGCGTACCCGCGGTTGTCGCTGTGGCGAGAGGGGGTGACGGCAGGGGATTCAGAGCTGTCTGGAACAGTTGGGGCCGACGACTATTGGCATGCGCGAGGAGGCGGGACGGTGTCTTCTGGTGAGCCGCCCAAGGTGTCCCGGCCGCGGATGACCGGAACTCAGCGGCGGCAGCAGTTGATCGAAATCGGTCGCGCATTGTTCGCCGAGCGGGGTTACGACGCGACCTCGATCGAGGAGATCGCACAGCGGGCCCAGGTCTCCAAACCCGTGGTGTACGAACACTTCGGCGGCAAGGAAGGGCTCTACGCTGTGGTCGTGGACCGGGAGATGTCGATGCTACTGGACATGATCACCTCCTCGCTCACCCAGAACCGGTCCAGGATCCGGCTCGAACAGGTCGCGCTCGCACTGCTGACCTATATCGAGGAACGCACCGACGGATTCCGAATCCTGGTCCGCGATCAGCCCGCAGCCACCGCGGAGGGCCGCTACTCGAGCTTGCTCAACGAGGCCACCAACCAGGTCGCGCATATTCTGGGCGGCGATTTCGAGCGCCGCGGTTTCGATACCAGTCTGACCGGTCTGTACGCGCAGGCATTGGTCGGCATGGTCTCGACCGCCGCGACCTGGTGGCTGGACGAGCGCAAACCGTCGAAAGAGGTGGTGGCGGCGCATCTGGTGAATCTGTGCTGGAACGGACTCAGTCATTTGGAAGCCGATCCGCAGCTGAGCTCGGAATGGCGCGCTGGTAAGGGGGACTGACACATTGGTAGCCAGTGAATTGCGCACTGTGCCCGTCCGAATGCTCGAATTCGCTGGCGGGCGCTCACCTGGTGGTACGGTTCACCCATCCTCAGGGTGCTGTTCGAGCGGTAAGTCGGTCTACTTCGGGATGTCGGTCTACTTCAGGATGGCTGGTTTTAAGGATGACAGGCGGATCTGATGGCTAGGCAAGCGCGCGCGGAGATCACCCGCGATTCCGTCCTGGCGGGCGCTGCCGATGTCTTTCTGCGCTTGGGATATGCGAATGCGAGCCTGAGCGAGATCATCGCGCAGTCGAACGTGACCAAGGGCGCCTTGTACTTTCACTTCGGTTCGAAGGAAGAGTTGGCGCGTGCCGTGGTCGACCAGGGCAATGAGCGCCTGGTCAGTTCGTGCCAGGGTTTCTTCGATCCGAGAGTGCCCGCACTCGAGGCATGTATCGGGATCACCTATGTCGTCGCGGACCTATCCATGAACGATCCGATGGTCGGCGCGATGCTCAAGCTGACTCATCAGATCGGCGACTACCGCGGCGCCCAAGGCGACAATATCGCCAAGACCTGGGGCGATACCTATCGCGTACTGTCCGAGCGGGCCATCGCCCAGGGCGACCTGGAGGACGATCTGGACGCCGAGGTGATCGGCCTGCTGCTGCAGGAAATGACCGCCGGTGTGCACATCACCGCGGTCGGCACCGATTCGATCGATCAGATGGCGACGCGAATGGAGCGCGTTTGGTACTTCCTCTTGCCATCGATCGTCCCGCCGGAGAAACTCTCCTACTTCCGCGAATTCGCCGCCCGCCGCCTCCGCCGCTACGTCCCGTAGGTCGATCGGCGCCGGTCCATGCCGACAACGGTGTCACTGTGCGTTGGTAGGTTGTCAGGTGCCGGCTGATTTCGTGAGCACATGGGTGACTCGTCGGGTACGCCCAGAACTCGACCACTCGCTCGGCCGCTGGCCCGAGGACGACGGTGACGTGGCACCTACCACCGGCAAGAGGCTCGGGAAGGCGGGGAAGCGTCGGTGGCTAGACTCGGTTCGCCGAACCGAAACCCCGCCTGAGCTCAGGAGTGTTTGATGTCCACCCACCGTCCACCTCTTGCCGGACTGGCCGCGGTGGCCGGGGCCGATTCGGCCTTGCGTACGGTCGCTGACCTGGTCGGGAAGTCGCCGGTCGAGCTGGTCGGGCCAACGGCGGTGCGGCCGTTCGTCGCGGCGGCGATTGCGGCCCACCGGCCGCTGCTGGTGGTGACGGCGACCGGTCGCGAAGCCGATGATCTGACGGTCGAGCTCGAGGAAATCCTCGGCGCGGCGGTCGCGCAGTTCCCGTCG
>FTJU01002296.1_pt2 | contig 13860 bp, 14 predicted proteins | sample 1658961 | NCBI WGS metagenome assembly FTJU01 (sample SAMEA3914878, study PRJEB12502) | metagenome | biome: forest; material: soil | place: USA | collected 2012-03-12 | depth 0.3 m | reverse complement strand
CAGCAGATCGCCGAGGCGCTCCAGACGCTGGACCGCCTGGAACAGCTGCACCCCCGGTTCAGCCAGCTGCATCAGGAGCGGGGGTTCTGCCACGTCGCCCAGAAGGACGCGTCCCGGGCGATCGAGAGCCTGCTGCGAGCGGTCAACATCAATCCGGTGCTGGCGGCCAGCTGGCGCATGCTGAACGGCCTCTACCTGATGACGGGGGACGAGGCCAACGCCGCCACCGCCGCCGAACACGTGGCCATCCTCAAGGCCCTGCCGCCCGAGGTGCTCACGGCCTCCTCGCAATTCGCCGACGGGCAGATCGACGAGGCGGAGCAGGGCGTCCGCGCCTTCCTCGTGAGGCACGGCGACCACGTCGAGGCGATGCGCCTGTTGGCCCGCATCGGCCTGGCCAAGGAGGCGTTCGAGGACGCCCAGCTGATCCTCGAGGGCGTGCTGGCCCTGGAGCCCGGCTATCGCGCCGCCCGCCATGACTACGCCCAGGCCCTCATCAACCGCCAGCTCTACCGCGAGGCGGACGCGCAAGCCCGCCTGCTGCTGGAGCAGGACACCGGCAACCTCGAGTTCCGGGCCCTGGAGGCCACCGCCGCGGTCGGCCTCGGCCAGCATGAGCGCGCCATCGCCATCTACCGCGGCCTGATCGAGGATGCGCCCGGCTCGTGGGACGCGCCCCTGTGGCTCGGCCATGCCCTCAAGACGGTCGGCCGCACGGCCGAGGCCATCGAGTCCTACCGCGCCGCCGCCGCCGCCCGGCCGAACTTCGGCGATGCCTACTGGAGCCTCGCCAACCTCAAGACCTACCGCTTCGGCGATGACGAGATCGCGCGCATGAAGGCCGAGGAGGCCTCGCCCGAGACCCCGCCCGTCGACCGCTATCACCTGTGCTTCGCCCTCGGCAAAGCCTTCGAGGACCGGGGCGAACTGGCCGACTCCTGGGCCTACTATGAGCGCGGCAACGCCCTGAAGCGGGCCGAGAGCCGCTATCGCCCGGAGATCATCGAGACCAACACCCGCCATCAGATCGCGGTGTGTACGGACGATTTCCTGGCGGCGCGCCAAGGCGCGGGCGATCCGAGCCCCGATCCGATCTTCGTCGTCGGCCTGCCGCGCTCCGGATCGACCCTGATCGAGCAGATCCTGGCCTCCCATTCCCAGGTCGAGGGCACCCAGGAGCTGCCGGACGTCCAGGGTATCGTCATCGACCTGCAGGGGCGCGACCCCGACCTCGACAACCCGCGCTACCCCGGGACCCTGGCGGACCTGTCGCGGGACGACCTCCGCCGGCTCGGCGAGCGCTTCATGGCCTCGACCCGCGTCTATCGCACGAGCGGCCGGCCGTTCTTCATCGACAAGATGCCCAACAACTTCCGGCACGTCGGCCTGATCCACCTGATCCTGCCGAACGCCAGGATCATCGACGCCCGGCGCGACCCGATGGCCTGCTGCTTCTCCAACCTCAAGCAGCTGTTCGCCCAGGGGCAGGAGTTCACCTACAGCCCCGAGGACATCGCCCGCTACTACCGCACCTATCTGGAGCTGATGCGGCACTGGGATCGGGTCCTGCCCGGCCGCGTGCTGCGCGTGCAGCACGAGGACGTGGTCGACGACCTGGAAGGCCAGGTGCGGCGCATCCTGGACTACTGCGGCCTCGAATTCGAACAGGGCTGCGTCGACTTCCACCAGACCAGGCGCAGCGTGCGCACGCCCAGCTCCGAGCAGGTCCGCCAGCCGATCTTCCGCGACAGCCTCGACCAGTGGACCCGCTTCGAACCCTGGCTGGAGCCGCTGAAGGCCGCCCTCGGCGAGGCCCGCACCGCCTACCGCGACTGATCCCATCAACACCAACACGACGAGCGCATGAGTTCCAAAGTCTTCGACCTGGCGGTGATCGGCGGCGGCGTGATCGGTCTCGCCCACGCCTACTGGGCCGCGCGGGCCGGCCGGCGGGTGGTGGTGATCGAAAAGGACGCCCGGGCCAACGGCGCCTCGATCCGCAACTTCGGCTTCATCACCGTCACCGGCCAGGAGCGCGGCGACAGCTGGAGCCTGGCGCGCCGCACCCGCGACGTATGGGCCGAGGTCGCGCCCAAGGCCGGGGTGCGCGTGGAGCAGGAAGGCCTCTACCTCGCCGCCCGCTCGCCCGAGGCTGTGGCCGTGATCGAAGCCTTCCTGAAGACCGAGATGGGCGAGGGCTGCCGTCTGATGAGCGCGGACGCTTTCCGCGACGTCTCGAGCGGCCTCGGCGGCCCAGACCTCATGGCCGCCCTCCACAGCCCCCATGAGCTGAGGGTGGAGTCGCGCACCGCCATCCCCGCCCTGGCGGCCTGGCTGGAGGCCGAGCTCGGCGTGACCTTCATGACCGAGACGGTGGCCTTCGACGCCGCCCCGCCGCGTCTCAACACCTCCCGCGGGATGGTGGAGGCGGGCGCGGTGGTGGTCTGCCCCGGCGAGGATTTCGTCACCCTCTATCCCGAGCGCATCGCGGCTTTCGGCCTGAAGAAGTGCCGGCTGTCGATGGTCAAGCTGGCGCACCCCGGCTTCCGCCTGCCGGGCGCGCTGATGTCCGACCTCGGCCTCACCCGCTATCGCGGTTATTCGGCCCTGCCCGAGGCGCGCGCGCTGGAGGCCCGGCTGCGCGCCGAACTGCCCAGCTGTTTCGACCACGGCGTGCACCTGATCGTGGCCCAGGGCGAGGACGGCGGGCTGATCGTCGGCGACAGCCACCACTACGACCACCTGCCCGGCCCCTTCGCGCCCGCCGACGCCGAGCGCGACATCCTCGACGAATACGAGCGCGCCACCGGCCGCGCCGCCCCGCCGGTGCTGGAGCGCTGGACCGGCGTCTACGCCGTGGCCGATGACCGCACCTATCTGGTCGACGAGCCCGGGCCCGGCGTGCGGCTGGTGATCGTCACCAGCGGCACTGGCGCCTCGACCGGCTTCGGCATCGCCGAACGGGTGATCGCGGACCTTCTGGGCATCGAAACGGAGACGGCGGCATGAGCTTTCCGGTCAAGGCTGTAGTGCTCGACTGGGCCGGCACCATGGTCGATTTCGGCTGCATGGCCCCGGTCAAGGCGCTGGTCGAGGTGTTCGCCGCCGAGGGGGTGGAGCTTTCCGCCGAGGCGGCGCGGCGCGACATGGGCAAGGCCAAGCTCGACCACCTGAGGGCCCTGTTCGCCTACCCGGACGTCGCCGCCCGCTGGGCTGCAGCCAAGGGCGCCGCGCCCGGCGAAGCCGACATCCAGCGCGTCTACGCCGCCCTCGGGCCGGCCATGACGGAGGCGGCGGCCCGGGCCTCGCGCCTGATCCCCGGCGCCGCGGCGGCGATCGACGAGATCAGGGCCATGGGCGTTCGCATCGGTTCGGGCACCGGCTACACGCGCGAGATGATGGCGCCGATCCTGGCCAGCGCCGCCGACCAGGGCTACGCACCCGAGGTGGTGGTCTGCGCCGGCGAGACCCCCAGCGGCCGCCCCGCGCCGCTGATGACCTGGAAGGCCCTGATCGAGCTCGACGCGTGGCCGGCGCGGGCCTGCATCAAGGTCGACGACGCCCCGGTCGGCATCCAGGAAGGCAAGCTGGCCGGCTGCTGGACCGTGGGGCTGTCGGCCTCTGGCAACGGCGTGGGCCTGGACCACAGGGCCCTCATGGCCCTGACGCCGGTCGAGCGCCAGGAACGGCTGGCCAAGGCGGAGGCCGAACTGCGCGCCGCCGGCGCCGACTATGTGATCGAGGACGTGTCGCAGTTGCCAGGCATCGTGCAGGACATCGCCCGGCGGATCGCCGAGCCGGAGCCGGGAGGCCGCCATGGACCGATTGCCTGACCTGGAAACCCTGGAGCGGCTCTACGCCGAGCACGGCGGCCGGCATTACGGCGAAGGCGTCACCCAGATGGAGCACGCCCTGCAGTGCGCTGTCCTCGCCCAGCGCGACGGCGCGCCGCCGAGCCTGGTCGCCGCGTCGCTGCTGCACGACGTCGGCCACCTGTTCGAGGACGAGACCCGGGCCCAGGAGGCCGACTGCCGTCACGAGATCGTGGGCGCCCGCGCGCTCGGGAGCCTGTTCGGGGACGATGTGCGCCGGCCCATCGCCCTGCATGTCGCGGCCAAGCGCTGGCTGTGCCTGCGCGATCCGGCCTATTTCGACAGCCTGAGCCCCGCCTCCGTCGCGTCCCTGGTCCTGCAGGGCGGCCCGTTCGATGACGAGCAGGCCGACGCTTTCGAACGCCAGGCCAACTGGCGCGAGGCTGTGGCGCTTCGTCGCTACGACGACCTCGGCAAGCAGGACGAGCCCGCCGGCCTGGCCTTCGCTGATTTCCTCCCGCTGCTGCACTCGGTCCGGGGCGTCGGCTGAGCGCCTCGCGGGATCGTGTGAACGGGTCAAGCCCGACTCGCGTTTGAATTCCAATGCCGCTGGTGTCGCGGATGTGGCGCCGGGCCGCATTGAAGAACGCCAAGCTCGGCTGCATTTGATTAGCACTCAAACCTAGCCTGGCTTTGTCCTTGCCGCCGTCGGGGCCCTCCGCCCCGACCCGTGGCGACCGTGGAGGCGGTCGCTGCGACCGACAAAGAGAGGGCCGGCGCAACAAACGCATGTCCAACAAGGGGTCTCAAAGGTGACTTCGAAGTCGAAATGGCGGCTGGCTTTCGGGCCGCTCGTGATCGCGGCGGCCTTGATGACCGCCGGCCAGGCCCTGGCCGACGGCGTGACCTGCGGCAAGCCGTGCGTCATCCAGTACAGCGCCGGCGGCAATGTGCTCGGGTTCCGCCTGCAGGGCCAGGAACTGGCCGCGCGGCACACCCCGGTGATCGTGGACGGCCCGTGCCTGTCGGCCTGCACCCTGCTGGTGGACGAGGCGCGGGGCGACGTCTGCCTCACCGACCGGGCGGTGCTGGGCTACCACCAGTCCTTCGCCGACCGCAAGGAGGGCCGGGAGTACACGCCGCTGGTGTACAAGACGCCGGGCCTGGGCGCTTTCCTCGACACCCACGGCGGCGAGCCCAAGGGCGTCTTCCTGATGGTGCCCTTCGCCGAGGCCAAGGCCTTCTACCAACCCTGTACGGGCGCCGGTTAGGCCTGACCCGCAGGTTCGGTCCTTCGCTCGGGTGGATTGGGTAGTCCACCCGATGCGCCGGGCACGGCCCGCGTGAGATTTTCGGGCGTCTCCCACCGCACCTTACTGGAGGGGCCCGAGATGAGGACCAACAGATTGTTATTGCCGCTCACTGCCGCGGCCGCGTTTGTCGGGCTGGCCATGGCCGGCTGCGCGTCGGAGCCCATGGCGACCGTCGCTTACGTGGATCAGAAGGATTCTGGACTGAAGAGCGAGATCGATTCGCTCAACACCCAGGTCTCGTCACTCAACACCCAGGTCGCCCAGGCCAACGCCACGGCGCAGATGGCCAGCGCCAAGGCCGACGAAGCCGGTCGCAAGGCCGCCGGCGACTTCGAGCATCGCGTGCTGTTCACCGACGACTCGATCCAGTTCGACACGGCCAAGTCGGACCTGTCGCAGGATGACCAGGCCAAGCTCACGGCCTTCGCCGAGAAGCTCAAGACCGACAACCAGAACGTCTATATCGAGATCCAGGGCCACGCCGACGGGCGCGGCGCGCCCACCTACAACATGGCCCTGGGCACGAAGCGGGCGGACGCGGTGCGCCGGTATCTGAGCGATCAGGGCATCCCGGCCTATCGCATGTCGACCATCTCCTTCGGCGAAGAGAAGCCGAAGGCGCCGAACGACACCTCGGAGGGCCGGGACATGAACCGGCGCGCCGTGCTGGTGGTCGAGAACTGAGGCGAGTGTCTGCTTAGGTCAGCGTCCGTCTAGGCGAGCGTCGAGGGCCGGCCGAGCCGGCCCTCTTCGCAATCCAGCGCCGCGCGGTCCCAGCCGGCGAGGTCGGCGGCCGCCTCATAGGTGGTCTGCAGGAACGCCAGCAGGGCCGCGTCGGGATCGGCGGCGCGTCTGACGATATCATAGGGCAGCAGGAATTCCCCCAGCGCCGGGTCGAACCGCGCGCCCGTCGGCGCGACCGCCGCTTCGGCGAAGCCCGCCGGGGACGGATAGGCGTAGGCGTAGAAGCTCGGTTCGGGCGCGCGCTCGTCCCCGGCCCAGAAGCCTGCGCTCGACACCTCGTGCGAATAGGCCTCGCGGGCGACCGCGTCGGGCAGGTGCGGCACCCCGCCGGGATGCGGCGGCGCGCGGCGGCCCGAGAAGCGCGTCACGGCCAGGTCGGCCGCGCCCCAGAAGAAATGGATCGGGCTGTTCTTGCCGTGGAAGCGCGAGCGGAAGCGCATGAACACCCGCTCGATCTGCACCAGGGCCCGCCAGAAGTCCTGGGCAAGCGCAGGATCGTAGGCGCGTGGCGCATGGTCGTCCGGGAAGCGGACAGGGTCGGGAAGCTCGTTGGGCGTGTCGACGATGCGGGTCGCCGCGCCGAGATCGGTCAGGGCCTGCATGGTCTCGGCATAGAAATCGGCGATCGGCCGGGCGGCGAGCGCCACGCGCCGGACGCCGCCGTCCGTCGTGCGGATGACGAACTGCTGGTCCAGGAAGTCGAACTCCAGCTGGAAGGCCGAAGCCCCGTTGGGGATCAGGGGCGTCGCGAGACCGCGCGCCGAGACGCGCAGGGTCACGTGCCAGGAGTGGTTGAGCCAGCGCCGCCTCGCCACGGCGACCTTGCCGGCGATCTGGGTCCACAACTGGAGTGTTGCGATGGTGGGCTGCAGCTCGGCGTAGGACAGGGCCGGCCAGGCGGCGGCAAGATCGGTTTGTGTCATGACCTGGGTCCCTGTGAGGCGGAGCTGCAGGGTACCCACCTGCGCAAGATCCCGGAAGCCCGCGGACGGGCTTCCGGGCCATGCCCTCAATGGGCCGAGGCGGTCAGCTTCTCCATGATCTGGTCGATCGTGAAGCTCGCCGCCTTCTGCCGCGGCGGGAACTCGCGGAAGGTGTCCATGAAGGCCGCGACCATCGCCTGGCCGGCGATCAGCGCCGTCACGCCCTTGCTGATGTACCAATCCCAATAGGTGTTGGAGGTGATGTCGGCCCGCTCGAACGGGTCGGTGCGCAGATTGAAGATCTTGGGGCAGCGCAGCGCGACGAACGGCTCGGCCCAGATGGCCAGGGTGCCCGTGCAGCGCTGTTCCATGAACACCGCCTTGTAGTTCTCGTAGCGCAGGGCCAGCAGGTCGCCGTCGTCGCTGAAGTAGAAGAACAGCTTGCGCGGGCTCTCCACGCCTTCCTCGGTCAGGAAGTCGAGCAGGCTGAAGCCGTCGATGTGGACCTTGAAGGTCTTGTCGCCGGCCTTGTGGCCCTTCTTGCACTTCTCGACGATGTCGGGCTCGCCGGCCATGGCCAGGAAGGTCGGCAGCCAGTCGTGGTGCTGCACCATGTCGTTGGTCACCACCCCCGCCGGGATGTGGCCGGGCCAGCGCACCAGCATCGGCACGCGGAACGCGCCTTCCCAGTTGGTGTCCTTCTCGCTGCGGAAGGGTGTCATGGCGCCGTCGGGCCAGGTGTTCATGTGCGGCCCGTTGTCGGTCGAATACATGACGAAGGTGTCGTCGGCGATGCCGAGCTCGTCGAGCAGGTCCAGGAGCTCGCCCACGTTCTTGTCATGGTCGATCATGGTGTCGTGGTAGGGCGACTGGTGCGGCCCCGCCTGGCCCAGGCTCTCGGGCTTGGTGTGGGTGCGCAGGTGCATGTGGGTGGTGTTCATCCACACGAAGAACGGCGTCTCGGCATCGTGCTGGCGCTTGATGAAGTCCTTGGCGTGGGCCACGAAGTCGTCGTCGCAGTTCTCCATCCGCTTGCGCGTGAGGGGCCCGGTGTCCTCGATCTTCTGCTTGCCGACCCGCCCCCAGCGCGGCTCTTCGGTCGGGTCATCCTTGTCGGTCGCGAAGCAGTGCAGGACGCCCCGCGGCAGGAAGCGCTCGCGGAAGCGTGGGTCCTTGGGATAGTCCGGGTCTTCCGGGTCCTCCTCCGCGTTGAGATGGTAGAGGTTGCCGTAGAACTCGTCGAAGCCGTGCAAGGTCGGCAGGTAGCGGTTGCGGTCGCCGAGATGGTTCTTGCCGAACTGGCCGGTGGCGTAGCCCAACGGCTTCAGCAGTTCGGCGATGGTCGGGTCCTCGGCCTGCAGGCCGACGTCGGCGCCGGGCATGCCGACCTTGGACAGGCCGGTGCGGAACACGCTCTGACCGGTGATGAAGGCGGCCCGCCCGGCGGTGCAGGACTGCTCGCCGTAGCTGTCGGTGAAGCGCATGCCCTCGCGGGCGATGCGGTCGATGTTGGGCGTGCGATAGCCCATCAGGCCGTCCGAATAGCAGCTCAGGTTGGTGATGCCGATGTCGTCACCCCAGATGACGAGGATGTTGGGCTTGCCTTTGGGCATGGCGGACTCCTTTTGCAGGCGTGCGCGCCATTCTCCCGATCAGGCGGCCGTCCGGCATCGGGCCGAACCCCGGACCGCACCCTGGGTTGTTGCTCTAGCGGATGGCTCCGGGCGGGGCGCCCGGCGAATGCAGGGCCACGCTGTCGTCGCACGAGCGGGTCGACAGCAGCCACAGGCTGGCCGACATCGCCAGCAGCCCCATCACGAAGCTCAGGACCGGTCTCATCGGGCTGGCTCGGCCCCGGGCGGCATCATCCGCGTCCCACACAGACTGGCCACGGCATGTCCATTGCCTCCTCAGCGGCATGCGGTTGTCGCGCAGGTGTCGGAAGGGAGCCGCGGCCATGGGCGGGCCGCGGCTCTGCCCAGCCGACGGTCGTCAGTCTGCGTCGTTCCCACGGCCACGCCGATCCGGCCAAACCCGTGGTGGGGTCTCGGGGTTGGGCTGGAGCCGCGCGTCCCCATGCCGCGTCGCGGTCCGGCCAAGCGGCGCAGTAGGGTGGGCGGCAGACGGCCCGCGAAGGGCGCCCTCGAGGCGCGATTGGGTGCGAGCTGAGGATGCGAGTTCATGGCGTTCGATAGTTTCCCGGGCGGCGACCCGAGGGGGCCGATGTGCCCCAAGTGCTGGCGGCCGCTCGGCGACGACGAGCCTTCCACCATCATGCACCACCCCGACGATCCGGACGGCCGGCGCGGCCTCGGCGGCAAGCGCTGGCACGCCGAGTGCGCGCGCCCCCTGTGGGAAGGCAAGTTCGCCGGCGTGCTGGCCGCGCTCGACCGCGCGGCGCGGGGCCTCTAGGCGCGCACCACGCAGCGGAAGCCGATGTGCGAGGTCGAGGTGTCGACCGGGTGGGCGTGGCGCGCGGCCGGCCGGTAGCGTCGGCAATAGGACGGCGCGCACAGGTGCGAACCGCCCTTGAGCACCTTGCGCGGGATGTGGGCCGCCGGGCAGGCCGGATCGAGGCTGTCCTCTTCACTCGCGCCGCGCGGATTGCGGGGCGCGCAACAGGGCGACGACGCCCGCCCGGCGGTGGCCGACCACCAGTCGCAGGTCCATTCCCACACATTGCCGATCATGTCGTGCAGGCCGTGGCCGTTGGCGGGGAAGGCGCCGACGCGGGTGGTGCGCATGTTCCCGCCGCGCTTGGTCGTCTCGAATGGAAAGCGGCCCTGCCAGGTGTTGGCCATGATCCGCCCATGGGGGTGGAGTTCCTCGCCCCAGGCGAACTCCGCGCCGTCGAGCCCGCCCCGGGCGGCGAATTCCCATTCCGCCTCGGTGGGCAGGTCCTTGCCGGCCCAGCGGGCGTAGGCCTCCACGTCCTTCCAGGCGACGTGGACCACCGGATGGTCCAGCAGGCCCGCCAGGCTGCTACCTGGGCCGAGCGGCTCCCGCCAGTGGGCCCCGAGCGTGTAGCGCCACCAGGCGCGGACGTCGGTCAGCGGGACGGGCCCGTCGGTGGGGAAGAAGACCAGCGAGGCCGGCGCCAGCAGCTGGGGCAGGGCGCCAGGGTAGTCGGCCGCGTCCGGCGTCCGCTCGGCCACCGTGACCCAGCCGGTCTCGCGCACGAAGCGGGCGAAGTCGCGGTTGGTCACCGGGGCCTCGTCGATCCAGAAGCCGTCGACCTCGACCCAGCGGGCCGGCGCCTCCTCGGCGTAGTGATGGTCCGAGCCCATGCGGAACTTGCCGCCGTCGATCCACGCCATCCCGGGATGGAGCGGCTTGGGTTTGACGCGCCGCAGGGCCTGGGCGGTGGAGACCATCGAGCATCCCCTCAGAACAGCTTGTGGGCGATGTCGAGGATCGCCAGCAGCCCCAGGACCAGCAGCGAGACCGCGGTCACATAGGTCGGCGTGGCGTGGTAGCGGATGGCCGTGCGCACCAGGTGCAGGCGGAAGAGCCGCTCGCGCCGCGCGCTCAAGGCGCGGACGAACAGGGTGTGGCTGACGATGCCCATCACCAGCAGCAGCACGCCCAGCACCAGCAGCGACAGGCCGAGCCGGCGGCCGGACTGATCGGCGCCGGGGATCAGGTTGCTCGCCCGGCTGAACACCTCGTGGATGGTGAAGCCGAAGCTGATCAGGGCCAGGCTGGTGCGCACCGTCGACATCAGGGTGCGGTCGGCGCTCATCCGCGTCCGTTCGAACGACAGGCTGGTCTGGTTCGACGAGAGCTCGACGGCGGGGTCGCCGTGGATGAACTCGGGCGTCTCGACCTCCTGGATGTCGGTTGTCATGCGGCGTCTCCGGCGCCCGCGGGTTCTCCGGCCAGGCCGAAGTTGCGCATGGCCGCCAACCGGCGCCCATCGGGCCGATCCCTAGGGCGTCCCGAAGTCCGGAGTCGACCTGAGGCCCGCTCGCTTCGCGCGCTCTCCATCTCGGGCGGCCACCCCAGGTCGCCCACGGCCTTGGCCCGATGTCGGCGTTAGGCCCGCCATGGTCTGCTGGCCGAAGATCAGGCGCAGGAGAGTGGTCATGCGCAAGCGCCGAGCGCTGCCCCGACACGGCGTCACGGGTCTGGCGGTCCTCGCGGCTGCGATCCTGCTGAGCGCGCCGGCCTGGGCCACGGAGAGCAGCGCGAGCGTCTACCTGTTGGGATCGGGCGGGCCGCAGGCGGCCGTCCTGCCGCCGGTGCAGGGCGTCTTCTTCTCCAACACCGTCTTCTACTACTACGGCCAGATCCAGGCGGACCGGTCCCTGATCTTCAACGGCAATGTGGTGGCGGGGGCCAAGGGGACCTTGGCGGCCGATTTCCCGGGCGTGGCATGGGTTCCGTCCACTTCCCTCCTCGGCGGGACCTTCATGGTGACCGGCCTGCTGCCGGTCGGCCAGTCGTGGGTCAACGCCGACGCGGTCCTGACCGGGCCGCGCCAGAACCAGTTCCGTGCGTCCCTGGGCGACACCGCCTTCGTGGTCGGCGATCCGATCCTGAGCGCGGCGCTCGGCTGGAGGCTGGGGATCGTCCACCTGCAAGTCGCCGACTTCGTGAACATCCCGATCGGCCAGTACCGCGAGGGCGAGCTGGCCAACCTCGCCTTCCATCGCTGGGCCGACGACCTGTCCTTCGCCTTCACGCGGCTGGACCCCAAGGACGGCTGGGACCTGTCGGCCAAGACCGGCTTCACCTTCAACGGCGAGAACCCGGCCACCCACTACCGCACCGGCACGGAATGGCACCTGGAGGCCGCCGTCGAGAAGCGGATCACCCCGGCCTGGGCGCTGGGCGTGCAGGCCTACCAGTTCAGCCAGGTCACCGGCGACTCCGGCGCCGGCGCCAAGCTCGGACCGTTCGAGGGGCGGGTGACGGGGATGGGCGGCGAGGCCGCCTACAACTTCACGATCGGCAAGACGCCGGTGACCTTGCGCCTGCACGGGACCACTGAATTCAACGCCCACGACCGGCTCCAGGGCCACTCCATCTGGTTCGACCTGTCGCTGCCGCTGCACATGCAGCTGCCGCCAGGCGCGCGGGGTTAGGAGGCGCGGATGAGCGATGGTCCTTCCCGGTTCGACGTGCAGCCCACGGCCAGCAATCACTTCGCCTGGCTCAACACCCAGATGAGCCTGCAACGCACCCTGATGGCCGGCGTGCGCACGGGCGTCTCCCTGATCGGTTTCGGCTTCACCGTGGCCCAGTTCTTCGAGCGCATGCAGGACAAGGTCCCGCTCATCCAGCAGATCCGGCCGGAGGCGCCGCGCAATCTCGGCCTGACCCTGATCGCCGCCGGCGTCGCCCTGGTCGGGCTGTTCCTGTGGCAGTACAGGCGGATGAACGCCTATCTGTGGGACGAACCGTTCAGGGTCCTGGCGGGCGTGCGCGGCCGCCGCCCCGCCAGCGGGCCCTACTACGCCGCCTGGGTGGTGCTGATGATCGGCCTGGCGGCCTTCGTCTCCGTATTCGCGCGGTTCTAGGCCGCGAGGACCAGCGTTATCATCCTTATACAGACAAATTGCGGCGCGCGGTTGCCCAAGCGCCGCATCGGCTGTCGTCTATTGGGCGGCCGCCACGAACGGCTGGTCGTAGCCCGGGGGGGACTTGCTCCACGAATAGCCGCGGGCGGCCATGTCGTAGCCGGTCTGGTAGAGGGCCCGCATGTAGTTGGTGTCGAACAGCTTGGGATGGGGCGCGTTGAAGCTCGCGGGGATGAAGGCCAGATTGTAGTCGACGTGGTCGCGCTGGGTGGTGACGAAGATCCGGTAGAGGTCCCCCACGCCCTGGGTCTGCATCAGCGAGTCGATCGCCCGTCCCGCGATCTTCAGCGTCCGGCGTTTGACGCTGGCCCAATCCGGATCGAGTCGCGCGTTGCGGATGATGTAGACCGCGCGCTCGCGGTCGGCGCCGATCGCGGCGCCCTGCTCGGCCAGCCTCACCGAGGGCGGATAGAGGAACACCTGGGTCATCGCCCCGCCGTCGACGTGCATCTCCTGATAGCGTTTGCCGTCCACCTCGACGTCGATCATCACCGGGGGGAAGGCGCCGGGAATGGCGGCGGAGGCCACCAGCACCTTGCGGAACAGCTCCAGGGCGCGGGGGTCCTTGCTGGCGGCGATGGCGGTCATGTCCCAGACCACCGGCTCCAGGGTGTCGAGGTCCGTGGTGCCCACCAGCAGCACGCGGCCCTTGGCGTATTCGGCGGCGATCTGGTCGAGCAGCGGCTGGTCCACGTAGCGTTCGGTCAGCTGGCGCAGCGGCGCGGTATCGGACAGGGCGTCGCCGAACAGGGCGCCGATCAGGCCGCGGGAGTGGAAGATGTTCTGCGGGGAGACGTTGGTGTAGATCGCCTTCAGCACCCCGTCGTAGCGCGAGCCCAGGAAGGCGAACGGCGCGATCAGGGCCCCGGTGCTGACCCCCGTCACCGCCTTGAACTCCGGACGATCCCCATGGGCGGTCCAGCCGGCCAGGAGACCGGCCGTGAACGCGCCATCGTCGCCGCCGCCCGAGATCGCCAGGAAATCCGCCTGCGGCAGGGGGCCGGTCTGGCCCGTGCTTGCCCGCCACGTCTGCTCCCGGCGGAAGGCGTCCCTGGCCGCCGCGGCCAGCGGAGCCGGATCGCGCGCCACCCGGTAGCGGATCGCGCCGGGCCACAGATCGGCGCGGCTGACGATGGGCGGGGGCGGGGCGGCGATGCGCCCGATACAGGCCGCGACCGTCGAAGCGGCCACGAGGACGGCGACCGTGATGCGCAGGCGCGCGCCGAACCTCGAGGCCAGAGCGCGCCAACAAGCCGCGGGCATGGCCGTTTCCCCGTTTGCTCAGTTGACGTTGTAGCCGCGCCCGCCGAGGCAGGTCTTGCGGGCTCTGTAATAGGACGCCTGGAGGTCGGCGACGTGCTGGCCCGCCGCCGCGTTCTGAGCATCCGCCGCCTGGCGGTTGCGCACGCGCCGCGCGACGCCGCCCACCGCCGCGCCGGCCAGGGCCCCGGCCCCGGCGTTGCCGCCGATGGCGCCGCCGATGGCG
>FTJU01000289.1_pt1 | contig 13860 bp, 13 predicted proteins | sample 1658961 | NCBI WGS metagenome assembly FTJU01 (sample SAMEA3914878, study PRJEB12502) | metagenome | biome: forest; material: soil | place: USA | collected 2012-03-12 | depth 0.3 m | reverse complement strand
TACTGGAGCAGTATCGCCACCCCGACCCGGCACGAACCCGCTGGTGGGAAGACCGTCTGACCAGAGTCCGCGCACTGATCTAATGATCGAGGCTGGACAAACGGTGGTCCGGTCGAACCGACCATTTCACCAGCCTCGACGATCCGTATCGCGAAGGTTGGGGGCAGTGAAACTCGTTTGCTATGGCGAATACGGCATGGCATCTGCTCGAGGTTGGCGGTCAGCTCCTCCACGGTTGCCGGGTGGTACTCGTGTCACCGGCGCATCCGATGGGAACCGCTGCGAGCCGCTCTCCGGGAGTCTTGCCCTGTTGGTTTCTGTGTTCACTCGAGCAGTCGCATGTTTGCGGCCTCGACGCGGCCGTGCGAATTGTGTTCTGCTTCTTCGTGACTGGCGTTATCCGACCTTGGTCAACTCAGCCGATGAGCGTGGCCATTGAGGAACAACGGGTATCCGAGCCGCCATCAGCGGCATCGTTGGAGCGCTGCTGGCCCCGATCCGTCGATACTGATCGGCGCGGCGTTGCGGAGATCGGTAGAGCTGGTCGGCTCGCCGGACCATCCAGCGGCACCCGAAGAGGAAGCAACTCATCCAGAGCCCGACCACCAAGCTTGTGATGAGGAGTAGAAGCCACAAGGGCAGCATCGCGGGGTCTCCCAACTGAGTAGAGCGTCAAAGCTGTTGCACGCGTGCATGTTTCGTTCCGAGGTGACCCGGCAACCGGCAGGAGCCGCCGGACCGCCTCGGGCGATCGGCAACCTTCAGTCCTGGCCGTTGTTATCGGCGTTCGCCGCGACATTCCACAGATCGTCGGCACCGCCATCACGGCCGCGGCCTTCGAATCGTGCGCATTTGTTCATCCCTTTCCGATGTCGTCGCTACTGGACGCCTGGTCGTGGCGGCACGGCGCCGCAAGAGCCGATTGGAGCCCTGAGCGTTTGGGCGGTGGTGCGATCACTGTGTATCCAGCGGCTTCCAGCTGCGCTTGGTGACCGTCGAGATGTTCGACACCGGGGCAGATGACGCAGGTTGCACCGGCCGCGTTCATGGCATCGATAAGGCGTTGAATCCGGCGGTCGGTGTAGATGCTGAAGACAATGGTTTTGGAGAGCTCGACACCGAGACCCCTTGCGCGAGTGCGTATCTGGATCTCGTCCCAATCCTGTGATTCGCCGGAGATGTCACGGCGCAGATATCCGACCGCGATCGTTTTCGCTTTCATTGCTTCGCCTTGCTCGATACCTTTTGGCGGACCTCGCGGTAGGCCGGTTGACCGATGACCTTTCGAGCTGCTGGGGCGATCTGGTGACGGAAGGGCTTCCCCGCGCTGAATCGCTTCACGAATCTTTCGTCGATCAGTCCGGGCGTGACTCGCGCGACAGCGTCATGGGTCGCATCCAAGGCAGCGGCGATTTCGTCGGACATCGTCGCGCGCCCGCCCGGCGGTACTGCCAGGACCGCGAGAACACATGCTTCTGATTCAGCAAGCGCCATCGGGCCGCCCTCCCCGCAGGTCTGGCTGGCCATTGCCGAAACATCGACCAAGCCGGCGCCACCTGTCGCGAGAAGGCTGCGGTGGAGAGTTCTCCCAGGGCGATTCCTGGAGGGCAAGCCCAACGGCTTCGAGGGTGGTGAGCCCAACAAGAATGGCCGTCGCGTTGACGACCGCTACTGCCTCAGCGGCCCGCATAGCGGCAACGGCCTGCTCGCGACTCAGTGTTCGGCCCGGCAAGTACGACACCACCCAACCGTTGTCGCCCACGCTTCTTGCTTGATGTTCTGTTTGATCGCTGGTCATCAGCGATTTGCCAACCGTTTGCAACGACATGGCGCAATCTCCCCGTCTGAAATATGACCTGAGCCACTCAGTCATCATGACAAGTAACACGGCTGACAGTAGCTTTGACAAGTTGTCAGCGCAACACTCAGTCCACAAATTCGAGAGGGCGGTAGTATTCGCTTCGGACCGGATGGAAGGAGCTGTCGCGTGCCGAAATCACCCACGGTCGCGCGGTGGGAGCTGCTGCTTCGACTGAACCAGTGGAAGACCGATCAGGGCATCGATGTGGCAACAGCAGCGAAGGCGCTGAAGATATCGACCAACCACTGGCACCAGATCATGAGCGACCGGAGAGCACTTACCGATGAGCACTTCACAGCATTGATCAAGTTGTTCGGCCTCGACTCCGACAAACAGACACCCAACCGGGAGGTACTGGTCGCACTGCGAGCTGACACGCGGGAACGCGGCTGGTGGATGGAGTTCTCCAAGCTTTTCGATGACGAGACTCGCCGGTTGTTCGGACTGGAGCATGGCGCGGAGAGCATCCAAAGCTACGAAGGGCTCATCGTTCCTGGCCTACTCCAGACCGAGGACTACGCCCGCGCGATCATGGCATCCGACATCGCCCGCATCCGGCCGGTGGACGCCGAGCTCTACATCGACGCACGAATGAAGCGGCAGCAGCGGCTCGTCGGCGAGGACCCGCTGAAACTTGCCGCGCTGATCCATGAAGGTGCGCTCAGGCAAATAACCGGCGACGAGTCTGTGTCGCGTGGACAGCTTCGTCATCTCCACGCGATGGGCACCAAGCACGGTGGCACGATCGATATTCGGATCGTTCCGTTCACGGCCCGGCACCGACCGATCGTCTCGGGTTCGCCATTTCACATCGTCTACTTCGCCAGCCCGGTACTCAGTCCAGTGGCCTGGCACGAGTCCGTCGCTACGCGCGGGATCATCGATGACGCGGCCAGGGTGCGTGAACTACGCATTCTGTTCGAGCGGCAATTCGAATCGGCACTGAGTCGTGAGGACTCGTTGACCCTGATCGCCCAAATGGCAGATAGGATAGCCTGATTGGTATGAGCACAACCCCGCCCGTCACCAGCATGAGCGGCGGCTTCCGCAAGTCGTCCTACTCGAATGACGGTCCCTCCTGCGTCGAGCCGAATATCGCGGCAGATCCGGTGCTCATCCGGGACAGCAAGCAGAACGGCGTATACGTCAACGACCCAGGTCAACAGCCGATGATCGCTCTGTCGGTGGCGCAGTGGCCGGACTTGCTGGATTTGGTTCTCAGTGCCCGATCAGGCGCAGTGGGCTCCCTTGTGGTCGACCTGCATGACGACGGAAGCGCCGATCTGATAGGCATCGCCATCAATGGCGAATCGGTTCGACTCTCCTTTACAACCAGCGAGTGGGACGCCTTCCAGAAAGGCGTCGCGGACGGCGAGTTCGACCCGCACTGAACGGCACGAAAAGGCCCGGTACGGCGCACATTCGCGCTATACCGGGTGTTTGTCGTCGCTGAGGCACGCCGAACTTGTCGGCGCCTGGTCTATAAGCACGCCCTCGAAGGAGACCTGGTGACCCTCGCGTTGGAGGGCGCAGCTGAGCCGTTTGCGTAGGTCGTCCAGAAGATGCAATCGCGCTACTCGAATTTGTAGGAGCGGAATCGCGGCAGAGCTGGGCGAGCGCGGGGTAGAAGTCGTCGCCGTGTGACGCCGAAGGACCGTCCGAGTGTCGGTTCGTGTGCCGCGCATCAGTGGTCCTTGCTGGAATCGTTTGACCAGGGCCAGGTTTCGGCGGGACGGTAAGCACCTGCGGCTGCGAAGGTGTCGTCATGGCGATGGTGCCGCCCAGACCGAAAACTATGACATGGGCAGGAGTTCGGCCCCTGGGCACTCCGGTAGCCTGGCGACCCTGTCCAGCGAGGATGGCCAGAAATCGGCATCCTCTCCCGGCATCGGAGCCAACGATGGCAGGCAAGGCACCCAGCGAACGGAGTGGGTGGCGTGCCGGACGATGCGACAGGGCCTGGTGTCATGCCGTTGTCGTGCTCGACTGCCGTAATGCTGTCCGCATTCGGAGGTTTCCGGGATGAATTGTGGTGGAAATGTGTTCGCGGGCAGTTTGTCCCGGCATTCTGTGCAGTCGCCACCGACGTGCGATCGTGGCTGTTGTCACGATCATCTCGGTCATCGCGAAGTGGTCGCCGATGCATTTGCGAATGCCGAGGTTGAACGGAATGAACGCACCATCCGAAGTGCTGGGGCGGCGTTCGGGCAGCCATCGGTCCGGATCGAATCGCATCGGGTCGTCGAACAGTTTCGGGTCGCGATGCATCGTCGTCGGACTGTAGATGATTTCGGCACCGGCCGGTATCACCCAGCCGTCCAGCTGTACCGTGTCGAGAGCGCGTCTGCTCAGAAACCAGGTCGGTGTGTGCAACCGCAGCGTTTCCTCGATCACGCGACGACAGTAATCGAGCCGATAGATAGTGTCGGCATCGATGCGATCCAAGGAAAGGTGCTCATCCATTTCAGCGTGCAAGCGCGCCTCGATGTCGCTGTGACCCGCAAGCTCGTAGAACAGCCACGAGAGTGTGACCGACGCGGTCTCCGTACCGGCCGCGAACAACGTAGTAACCTCGTCCAACAACTGCGTGTCGGTCATCGCCGCGCCGGTTTCGGCATCCCGCGCGGCTACCAAGAGAGCCAGCAGTCCGTCCGGTTCGACATCCCCGGCTCGCGCTGCCGTGATGAGCTCGCCGGTCGCGCTCCGTAGCCGGCTGATCGCGCGCCGGTAGTTCAGATTGCCGGGCGTCGGCAGGAATTCCCAGAACTGGTAGGGAACCAATGTCCTGATGATCACCCCGCGCAACACGATAGCCAGGGAACGTTGCAGCTCCTCGACGATCGGTCGGCTCGACATATCCGGGAACATGGTCGTGGCGATCACGTCCGAACTCAGCCTGTGTAGGTCGTCGGTCAGGGTGACGGTTTCACCGTCGTGCCAACGAGCCGACAGCGACGCTGCGAGGTGGTTCATGGATTCGATGTAGTGCGCGATGTGTTTGCGATTGAACGCGGGCTGCATCAGCCGACGCTGCCGTGCGTGGAAGGAGCCTTCGGAGTTGACCAGCCCGTTGCCGAGCAGCGGGCGTACCCGCTGAAACAACACGCCCTTACCGAATTTCGCCGCATCCTCGACCAATGCCTTGCGTATCACTGTCGGCGAGTTGAGCAGGTAGAACTGCGTGGGGCCCAGCTGAAGCCGCACGATATCGCCTTCGGTGCGGACGGATTGCAGGAATCCCAGCGGATCCCTTCCGAATGCGATGGCATGTCCCGCCACGGGCAACCGCCGACCGGCGAAGCGTGGAATCAGGCCCCCAGTCTCAGCATCGCCTTCGATTGCCGCTTCGGTTCCGTCTCTGTCGGCTGATTCGTGTATCGCGTGGTCTGGCGTGACCATTCCTCGAAACCTCCCATCCACAGACGCTGCGCGTCCACATAACGGTTGATCTGGTGCTGTTCCTGCGCTGGAAGGCGGTATCGATCGGCCAGGGTTGGTATGTCTGCCGTCAGTGCGATGAATTGAGCGACCTTTTCCTCGATGAACTTCAGGGCAGCATCGAGCGCCGCGTCGCGATGGCAGCCATGTTGTCGTTCCAGCACCAGCACCAGGTTGTTGACCTCGCCGGCGTTTTCCTCTTTGGGCAGCGTGACCACATCGTTGGTGAGCGCCGGGATCAGCGCGGCCAAGCGACGCAACTGTCGTAGCTGAGGTGTGTGAAATGCCTTGGGAGTCACGTGAAACCCGCCGAGTCGTTCACACAGGTCGAGATAGTTCTCCAGGCAGACAGTGCCCCGGCGAAGGCACAGGAAGTGGTCGAGTGACGGTATCCGGCCCAGCCCGCGTTCGGTCGCTTCGTGCATGTTGGCGCACAGATAGAACTCCCAGTTGTGCGCCGCGCGGCGGCGCCAGGATGCCGGCATGCCCGCGCTACACCGCGACCAGATATCGCTGAAGGCATGCACCAGCGGAGGGGCAGATCGTGCGACCGGCCGCTTCGGCTGGCTGAGTACGTTGATCAGCATGTCGGCTACCGCGTTGACGGACTGCAACTCGAGACCGGAGTCGAACCAGTCGTCGAACACCAGGGTCCAGCCGACCACATCGCATCCGAGCTCCAGATCGGCGCCGCGGGCATAAGGCCACACCAGCGCCGCCAACCGAGGCAAGTCGGTGTCGCGGTACTGTGCCAATGCCCTCGTGTCGTCGGTGGAGAGCAGTCGGTGCCGGACCATCCACTCGTCGTGGGATCGCCGAGCACTCGCCAGATCGGGACTGATATCGACCGGAAAAGGCAGAAAAATGCCGGCAGGCGAGTCGACGCCCCCGGGCGTGCTGCTACCAACTGCCGGCTCTGAACGGTCGGGGTACATCACAAGGACTCCTCTCCGGTACTGGCAACGAGTGTGTACGTACCGGCTGCGCCTGCACACAGACGTCATGCTGTCCAGAACCGCAGCGTTTTTATCACCTGCTCCCCGCACGGGAGACCGTGGCTGTTGCCACCTCGGGGAAGGGAGCGTTGCCGCCTTGCGCCGCGTCCGCCAGCCCCTCCGCGATCGACCGACATACGTCCGGAACTCCGCACGCGCCTGCTGCTCATCGGCAATCGCCGGGCACCACCGGCAGACACGGCGCGACCGAGCGGTGCAGCGACCTCAGCTCAGTCGAACACCACAGCCGAGCATGCTCGACCGCAGGACCAGCCCGGCTTCCGGGCCGATAATGCCGTCGACGAGATCCAGGTAGCGGCCACAGAATTCGGGGCCGTGAGGTGCCACCGATGCGGCGGCGGACTCGAGGTGGTGGGCGAGTTCGTGCAGGATTACCAGTTCGCGCAGGGCCCATGCGGTCGCACCGGTGTGCAAGGGAACGGCCAGTACCGCGTCCGCGGTCTCGTAGTGGGCGGCGGTCGTTCCGGCGCGGGAGCGGACCCGGACCGGTGTCTCGGCGCGGTCCCATTGCGCCCGAACCCAATTGAGGTTCAGCACCTTGTCGGTATAGGTCTGCACCGATTCGACCGACGCGAAGCGGCGCTCGATCGGCAACGTGAGATGTGAACCGTAGAGCTCGACCGTGCGATTGCCGTTCTCATCGGCTCGATCGAATACACCTCGCACCAATTGCTCGGCGTCATATACCTTGGCGCGCTGGCTGTCTCGCGCACTCACCGCCGCGACCTCATTCGCTCGAACCCGTCGATCCGGTACCGAGACGCCCACAGCGAAACCCTCGCCGACCCGCTCACGTCACCTCACCGGCGGGCAATTGCCCACGCGCGGTACCGAGTTCAGGCGAGGTCCCCAATCGCGCCGCGCGCCCCGCCCGATCTCCCGCACGCCGGGCGGCAGCGGAATGTCCGGCCGACGCCTGCGGACCGCGCCAGGTACCGCGCGCATCGGAGGTCCGCTGGTAGAAGTCGGTGAGCTCGATTTCCTTATTGCGTAGCGCCAATGCCGTACCCGCCGCGACGGTTTCGGGCACCACCTCGGCCTCCACCTCTGCCCTGACCTCGGCCAAGCGGCGGCCGACCCGTGCGGCGAATGCCATCTGAAAGTTCAGCCGTGCGGTAACCGCCGCAACCGGCGCCTGCACCCGCCGCTGCACCTTTCGGCCCAAGCGTTTCTCCGTGACGATCTTTTCGACGGTGGCGCAACGATACTGTCCGGATTTGATGTACTGATCCGACGCACGCACCATCTGCACCAGCAGACTGGCGTAGAGGGCTTGACAAGTATCGATATCGGAATCGAAGCCGTACGCGTAGACCTGCGTCGACGTGCGCGCAACATCGCAGCGCACATCATTGGCCGCGGCGATCGCCACGAACAGCTGCACGTAGGTGCGCAACCCCTTCTTCCCGGGTTCGCCGATCGGAATCATCCGCTGCGCCGGAGTCGGCCTGCGCTCACGTCCGGCGATATGCGCCCGGGCGACCGCGAGGTCGATCGAGGACCTGGTCGCCAACCGTTGGGCCGCGGCCAGAAACGCCTCGGCCTCGTGTTCGTTATCGGTCGATTCGGCTTGGCGCAGCAACCCACCGATCCGGGTGAGCATCCGGTCCGGAACCGCATTCGGCGAAGTCATCGACAGCCAGCCTAACGAGCGACTGCGATATCGCGGCGGTGGCGTCGGACCCGGCCGCGGACAACCCCTGTAACGGGCACAATCGGCGCGTCACATATAACAACCATGTATCTTGCCTTGTGCACCCGTCGGTGTGCTGCTGCTCACGTCTCGATCTTGGAGTGTTCGCGATGGCTTTGAAAAAGGTGACGTCTCTACGCTCGTCGCTCGTACCACGAGCGGCGTTGGTAGCCGCCTCTGCTGCGCTGCTCACGGCGACGTTCACCAGTGCCTGCTCCAGCGATAACAGCGGCAATCCGTCCAGCCAGAACCTCACCGGCCGGGGCCCGATCACTTACGTCGAGGGCAAGGACACCAGCGAAACCGGTGCGGTCAAACAGCTGATCGAGCGGTGGAACGCCTCACACCCGGATGAGCAGGTCAACTTCAAAGAGCAGTCCAACGACGCCTCGCAGCAGTACGACGACCTCGTCGAACACATGCGCTCCAAACAGTCCACCTACGACGTGGTCGCCCTGGACGTCCCGTGGACCGCGGAATTCGCCGCGAAGGGCTGGATCCAGCCACTGAAGGACACCTTCTCCATCGACACCTCGGCACTGCTGTCCCCGACGGTCGCCAGCGCCACCTACAACAACACGCTCTACGCCGCTCCGCGAAACACCAACGGCGGCTTGCTGTTCTACCGCAAGGATCTGGTGCCCAATCCGCCCAAGACCTGGAGCGAGATGCTGGCGCAGTGCCCGATCGCCAAACAGAACAATATGGGCTGCTACGCGGGCCAGCTGGCACCATACGAGGGCCTGACGGTGAACGCGGCCGAGGCCATCAACGCCTACGGCGGCACCTTCGTCGGCGCGGACGGTAAGACGCCGACCGTGAATACCCCGCAGGCGCGCGCCGGACTGAAGGTGCTCGTCGACGCCTACCGCAACGGCGATATCCCGAAGGAAGCCATCACCTTCAAGGAGCCGGAGAGCGCCAACGCCTTCAATACCGGCAAGCTGCTCTTCATGCGCAACTGGCCGTCCACCTTCGGTGACGCGAGTGCGGAATCCTCCGCGGTCAAGGACAAATTCGCCGTCGCGCCGCTGCCCGGTGAGAACAGCGTCGGCGCCTCGACGCTGGGCGGTTACAACGCTGCCATCAGCGCGTTCTCCAAGAACAAGGCCACCGCACTGGACTTCCTGCGCTACCTGATCAGCGAGGACGCCCAGCACATCGTCGCGGCCGGTGCGCTGCCCTCGGTGCGCGCGTCGATGTACGACGATCCGGCGCTGATCGCGAAGATGCCGTACCTGCCCGCGCTGAAGGATTCGATCGCCAACGCGGTGCCGCGTCCGGTCACCCCGTTCTACCCGGCGGTGTCGAAGGCCATCCAGGACAACGCCTATGCTGCGTTGAACGGAACCAAGTCCGTCGACGACGCGATCACCGGTATGCAAAAGGGCATCGAGACAGCCGGATCGTAGCGAGTAGCAGCGCGGACCCGACCACCCCGTAGGAGAGAGAAACGGTGTCGGATCCTTCGGGAACGGCCACTCGCGTGCCGAGCGACGGCGATCAGCCGGCAAAGCGCGGATTCGGTGGCACTTTGGCAGTGGAGTTGCGGCGCTCCGGTAAGGCTTGGTTATTCGTCACGCCCGTGCTGATCACCCTCGCGGTGGTCGTCGGTTATCCGGTGTTCCGCGCGTTGTACATGTCGTTCCAGAAGGACCCTGGACTCGACCCGTCGACCGGCATGTTCGTCGAGGGCGGCAGCGCGGGCTTCTCGAACTACACGCACTGGCTGCTACAGCAGTGTCAGGCGGCCGGCGAGACGGTCAGCTGCCCGACCGGCAACCTCGGCTCGCAGTTCTGGATGGCCATCGGCGTGACGCTGTTCTTCACGGTGATCACAGTGACGCTGGAGGCCACCCTCGGCCTCGGCATGGCCATCGTCATGGGCAAGACCTTCAAGGGCCGGGCCCTGCTGCGCGCGGCGGTGCTGGTGCCGTGGGCGATTCCGACCGCGGTCACGGCCCGGCTGTGGGAGTTCATGTTCCAGTACGACGGGGTGGTGAACCGGATCTTCGGCACCCACATCCTGTGGACCTCGCAGGCCTGGCCCGCGCGCTTCGCGGTCATCGCCGCCGATGTCTGGAAGACCACGCCGTTCATGGCATTGCTGCTGCTGGCCGGACTGCAGGTGATTCCGGCCGATGTCTACGAGGCCGCCAAGGTCGACGGTGCCTCGGCCTGGCAGCGCTTCACCCAGATCACGCTGCCGCTGCTCAAGCCGGCGCTGCTGGTCGCGGTGCTGTTCCGCACCATGGACGGACTGCGCCTGTACGACCTGCCCGCGATCATGACGCTCGGCAACCCGTCCACCCGCCCGATTTCGGCGTTGGTGGTCGAACAGGTTCGCCAGGGGCCCAATAGCGCGGCGGCACTGTCGACGATTACCTTCCTGCTGATCTTCGCGGTGGCGTTCCTGCTGGTAAAGGTCTTGGGCGCCAATGCCGTTCGGACCCAGGAAGAACAGCGGGAGGCACACTGATGACCACTGTGACCACCATGACCACCGAAAAGCCCACGGCCCAAAGGAATGCGGCACAGGCACCTTGGACCAAGCGCCTCGGTTCGGTGCGGCTGTATCTGGGCGCGCTGATCGTGCTGGTGTGGGGTCTGGCCCCGTTCTATTGGATGGCCGTCACCGCGTTCCGCGATCCGGACTACACCTTCGACAACACGCCGTGGCCCACCCACGTCACGCTCGAGAACTTCCGCAACGCCTTCGACACCAGCCGCGGCAACGACTTCGGCAAGGCGCTGATCAACAGCGTCATCATCGGTGCGGTAACCACGGCGGTCGCGCTGGCACTCGGCGTGCTCGCCGCCTACGCGCTGGCGCGGCTGACCTTCAAGGGCAAGTACCTGGTCTCCGGGCTCATCCTGTCGGCGTCGATGTTCCCGGTGGTCGTGCTGGTCACCCCGCTGTTCCAGCTGTTCACCAACCTCGGCTGGATCGGCGAATACCAGGCGATGATCATCCCGAACATCTCGTTCGTGCTGCCGATGACCGTCTACATCCTGGCCTCGTTCTTCGCCGAACTGCCATGGGAACTCGAGGAGGCCGCGCGCATCGATGGTGCGACCAAGATGCAGGCCTTCCGGCTGATCATGCTGCCGCTGGCCGCGCCCGCGGTATTCACCACCGCGATTCTCGCGTTCATCGCCTCGGTCAACGAATATCTGCTGGCCCGCCTGCTTTCCAGCGATAAGACCGAACCGGTGACCGTCGCGATCGCGCGGTTCTCCGGGAACAATCCGCTCGTCCAGCCCTACGCCGCGATCATGGCTGCGGGCACGATGGTCACGATTCCGCTGGTCATCATGGTGCTGCTGTTCCAGCGCCGCATCATCTCCGGACTCACCGCGGGTGGCGTGAAGAGCTAGTACACCTGTCGCACAGTCAAATCCCGTTGCGCCGGTAATACTCGGTGATACGATCGCGGGTCACTTCGACCAAGACACTGTCGTGCCGGTCGAGGCCCCATTTCCGATCGTGTCCGTGCAGGTGAGTTTTACCGACGCTCCGGGAGGAGATGATCGTGAGCTCGTTCGGCAAGCGGCGACGCGGGGGCAGTCGCCGGGGCAGACCGACGCTGGCAACCTATCCCTCCGTCGCGGGTTTCAAACAGCACAACACCCGCACGTCACGACGTACGGACAGAAACCGACCACGCAGTTCGGTGAAATCGCCTCGGCCGCAACCGATACCCACCGATCGGCCGCAGCGCACCCGAGCCGAACGCTTCCGACGACTACTGCTCGCCTTGTTCATCACCTTCGTCGCGGTGCCATCCGTGCTGTTCGTGCTGGTCTACTGGAGCGCCGAAATCCCGGATCCCGATTCGGTGCAGACCAATCAGATCGCCACCGTCCTGGCCGCCGACGGGACCACGGTGATCGCGAAGGTTGTTCCGCCGGAAGGCAATCGGATTCCGGTTCCGCTGTCGGAGGTGCCGAAACCGGTGCGCGATGCCGTGCTATCGGCCGAGGACCGCAACTTCTATACCAATCCCGGCTACTCGACCAGCGGATTCTTCCGCGCCGTCCGGGACAATCTGCTCGGCAAAGAGGATGCGGGCGGCGGCTCGACCATCACCCAGCAGTATGTGAAGAATGCCTTTCTCGGCTCCGAACGCACCCTGACCAGGAAGATGCGCGAGCTGATCATCGCCGCCAAAATGGCGCGGCAGTGGAGTAAGGACGACATCCTCATCGCCTACCTCAACACCATCTACTACGGGCGCGGCGCCTACGGGATCTCGGCGGCGGCGAAGGCCTATTTCGACAAGTCGGTGCCGCAACTGACCCTCGCCGAAGGCGCGGTACTCGCCGCGGTCATCCGCACCCCGTCGATCCTGGATCCGGAAACCCACCTCTCCGATCTGACGGCGCGCTGGAAGTACGTGCTCAACGGCATGGTCGAAATGGGTTCGCTCGCACCGGGAATCCGTGATGCGACGGTATTTCCGCAGATCGTCCCCATCACCGAAATCCCGGATGTCAACAAGGCGCGCGGCCCGGAGGGCCTGATCCGCAGCCAGGTGCTGCGGGAACTGCGCAACGCGGGCATCACCGAACGGGAACTGAATACCGGGGCATTGCAGATCACCACGACCATCGATGCCAAGGCCCAGCAGGCCGCACTCGACGCGATCCACAATCGCCTCGACCCGCAGCCGCCGGAACTGCGCAGCGCGGTGGTTTCGATCGACCCGCGTTCCGGCGCGGTGCGCGCCTACTACGGCGGCGCCGATGGTACCGGCTTCGATTTCGCGCAGGCACCGCTGCAGACCGGATCCGCATTCAAGGTCTTCGCGGTGATCGCGGCACTGCAGCAGAACATTCCGCTCACCCGGATGCTCGACAGTTCCCCGGTGACCGATCGCGGCATCAAGATCACCAATGCGGACGGCGAATCGTGCGGGAGATGCACGATGGCCGAGGCATTGAAGCGCTCGCTGAATACCAGCTTCTATCGACTGACGATGTCGATGTTCAATGGACCCAAGGCAATTGCCGATGCCGCCCATCAGGCCGGAATCCCGGAGGAGATTCCGGGCGTGGCCGGCAAGACGCTGACCGAGGACGGCGGGCCACCGCTCAACGGAATCGTATTGGGCCAGTACCTGGTCCGACCCATCGATATGGCCTCGGCCTATGCGACGATCGCCAATTCCGGTGTCTACCACCAGCCCTACTTCGTGCAGCGGGTAGTAGCGAGCGACGGCCGAGTCCTGCTGGATCGGGGCGAACCCGCCAAACGGGTCGGCAAACAACTACCCGCGGGCCAGCAGCGCATCCCGCACAGCATCGCCGACCGTACCGGCGAGGCGATGCTCCCGATCGCGGCATATTCCAACGGGCACGGCCTAGCCGGTGGTCGGCCCTCGGCCGCCAAGACCGGCACCACCCAACTCGGTGAGTCGAAAGAGAATAAAGACGCGTGGATGATCGGCTTCACCCCGTCGCTGTCCACCGCGGTGTGGGTCGGCACCGAACAGTCGCAGCCGATCGAGACCGCGCACGGCGCCGACATCTACGGCTCCGGCCTACCCGCCGATATCTGGAAGCAGGTAATGGACGTCGCGCTCGACGGCACCCCGGTCGAGCAGTTCCCGGCAGCCGGATCGCCAAGTGCGAGCAAACCCTCCGGCGGTAGCTACGACATCCTGAACCCACCCTCCAACACCCCCAGCAGTAGCTACGACATCCCGAACCCACCCTCCAACACCCCCAGCAGTAGCTACGACATCCCGAACCCACCCTCCAACACCCCCAGCAGTAGCTACGACATCCCGAACCCACCCTCCAACACCCCCAGCAGTAGCTACGACATCCCGAACCCACCCTCCAACACC
>FTJU01002280.1_pt4 | contig 13933 bp, 17 predicted proteins | sample 1658961 | NCBI WGS metagenome assembly FTJU01 (sample SAMEA3914878, study PRJEB12502) | metagenome | biome: forest; material: soil | place: USA | collected 2012-03-12 | depth 0.3 m | reverse complement strand
GGCGCGGTCATCCGCGCCTTCAGCCATATCGAGCAGGCCGTGGTGCGCCCGGGCGCCATCGTCGGGCCCTACGCCCGCCTGCGCCCCGGCGCCGACATCGGGTCGAACGCCCACGTCGGCAACTTCGTCGAGGTCAAGAACGTCAAGGTGGGCGAGGGCGCCAAGCTCAACCACCTGACCTATGTGGGCGACGGCTCGATCGGCCCGCGCGCCAACCTCGGCGCCGGCACGATCTTCTGCAACTACGACGGCTTCGACAAATTCGAGACCCACGTCGGCGCGGACGCCTTCATCGGCTCGGACACCGCGCTCGTGGCGCCTGTGCGGGTGGGCGACGGCGCCTTCACCGGCTCGGGGTCTGTCATCACTGAAGATGTGCCGGCCAATGCGCTCGCGCTCGGCCGCGGACGTCAGGTCATCAAGGAAGGCTGGGCCGAGGCCTTCCGCGCCCACAAGAAAGCGAACCGGAAACCCAAATGAGTGCTGACGACCAGAAGCGTATCGCCGGCGAGGCGGCCGCCGCCCTCATCGAGAGCGGCATGACCGTGGGCCTGGGCACGGGCTCGACCGCCGCCTGGTTCGTCAAGGCGCTGGGCGCGCGCGGCCTCTCGGGCCTGAAGTGCGTGGCCACCTCCAACGCGACGGCCGAGCTGGCCAAGAGCGTGGGGCTGAAGGTCGTGGACCTCGACAAGGTCGAGTCGATCGACATCACCGTCGACGGCGCCGACGAGATCGGCCCCGACCTCGCCCTGATCAAGGGCGGCGGCGCGGCTTTGCTGCGCGAGAAACTGGTGTGGGAGGCGTCCCTGCGCTGCGTGACCATCGCCGACGCGGCCAAGGTGGTGCAGACCCTCGGCAAGTTCCCCCTGCCGATCGAGGTCGTCCCCTTCGGTCATGTCCATACGGCCGGCCGCATCGCCGACGCCCTGGCCTGGTGCGAGATCGGCGCGGAGCCGAAACTGCGCCAGGGCAAGGACGGCCAGCCGATCAAGACCGACAACGGCAACCTGATCTACGACGCCGCGTGCAAGGCGATCCCCGATCCCGCCCTCCTGGCCGAGGCGCTCAAGAGCCTGACCGGCGTGGTCGACCACGGCCTGTTCCTGGGCCTGGCGGACGAGGCCCTGGTGGGCACGGACGCCGGTGTGGAGCGCCGCGCCCGCTAGAGTTCCCCGGCCTCCGCCCGCATGGTCTCACCGACCGCGGTCGCCAACCGGACCACCCGGCTGACGATGGGCGAGGTCGAGGCCGCGCGGGTCGAGATGGCGGCGTAACTGACCCGGTAGTCGAGTTCGACCTCGATCCGCTTCAGGCGTCCGTCAGCCAGATAGGGCTGGGCGACGAACAGGGGGCATATCCAGGTGGCGACGCCGCTGAGCGCCAGTTCGAGCAGCGGTTCGGCGGCCGAGCTCTGATACTGCAGGAGCCGCCCCTCCAGGGAGCCCGGGCCGAGCACCGCGGCGTTGTTGAAGCGCCTCATGCTCGAGCCGGCGCTGGGGAAACTGGCGAACCGCTCCATGGAGACCGGGCCTTCCCCGGCGAGGGGATGGTCCGGGCTGGCCACGGCGACGGCCTGGGTGGTGAACACCTCTGTCGCCACGAGGCCTTCGGCCATCACGTCGTCGCCCATGGCGCAGATGATCAGGTCCAGCTCGCGGCCCTTCAGCAGCGGCATCAGGCGGCTACGGTCGAGCACGTCGAAATTGACGCTCAACGACGGGTGGGCTTCGGCCAGTCGGCGCACGAACCGGGGCAGGAAGTTCTGCACCAGGTAGGAGCCCAGGCCGACCCGGATCTCGCCGGCTTCACCGCCCGCCATCAGGGCCGCGTCGCGGATCATCTGCTCGGTTTCCGCGATCACCCGACGGGCCCGTTCGGCCATGAGTTCACCCACGGGCGTGAGCTGCGATCCCTGGGCCGAACGCTCGAACAGCGCGACCTTGAGCTGGTCCTCCAGGCGCGCCATGGCCGCCGACAGGCTGGGCTGCGACATGCCCAGCGCCCGCGCCGCCTTGGCGAAGCTGCCATGGCCCTGGATGGCCAGCAGCTGGCGCATGTTCCGGATGTCCATGATGTCGACTTATAGGCGTTGGCTATAGCCCAGGCAAAATCATCCGAATTCTGCGCCCGCGACGAAGACGGTAGTCACGCCCTCCAAACAATCCAAGGCTTCGGCGTCGCCGCGTGCCGGAGTCGGGAGGCCGCGGGGGGAAATGATCGTGTTGTTCCAGGGCCAGTGCGCCCTGCGCGACCAGTTGTGCGAAGCCCTCCACGACCGGGGCCTCGCGGTGTGGGCGGTCGATGACAACATGAGCGCCCGGAGGATCCTGATCCGTGAAGGTCCGCGCGTCCGGGTCCTGATCGTCGACCATCTCCACGTCAGCGCCCGCAAGGCGCGCTGGTTCATCGATAAAGCCGCCAGCTATAGCCAGTCCGGATGGCTAGTTCATCTGGTGGATGACGTCGCGACCTTCACGGGCCTGCCCGGGATCGTCTGCCCTCGGAAGGAACCGTGGGCGATCGTCGAGATGGCTGCGGCCCTGGCCCGGTCGCGAGGCGCCCGGTAGCTGCCCGGGCGGCGCTGATCCCCTCAGCGCCGCCTTTTCGTCAGGTCCTTGGCGCTCAGGCGAACCGCCTCTGCTCGCGCCGCCCCACCATGCGGTCGGTCTGCCAGACCTCGATGGCCGGGCGGTCCTGGAGCAGCTGGTCGGCGTGGGCCAGGGCCTCGGAGTCGTTGGCGAAAGGACGGTTGGAGGCCCCGACGATCGAGCCGCGGTGGTCCAGGTCATAGAAGCGGTAATAGGAGTCAGACATGGGCCGCCTCCTGTTCGGGCTCCACCGCGCCGTTTGGGCCCGGAGGGGAAAGGGACAGGGGGGAAAGGGACCGGCGGTAAAGGGACTCGGAAGCCGACATCCGCCAGCCATAGCCCGGGGTCGTTCCAGACGCGGGTTTGGCGGCGATTTTCTCACGCACGACGAACATCCAGCTGATCCTCTTGAGGTGGTTGGCGCCCCCGATGGGAGAACACTGATCGATCAGCCGGGCGGCGTCTGTCTCCGCGTGGACATAACGGTGATTTTCCAGATCGGCGGCGGACGCTCACGAGGCGGCGCGCATGGCGGTCCCGCTCGTCCACGATGCGCTCTGGGGCACGCGCATGGCCGGATAGCATTCGCACGCCCGCCCGATCAGGGCCGGACGCTGGGTGATGACGAGGCGCCCGCGGCCGATCTCGATCAGGCCTTCGGCCTGCAGGCGCTGCAGGATCGGATTGATGGTGGAGCGTTGCACCCCGAGCATCTTGGCGAAGATGTCCTGCCTGAGGTCGATCTGCCGCCGCTCCAGCACGTCCGCGCAGGTCAGCAGCCAGCGGCACAGCCTCTGCTCCACCGAGTGGCGCGCATTGCAGGCGCCGCTGCGGATGACGTAGCTCATCTTCCAAGCGCAGTAGTCGTCGATGGCCTGGTGGATCCGTTCGGAGGCGCGGGCCGCGCGCTCCAGCGCGGCGGTGTCGATACAGCTGGCCCTGGCTTTCAGATGACAGACATCCCGCGTGATGGCGGTCTTCAGGCCGATGGCGGCGGTGGCGCCGATGGCCCCGTGGCGGCCCACCAGCGCGCATTCGATCTCCGTCCCGTCCTCGAAGACGGTCAGTTTCGAGACCAGGCCTTCGTGCAGGAAATAGACCAGGCGCACCGTGTCGCCGGGTTCGCAAAGCACTTGGCCGGGCCTGAGCACGCTCTCGCGCAGATGCGGGCGGATGAGCTCGACATCATCGCCTAACGACGCCAGGAACCTGTTGGCTCTCGGCAGCATCGTTGTTGGCCTCCCGCATAACATGTTTGGCGGTCGGCCCGGACTTCAAGGTCCGCGCTCGCGCATTTCTGAAAAGAAACGGGGAGTCGCGGAAAAGCCGCATCCCCTATGCTGATGATGGCGGGCGGGACGGCGTCGATTTTCGAAACGTCAGCTCCGCGCCAGGACCTCGTCCGGCATCTCGATGTCGATCTCCAGCGTCGAGACCTGGGCGCCGCGATCGAGCCTCACCACCACCTTGTCCTGGTCGATGGGGATGTGCCGGGCGATCACCGCCAGGATCTCCTTCTGCAGCACGGCCGCCAGGTCCGGACGCCCCGAAAGCGCGCGCTCGTGGGCCAGCAGCACCTGCAGCCGGTCGCGCGCCACCGGCGCGGAGCGGGCCTTCTGGAAGAAGCTGAACAGGCTCATGCGGCCGCCGCCTTCCGGCCGAACAGCCGGCTGAAGATCCCGCCCTGGCGCTGGGCCGGGGCGCTGAACGGCACGTCCTCGCCGAGCAGGCGGCGGGCGGCCTCGACATAGGCCTGGGCGGCGGGGGAGGCGGGATTATGCAGGGTCACCGGCGCGCCCATGTTCGAGGCGGTCAGCACGTCGGGGCTCTCCATCACGATGCCGAGCAGGGGCGTGGCCAGGATCTCCAGCACGTCCTCCACCTTCATCATCTCGCCGCGCGCCGCCCGCGCGGGGTCGTAGCGGGTCAGCAGCAGGCGCTTGTCGAGCCGTTCGCCCGCCTCGGCCAGCCGCGTCTTGGAGTCGAGCATGCCGATGATGCGGTCTGAGTCGCGCACCGACGACACCTCCGGATTGGTCACCACCACGGCCAGGTCGGCGAAGCGCATGGCCAGGGTCGCGCCCTTTTCGATGCCGGCCGGGCTGTCGCAGATGATCCAGTCGAACCGCTCGCGCAGCTCCTCGATCACCCGTCCCACGCCCTCCTCGGTCAGGGCCTCCTTGTCGCGGGTCTGCGAGGCGGGCAGCAACGACAGGGTCTCCAGCCGTTTGTCGCGGATCAGGGCCTGGGGCAGCTTGGCGTCGCCCTGGATCACATTGACCAGGTCGAACACCACCCGCCGCTCGGCCCCCATGACGAGGTCGAGGTTGCGCAGGCCCACGTCGAAGTCGACCAGCACCACGTTCTGGCCGCGCTGGGCCAGGGCCGCGCCGAGCGAGGCGGAGGAAGTGGTCTTGCCCACGCCTCCCTTGCCCGACGTCACCACCATCACCTTGGACATGCGAATACCCCTCGTCGGAAAATGTCAGTCGAAAGCCGAAAGCCTGAGCGCGCCGCGGTCGCACTGGACCTGCACCGCGCGGCCGTGCAGGCCTGCGCCCCAGTGCTCGGCGGTGCGGTAGAGCTGGTCGACGCCGACCAGCTCCGCCTCCAGCCGGCGGCAGAAGATGCGGGCGTCTGAGCCGGCCTTGAGGCCCGCGATCGCCCGCCCGCGCAGGGCGCCGTAGACGTGGATCGAGCCGCCGGCGAGCACCTCCGCGCCCGATCCGACCGAGCCGACCACGGTCACGTCGCCCTCGGCGAAGACGATCGACTGGCCCGAGCGCACCGGCCGGTCGATCAGCAGCGAGGTCTGGGGCGGCGGCTCCGGTTCGCCCGCGGCCGGCGCGTCGGGCGCCTCGACCGCCGCGTCGCGCCCGTGCAGCCGTGTGGCCAGCCGCTCCCACGGCGTGCCGGCCAGCTGGCGCGCTTCCACCCCCTCGACCCCGATCAGCTTCAGGCCGCGCAGGCTCAGGGTGTCGAGCACCAGGCCCAGGGCCTGGGGGCCGCCCTCGGCGAGGGCCGGACGCAGGTCCGCCACGATCGGCCGATCGGCGAAGAAGCCGGGCGCGGCGTTCAGCTGCCGGTCGAAGGCGGCGAACCAGTCGCTCATCGGGAATTCGGGCGCCAGCACCAAAGCGAGCACGTTGCGCCCGCGCAGCCGCACGGTCGGCAGGTCGAAGATGTCGGCCTCGCTCCGCGCGCCCAGCCGTTCGATCGGATCCGCCATGCCAAAGCACTCCCCACTCCGGGCAAGCTCCAGGCACAAGGGGACCCGTCACCGCGACGAGGGTTCGCCGCGGTCCGAATCGCGCTTCTGGAGATGTCCGCCGCCCCTGTTGTTCGGGGCAACAGCGGCCAATTTTGGGCAGCTTGGCCGTCAGCCTGGGGACGGTTCTGTGGGCGGACTCCGCGGCGGACTTTGACTATAGAGATCGCCACCCCATTTCATCCGCCACGGCCACGCTGGCCGCAGCACCGGAGCGTTCCATGGCTGAGTACGACTACGACCTCTTCGTCATCGGCGCCGGCTCGGGCGGCGTGCGGGCGGCTAGGCTCGCGGCGCTGAGCGGCGCGCGCGTGGCTGTGGCCGAGGAGGATCGGGTCGGGGGCACCTGCGTGATCCGCGGCTGCGTGCCCAAAAAGTTCATGGTGTTCGCCTCGGAGTTCACCCACCTGTTCGCCGAGGCCGAGGGCTACGGCTGGTCCAAGTGCGACAGCACCTTCGACTGGCCCAAGTTCCTGTCGGCCAAGGACGTGGAGATCGGCCGCCTGTCGGGCATCTATGCGTCGAACCTGGCCAAGGCCGGCGCGGAGCTGGTGCACGCCAAGGCGCGCCTGCTCGATCCCCACACCGTCGAGCTGGTCGGCAAGGGCAAGACCGTCACCGCCGAGACCATCCTGATCGCCACCGGCGGCCGCGTCTCCGTGCCGGGCGCCGACGAGGTGCCGGGCATCGAGAACGTGATCACCTCCAACGAGGCCTTCCATCTGGAGACGCTGCCCAAGAGCATCCTGATCGCCGGCGGCGGCTACATCGCCGTGGAGTTCGCCGGCATCTTCAACGGCCTGGGCGTCGAGACGACCTTGCTCTACCGCGGGCCCAACATCCTGCGCGGCTTCGACGAGGACGTGCGCGCCCATGTGTCCGAAGAGATCGAGAAGCGCGGCATCCGCCTGATCGTCGGCGCCCAGCACGAGAAGATCGAGAAGACCGACAAGGGCCTGGTCAACCACCTGAGCAATGGCGTGAAGTGCGGCTCGGACGTCGTGATGTTCGCCACCGGCCGCGCGCCCTATGTCGAGGGACTGGGCCTGGAGGCGGCGGGGGTCAAGCTCAACGACAAGGGCGCGATCGAGGTCGACCAGTACTCGCGCACCAACGTTCCCAGCATCTACGCCATCGGCGATGTGACCGACCGCATCAACCTGACGCCCGTGGCGATCCGCGAGGCCGCCGCCTTCGCCGCCACCGTCTTCGGCAAGAAGCCCACCGCTTTCGACCACGAGATGGTGGCCACCGCCGTCTTCTCCCAGCCGCCGATCGGGGTGGTCGGCATGACCGAGACCGAGGCGCGTCGCGCCGGCAAGAAGGTCGACATCTACGCCACCAAGTTCCGCCCCATGAAGCAGGTGTTCTACGGCGGGCAGGAGCGGGTGCTGATGAAGCTGGTGGTCGACGCCGAGAGCGACGTGATCCTCGGCTGTCACATCGTCGGCCCGGATGCGCCGGAAATGATCCAGATGGCCGCCATCGCCGTGAAGATGGGCGTGACCAAGGCCCAATGGGACAACACCTGCGCCGTCCACCCCACCCTCGCCGAGGAGCTGGTGACCCTGCGCGAGAAGCGGCCGGGCCTGGCGACGTCCGTAGTCTGATCCTCCCCGTTCCACGGGGAAGCATTTTGCGCTAAACCGCGCGCTCTTTTGCACCCGAGTAGTGAAATGACCACCGAACGCTGGACCCCCTCCGCCTGGAGGGAAAAGCCCGCCAAGCACATCCCGACCGACTATCCGGACGCGATGGCGCTGGAGCGCGTCGAAGACACCCTGCGCGGGATGCCGCCGCTGGTGTTTGCGGGCGAGGCGCGCCGGCTGAAGGAGCTGCTCGGCCAGGTGGCCGAGGGCAAGGCGTTCCTGCTGCAGGGCGGCGACTGCGCCGAGAGCTTCAAGGAGTTCACGGCCAACAACATCCGCGACACCTTCCGCCTGATCCTGCAGATGGCGGTGATCCTGACCTTCGCCGGCGGCAAGCCGGTGGTGAAGGTCGGCCGCATGGCCGGCCAGTTCGGCAAGCCGCGCTCCTCGCCGGTCGAGACCGTGGGCGACGTCACCCTGCCGTCCTACCGCGGCGACAACATCAACGGCATGGGCTTCACGCCCGAGGAGCGGATCCCCGATCCGGACCGGCTGCTGCGCGCCTACAACCAGTCGGCGGTGACGCTGAACCTGCTGCGCGCCTTCGCCACCGGCGGCTACGCCGACCTCAACAACGTGCACAGGTGGACCCTCGGCTTCGTCGGCGAGAGCCCGCAGGGCGCCCACTACCGCGCCTTGGCCGACAAGATCTCCGAGACCCTGGCCTTCATGCAGGCGGTCGGCATCAATCCCAACACCTACCCCGGCCTGCACCAGGTGGAGTTCTTCACCAGCCACGAAGCCCTGCTGCTGGGCTACGAGGAGGCCCTGACCCGCATCGATTCCACCTCGGGCGACTGGTACGACACCTCCGCCCATCTGCTGTGGATCGGCGAGCGCACGCGCCAGCTCGACCACGCCCACATCGCCTTCATGAAGGGCGTCAAGAACCCGATCGGCATGAAGGTCGGCCCGACGCTGGAGCCCGACGAACTGCTGGCGCTCATCGATGTCCTGAACCCGGACAACGAGCCCGGCCGCCTGACCCTCTACGGCCGCTTCGGCGCCGACAAGGTCGAGGCGCGCCTGCCGGCCCTGATGCGCGCCACCAAGCGCGAGGGCCGCGCCGTGGTCTGGGCCATCGACCCGATGCACGGCAACACCCTGACCGCCTCCAACGGCTACAAGACCCGGCCGTTCGACCGCATCCTGTCGGAGGTCAAGAGCTTCATCGACGTGGCCAAGGCCGAAGGGGTGCACCCCGGCGGCGTCCACTTCGAGATGACCGGCCAGGACGTCACCGAATGCCTGGGCGGCGCCCGGGCCCTGACCGAGACCGATCTGGCCGACCGCTACCACACCCACTGCGATCCGCGCCTCAACGCCGAGCAGTCGCTCGAACTGGCCTTCCTGATCGCCGAGCGCCTGCGCGACGACCGGGCCCTGGGCTTCAAGGCGGCCGAGTAGCGCCCGCTCGTCATCCCGGACGTTCCGCGGCCGCGACATCGGCGGCTGCGGAACGGAACGGCGCTGACCGCCTTTTCCTCCCACGCCGAACCGCTTAACAAAGGGCAGGGCGTCCGGTGGCGCTTCCCTTGCGGGGAAGGGTGCGCGGCGGCGTCCGGCGCGGCTGCCCGGATGCAGGTTGGGGGATGGACTTCGTGAGCGCAGACTCCGGGGCGAGTGCTCCCTTCCCCCATGAGGGCGTGTTTCCGGTCGGCGGCGGCGAACTGGGCGAACTGATCCGCCGCTTCGACTGGTCCAAGACGGGCCTCGGCCCCATCGACGGCTGGCCGCAGAGCCTGAAGACCGTCACCAGCACGCTGCTGCTGTCGCCCGTGCCCTTGGTCCTGCTGTGGGGCGAAGACGGGGTGATGATCTACAACGACGCCTATTCGGTCTTCGCCGGCGGCCGCCACCCGCAGCTCTTGGGCTCCAAGGTGCGCGAGGGCTGGCCCGAAGTCGCCGACTTCAACGACAACGTCATGAAGGTGGGGCTCGCCGGCGGGACCCTGGCCTACAAGGACCAGGAGCTGACGCTCGATCGCCACGGCCAGCCCGAGCGGGTGTGGATGAACCTGGACTATTCGCCGGTGCTCGACGAAGCCGGCCGGCCAGCCGGCGTTATCGCCATCGTCGTGGAGATCAGCGAGCAGGTGCTGGCGGAGCGGCGCCGTCACGAGGCCCAGGAGAAGGTGCGCGAGAGCGAGGAGCGTTTCCGCGCCCTGGTCAACGCCACCTCCGACGTCGTCTACCGCATGAGCCCGGACTGGACCGAGATGCGGGCGCTGGACGGCCGGGGCTTCCTGTCCGACACCGAGGCCCCCAGCATCCGCTGGATGGACGCCTACCTGTTCCCTGAGGACCAGGCGTCGATCCAGGCGGCGATCGATCAGGCGATCCGCGACAAGGGCGTGTTCCAGCTGGAACACCGGGTGCGCCGCGTGGACGGCACGGTCGGCTGGACCTCATCGCGCGCCATTCCGTTGCTGAGCCCCGAGGGCGAGATCGTCGAGTGGTTCGGCGCGGCGAGCGACATCACCGCCCGCCACAATGCCGAGCAGCACCTGCGGCTGGTGATCAACGAGCTGAACCACCGGGTGAAGAACAACCTGGCCATGGTCCAGGCCATCGCCGCCCAGACCTTCCGCAACGCCGAGGGCCTGGGCCAGGTCCAGCCCGCGCTCCTGAGCCGCATCGGCGCCCTGGCCCAGGCCAACGACCTGCTCACCGGCGAGCTCGGCGCGGACGTGTCGATCCGCGGGGTGATCGAAAAGGCCGTGCAGCCCCACTGCGCCAGCGAGGCCCACTGCCGCATCGAAGGTCCCGAACTGACCCTGTCGCCCAAGACCGCGCTGTCGCTGTCCCTGGCCATGCACGAACTTTCCACCAACGCCGTGAAGCATGGGGCGTGGTCGACGCCCGACGGCCGGGTGTCGATCCATTGGCAAGTGCGCCCGGCCGAGACGGACGGCGCGCCCTGCATCGCGCTGGAATGGCGCGAGCAAGGCGGTCCGCCGGTCCGACCGCCGTCCCGACGGGGGTTCGGATCGCGGCTGATCGAACGGGGATTGGCGGCGGAGATGGGAGGAAAGGTGCAGATGCGTTTCGAGCCGGAGGGCCTGGTCTGCCTGATCGACGCGCCCCTGACGGTCTATGGGGAGGCGGCCGAGTGAGCCTGCGCATCCTGATCGTCGAGGACGAGATGACCATCGCCCTCATGATGGAGGACATGGTGGCCGACCTCGGCCACCGGCCGGCGGGCCTGGCCATGCGCCTGCCCCAGGCCCTGGAGATGGCCCAGAACGAGGAGCTCGACCTGGCCATCCTCGACGTGAACCTCGACGGCCGCCTGTCCTTCCCAGTGGCCGAGGTGCTCGAACGCCGCGGCGTGCCGTTCCTCTTCGCCACCGGCTACGGTTCGGGCGGCATCGAACCGCCCTACCGGGACAAGGTGGTGATCAAGAAGCCGTTCAGCCTGGAGGACCTCGGCCGCGCCATCGACCGCGTGGCCGCCTGAGGAAGGCCCGGCCGCTCAGGCGGCGGCCTCGCGTTCGATCAGGGCCCGCTTGCGGTCGACGCCCCACGCGTAGCCCGACAGGGCGCCATCGTTCCTCACCACCCGATGGCAGGGGATGGCGACCGCGATGTTGTTGGCCGCGCAGGCGCCGGCGACCGCCCGCACCGCCTTGGGGGCGCCGATGGCTCGCGCGATGTCGGCGTAGCTCGCCGTCCTGCCCGGCGGGATGTCGCTGAGCGCTCGCCACACCCTCTGCTGGAAAGCCGTGCCCCTGACGTCCAGCGGCAGGTCGAGGCCGAGGTTCGGCGCCTCGACGAAGCCGACCACCCGGGCCACCAGCCGTTCGTAGTCCGCATCCCCGCCGATCAAGCGGGCCCGCGGGAAACGATCCTGCAGGTCGCGGACCAGGGCGTCGGGATCCTCGCCCATCAGGATGGCGGCCACGCCGTTGTCGCTGGAGGCCACCAGGATCGCGCCCAGGGACGATTGTCCCACGGCGAAGCTGATGTCCTCGTCGGCGCCGCCCGCGCGGTACTTGCTCGGCGTCATGCCCAGCATCTGCGTGGCTTTCTCGTAGAAGCGGCCGCTGGAATTGAAGCCGGAGTCGTAGATCGTCGCGGTGACCGACTGCCCCTGCGCCAGGCCTTCACGCACCCGTTCGGCCCGATGGGCCTGCATGTAGTCCCTGGGCGTCAGGCCGGTGGTCGCCTTGAACAGGCGGTGGAAATAGCCAGGGCTGAGCTCCACCGCATCGGCCAGCTCCGCCAGCGACAGGGGCTCTTCGCTCTGTTCGATCAGGCGGCAGGCCTTGGCGATCAGGGCCGCGTTCTGCGCGTCCAGCGACGCCCCGTCCGGATTGCACCGCTTGCACGGCCGGCAGCCGGTGGCCTTGGCCGCCTCCAGGGTGTCGTGCAGGGCGACGTTCTTCGGGTTGGCGGCCCGCGAGGGGCAGGACGGCCTGCAATAGACCCCCGTCGTCGCCACCGAATACCAGAGCCGCCCGTCCGCGCTCCGGTCGCGGGCCAGGACGCGCCCCCAGCGCGGATCGTCCGCCGTCGCGGCCTTCGCCGTCGTCATCCCGGTGATCGTGGCCATCTTCTGCTCCCTGTCAGTCGACGCCGCCATCGTGCCCAAGGGCCGGGCGGGCCACACTCCGGACCTTGCTCCCAAATCCAGGTGGCCGCTTTCGATTTGAAAGCAAGACCCGGAGCGCGGGGCCAGCGGCGAAGGACGATGTTCAGGGCCTCACCCCAGGCAAGGAGCTCCCTATGACCACCCCCGATCCCGACGCCTCGACCGAGGTCCTGCGCTTCGGCTACGGCGACACCGCCCTCGGGACCATCCTGGTCGCCGAGAGCCGCCGCGGCGTCGCCGCCCTCTTCATCGGCCACGACCGCGCCCGGTTGCTGCGCGACCTGGAGAGCGCCTTCGCGGGCGTCCGGCTCGTCCCCGATCCGGAGGGGCTGGCCGGGACCCTGGCCAAGGCGGCGGCGCTGGTCGAGGCCCCGCATCGCGACAGCGGCCTCGCGCTCGACCTGCGCGGCTCGGCCCTGGAGCTGGCCGTCTGGCGGGCGCTTCGGGCCATTCCCGTTGGTGAGACGCGCACCTATGGCGCCATCGCCAAGGCCCTGCCGATCGCCGCGACGGCCCAGGAGGTCGGGGCGGCCTGCGCCGCCAACCGCATCGCCGTGGCCGTGCCGTGCCACCGGGTGGTCAAGGCCGACGGCTCGATCTCCGGCTACCGTTGGGGCGTCCAGCGCAAGCGGCGGTTGATCGACATGGAGGCGGCGGCGTGACGGCGTCCTCCACCGACACGGCGGCCATCGAGGCCCGCCTAGCGCGGCTCGACTGGCCCGCGGTCCAGGCCGACCTCGACGCCCAGGGCTGGACCGTCGCGTCCGGGTTGCTGACCCACGGCGAGGCCGACTCGGTCTCTGACCTCTATCGACGGCCCGATGGCTTCCGGAGCCACATCGTCATGGCCCGGCATGGGTTCGGGCGGGGCGAGTACAAGTACTTCAGCTATCCCCTGCCGCCCCTGGTCCAGGCGCTGCGGAGCGCGGCCTATCCGCATCTGGCGCCCATCGCCAACCGGTGGTGCGAGCGGCTCGGCCAGGCCACGCGTTTCCCGCCGGACCACGCGGCGTTCCTGAAGCGCTGCCATGCCGCGGGCCAGGCGCGCCCCACGCCCCTGCTGCTGGAATATGGGCCGGACGACTACAATTGCCTGCACCGCGACCTCTATGGCGAGCACGTCTTCCCGATCCAGATCGCGATCCTGCTGGACCAACCCGGCGAGGACTTCGAGGGCGGGGAATTCGTCATGACCGAGCAGCGTCCGCGCATGCAGACCCGCCCCATGGTCCTGCCGCTGGGCAAGGGCGACGCGGCCATCTTCGCGGTCAACGGCCGGCCCATGAAGGGGGCGCGGGGCGACTACCAGGTCAAGCTGAGCCATGGGGTCAGCAAGCTCCGCTCGGGCCGGCGCCACACCCTGGGCTTGATCTTCCACGACGCCGTCTAGGGGGCGGCGAAAATCGCCCTTGACCCGTCCCCTGGGGCAGGCTCGACAAGTCGTGGGGTTCAACGACAGGGTCTTCGCCGTGCCTCAGATCCGCTTCCTCAGTCCCTCGGAAACCGCGAGCCGTCTCGGCGTCAGCGTCAAGGCGCTGCGCGTCTACGAGGGCCAGGGCCTGGTCGAGCCGCTGCGCACCGAGACCGGCTGGCGCGTCTACGGCCCCGAGCAGATGGCGCGCCTGCACCAGGTCCTGGCGCTCAAGCGCCTGGGCCTGTCGCTCAAGGCGATCGCCGACCTCCTGGCCGGCCGCTTCAAGGCGCTGGACTCGGTGCTGGAGGTGCAGGAGGAGGCGCTTCGGCGGACCAAGGCGGAGGCCGAACGGGGCCTGCGCCTGCTGGCCCGCGCGCGACGCCGCCTCCGCGACGGCGAGGCCCTGTCGATGGACGATCT
>FTJU01000727.1_pt3 | contig 13951 bp, 18 predicted proteins | sample 1658961 | NCBI WGS metagenome assembly FTJU01 (sample SAMEA3914878, study PRJEB12502) | metagenome | biome: forest; material: soil | place: USA | collected 2012-03-12 | depth 0.3 m | reverse complement strand
GTGCGATCGTGTGGGTTCCGGTAGACATACCACAGGCGCCGACACCTCGGCTGTTCACCGATCAACCCCGCCGCTTCTACGAGTTGCACAAAGGCCCTGAGGGACAGATCTATCCGGGCACCGCGGTCACGATCGCCAGCACCGACACCACACCGGATATCGACGGCCAAACGGCATCGGTGCCGACGACCGTTGGCTCGACCGACGGTTCCGAGCTGCAGTGGCGCGCCCTGACCACCAGCAACCGGTACGGCTCGACGACCATCGCGCTGCCGCTCACCGATAACCAGGAGACGGTATCGCGGTTGATCTACTTCGAACTCGGCACCGGAGCGACCGCGCTGATCGCCCTCGGTGTGGTCGGATACTTCGTCGTGCGGCGCAGTCTGCGACCGCTGCGCAAGGTCGAAGAGACCGCGGCGGCGATCGCGGGCGGCGATCTGCACCGTCGTGTTCCGGTGCGCGATGTCGATACCGAGGTCGACCGGTTGGCGCGGTCGTTGAATGCGATGCTCGCGCAGATCCAGCACGGCGTCGCCGCCACCGAGGCCTCCGAGGAGGACGCCCGACGCTCCGAACGTCGGATGCGCCAGTTCATCGCCGATGCCAGCCACGAATTACGCACCCCGCTCACCACGATTCGCGGTTTCGCCGAACTCTATCGCCAAGGCGCGAGCACGGATGCGTCTCTGGTGGTCGGACGCATCGAGGCCGAGGCCGAGCGCATGGGCCTGCTGGTCGAGGACCTGCTCATGCTCGCGCGGCTGGATGCCAAACGCCCACTCGACCGCGGCCAAGTGGATCTGCTGTCGCTCGCCGGCGATGCGGTGCACAATGCGCAGGCCCTGGCGGCGCGGCAGCAGAGCGATCGGCGGCGCCCGATCACACTGGAGGTCCGTCCGGGGGTCGGCACTATGGATGTGACCGGCGATGAGGCGCGATTGCGTCAGGTGCTGGCGAATCTGCTCGGCAATGCGCTGGCCCACACGCCGGTCACCGCCGCGGTCATGGTGCGGCTCACCCCGTCCGCCGACGAGGTGCGTATCGATGTCATCGACACCGGCCCCGGCCTCACGCCGGAGGCCGCAGCCCGAGTCTTCGAACGCTTCTATCGAACCGACAACTCGCGAACCCGGGCCAGCGGCGGAACCGGCTTGGGACTATCGATCGTGCAGGCTCTCGTCGCGGCACATGGTGGTCGGGTGCGGGTGGACAGTGAGCCGGGAAATGGCGCGACCTTCACAGTGATCCTGCCGCGTGCGGCGGCCGCCACGGGATAGCTCACCGCGTCGGCACGAGTTGCGCCGACGGCGTTGCGGGCCCCGGCATTTCGTGACGCAGCGGCGCCATCGCGCCGAAGGTGTCGCGAACCTCGCCGCACGCCTGGATGAGCCGATCCACCTGCATATCGGTGAGCCCGGCATGCAGCGAGAAGCGAATGAGTGCACGTTCGGGCGCGGTGGCGGGCCAGCACAGGACCGAACCGAAAACGCCACGGGCTTCCAGGAAGTCGCGGATCGCGATGGTGCGCTCATCCGATCCGGTCTGCAGCGCGACGATGTGGCTGGCCGAACCCTCCAGATCGAATTCCAAGGCCATCAGCGCACGGCGCACGACCGCGGAGATCTCGCGCAGCCGGACCCGCCGCCAATCGTCGGCGCGAATCACCTCGAGCGTCGCGGCCAGGCCGGCGATATCGTGCGGCAGCAGCGTCGCGGAGAAGAACGCGGGATCGGATTCCATCTTGAAGTAGTCGACAAAATCGATGTTGTTCGTGGCGATGAACCCGGCGCGCCCTGCGAAAGCCGTTGCGAGGCTGGTGATTCGGAATGGCACCCGGTCGTTGAGTCCGAGCGCGACCACCACGCCCGCGCCGTGCGGCCCGTCGGTGCCGAGCGAATGCGATTCGTCGACCACCAGCACACTGCCGGTTTCGTCCGCGATATCGCAGATCTGGGTCAGCGGACAGCGACTCCCGTTGGTGCTGTAGATCGAATCCACCGCGATGATGCCGGGGCCGTGCCTGCGGATCTCCTCGCGCAGATGGCCCGGAAAATTGTGCCGGAACGAATATACCGGTGCGCCAGCAGTTTTCGCGCCGTGCCAGAACGACATATGCGCGATGTGATCGACATACACCGGCGTATCTGCGTCGGCGATCGACTGCATCAATCCGGCATTCGCATCCCAGCCCGACTGACACAGAATCCCGCCCGCCGCCCGCATATGTTCGGCGAGTGTCCTTTCCAGCGCGATCTGTGGATGGTCGACGCCGTGCAGGTAGACGCCCGACGGCGGCGCTTCCCCGCTCGTGTTCTGCAACGCCGCGCACATCGCGCCGACGATATATGGCACGCGGGCCAGCGCGAGATAGTCGTTACCGGTCAGCACCACATCACCCGGCCACGGTTTGCATCCGTGCAGAATATGCTGTCCGCCCCAAGCGACCGCGATCCGTTCCCGGTGGAATCGGTTGACGCGAAGGAATATGCGGTCGGCGACCGACATCGACATCTGAACCCCTTTCACTGCTATCAGCTACTACAGAGCACATACCGAGCAGATTGAATCACCCCCCAACGCCAGATGCGTCGAAATCGCCAACTCGACCCGGAATCTGTCGCCCTGACAGCGACAGGCTCCGGCTCACCCTGCTGTCTCGTCGCTGGTCTCGTGTCGATGCCGACCGCGCTACATTGCCGAGATGACCGATTCCCTGCATCTGCGTCCTGCCCAGCCCGAGGATGCCGATTCCATCGCGGCAATCTGGTACGAAGGCTGGCGGGGTGCTGCGGATCAATCCGTTCGTTGCCGAAAACTGAGTAAAACTATGCGGAAACCGCTGAACGCATAGCCAGCCGCCCATACCGAAATCAAAATGAGAACAACGAACATCGGTAGCCAGGTGCTCTTGTGATGATCGACGCTCCACCAGACTCCCGTGAACAGAATCGCGCTGACGAACAGCAAGATGTCGCGCCAGCCACCGCGATAGGAGGCAGCCGCCCTGCGCAGCGGCCGGTATCGCTGGACGGCGGCGACCAGGTCGTCGATGCGGCTATTGATGCTCCGTTGGAGTTCGGCTCGCCGCTCCACGTCCTCCTGAGGTATGCCGTCCAGCAATTCCATATCCTGCTTGATCGCCTTGCGAACATCAGGGCCCTTCAGATATCCCGCCGCCGCGCCGAGCGCCAATCCACCGGCGATGGGCGCCAGCCCCAGGGCAAGGTCAGCGACAGCGGCCATGCCTTGGTCTCCTTTCGACCTCGATATACCGGGTCATGCTGGACCATATGTTCGCTAGGCCTCGATCCACCGACGTGCTATGCAGCGCGGGATATGCCGAAGTGGCGAAAGCGCCTTCTGATCGGGGCTGATTGATGTTCTTCACGCAAGTATCAAGACCAGGACGGACACTTCTCAGTGATTGTTCCACACGTTCGCCGCGGACTCGGCGAGTTCGATGACGACAGCCACGTGTCGGCGGCTGGGCTATTCGACCGGAATCACCCGAACAGACCAGCGCGCGCCGCCGTCATCGCCACTGCCGCGGCCGCGTCGGCGGTGCTGTCGTCCACCGGCTCACGGGTGATCAGTGCGCGAAAATAGATCGGTGCCACAAGAGTTTTGATCAACTCGGCCGGGTTGGTGCCGGCGGGGAGTTCGCCGCGTTCGACCGCGCGTCCCACGACCGGCAGCGTCTTGCGGATCCGGTCGCGGAAGGCATGGCGGCTGACGTCGGGTGGCGCCGGCTCTCCGGCGGTGTTGGCCAGCATGACAGCGAGCACCGCCCGGCCGGACGGACTGCGGATCCAGGCGACCAGACTGCGCGCCAGCGCGCGAAGGTCCTCCTCGACCGAACCCGTATCGGGGATCGGGATTTCCGCGGCAACACTGTCGGCCAGCGCCTCGGCGATCAGGGCATCCCGGTCGGGCCAGCGCCGGTAGACGGTGGTTTTGTGCACGCCGGCGCGCTGGGCGACGTTGTCGACGGTGAACGCGGCGTACCCGTGCTCGCTCAACTCGTCGACGGTCGCGGCGAGCACGGCGGTGCGAACCTTCGGTCCTCGTCCGAGGGGTGCGACGGAACTCATTGCAACTCCTAGTTGCGATATCGGCGTCATACGGGCATGCTGACAATATCGCAACTCAGTGTTGCGATATCTGCGATGGGAGTTCCGATGTTGTCGAAATCCGTCCGGGCCGCGGCGCTACTGTTCCCCGGCCTGCTCGCCGGGGCGTTCGGATACGGGGCAGTGAACGTGCTGTACGCGATTTCGCGAAGTGCCCCTTGATGTTCGATTCACCTTCCACACCGCGCTGATGCGGGTCAACGGCCCGGTGATGCAGTCGCTGATGGGGCTCGCCGTCCTGAGCACACTGATCCTCGCGACACGGTCGAAGTCCTGGCCCCGATGGATCGCGGCAAGCGCCTCAGCGCTGACGTTCCTCTCATTCCTGGTGACCCGCTTCGGGAACGTGCCGATCAACCAACAAATCAAGCGCTGGGCCGTGGGCACCCCGCCCAGCGACTACGCCGACATCCTGCGGCGTTGGGAACTATTCCACTTCACCCGAACCGTCTGCGCACTAATAGCTTTCATCCTAGTGGTCACAGTCGTCGTCGGATTCGATCCATCACGGAAAGACGTCCCGCGCTGCGCCTCGGATGAACCCTCGGCCGGGATGCCTATCCCGTAGCTCCGACGGGCGATCAACTCGGCCGCGTGCCGGGACAGGTTCGATGTCGTCGGCGCGCCCATAGTGCGCACCAACTGACCGACCGGCGCCATCCGCACGTCGACACCGGCCAGCCGCCGCGCGAAATCCTCCTCCGGGAGCGCAATCGAATCCTGGTGGGCCGGAATCGATCCCTGAAACCGGGTCCGGATCACGGCAAGACCTCTTCGAGCGGCTTCCTACTTCATGAGACTCAGCAGACCGAGTTGCGGTTCGAGCGCGCCGTCCTGGCCTAGCGCCAAGAAGTCCGCCTCCACAGCCGAGCGCGCCAGCCTCCCCTCGCGTACGGCGCGATAGCGCACGAACGACCAGAGGAAGACGTCGAGATTGTCGAAGCGGGTGCCACCTTCGAGCACCTCCTCTTCGTGGAACCACACGGCCACTTGACCGTTGGTGAGTACGACATACAGATTGCCGCCTCCGTCCGCACCTATCGAGTAGACATCGTCATCGGTCAGCTCGGTCAGGTAGTCCGAATCAACAATGCCGCAGTCGTTTCCGGCGAAATCGAACCCGTAGGACCAGTCGAAGATATCCAAGAACTGCGGCAACCGGCCTGAACGTACCCGGCGGTCGAATGCGGCCAGCGCCGCCGCGTCGGTCGGACTCAGGCGTGCGAGAAACGGTGCCACGGAGCGGGTCCGCTCGGGAATCTGGACGGGATCGGTACCAGGGGGGAACCAACGCGCGAGATCGGCGTCGAGGACGTGATCGGTGTAACCAACCAGGTCGGCGAGGGTAAGCGTCACGCCGGGATTGTAGAAATACCTCGGAGTCTGCAGGCCACTTCGGCATGATCACCACTCGAAACGAGCCACGTCGCCTGCAATTGACAGTCACGGACCAGCGTTTCGAGCGATGTGCTTGGCTGAACACCGTGCGGAAACGGACTCGGCTTTCGATCATCGGTCTGGCGCTCGTGCTGCTGTGGGGCGAGTGGGAGAACTGGCGCGCTTCCCGCAGGCTCGTGGGATCTATCGCGGGCGCCTCCGAGGCCGTGGTGGTGCTCGGCTATCGCAACGCGGGCACCCGCGCGAACATCATGAACCGGTGGCGTGTCCGCGCCGGTCTGCGGTCCATCGACCCCACAGCGGTGAGCAGTCGTCTCGTACTCTGCGGCGGCGCGTGCGCTGGTCCGCGCACCGAGGCCGCCCTGATGGCGGAGTACGCCACGAAGACCCGCGGATACCGCGGCGAACTGATCCTGGAAGATCAAAGCGGGACCACGTGGGAAAACATCGGCTTCGCGATCCCGTACCTGAAGGACTGCGATCGGATAAAGATCGTCTCGCTTCCCTTCCACGCCGAGCGAGGGCGACGATACCTCGCCACGCAGTGCCCGGAACTCGCGGCCCGTCTGGTGCGGGGAGCGGAATATCGGTTCGGTGAGTGGCCGGCGCTAAAACCGCTATTGGCCATCTATGGCCTGTGTCAGGACGTCGGCGACCGGACATCAGGTCGACGTGCCGACCGGAATACGCCGCCGGGCGCGGGGGTCGGCAGGTGCCGTTGAACAAGTCGGACTCATACATGCTCATCTGTTCGCAGAAGGCGACTTCGCCGGCGGGTGGTATGCCCCACCCGCCATCACGTCTACGAAGACAGCCTGGCCATCGCCCATGCCTTCGACACACATGCACCCGCGTCTGATCAAGCGGCTCGAACGCAACCTGATACCAAGGGCCACGCGTCGATGGAAAGGCTTCAATATTCGCAGATTGGTTGGCAGCCAATGTCACTCGATGTTTGCGCATGCCGTGTGTCAGCGGCAGCGGACGGATACCTGATGGTGGTGAATCGCGAACTGCCGCATCGCTCCTGTTGCTCCTGCCAGCTGCCGGCCGCGTTGTGGTGAGGTATCCGGTCACTGTGCCACTCACATCGAACGAACGGCCGTCTGTTCAGACGACTGGTTCTTCCGGATCCATTACCGCACTTGGCGTTTCATCAACGAGCGGCGCAGGGCCCCGTGTCGACAACATGTCGGGGCACATCGTTAACCTGCGGACATGGTCAGACCCGAGTCGGCACTACGCCGCCTGCTGCGTGAAACAGGCAAACTATTGCATCCGTATGGGTTTCACGGCTCCGATCCCAGGTGGGTACGGGTCGAGACGGGCGGTGTCGCATCCGTCGGCCGTACCCGAGTCTCCCGCACATGGACCAGCGGACAGCAGGTGATCCGATTCGGTCTCGAGCTCAGCGCGACACCAAAAGCCTGGTGGGAATTCCGCAACTGGCGCGACGCACAGCTGGGGCTACCGCCCACACCATTGGAAGAAGCTACCGGCCCCGGCCTGATCAACACCCACCCCTTGCCCGAGGAGCTGACCGCACTGTGGTCCCTGCGGCTCGACCCGGCACAATCCGGCCAGCACGTGCTGCAATCCGATATCGAAACCATCCGCTCCGAACTGCCTCGGCGCGTACACGCACACGCGCGCAGAGCATTACGTCTACTGGAGCCGGATCGCTACCTCGATGAGTTGCTCGCCCATCCCGAGCCGCGCACTTGGGAGGCGATTGTCGTCCTGCTTGCCGATCGAGGACCGGGACCACAACTCGACGAGGCATTCGACCAGCTCCGAAAGTCTTTCGCGGAGCGAGATGCGTCGACGTACGCGGAAGAGGTCATCGTGTACGCACAAACCCGTGCTGCACTGACGCACTGACGCACTGACGCACTGACGCACTGACGCACTGACGATGCGATACCGACTGCTGGTTCGACAGACCGTAATCGGTGCGCGCAGTGCGTAGTCAGACTGTCCCGCCGTCGATGACGACGTCCCGTCGCTGCTGTTGCATCGAACTCTATGCGAGGAAGACCGCGCCTCCTCCAGGACGGCGAAATGCCCGGTGGGACAGGCCGAGTGCGACTGGCAGTCGACCGGCACCGTGTTCGAGGAGGATGAGTTCGGCGTCCCCTCGCTTTGGAGGTGTGTCGTAAGAATGAGCTGAATGACCACCCGCGTGCTCGAATGGAGCAACAATCAGCCGACCTACTTTCAGGTCTGCGTGTCGTCGGCAGGGAGGGCGTTCCGGTCCATTAGACCCTGGCCGCTGCAACTCGGACGTCAGCGTGAACGGGGTGTCGGAGAACAGGGTCGGGTGGAGTGCCGCTACTTGTGGTAGGCATCGTCGCCAGTCCCTGACACACCGCGGACCGCTAAACTGCTGATCGAGTCGGCAGTGGTTCGCGTTGCGTGTTCATCGGCGTCCAGCTCGACCGGCCGCGTGAATTGCTGTCCCGTCGTAGGGAGGTGGTGCGGTGTCTGTTCGTCGAACCGTGCTGGTCGCGGCGGTGCTGTGCGCCCTACCAGTGCTGGGCGCGCCGCAGGTACAGGCCTACCCGCCGAGCGAGGGCAGTGGTGGTTGTCGGCAGGGCAGTACGATGACCGGCCGACTGGTGCCCGGCACCGGAAGCGCCGACCAGAACATCCAGCGTACGGCTACGCTGCGCGAGTGCGTCAGCGCGTTGCTTCCTGGCATCGACTCCGGACAGTTCGATCTGACCATTCCGTGGAATGCGCCCGGTGCGCCGAGTTCCGCCCAGTTCACATGGTCGGATGCCAGCATCAGCGTGGCCACCGGGTACGGCAATGGATTGTGGTTGATCACCGACGGACCGGCGAGCGGTCATGCGATTCAGGTGATCGCCGCCGATACCTGGAACTGGTGGTACTTCAGCTACGCCGATGTCGCCGTCACATCGGCGATCTTCCAATCCTGAGTTCAGTGCGCGCCCAGCGCATCGAGAATCATCGGACGTGCCGTCGCGAGCGCCTCCTGCCAATAGGGCCAGGTGTGCGTTCCATTGACGAAGTCGATGCGCGCGGCAATGCCGAGTTCCGCGACTCGGTCACGGAATATCTGTGCCGCGGTCATCGTAATCGCTTCGAGGGCCATCGCGTTGACGGTGTTGCCGAACCCGTACGGCAGGTCGAGCGGGCCGGGCTGGCCATTGCCCGTCGAGATATAGATCGGCAGTCCGCGCAGCAGTTCCGCCTGCTGGGTGGCATCGTTGCGGCTCCAGGCCGGATCACCGACCGGACCCCACATATCGTCCACATTGAAGTTGCCCTCGTCCCGCATGGCAGCACGTATCGCTTCGTTCCAGAGCGGAAACGTCGGCTGCAGGAAGCCGGAAAACGATCCGGCGAACTTGAATTGGTCGCGGTGGTAGGCGGCCAGGACCAGGGCCGCGCTGCCGCCCATGGAGGCACCGACGACCGCGTCGTTGGTTCGCGAAACACCGTACTGTGCGAGGTATCCGGGCAACTCCTGGGTGAGGAAGGTTTCCCATTTGTACGTCGTCGGCTGACCATTGGTACTGCTGGGTTGATACCAGTCGGTGTAGAAGCTGGAGCGACCGCCGACCGGGAATACCAAATTGACATTGTCGCCTGCGAATTGGCGCAGCGCGTCGGTATCGCTGGTCCACTGACTGTGATCGGCGGGCGCGCGGAGACCGTCGAGCACGTAGAGGGCCGCGCTCCCGCCGCGGGCCGCCCATTGCACCTGGACCTTGATCGGCCCCATACTCGACGGCACGAACAGTTCCTGGTAACCGCCTGCGGGAGTGCGCAATTTCGGTACGGCAGTGGCCGCCGCCGTGCCGATCGACGACAGTACAACACCTGTTGCCAGGACAGCGCTGATTTTGCGCAGCCAACCCCGCTGGTTTCCGAACCGTGCTGTCGCACCCACTCCGCACACCTCCTACCTTGCTCCCCGGAAGGTAACCGAGGAGACCCGAATTCGGACGTCGCTCACACCGAGTCGCCTCCCTGTGCGGTACGGCCCGGTTCGAAAAGATCATCATAGTTTGCGCGGCGATCGCTCTCGCCTCAGTCGACCGCTTTCCCTGTGAGCGCGCCGAGCCGTTCCTCATCCTCGGCGGTCAACTTCGTCAGCGCGAAAGCGGTCGGCCACATGGTGTGGTGCCATCGTCAACGGTCGCGATGTCATTGAAGCCGAACGTCGCGTACCGCGACTCGCGGGTTACTCAGCGGTCCGGAAGAAGCATACGACCTTGCCGTGCTTCGTATAGGCAGGCATGCCGTACCAGAGTCTCGGCGTGAGAGCCGGTGCACTGGCCTCGACGATGGCATGGATTCGTTCGCCCACGGCGCGATCCGGTTCCGCCATCTCGGCGATCTCGGCGAGCGGGTCGGCTTCCCATCCACGTTCGACGCCCGCGAGCCGCGGCGCGCGGCGGTCTTCAGCTCCTGGGCGGGCTTTTGATCGCGGCGCGTTCTTCCTCGGAGAATCCAACGGCTGCACGGCTCTTGGCGAACAATTGGCACCGAATCGACAGGGAATGGCTCCACCACGAACCTCCGGCGACCGCGATCGGAGGGGCGGGCGCGTGGTGGCGCGCCGACCAGTGACACCTTGGTGGCGATCTGGTCCACCATGGGGGCACGACCCCAGCACTCGGGGACCTGATATCGGCGGGCGATGCGGTGGACAGTTGAGCAAGTCACCGCAACCGAACCGGAGCCCCGATGCCGATCACCAGCACCAGCGCCACCTCGGCGGAACGCCGTGCCACGGTCTCGACCGAAGACGGGGTGGCACTCGCGGTTCGCGAATGCGGCCCGCGAAATGCCGACCTCACCGTCGTCCTGCTGCACGGACACTGCCTGCGCACCGCGTCGTGGACCTACGTGCGTACCGTGTTGATGCGTCGGTTTCCGGGCGCCCGGTTCGTCTGCTACGACCACCGCGGCCACGGCGATTCCGCCACGGCGCCGCCGCAGACCTACCATCTGGAGCAGCTCGGCAACGACCTGCGTGACGTTCTCGATGCGGTTGCCCCCACCGGATCCGTGATCCTCGTGGGCCACTCCATGGGCGGCATGACAGTGCTGACCTACGCCAGCCAGAATCCACACGAGATCGGCACGCGCATTGTCGGCGTCGCACTCATCGCGACGGCCGCGTACGGACTCGCCGACTCCGGATTCGGCCGCCTGCTGTGCAACCCGGCCGTTTCCGCGTTCCAAGCGGTCGTCCGACGCGCTCCGGGCCTCATGCAGCATGCGAAGCTGATGGCCTGCAAGGTCTTCGCTCCGATCATCCGTACCGCCGAATTCGGCGATCGCAAGGTGAGCCCGCGGGTGTTCGCCCTTGCCAACGCGATGCACAACGAGACGCCGATCGTGACCATGGCGAGCTTCCTGAGCGCCTTCATGGTCTACGACCAGACCGATGCCCTCGCGGTCCTGTCGAAGATCCCGACATTGGTGCTGTGCGGTACCGCCGACCTGATTACACCGCCGTCGCATTCCGTCGCGATGGCCGCCGCCGTTGCGCACTCCGATTTCGTCCTGGTCGACGGCGCCGGCCACTCGGTGATCCTCGAGCGGCCGACGGAGGTCACCGAGGCCGTTGCTCGCCTGATGACGCGTGCCGACAGCACTTGCCAGGACACAGTCCCGCATCTCAGCCTCGTCGCATAGGCACGATCACCGGACCAGCACCGCCACGCCCAGAAAGGCGGCGAAGATACTGGCGATTCTCAGTAGCCGACGGTGAAATGCTCAGTTCCGCATGGGTTTTCGAGTTCGTCGAGAACTGCCACGGCGAGGTCTTCGGCCGAGATTCGGGACACGCCGTCGGCTGCGGTGATGAGGGTCGTGGTGCCGCGTCGGTATTTTCCGGTGCGATGTCCGGGTTCGAGGAGCGCGGGCGGGCTGAGATATATCCAGTTGGCGGAGTGTGTTCGGCAGGCTTCCAATTGCGCGACGCTCGCGGCGGCGATAGGGCGGATCGCGGGCGGCACATACTCCGGACTGTCGATGACGAGCCGATCGGGGTTGCCCGGGTTTCGCAGCGGTGCGGCACCGCCGACAACCAGGATGCGCGCGTCAGCTGCCGCTGCGGCGTCGAGCAGCGCTGTCGTGGTCGCGGCGACAGAGCTTTCCTGCCCTGGCGCGGGACGGGTCGCCATTACGATCGCGTCGACGCCATCGAACAGGCCGCTCATCTCATGGCCGTCGCTCGCGACAGCGGTTACTCCGGGTGGCAGCGTAGTCGGCCGCTGTTTCCGGAATACCGCGATGAGGTCATGGCCTCGGCTTGCTGCTTCGTCGAGGACGCGCGAACCGACCATACCCGCGGCTCCTACTACGGCGATTTTCATCGCGGTGTCCTTTCCAGTGCGGCGCGCCGGGGCGCGGGAAGTTGTCCGGCGACGATGGCGGCGAGCGCGAGGCCGAATCCGACGAGCTGGATCGGGCCGAGTGTCTGGCCGAGCAGAACGGCGCCGAGCACGGCGGCGACCAGCGGTGAGAGCAGGGAGAGGATGGAGACCGAGTTGACGGGCAATGTGGTGATGCCGCGGAACCACACGACGTAGGCGAGCAGGCCACCTATCAGACCCAGCCAGAGGTAGCCGAGGACGGCGAGCGGATCGATCGCGGGAGGTGCTCCCTCGAAGAGGAAGGTAACGGGCACCAGGAACAGGCCGCCCGCGGTGAGTTGCCAGCCGGCGAAGGCGGTGGGACTCGCCTCGGCGGGCCGTCCCCAGCGTTTGGTGAGCGTCACGCCGAGTGCCATCGTGGCCGCGCAGGCCAGACCCGCCACGATCCCGACGACATCGAGTGCCGCATTCGGCCCGATCACCACCAGTCCGACGCCGACGACCCCCACCGCGCCCCAGCCGATCCGCCAGGCCGATGGGCTCTCGTGCAGAACTGTCACGGCCAGGATCGCCACGATGAGCGGCTGGGCCGCGGCCAAGGTTGCGGCGACACCGCCCGGCAGACGTTCGGCGGCAACGAATAGCAGAGGGAAGAACAGCCCGATATTCAGCACGCCGAGCGTCGCGGCCTTGCCCCACCACCGGCCGCGCGGCGCCGTCCGAGTGATCGCCAGCGCGACCAGACCGGCGGGCAGCGCACGCAAGAGGCCCGCGAACAACGGATGTCCCGGCGGGAGAAGTTCGGTGGTGACGATATAGGTCGTGCCCCATGCCAAAGGCGCGGACGCCGTCAGCGCGGCGCTCGGCAGGTTTCCCTTGGTGGCACCGGAAACCCGCTGTGCTGCTGAACTTTTCACACCCGCAATTTCACCCGGCCGCGATTGATGAGTCCAACACATGTTTGTCACCGGATCAATCTCGATACAAGATTGATCTATGGAGCTTCAGCAGATGCGCTACGTCGTCGCGGTCGCCGAGACGAACAGCTTCACCAGGGCCGCCGAACGGTGTCTGGTCGTCCAGTCCGCCCTCAGTCATCAGATCGCGCGCCTGGAACGCGAACTCGGCGCACGACTCTTCGAGCGCACCAGCCGCCGGGTCCGGCTGACACCGGCCGGCGCGGCATTCCTTCCCGCCGCCCGTCAGTGTCTGGACGCCGCCGAACGTGCGGCGGCCGAGGTCGCCGCGGCCGTCGGGGAAATACGCGGACGCCTCGCCGTCGGCCTGATCGCGACCGTCGCCGCGGTCGATATCCCGGGTGCGCTGCGCGACTTCCGTCGGCAGTATCCGCAGGTCCGCATCGACTTGCGGGTGGGCGCGAGCGACGACCTCATCGAACAGGTCAGGGACGGCGCCGCCGACGTGGCCTTCCTCGGTCTGCCGACCACGGCCCGCCCCCAGGGGGTCGCGGTCCACGAGCTCGCGCGTGACCGCCTCGTCGCCGTGGTCGCGCCGGACCATCCTCTCGCCGATCAGTCACTGGTCGACCTGCACAGACTTTCTTCCGAGGTTTTCGTGGACCTCCCAGCCGGGACGGCCGGACGTATCCAATCCGATCAGGCCTTCGCGGCGGCAGGTCTCGATCGCGACGTCGCGTTCGAGGTGACCACCGCGGATTACATCGCCCGACTGGTCAGACCGGGCCTCGCCGTGGCCATGCTCCCCGCCGCCTATACGCCCCAGCTCACCGGCGTTGTCACCATCGAAGTCACCGATGCGCCAGCCCGCGTCGAGTACGTCATCTGGAGCCGCGTCGGCCGCACGCCCGCGGCGACCGCTTTCCTCACCGTCCTCGGCATCCCGGCAACCGACCGCCCACTGGGCGCATAAGGGACGAGCTCTTGTTCCTGGGGTGGCGGTCGGTGTTCTGGATCCATCTGCCGATCTGCGCGCTCGCGTCGGTATCGACGATTCTGCTTGTGCCGGAATCTAAGTCGGCCACTGTGCGTGGACTCGATCCGAGCGGGTAGTTGTCGGCGATCGCATTCCTGTTCACGGTGG
>FTJU01000205.1_pt1 | contig 13992 bp, 15 predicted proteins | sample 1658961 | NCBI WGS metagenome assembly FTJU01 (sample SAMEA3914878, study PRJEB12502) | metagenome | biome: forest; material: soil | place: USA | collected 2012-03-12 | depth 0.3 m | reverse complement strand
TCGCCGACGGCGCGGTCGTCGAGACCGGACCACCGGGTGAGGTGCTCAGCGCGCCGAAGCACGACCGCACACGCCAGTTCCTCGCCAGGATTCTGTCGTGAATCCAGTGACGCGGATTTCGCCGCGGTACCTGCTGCAGTTCGATGAGCCCGGAGGATATCTGGACTTCGCGCGGTTCGGTCCGCCGTCGCATGCGGTGCTGGACACCACCGCGAACCTGCTGCATGAGGCCACCACGGCCGGTCCGGCCACGGTAGACAACCTGATGCTGCAGGAGGTCCGGGCCAAAGCGGCCGTGTCACGACTGTCTGGGTCGGATACCGACCACGTTGTGCTGCTCCCGCACACCAGCCTCGGCTTGTTCCAAGCGGCATTCCACTTCGGCGGCGAAGTGCTGGTGTCGGCCGCGGAGTTCCCCGCCAACACCTACCCGTGGGCGCGTGCCGAGCAAGACGGCCGGCTCGTCGTCCGGCGGCTGGCCGACGGGTATGTCACGCCGGAACGAGTCGCGGCCGGGCTGACCGACGAGATCACCACGGTAAGCGTCAGCGCGGTCGACTTCCGCACCGGCTACCGCACCGATCTGGCCGCCCTGCGCGACGTCGTCGGCGACCGGTTGCTCGTTGTCGACGGCATCCAGGGCTTCGGCGTCACCGAGGAACCGTGGCAGGTCGCGGACATCCTCGTCGTGGGTGGCCAGAAGTGGCTGCGCGCTGGATGGGGAACCGGGTTCGCCGTGCTGTCGGACCGAGCACTGGAGCGGATGAACCCGGTACTGTCGGGCTGGACCGGTGCCCGTGACCCCGGGCTGTTCAACAACGAGATCCGGCCGCCGGATACCACCGCCGCCGCATGGTCGATGACTAATCTCAGCCCGATCACCTCGGGCGCGTTCGCCGCGGCGCTCGAACTGGTCGAGGAGGCCGGGCCCGGTGCGATCGCGGCCCGGATCGACCAGCGGATCGGCGAGTTCTCCGACGTACTCGCCAGTTGCGGCGCGCAGATCGTATCCGCGGTGGATAGACGGGCCGGAATCCTGGCATTCACCCTTCCCGGCCATTCGGCCGAACAGGTTGGTGTCGCGCTCACCTCGGCCGGGATCGCCGCGACGGTCCGGCCGGAGCATGTTCGTTTGTCGCCGCACGCCTCAACCCCGCCCACCAGCGCCGACCTGCTGCGCTCAGCGCTGGAAACACTGCGCCGTCCGCGGAAACCGCTACCGACTCCCGCGGCCACGGCGGCCACCCACGACGTGCTGAACGCGCTGGTCCCAGCCGTGCACGGCCTGGCTGCCATGCTCGGTCCCGGCAACGAAGTCCTGTTGCACGACCTGAGCCGGCTGCCGGACTCGATCATCGCGATCGCCGGCGACCTGACCGGACGCAGCGTCGGCGGACCGATGACCGATCTGCTGCTCAGCCTGATCCGCCGCGGCACCACCCAGGATCTGACGAACTATCGGACCCACAGTCCCGACGGCCGCCCGATCCGTTCGTCGACGCTGTTCCTGCATGCCCCGGACGGGGCGGCGATCGGCTGTCTATGCGTCAACAGCCTCGACACCGCGGCACCCATCGACGGCAACGGCAAACCGGAAATCTTTCCCGCGGATGTCGACAGCCTGCAACAGTTCCTCGTCGACCGCGCGGTGGGAAAGGTCGGTATCCCGGTGGACCTGATGAAGAAACGTCACAAGGCGGCCGTCGTGCGCGAACTGGACGAGGCCGGCTTCTTCCTCATCAAGGACGCCGTCGACGATCTTGCCGGACGCCTCGACGTCACCCGCTACACGATCTACAACTACCTCAACGAGGTCCGGGCGTAGGTCCACTGGCCTAGGCGAAGCCGGCCGAAATGGGCGAGGCATGCCGTCGAATGAGTCGCGGAAGGCCCACGAGGCGCTCGACGCAGTCGGACCTCCTGGGCTTTTCCATTGTGCGGCAGTCGATTTCACCCCTGTCAAGCCGCCCATTCCATGCCTTCACATACTCCGCGAATTATCTGACAGATTAATGTTTCACTCCGTAGACTGCGGGCGTCAGGGGTGGAGTCACAGGGACACCACCCCGAACTGATCAGAAAGACACCAAGTTCGTGATGCGTTCCGCGGTAATCGCAGCTTTCGTCGGCGCAACTCTGGTCACCGGAGCCACCGGTACCGCGACCGCGGATATCGTGGTCGAACCCGGTACCGGATCCAGTACAGGCTCGAGCTCGGTCACCACCGGATCGGCCGGCGGCCTCACCACCACCGGCTCCTCGGGCACCGGCTCGGCCGGTGCCGCGATGTCCGGCTTCGAGAACCTCTTGTTCGGCGGCCCACTGCTGTGCGCCGCGCTCGGCAGCGCCGTCGGCGCGACGCTCAGTTGCGCGTAGGGCGCTTCTCTACCGGTTGTCGGCGTTGCCCGCCTTCCAATCCGCCCACGGAATGTTCCAGTCACCGAGTCCGTCCACGCCCGAGAGCGTGCCGCCCACGGTGTTCTTGACGATGGTGATGTCGCCGCGCTTGGCGTTCTGCAGCACCCACAGCGCGTTCGCAGGGCTCAGGTTCAGGCAGCCGTGGCTCGTGTTCGAGTAGCCCTGCGCTCCGACCGACCACGGCGCAGAGTGAAAGAAGATGCCAGAGTAGGAAAGTCGGGTCGCGTAGTCGACCGGCGTCTTGTAGCCGTTGGGGGAACTCACCGCGACGCCGTAGGTCGAGGAGTCCATGATGATGCGGTCGAAGCGGTCGCCGACGATGTAGATGCCGTTATCGGTGGGGGTGCTGTCCTTGCCCATCGAGGTGGGCATCGTCCGCACCACCTGACCGTTCATCTCGACCGTCACCTGTTTGGTGTTGTCATCAGCGGTGAAGATCGTCGGAGCACCGATGGTGAAGGACGAGTGGATATCGTCCTGGCCGTACAGCCCGTTGCCGAGATCGCGGCCGTAGACGTTCACGTCGATGGTGACCCTGGTGCCCGGCGCCCAGAAATGCTCCGGCCGCCACCGGACCTCGCGTTTGTTCACCCAGTAGAAGGCACCCTCGACCGGTGGCTCGGTGGTGATTTTGATCGCGTTCTGCGCGGCCTTGCGGTCCGGGATGTTCTCGTCGAACTGCACGGCTACCGGTTGGCCGATGCCGACCACTTCGCCCTCGCCGGGGAGCAGGAACGGCTTGGTCTGGCTGTCCGGAGAACTGGTGGCGAAGCTCAATACGCTGGTATTCGCACCGCCGATACCGATCGCATCGGCCTTCAGCTTGTAGGTCTTGCCATAACCGAGGACCTCGGTGGTCTCCCAACTCCGCCCATCCGCGGCCAACCTGCCCGCGACCGGAGCGCCCTGCGGGTTGGTCAATGTCACGGTGGTGAACTTGCCGTCGTCGACTTTGAAGGTCAGCGGCACGCCCGGCGAAATCCCGATGTCACCATCCTTGACCGGCGACAACAGCTTGGGCTTCATCAGCTCGGTGATCGGATTGCGGTCTATGGCGACCGTCGAGGTTTCGGTGGCGTTGGATGACGAACACGCCGTCAAGGCCAGCGCCATCACCGCTCCTACGATTACCGGTCCCGCGATCTTCCTCATCAACCGATGTCGACGCCGACCAACTCTCACAACCAAACCCCGTTTCAAGTCCCGACGCAGCAGAGCACCGATGGCTTCGGATCCAACCCGACCACGCTCCTCCCGCAACGCCGACGGAGTTCGGTTCGGACCACGCTCCAGACATTCTGCCAGCTCAACGGAGGTCCGCTCCAATGTGAAACCACTCCGCCGCAGCGAGTTCCACCGGTTAGATCATCCGCACCCCGCCGGGTCTCAGCACCCTCACGAACACCCCCATCGCCCAAGGTCAGAAACCGATTTCACTTCTGGGTACTCGGCCTGTTAATGTTTGTCCCGCACCGGAACACGGAGCACAGCAAGATCCGCGCCATTAGCTCAATTGGCAGAGCAGCTGACTCTTAATCAGCGGGTTCGGGGTTCGAGTCCCTGATGGCGCACCAGGTCAGGACCTTTTTGAGGTCGGGTCGTTCCGTAACATCGGACCGTCGCCAAAGAAACATCAAGAATTCGGCATTAAAATATCTGTCACCAGGCCGCGCCTAGCCCCAGCTCCAGCACGGCCGATGAGTCCAGTGCCTGCTCCGGCGAGATAATGTAATGCCGCTCCGTGATGCCCTCACGAAAATGCCCCAACCGCTTCGTGGCCGTCCTCGACTCCAGCGCCTCAGCGATCAGCATTACGACTGTCTTCCGGAATGTGTACCGAGTTACATCCTTGTAGAGAGTTCCTTGTGCGTCCCGCCATGTCCGGTTGAAGTTGTGCGCGCAGCACGCCACCCCGGCCGGGAAACACGAGCGGAACGTTGTCCTCACCTCCACGCCGCAACCCACTTCGCGAAGCGCCTTCACCTGACACATCCGGCCGTGCACCGGGTCGGCCCGTAACCGCTTCAATGTTGACGGTGTCTATGACCCAAGTGCGAGGTCAGGGTGGCGGTTGTGTCATGGCGAGCCCTCCTACGTCGCGCTCGAGATGCGACGGCGGTCGGACCGAGCGCCGCCGGTAGCCGTGACCCAATTTGGTTGACATGGAAATAAAAAGATTGAGACACGACGGCTGGATGCGGCGTGATCGCTGGCGGAAATAGTTCCGCTCCGACACAGGTTAGTTTCCATGGAAACCAAATTGCGGGTCGGCAATCGGCCGGCACCGATCATGGAGGAAGGCACCTCATGAGCAGCATCGACTTCACTCCCACCGTCGACATCCGCCGCGCCGAGGACCGGTTCAAGTCCGACTTCGGCTGGCTGGATTCCAAGCACTCGTTCTCCTTCGGCCACCATTTCGACCAGGCCAACACTCATCATGGGCTACTGCTGGTCAACAACGACGACATCGTCGATCCCGGTACGGGGTTCGACACCCATCCACACCGCGACATGGAGATCATCACGTGGGTACTGGAGGGCTCGCTGGTCCACCAAGACTCCACCGGCCACAATGGCGTGATCTACCCCGGCCTGGCCCAGCGCATGAGCGCCGGCACCGGCATCCTCCACTCGGAGAAGAACGACTCGTGGCGGCTCAGCGGCGACGTCCACCAGGACCCGGTGCACTTCGTGCAGATGTGGGTGGTGCCCGACGAGGCCGGTATCACCCCCGGTTACGAGCAGCTGGAGATCGAGGCGGAACTGCTGTCCGGTAGCTTGCTGCCGGTCGCCTCGGGTATGCGCAAACATGACGGCCACGCCGCGATCCAGATCCGGAACTCGCACGCGGCCCTGTACGCCGCGCGGCTCGCCCCAGGACAGTCGGTGCACCTGCCCGACGCACCGTTCCTGCACCTGTTCGTGGCCCGCGGCGCGGTGACACTGGAGGGTGCCGGCGCGCTGCACACCGGCGACGCGGTGCGCTTCACCGCTACCGGCGGCCAGCAGGTCACCGCGAGCGAGTCCGCCGAGATCCTGGTCTGGGAAATGCACGCCAGTGTCCAGTTCTGACCCTTGGTGCCCATCCACGGTCAGGGGACTGTTTCGCGCAGTACGCCATTGAAGCCCGAGACGACAGATTCATCGACCGACGCAGCCGCTGCCACGGCGGCTCCGCCAGACCTACCTCCGCCTCGCCGGACCAGCGCTCCGAACCCACCGGACACGGCCCGCACCACACCGCGCTGATCAGCAGTGACGTCGAACGAACGACCGCTTCTCTCAGGACCTGCTCGGATTCCCGCTCAGGCGCTGACAAGCGCGGCTGCGGATAGGAGGAGTCCGAGTCCGTATGCGGCGCGCGGCCTGCGAATTGGTCGAGAAGGCTGATCGCCGGATAGCCGACGGTCGTTGCGACCGATCACGCGGCGATCGTCGGCGCCGAGCGCTCCGGTGGCAGGTGTGGGCGAGCAACACTCATCCACCGGCGCAGCACACGGACTTGATGCGTCGTTCGGTGCGAGTCGGGGTTCGGTTCGGACTGCGGTCCAAGCGACTGGACCCATCGGCCACCCCGGCCGTGCTCGGCCCAGCGTTTGGCGGTGGTGCGGGCCACCTGGAACCGTTCGGCGGCGCGCCGTAGCGGCGAGCCGTCCTCGACAACACACATCGCGCGAGCCGCAACCGGCCCAACTCTGACAACGGCGCATTACGGTGGGACACGAAGACCTCCGAAAGTGATTGCGTTCCAAGACAGCTCGCACTCCACTCGGAGGTCTTCACCATGTCAGCTCGCCACGCCGTCACCAACGTCCATGGGCATTACACCTAGGGCATGACGACATGGCCATGGTGGCCGATTCCGCCACCGAGTAGTGAGCTGTTGTTCGAGGAGGAAGCATGTCGTTGACCGCCAAAGGACTTCGAACCAATGGGCGGACCGCTCCGTTGGGAATCGACAGCCCAGCTCCCGTCTTCTCCTGGCTCCCGGTCGCCGATGATGACGCGGAGCAGGTCGTATACGTAATCGAGGTGTCGTGTTCGGAGCGTTTCGGTGTCGAGCTGGTGTGGTGCAGCGGCCGGGTCGAGTCGGCGTTGCCGTTCGATGTGGCTTACCAGGGGCCGCCGCTGCGGTCGCGGTGTCGCTATCACTGGCGGGTTCGTCTGGAGGATTCCCAGGGTGGTACCGGGCAGTGGAGCGATCCGGCGTCGTTCGAAACCGGGGTGCTGGATCCGGCGTTGTGGTCCGCAGAGTGGATCACTGCGGCGCCCCTGACGTTGCCGAGCGCCGACGCCGCGGTGTACCTGCGCGGTTCGGTCGAGTTGACCGAGGAGGTCGTGCACGGGCGGGCCTATGTCAGCGGGCTCGGCTGGTATCGGTTCTTCGTCAACGGCCGCGATCTGACCGGCGCAGCGCTTGTTCCACGGTGGACGCCCTTCGACAAGATCGTCGAGTATCAAACCTACGACGTCTCGGAGAACTTCCGACGTGGGCGCAACATCATTGCGCTGGCGATCGGTGACGGCCGCTATCGGGGGCGGAACGGTATGAGCGCCCGGCGCGCGGTGTACGGGGACCGGCTTGCGGGATTCGCGCAGATCGAACTGGCCTTGGCCGACGGCAGCACCGTCACCGTCGTGACCGAGAAGGGCTGGCACGGGGGACCTGGACGGATACTTGCCTCGGACCCGATGCATGGTGAGCACATCGACCTGCGTATCTCGGACGACGACTGGTTGATCGGCGACAACCCGCCCGCGCGGATGTCGCCGGTAGAGGTGCTGCCGCCGGCGTCTCGCTCGCTGGTGGCCGAAGAACTCCCGCCGGTACGCGAGATCGACGCGCTCACGCCGCGAACGATCACCCGGTTGCCGTCCGGTGCGCAGATCGTCGACTTCGGCCAGAACATGGCCGGGGTGGTCCGAATCCGGCTGTCCGGACCCGAAGGCGCGCAGGTTCGGCTCACCCACAGCGAACTACTCGCTCCCGACGGAGAACTCGACCTGACCTATCTCGATGCGCCGCCCATCATGAAGGTCGCGCCGCAGCGTGACGAGGTGACGCTGGGTGGTCGTGACGAGTGGATCGAACCGTGGTTCACCATTCACGGATTTCGCTATATCCAGGTCGATGGGCTCGGACACAACCTGGGCCGGGATGACGTGCGAGCGATGGTGTTGTCCACCGACCTTCCGGTCACGAGCACATTCGAGTGTTCCGACCAGCGCCTGAATCAGCTGCAGCGCAACGTGTTGTGGGGGTTGCGGTCGAACTTCACCGATACCCCGACCGATTGCCCCACCCGTGAGCGTTCCGGCTGGACCGGTGACATCCAGGTTTTCGCGCCCACCGCTGCGCTACTCGTCGATGCGCACGGTTACCTGAACCGCTATCTGCGAAACCTGGCGCTCGAGCAGTTCCCGGACGGCACCGTGCCACCGTTCGTCCCCCGCGAAACATCCACGTTCAATGGTGGTCGGAATCGACTCGTCCGGATCACGGCGAGCGCGGTCGGCTGGGGCGACGTCGCCGTCATGCTCCCGTGGACGCTCTATCGGTATTACGGCGACGCGACGGTATTGCGCCGCCAGTACGACAGCATGCGGCAGTGGGTCGACCATCTCGAGCGCACCGCCCGGACTGAGCGTTCACCTACACGGTTGCTGCGCAAGCGTGTAGGTGCGAGGGAGCGCTACATTCTCGACACCGGTTTCCATTGGGGGGAATGGCTGCGGCCCGGCGAACCCTTCGCGATGCTCGCGCGGGATCTGCTGTGGCACCGGCCGGTCGTCGCGACGGCGTACTTCGCCCACTCCACGATGTTGATGTCCCGTATCGCCGAGGTGATCGGCTCGACCGCCGATGCCCGGCACTACGCGGAGTTGTCCGAATGTGTCAGGGACGCATGGCGGTCCGCGTTCGTGCAGCCGGATGGCCGGATCGGTGCGGACCACCAGGATGATTACGTGCGCGCCCTGGCATTCGATTTGCTCACCCCGCAGCAGCGTCCGGGGGTCGTCGAACGGTTGACGCAGCTGATCGAGCAGGCGGGCAATCATGTCGGCACCGGCTTCCTGAGCACCTCGATGATCCTGCCGGTCCTTGCCGACAACGGGCGCGCGCAACTGGCTTTCGACCTGTTGTTACAGACGACCAGCCCGTCGTGGCTGCACCAGATCGAGCGCGGCGCGACGACGGTCTGGGAGACCTGGGACGCCTACGACAAGAACGGCAAAGGCAAAGGATCACACAACCATTACGCGTTCGGCGCAGTGGCGCAATGGCTGATCGAAGGAATTGCGGGAATCATTCCCGCCGAGCCAGGTTATCGCGTCATCCGGGTCCAGCCGTGCGTCTCCGGGGGCCTCACCCATGCATCGGCGTCGATTACCACCCCGTTCGGGGTCGCCCGCAGCAGTTGGCGGGTGGACGGTGAGCGGGTCGAACTGGACGTGACGATTCCATCCGGGGCGACCGGAGACATCCGGCTCGGCGACGGCCGGGTCGAGCGCGTGGGGGCTGGGACACACGGATTCGAATGGAAAGCCGACTGAACGCTGCGATATCGGCGGCCCGCAATGCCACATCGATGAGACCGCTGGTTGGTCCTGAACAAGGCCGCAGAGGTAATCGCGTCGGAGAACGGAGCCGCCGACACGCTCTATCGGGCTGTTGCGAAAAAGAGCGCCGTTGCGTGACTGGACAGCGGAGCAACGCCCGAGCGCCTCGTAGTGCAGTCGTGAAGGCAACATCGGGAGGCCTTGAATGAAACTGATGCGGCGGTTTCGCCTGGTCACCAGTGGTCGGGTCGATCACGCCCAACTCGAGGAACTTCCAGCGGTCATCGTGCTCCCCCCTGAGTCGGCGCGAGCACGCGGCCGCTCGCAGCTCAGCTTTTGATGAACTCGAGCAGGTCGCCGGCTAGTTGGTCCAGGTAGGTGAGGTATAGACCGTCTGGCGCGTTGTCGCACACCTTCAAGCGGCTTTCGGGGATCAGACTGGCGGTAAGCTCGCAAGCCGGTCGTCCAGTCTGATCCACCGGCACCGAACGCCACAGTCGGGAGAACGCGGCTTCAGTTGACCCAAGGCGGGCTGATGACAGTGCCGTCGGACAGCTCGCCGCGGAATCCGACCGGGACCGTCACGACGAGCACGGCCGGATCGGCGGCCGAATTCGTCAGGGCGATCATCGAATTCGCGGGCGCGACCGCGGCGTCACCGGCAACCAGCGCCTCCGCGTGTCCATCGATGGTGATTGTCACCGCCCCTCGGATGACCATGAACGCCTCCTCCCGCAGCACTCTGTGCGGCACACCTTCCGTTCCGGCCGACACCTCGATTTGCCAGACGCACAGTTCGGCGCTGCCGGTGCCGGGGCGGATGTAGGAGGTGAATCGGGTGCCGTGCATTTCGTGGGTTTCGGCGTCGGCGGCACGGGTCACAGGCATGTCTTACTCCTTCATTTGATCAAGCAACTTGACTATATAGTCAAGAAAATTGCCTATCCTTGTCAAGGTGTCAGTGTCAAGATGTCAGTCATGTCGGATTTGAAACCCGCTTCACCCCTGCGGCCCGGCCAAGATCTCGCACTGTTACTCCTGGCAGCGGGGGCGGCCGCCACGGACGCCATTCACGCCGGGGTGGTCGCGGCCGGATTCGCCGACATCCGGCCGACACACGGGTTCGCATTCGTGCGAATGGCGCCGAACGGGGCAACAGTCGGCGAGTTGGCCGAACACCTGGGGGTGACCAAGCAGGCGGCGAGTCAACTGGTGGACGAACTCGTGCGCAAGGGTTACGCCGAGCGCAACGCACATCCGGACGACGCGCGCGCCAGGTTGATCACGCTGACAACGAAGGGGTGGGCCTGCACGCGCGCGGCCGACGCCGCCGCGGCCGAATTCGCCAACCAATGGGCATCCGTTTTGGGCGTTTCCACGGTGGCCGAATTGCGTAACGTTTTGACTCGCGTGGTGAACCCCGGACGGGTCCGTCCAGCCGCTTGGTGACCAAATCGAGACAAAGTGGCCTGTGTTACCCGGAAATTTCCGTGACCTGCGTCACATCACGTTTAGGAGCAAACTCCCCGGTTAGAGCGGGTTTCCAGAAGCCCGACCAGGGCTTTCCAAGATCGGCAACCCCTGCCATTTACTATTAGTTCATGCTGCGTTAACCGACTGTGACCAAGCTGAGACCAGGTCCGAAACAGACCTGCAGTTTGGTTACACCGAGGAGCAATCCACACACAGTCGGAAAACGACCGCAACGGCAGATGGGTTTCACCCGCCGCGGTCGCCGGAGATACCAGCGGCACGACAGCCTGTGACCGCATTCTCCCCCGCTCGACAGCGGCACCCGTCGGGAACCGACCCCGGGTGGCTCTCACCGCGTCGCGCGCCAGGGCTCGCCTGGCCTTCACAACAAAACCCGAAAACAGCATACGAACCGATTCAGGCGGGCCTTCCCACCGGGTGCCCCGTCGGAGATCCGCGCTGCCTCGACCGGGCCGGATCGCCTCTCTGGACACGATCAAGGAACTGATTTCGAAATGCTCGACAAACGCCTCTCCTTTTTCCGCCGCCTCTCGCTGCGTGACGGTGTCACCTTCATGGTTGCCGCGGCCGGTGTCATCGCCGTCGGCACCTCCTCCGTAGTCGCGCTGGCCGACGACAGCGTTCCGTCGCGCATTGCCATGGTCGCCGAGCAGCAGCCTGCCCCGGCCCCCGCGGCCGAACCCGCGGTCGCGGCCGCGCCGGTCGATGCCCCGATCATTACCGGTCTGCCCGCGCTGCCGGAACTGCCGCCGATTCCGGACCTGACCCCGCAGCGGCACCCGGTCGCGGCCCCGGTCTACTACCAGGACAACCTCGACGGCTGGATCCGCGAGGCCCTGGACATCATGGCCGCGCACGGCATCCCGGGTAGCTACGACGGCATCCACCGCAACATCATGCGCGAATCCAGCGGCAACCCCCGGGCGATCAACCTCTGGGACTCCAACGCCGCCGCCGGCATCCCGTCCAAGGGCCTGCTGCAGGTGATCGATCCGACCTTCAACGCCTACCACGTCGAGGGCACCGCCTGGGACATCTGGGATCCGGTAGCCAACATCACCGCCGCCTGCAACTACGCGGCGCACCGCTACGGCTCGATGGACAACGTCAGCTCGGCGTACTGATCCGCGACGTCTCGACAACGCCTCCCCGCCCAACCGTGGGGAGGCGTTGTCGTAGGGTCATCGCAGACCAACCACCATCGATGTGGACTGCGCCATGACCGATTACGCCCACTCCGACCACGCGTCGAAGAGTCGCGCCGAGAAGGCGCGCCGCCTCGCGGCCTATATCTGGGATCGCGGCATCACCGGGGCCGAACTGCTGGACATGCCTGCGGCGACCCTGCGGAAGCTGGCACGCGCGGCCGCGACGAATCCGCCGAGCACCGGCGAAACCTGGACGAATGTGGCCCATCTGCTCGACGAGAAGGACACCTGGGCCGGTCGGAATCCGAACCATCCTGCGGCACAACGCAATCGCACCGATGAGAAGCTGTTGTGGGTGAAGCCGCCGATCACACCGTGGTGATTCAGTAGCCGAGTTCCGTGCCGCTTTCCGCCTCCTCGACCACCTTGTCGGCCAGCGACCGCAATGCCCGCGCCTCCGCGGGCGTCATGGGATCGACGAAGATCCGGCGCACCAGTTCGACATGGTTCGGGGCCGCCTTCTCGAGCACCTTGCGCCCCTCGGCGGTGAGTTCGACCAGAATCCCCCTGGCGTCCTCATCGGCCGGGCGGCGGTCGACGAGCCCGCGAGCGTCCATACGCGCCAAGTGTTTCGAGAGCCTGCTCTTCTCCCAACAGACCTCGGCGGCCAATTCCTTGGCGCGCAGACAGCCACCGGGGGCGGCCGACAACGGCACCAGGAGTTCATAGTCGGCAGCGGAGAGGCCGTCCTGCGCCAGCCCGGCCGACAGCGCCCCGTCCAGCCGTTGACGCAGCCGTATGAAGGCCTGCCAGGTCTGCTGCTCGTCATCGCTCAACCAACGCACCACGGGAATGATCCTAGCCAATGTTTGGTTGACATGGACACCAACTATGCAGGAGGTGCCCATGCCGGCCATCACCGTTCCCGACATCATGGTGCTGCCGCGACTGCCGCGACCCACGGATTCGACGCGGGAACGGCAGGTGCGCAGCATCAGCACCGCACACAAGCAGCGCGAAGGCGCGGGCTTCGAGGTGCACAGGCCGTTCCCGAGCATGGATCTGCGCTCGGCCGATCCGTTCATCCTGCTCGACCAGATGGGTCCGGTCGCCTACGAGCCGTATGAGGCCAAGGGCGCGCCGTGGCATCCACATCGCGGCTTCGAGACCGTCACCTATGTGATGGACGGCACCATGGTGCACCACGATTCCAATGGCGGCGGTGGCGTGATCAGCGAGGGCGACACCCAATGGATGACCGCCGGCTCCGGCATTCTGCACGATGAACTGCCGGCCGAGGAATTGGTCATTGCGGGCGGCTGGTTCCACGGCATCCAACTGTGGGTCAATCTGCCGCGCGCGCAGAAGATGGCCGCACCGCGCTATCAGGATTTGCGCGGCGGCGAACTGACGCTGGTCAGTTCGCACGACGGCGGCGCACTGGTGCGCATTATCGCGGGCGAGATCGGCGACTTCACGGGTCCGGGTTCGACCTACACCCCGATCGCCTACGCACACGCCTCCATCACCCCCGGCGGTCAACTGGAAACCCCTTGGCCGCAAAGGTTTACCGCGATGGCATACGTACTGTCCGGCAGTGGAACCGTGGGCGCCGAGCGCCGACCGATCAGCGAAGGACAACTCGTGGTATTCGGTCCCGGCGACTCGATCACCATCGCCGCGGATGCATTGCAACACAACCGAACCGGCGATCTCGAAGTGCTACTGCTCGGTGGCCTGCCGATCAAAGAGCCTGTGGTGCAATACGGTCCGTTCGTCATGAACACCCGCGCCGAAATCATGCAGGCGATGGAGGACTACCAGGCCGGACGCATGGGCAATATCCCGGCCGAACATCTGACGGGAAGGCGGTTGGGCGAATAACCGGTGACGGGGCGTTGCCCCCTGATGTCCCTATTGTTTTGCTGCGCGGTTGACAAGTACGCGGCCCGTCACAACAGTGGATGCGGCGTCTCCCCTGGACGCTACTCCACCGCAGCACACAAACAGAGGAATATATGAACGTTCGCCGGTTCACCGTCAGCATTGCCACCGCAGGACTCGCCTTCCTAGCGGCACCGGCAGCCCTGGCCGTCCCCACCGGTTCCTCGGGCACAGGCTCATCCGCCGTCGATACCGGATCGGCCGCGACCGGTTCGGCGGGACTGTCCCAGACCGGCTCGGCCGGTGGTGCATTCGCCAATTGCGACGAGGCCCGCGCCGCCGGCCGTGCGCCGCTGTTCCGCGGGGAACCGGGCTATCAGCCCTCCCTCGATCCGGACGGCGACGGGTTCGCCTGCCCGACGGTCTGAGATAGCCCTGAACATAAAACACCCGGTGTGGCTGGCCACACCGGGTGTTTTATGTT
>FTJU01001183.1_pt2 | contig 14015 bp, 11 predicted proteins | sample 1658961 | NCBI WGS metagenome assembly FTJU01 (sample SAMEA3914878, study PRJEB12502) | metagenome | biome: forest; material: soil | place: USA | collected 2012-03-12 | depth 0.3 m | reverse complement strand
TCGGCGATGGTCTGCGCGGTCTTCACCGAACTGCCGAGCACATCGAGCAGTTCGGGCGCGGACTGGTTGAGTGCGTGGAACGAAGCCGAGAAATCGTCGAGCAGCACACCGAGATTAGGAATGGACTCGTCCACCGAGGTGAGCCACCTGTCCAAGCGCTCGATGGTGGAGCCCGGCATCCGGCCCCTGCCGTCCAGCGCCTGGGAGAGTGTGCCGAGCACCCGGCCGAACTGTACGGGGTCGAGCTTGGCGAGGATGGTCCGCACGGTGGTGAGGGTGTCCTGCAGCGCGATGGTCCCCTGGCTGCGGTCCTCCTCGATGATCGAGCCCTCGCGCAGGTACTTGTCCGCGGGACCGTTGAAGACCAATTCCACCGAGGTGACGGCGAACAGGTTGCTCGGCACCACCCGGGCGGTCACATTCGACGGGATACCGCCGGCGAACTCCGGCTTCAGGTCGATCTGCACCTTCTGCAGCTCGCCCTTGGCCGCGACCTCGACATCCTTGACCGCACCGACCAGCACGCCGCGGAACTTCACGTCGGCCTCGCTCGGCAGCCCGTCACCGGTGGTGGTCAGATTGGCGACCACATGCACCTTGGGCACGAAATAGCCGCGGTACCTCGCCATCAGGAAGCCGAGAATCAGCGCGAAGACGAGCAGTCCGCATACGCCGGCGACCAACAGCTGCCGCATGGTGGGCCCACGCCCACTCGGATCGATGATCATCTCGTCCTACCCCGAGATCCGGATGCCGGGATTGACGCCCCAGATCGCCAATGTCATGAACAGGTCCGCGAAAACCACGACAATGATGCACATCTTGATGGCCCGACCGGCCGCGACACCCACGCCCTCCGGACCGCCCGAGGCGAAGAACCCGTAGTAGCACTGGATGAAGGTGGTGATCGCGACGAACACCATCGCTTTGAGCAGCGAGTAGAGCACATCTCCTGGTATCAGGAACTGATAGAAGTAGTGCGCGTAGGTACCGCTCGGCGTGTCGGCGATCAACTGCACCGTGAGCGAGCACGAAATGTAGGCCATGGCCAGACCCAGGCAGTAGAGCGGGATAATGGCGATCATCGCCGCGAACATCCTGGTGCTCACCAGGTAGGGCAGCGGCCGGATCGCGATGGACTCGAGTGCGTCGATCTCCTCGGAGATCCGCATCGCACCGAGCTGAGCGGTGAATCGACAGCCGGCCTGGGCGGCGAAGGCGAGTGCCGCGAGCAGCGGGCCCAGCTCCCTGGTGGTGGCGAATGCCGAGATGGCACCGGTGATCGGGCTGAGGCCGAGCAGATTCAGGGAGGTATAGCCCTGGATGCCGACCGTCATCCCGCCGAACGCACTGAGTATGAGAATGACGCCGATGGTGCCGCCACCGACGACCAAACTGCCGTTGCCCCAGGTGACATCCGAAAGCAGCCGCCAGACTTCCTTCGGATAGTGCCGCAGCGCCAACGGAATCGAGCCCACCGACCGCAGGAAAAAGAACACCTGGTGACCCAGGCGCGCAACCATATCCACCGGGGCATGCGCGGACTTCTTTATTTGCTGAAGTGGCCGCAGCAGCGGCGGTATGTAGGTCGATGACACCGGCTCAGACCACCTGCGGGGGGAGGAGAACGTTGTAGATCTGGGTGATGATCAAGTTCACGCCGAACAACATGATCGCGGAACTGACCACCGCGGAGTTCACCGAGTTGGCGACTCCGCCCGGACCACCCCGAGTATTGAGGCCGGTATCACAGGCGATGATTGCGGCGAGCAACCCGAAGATCAACGATTTCACCAGTGCGACAAGCAGATCGATGGTGACGGCGAACGAGGAGAAGGTGCCGACATAGGAACCCGGGGTGCCGTTCTGCGCGAAAATATTGAAGATGTAGCCAGTCAGAAAACCGACGAATACGACGAAGCCGCAGAGCAATACGCTGACCAGCATGGCCGCGCCGAGCCGAGGCGCGACCAGACGACGCAGCGGATCCACACCCATCACCCGCATCGCATCGATCTCTTCGCGGATGGTGCGCGAACCGAGATCGGCGGTGATCGCCGAACCGACCGCGCCCGCGATCATCAGCGAGGTAACCAGCGGCGCACCCTGCTGAATGATGCCGAGACCGTTCGCCGCGCCGATGAACGAGGTCGCACCGACCTGGGTGGCGACCGCGCCGACCTGGATCGAGACGATCACGCCGATCGGGATGGCGACCAGCAGCGTCGGTGCCGCGGCGACACTCGACATGAACGCGCACTGGCGGATGAACTCACGATAGGGAAAGCGGCGTCGGAATATCGCGATGAACAACTCCGCGACCGCCGCGAAACCCATCGTGATCTGTCTACCGAAGGTCTCCAAGGAACGTTTCGGGTGGTCTTCCCAGTAGGCCTTCGTCCAATCGACCGCACCACTCATCCGTGACTGCGCTGGTGGACTCTCGGTCGACTGCACTGGCTAACCCCTCTCGACGCCGGAAGCCAAACCCCGACGACTTGTTTGCTTGAGGCACCTTACTACGGAGTAGTGCACAACACACGGCGACAGTGTGATCGCAGTCACAGATTGGAGTCACTGCATCGAAAAGGCTATGAGCACTGGCACAGAGCTTGGGACAGGTCCCAAAGTTAACGGCGATACTTCTAGAGCAAGTAACAGTTCCCCCGTCCCTATCAGCCGCACATATGGCCGGTTAGACTATTTGCGCGGATAATACTCATCCAAAATCCTGCGCGATTCGAATGGCCTCGGCGATACTCGACAACGTACAACTAAAAACGCAATCGATCGACTTTGCGACGATTACAGTAATAGAGCTTCGCTATCGCGAGAAAATGAGACGCTGCATCTAAAGTGTCGAAAAGTGCGGTCACGGCCGATGCGTTCGCCATCGGGGGCCGAGCCTTTCGAGCGACCCGCGAATCTGCGGGGTATGGGACGCGCCCGGACCCGAATACTGACACGATGGGTGCGACAGATTGATATCGTGCGGACTTCCGACGTCTGGAGGGACATGTTCAGCAAACTCGCCAAGGTGGCCAACGCCGCCTTCGCCGTAGCTCTCGGTGCGGCGCTGGTCGCGACGGGGGCCGGTACCGCGGATGCCGCGGCGGGAGCGCCCGTCATCGGCGGTGGGTCGGGAATCATCATCGATAATCAGTTCGAATGCACGGTCACGACGGTCGGTTACGACGGTGGCGGCAGACTGGTCGGCTTGACCGCGGGCCACTGCGGCGACCCGGGCGCCCAGGTATACGCCGAGGCCGACCGCGGCGCAGGCACGATCGGCCGTTTCGTCTACTCCAACCACGATCTGGACTACGCCATCATCCAGTTCGACCCGGCCAAGATCACCCCGGTGAACCGGATCGGCAATGTCACCATCACCGGGATAGGCGGCCCGGCCCAGTTCCCGACGATCGTCTGCAAGGAGGGCCGCACCACCGGCAGTACCTGCGGCATCGCCTACGGTGACATCTTCGGTACGAATATGGAGACCTGGTCGCAGATGTGCGTGGTCGAAGGCGATTCCGGGGCACCGGTCGTCGTCGGCACCACGCTGGTCGGCATGGTGAACGCCTATCTCGCCGTCGCCTGCTTCGGACCCGAGGTCGGCACCAATATGAGCTCGATCATTGGTGATATCAATGCCCGTGGCAGCGTCGGAGCGGGCTTCAACCCGATCTAGCCGGGATCAGTCGAATACCGAATGAGCGGGTCGAACGACCCGCTCATTCTGTTTTGTGCAGCGGGGCCAGCGCCGGACCCGCCACTGCGCACTGGGGCATGCAGTCGACATTGTCCAGCGCCGCCGCGTGGCGCGGCGCACGCAGCAGTAGCGCCGCGATCAGCGCACCGGTCACCAGCAGGCCGACACAGATCCACATCGCGACGCCGAAACCGCGGTCGAATGCCAGCGGGTCGCCGAACGATCCGGAGAGACCGGCGAGTCCGGGCAGCGCGGCGACGGCCAGCAGCTGGGCGGTACGGGCAACGGCATTGTTCACCCCGGAGGCGATACCGGCCATACTGGCGGGCACCGCGCCCAGTACCGCGCCGGTGAGCGGGGCGACCAATACCGACAGGCCGAGGCCGAAGACCAGCACGCCCGGCAGCACATCGGTCGGATACGAGGCGTCGGGTCCGATGCGCAGCAGCAAGATCAGGCCGACCGCGGCCAGGAGCGGACCGATCGTCATCGGAAGACGCGCACCGTGCAGCTGCGCCCATCGCCCCGCGGGCGCGGACAGCGACAGCATGATCAAGGTGACCGGGACGGTTGCCACCCCCGACATCAGCGGAGTGTACTTCGCCACCAGTTGCAGCTGCATCACCAAGAGGAAGAAGACACCGCCGAGTGCGGCATAGACCGCGAGAGTGACCAGATTCGCGGCAGTGAAGACCCGCCCGCCGGAAGCGACGGGGCCCGAGGAAGCAGCCTGCGTCACCACCGAGGGCCTTGCGCCCGGCGAATATTTCCCAGTGAACAGCGATGGCGGCACCAGTGGATGATCGCTGCGCATTTCGATCACCACGAAGACCGTGAGCAGCAGTAGACCGACGACCACCAGCAGCGGCATCGCATCGATCAGACCGAAGGTCAGCGCGCCGAGGGCTGCCGCGACCACCACCGCGCCCGGAATATCAAGGCGCGCAGAGGCATTCGGGTCGCGGCTCTCTGGCACACGGCGCAGCGTGACGAGTACGACGACCGCGGCCAGCGGCACATTGATGAAGAAGATGGACTGCCAGCCGGCCAACTCGATCAACCAACCGCCCAGGAACGGACCGAGTGCGCCTGCGACACCGCCGAAACCGGACCACAGGCCGATTGCCGCACCCTGATCGCGTTGATCGATGGATGAGGAGATGAGAGCCAGACTGCCGGGGGTGAGCAACGCACCCGCCACACCCTGCAGAATCCGGGCGACGACGAGCATCTCGATATTCACCGCGGCACCGCAGAGCGCCGAGGCCAGCGCGAAACCGATGACACCCCAGACGAATACCTTGCGCCGGCCGAGACGATCGCCGAGCGAGCCGCCGAGCAGGATGAACGAGGCCAGCGTGAGCGTGTAGCCGTTGAGCGTCCACTGCAGACCCGCGATATCGGTGTCGAGGGATTCGCCGATGCGCGGCAGCGCGATATTGACGACGGTGGCATCCAGCGAGGCCACCGACGAGCCGAGGATGGTGGCCAACAGGATCCAGCGGCCGGTTGCCGAGCCGAGCCGCGGTAGTTCAGCGCTCACCGCCCCAACCTAACCGTTACCGGCAGGTTTTCGTTGTGGTCAGAGATTCTGGACGCAGACCACGAAGTGCCGGGTCGGATACTCGAAGCCGCTGCTGCTGCCGCAGACGCCGGCGTCGTCGGCACCCTGCTGGATATTGGTCACCTTCACGCCCTGGCTGACGCGTTCGGTGCAATCGATGCGCTTGGGATCCTCGCCGCTGATATCCATGCAGCCACCCACGACCCAGTCGATGTCCAGGCAGATCGCGCCCTGCTGGACGCCGTTCAGGGTTTCGAAGTACGCGGAGTCGCGGTCGGCGACACACTGCGAACTGGTCGCCGCCTTGCCGATGACCTTGTAGTTCGCGGCCCGGCTGCCGCAGGAAGCCTTGGCAATGGTGGCGTTGTCGGTGGTACCACCGAGCGTCACGCAATCACCGACACTGGCCTGGAAGTCGGTATTGCCCCCCTTGGTCGCCGAGGTGGTGGCCGTCGGCTTACCCGAGTTGGGGGTCGTCGGCCGGCCCGAGGTGGGCCGAGCCCCTGAGGTTTTCGGTGTGTTGGTGGATGAGACCGCATCGATGGTCCCGTTACCTATGGCGGGCTGAGCGTTGCCGCTGATTTTATTGCCGCAGCCGGCTAGCGAGAGCGCGGCGACGATGGTGACCGCGGCGACGGCCGCCGTCACGAGACGACCCGACACCAGTTGACGAGACACTTACAGTCCTCCCGGCTGTAACGCTCCGAACTCATACCCCCGGGTCGGAATCCGAAGTGATCTAGCAATTGCGTGAAATACCACGCCATGCATACACCACCGAGCGCGGATGCGTCGAGTCGACAGCACTCCCATCGCAGCAGCGCAGTGCCTGCCGCGGTATTGCTTCGCGCACCGCGCCCCTGCCGCTGACCAGCGGAAACGGCTTTCCAGCAACCGATCTGGGTATGGTGGGGTTCCGGCGTGAGAGGAGTTCGTCCGTGAAGCTGATCAGCGCGATCACTTGCACCGCCGCCGCGTTCGGCACCGCGCTGATCCTCCCCGCGGTGGCTTCGGCAACCGACGTGCATTGCGCCTCCGACGGCGGGACGGATCTTACTGTAATCGAGGGCAGCACTGCGTGCCGTGCCACCGCCGAAACCCTCGGTCGGGCACGGGCCGCCGGATACGACGGCGTCGGCTACGCCCGTGCGAGCCTCGGCGCCACCGCACTCGGCGTCGGTGCGGCGGGCGGTGTCGGTGCCAGCGATGGAGTCGGGGGAATCTCGATCGCGCTCGGCTACGGTGCCGATGCCGTCGCATCGACCTCGATCGCCGCTGCGACCACCGATTCCGAGACCGACCAACCGAACCCACCCACCCCGCTGTTCGCGGTATCGATCGCCTTGGACGGCTCGCGCGCACAGGTCACCACCGCCGACAGCACGGTGGCATGCCTCGGCGCGGCGGCCTTCGCGTGGAATTCGGCCACCGGCGCAACCTGTCTGACCACGCCTTTCGGTCGCTGGCAAACGCCACGATCCGAGCTAGGCTGAGAATCCGGCCCCAGCCAGCAGGAGGTATGACCCGTGGTCTCTGCCGTCCCCGCACCGGATCGGTGGCCAGCGGCGCCACGGGAGATGCTCGTCGATCCGAGGTTCGTCCGCCTCGCGGACCAGTTCTTCCACATGTTCACTCAGCCGACGCGCGGTGGCGGCGCACTGTCGATCTATCTCGACGGTCGCCCGGTCGTCGATATCTGGGCGGGCTGGGCCGCCAAGGATCGGCGCTGGAACGGCGACAATGTGGCGCTCACCTTCTCCACCGGCAAGGGTGTGGCCGCGACCGTGGTGCACCGGCTGGCCGAGCGTGGGCTGATCGAATACGAAGCACCGGTGGCCGGCTACTGGCCGGAATTCGGCGCACACGGCAAGGCCGAGATCACCGTGCGCGATGTGCTCTCGCACCGGGCCGGGCTGCATCGGGTGCGCGGCCTGGTCCCCGGCCGGGAGGGCATCCTCGACTACGACGCCGTGGTGGCGGCACTGGCCGCGAGTCCGGCCGACCCGCGGCGCATTCGCACATCCGGCTATCACGCGATCACCTTCGGCTGGTTGGTGGCCGAGATCGTGCAGCGCGTCACCGGTGATCTGTTCACCGATGTGGTGCGGCGCGAGATCGCGGAACCGCTCGGCTACGACGAATTCTGGTTCCAGGTACCGGAATCCGAGCGCTATCGGATCGCCAAGATCTTTCCACATCTGAATCCGCCCGGAATCCACTGGAATGCCGCATCATCGGTTTTGTCGTGGGTGCGCCCGGTGCGCGAACTCGCCGAGGCGGGAATGCCGGAGAGCTTCGACGAACTCGTCCGCGATCCGCGCGTGCACGATGCGGTGATGCCGGGCTGGAACGGTGTTTTCTCCGCCCGCGCATTGGCCAGAATGTATGGGGCCCTTGCGAATAACGGTCGCGTCGAGGCCCTGGATGCCGAACGCGGTGGCCACGCCATCGAGGCGGTGCGATTCCTGCGACCGGAGACGATCGCGATCATCAATCAGACCCAGCGGGCCGACAGCCGCGACTATGTGCTCGGAGTGCCGCTGAAATTCACTCTCGGCTATCACCGTCCGGTGGTGATGTCCAAGCAGCAGCCGCGAAATGCCTTCGGCCACTATGGACTCGGCGGTTCGGGCGCTTATGCCGACCCCGAACTCGGTATGTCGATCGCTTTCGTCACCAACCGGCTCGGCAATGCGGTGACCGCGCTCGGGGATGCCCGGCTCGCCCGCTTGGCCGCCCATGCCAGCAATACGGTGCGCAGAGTGCGCCATAGGGGCCCGCTCGAACCGGGACCACCGTGAGTTCGTAGCCATGGATATGGAGCAGGCGGGCGCAACCCCTACTGCTCGCGACCAGCTATGACGACGGCACCGCGATCATCCCGCTTGTGTGGACGGATCCGGAGCTGTTCCTCGCCGGGCGGTTCATCGAGCGCAACTACCGGTCGCACGAATTCGCACTATTCGGCGGCGGCCATCGACTATGTGTCGGGCGGCGCTGGCCGATTACGAACCGGGTCACAATTCTCGCTCGACTGCGGCTGCGATTGTCGCCGCGATATGCGCGCGGGCGGGCGCCCCTGTCGGTGCCGCACAACATCGCGACGGGACCGCATCGGCCGATCCCATTCGATGCCATCGCGTGATTTATCTCACGAAGAGGTTTGGCGAATTGCAGGTTTTGAGGCTTGACGGTCGTCCGATGCCTCCGAACACCACTGACCTGACCGGCCTATTCACGAAAGATGATCTTCCACAACGGCATATGTGTCACTCGCCACATTCGATGAAGGTCTCGAATCAATCCGAAATGCCACTGGCTTCGGATCCTCCCGGACGGTAGGAAGGACGCCAGGGTCGGGTGCGTCATCAATACCCGTGGGGCTGCTTCGTATTCCCCGCGCCGTTTTTCCGTGGGCGTTTGCACGGAATCCACGAAGAGTCTTCGTGAAACCGCCCTGCAAGCTCCACACCGATGAGAGATCTCACCACGCCGCCGGCGTAGGCGAGAGATGGATTGGACGAGAAACCTATGTATGCCGCTTTGCACACCGGGACGTCGACTGCTCCTCGTCGGGGAGCGCTAGCCCGCCGACTCCGGCAGGGCATCCTATTGTCGGCGGCGATCGCCGCGGTCGGCATTACCGCCGTCGCACCGGCTCAGGCCGATCCGGTACTGCCGGGCACCGGCTCCGCTTCCTCGCCCGTCACCGAGCAGAGCGTCACGGCGAACTTCGCGCCGCCGAATATCGCCCCCGGCGACGGTGAGACCGTCGGCGTCGCGCAGCCGATCATCATCAACTTCAAGGATCCGGTGACCGATCACGCCACCGCCGAGAAGGCCATCAAGATCACCTCCTCGAACCCGGCGCCGGGCCACTTCTACTGGTTCAGCGACAAGCAGGTGCGCTGGCGGCCGAACGAGTTCTGGCCGGCCAATACCGATGTGACCGTGGAGGCGGGCGGCACCCGCACCGCGTACCGGATCGGTGACGCCTTCATCACCACCGCCGATGACGACACCCACACCATCACGATCACCCGCAACGGCGAGGAGATCATGACCATGCCGACCTCGATGGGTAAGACCAAGCACGAGACCCCGAACGGCACCTACTTCGTCGGCGAGCAGCTGCGCAAGATGACAATGGATTCGTCCACCTACGGTGTGCCGACCACAGATCCCGAGGGCTACAAGGTCGAGGTCGAGTACGCCACCCGGATCTCCAACAGCGGCATCTTCGTGCACGCGGCGCCGTGGTCGGTTGCGCAGCAAGGCGTTTCGAACGCCAGCCACGGCTGCCTGAACGTCAGCACCGAGAACGCCAAGTGGTTCTTCGAGAACGCCAAGAAGGGTGACCCGGTCATCGTCCAGAACACCAAGGGCGGCACCCTCAATTCCCGCGACGGCTACGGCGACTGGAACGAGTGAGGTGGCTCCCGTCCCGTAGCGACGGAGTGATCGAAAGCCGAACATTACGATCAAATGGACGAAAGTCCGGTCGGAATGTTCGGCTTTTGTTTCACTGGCTCAATGCGCGAGAAGTTCAGCGTATCGGCGTTCGGTGTTAACCGCTCGTTTGCTGCGCGCCGTAGAGTCTCGGCCGTGCGAACCAGGCCGGAACGAGTGTTGCCCCAACCACGCGGGCGTGGACTGCGCAATCGGCCCTGGCAGGACTATGCGCTGTTCCTGGCGTTGCTCGGGCCGAATCTGGTGCTGCTGACGCTGTTCGTCTATCGCCCGCTGGCCGACAATATCCGGCTCTCGTTCACCGACTTCAACATCTCGGACAACTTCGTGACCTACATCGGGTTCGCGAACTACCGGGAGTGGTGGAGTCGCGACGACTCCTGGCAGATCGTCACCAATACGGTGGTCTTCACGGTGGCCGCGGTGCTCGGCAGCATGGTGCTCGGCCTGGCGCTTGCCCTATTGCTGGACCGTAAGCTCTTCGGCCGCAATGTGGTTCGCTCGGCCATCTTCGCGCCGTTCGTGATTTCCGGCGCGGCCATCGGTGTGGCCTTCCAGTTCATCTTCGATCCCAGCTTCGGGCTGATCCAGGATATGTTGCACCGCATCGGCATCGACCGGGTGCCGGACTTCTACCAGGACCCGCACTGGGCGCTGTTCATGGTGACGGTCACCTATATCTGGAAGAACCTCGGCTACACCTTCGTCATCTATCTGGCCGCGCTGCAGGGCACTCGCGCCGATCTCATGGAGGCGGCCGAGATGGACGGTGCGAGCCGCTGGACCACCTTCACCGAAGTGCTGTTGCCGCAGCTGCGCCCGACCACATTCTTCCTGTCCATCACCGTGCTGCTGAACTCGCTGCAGGTCTTCGACATCATCAACGTGATGACCCGCGGCGGGCCGCTCGGCACCGGCACCACGACCATGGTCTACCAGGTCTATCAGGAGTCCTTCCGCAACTTCCGGGCCGGCTACGGCGCGACGGTCGCCACCATCATGTTCCTCGTGCTGCTGGTCGTCACGCTGGTCCAGGTGCGCGTGATGGATCGGGGCGAGCAGTGAAACATACGCGGCCGCAGCGACGGGCGCGCAGGAGGCAGCATGCGTAACCACGTAGCGACCCACGCAGGCCGCCATGGAAACAGCGTGGAGTCACTTTCGTATCGCCGCGGACAGCGCGCGGTGACCGTGCTCGGCTATGCCGCGATGGTGTGCGTGCTGATCATCGTTGGTGTTCCGCTGTTCTGGATCTTCATCACCTCGTTCAAGGCACGTCCGGATATCTACACCCAGCCCGCGGTGTACTGGCCACACAGTTGGCATCCGGAGAACTACGCCGACGCCACCACCACGCTGCCGTTCTGGACCTTCCTGCGCAATTCGCTGATCATCACCGGAATCATCGCGCTGGTGAAATTCGTGCTCGGGGTGTTCAGCGCGTACGGACTGGTCTTCCTGCGCTTTCCGGGCAAGACGCTGGTCTTCCTGGTGATCATCGCGGCGCTGATGGTGCCCAATCAGATCACGGTGATCTCCAACTACGCGCTGATCGCCCAGTTGGGTTGGCGAAATACCTTTCAGGGCATCATCGTTCCGCTCTGCGGGGTCGCCTTCGGTACCTTCCTGATGCGCAATCACTTCCTCTCGCTGCCCTCGGAAGTGATCGAGGCGGCCCGGATGGACGGTGCCAACTGGTGGCGCCTCCTAACCCGGGTGGTGTTGCCGATGTCCGGGCCGACCATGGTGGCCTTCGCGGTGGTCACAATGGTCAACGAGTGGAACGAGTACCTCTGGCCGTTCCTGATGGCCGACGACACCCGGGTCGCCACGCTGCCGGTCGGCCTGACGCTCTTGCAGAACACCGAGAATCCGAGCGTCACCAACTGGGGACCGGTGATGGCGGGGACGCTGCTGACCATGCTGCCGATCCTCATCGTCTTCCTGCTGCTACAGCGCCACATGATCAAGGGCCTCACCTCGGGTGCGGTCAAGGGGTAAGCCCGTCCTCCACCCCTCACAGAATCGCTACGCCATACCGAGTTAGAAGGAGAACCAGTGTCCACTTCACAATTTCCGGCACTGTCGCGGCGCGGATTCATCGGCTTGGCCGGTGCGCTTGCGGCGGGTACCGCACTGACCGCATGTGCGGGCAGCGGCGGTGGCGGCAAGCAGTCCGGTGACGCCAACACCATTACCTTCTGGTCGAATCACCCTGGCACCTCGAAGGAACTCGAGGCCGAGCTGATCAACCGGTTCCAGGCGAAGCATCCGGATCTGAAGGTCGATCTCGTCGATGCGGGTAAGAACTACGAGGAGGTGTCGCAGAAGTTCAATGCGGCGCTATCCGGCGGAGAGCTGCCCGATGTCGTTGTGCTGTCGGATGTCTGGTGGTTCAACTACGCGCTCAACGGCACCATCGAACCGCTCGACTCGCACTTCGCCGACGCCGGGGTCGAGCTCCACGACTATGTCGATTCGCTGGCCGCCGACTATGTCTTCAACGGTAAGCACTACGCGCTGCCGTACGCGCGCTCGACGCCGCTGTTCTACTACAACAAGGACGTCTGGGCGAAGGCCGGTCTGCCCGACCGCGGTCCGCAGAGCTGGCAGGAGTTCGACGAATGGGGCCCGAAGATCCAGTCCGTGGTCGGTGACGGCAAGCTGGCACACGGCTGGGGTGACGCCAAGAACTATCTGGCCTGGACCTTCCAAGGTCCGAACTGGACCTTCGGTGGCGCCTACTCCGACCAGTGGGCATTGAAGTTCACCGACCCCAAAACCATTGCGGCGGGCCAATTCCTGCGCGATATGATCCACACCAAAAAATACGCGGGCATCAAACCGCAGATCGCCGTCGACTTCGGCACCGGCGTCATCGCCTCCACCATCGCCTCCACCGGCGATCTGAAGGGCATCAAGAAGAATGCCGAGGGCAAATTGGAATTCGGCACCGCCTTCCTGCCCCATCCCAATGGCCCCGGTGTCACCACCGGCGGTGCCGGACTGGCGATTCCGGCGCGGATCTCGGATCAGCGGAAGGTGAACGCGCTGAAGTTCATCGAGTTCATCACCAACGCCGCGAATACCGCGTACTTCTCCCAGGGCACCGGGTATATGCCGGTGCGCAAGTCCGCGGTGGCCGATCCGAGCGAGGTCGACTTCCTGGCGAAGAATCCGAATTCGAAGGTCGCCATCGAACAGCTCGGGGTCACCAAATCTCAGGATTACGCGCGGGTGTTCGTGCCGGGCGGCGACCAGATCATCGGCACCGGACTGGAGCAGATCGGTCTGCAGAATGCCGATCCGGCCACCGCCTTCGCCAATGTGGCCGGTCAGCTGCAGGCCATCATCGACCGGCAGATCACTCCGAAGCTGCCCAAGTAGTACCGACGAAGAGGGAGATCGACGCCGTGGCAACAGTGCACTTCGACGGGGTGACGCACCTGTATCCCGGTGCTCAGGCGCCCGCCGTCGACAACCTGGAACTCGATATCGCCGACGGGGAATTCATTGTCCTCGTCGGCCCATCGGGCTGTGGTAAATCGACCAGCTTGCGGATGCTGGCCGGACTGGAATCCGTTGCGACGGGTCGCATCCTGATCGGCGGTAAGGACGTCACCGAACTGCCGCCGCGCGCCCGCGATGTGGCGATGGTATTCCAGAGCTACGCGCTTTATCCGAATATGACCGTCGCGCAGAATATGGGCTTCGCACTGCGCAATGCCGGAATGAACAAGGCGGATACCGCGGTTCGGGTGCAGGAGGCGGCGAAAATGCTCGAACTAGAGCATCTGCTCGATCGCAAACCGGCGAAACTGTCCGGCGGACAACGCCAGCGCGTCGCGATGGGTCGCGCCATCGTGCGCCGACCCCAGGTCTTCTGCATGGACGAGCCGTTGTCCAACCTGGATGCGAAACTACGAGTCAGCACCCGTTCCCAGATCGCGGCGCTGCAGAAGCGGCTCGGCACCACCACCGTCTATGTCACCCACGACCAGGTCGAGGCCATGACCATGGGCGATCGCGTCGCGGTGCTGCGCGAAGGGAAACTCCAGCAGATCGCCAAACCCCGTGACCTCTACGACGATCCGGTCAATACCTTCGTCGCGGGCTTCATCGGATCACCCGGTATGAATCTGCTCGACGCCCCGGTTCGCGATGGTGTCGCGGTGCTGGGCGAGCTGCGCATCCCCTTGCCCCGCACCGCAACCGGCGCCCGGGTCATTGTCGGCATCCGTCCGGAATCGTGGGAAACCACCACCGAGA
>FTJU01002018.1_pt2 | contig 14144 bp, 18 predicted proteins | sample 1658961 | NCBI WGS metagenome assembly FTJU01 (sample SAMEA3914878, study PRJEB12502) | metagenome | biome: forest; material: soil | place: USA | collected 2012-03-12 | depth 0.3 m | reverse complement strand
AGCTTGACCAGATGCACCTCGATCTCGCCGTCCATGGCCAGGGCGAACTCGTCGTGGTCCGCCGTGTACCAGCCCGAAACGCCTTCGGCGCGGACGGCCTCGATCACGTATTCGAAGTTCTTGCCGACCGCCACGCGCTCATAGGGAGCGGCCTTGGACGCGACCTCGAAGATGTTCGAGAAGACGTAGTTCTTCGGGTCGTCGTCGACGATCTCGACGCGCCCCTTCTCGTAATCCTGCAGCGATCCGAACCGGGTCTGGTACTGGGTCATCGCTCGATCACGCCTCCCCGTAGTCGCCGTCCGGCGCCTTCAGCCGCTCCAGGTTGGCCACCTGGGTTGGGCCGGGGTCACCTTCTTGTTGCGATGAGTTGGCCCCGGAGTTTGGGACGTTGCAAGTAGAGCCTGCAAAAATTCCTGGCCGCGGAAATGCCCCCGACGGCCCTTGGCGGGCGCCAGCGCGCGCTCGAGGGCCGCAGACGCGATGCCGATCGCCATTGCGGCGCGGCGCCGGGGGCGCCAGTAATTCCTCCGGCCTGAATTATCGGCGGATTCGGGCCCACGCCTTCGCCCGGGCGAAGGTGGTCGACGTCAAGGCGAAGCGTCCTCCGTCGGGCGCCGCATGCGCCAAAGGCCGGGAAGAGGGGAAACGCATGATCATGAAATCCCGCCGTTGGGTTGGACAGTTCGGCCTCGGCGCTGCGCTCGGGCTGGCGCTCGCGGCGCCTGGCGTCGCGCAGGTGGCCCCCGCCGGACAGAATCCAGCGCCGAACGGACGACCTCCCAACGGCCCGCCTCCGGGCCCGATGAAGATCGATCCGGATCCGCGCGTGCAGCAGCGGACCTATCGTTTCAAGGACACCAACGAGGACCTCGCCTATACGGTGTTCGTGTCGTCCAAGGTGAAGCCCGGCAAGCCCGCGCCCCTGATCGTGGCGCTACACGGCTATGGCGGCGACTCCAACTTCATCGTCCGCGGCCGGCTGATCGATCTGCGGAGGAAGGCGGATACATCGTCGTCGGGCCGATGGGGTATAACATCACCGGCTGGTACGGGTCCCCGGTGATCGTCATCGGCGGGGGTCCGGTGAAGCCGCCCAACCTCACCGAACTCAGCGAGAAGGACGTGCTCAACGTGCTGGGCATGGCGCGCAAGGCGTTCAACGTCGACCCCGACCGCACCTACCTCATGGGCCATTCCATGGGCGGGGCGGGCGCGCTTTTCCTGGGCCGCAAGCATGCCGATCAGTGGGCCGCGGTCGCGGCCATCGCGCCGGCGGCCTTCATGATGCAGCCGACGGAAAAGGACATCCTGGCCGGCATGCAGAACGCCCACGTCCCGGTGATGATCACCCAGGGCGACGCCGACACCGTGGTGCCGCCGACCAATACCCGCACCTGGGCGGCGGCGATGGATGAGCTGAAGATGCCGCACGAGTACATCGAGATGCCCGGCCGCGATCACGGCACGATCATCGGCGACTCCATGCCGGACATCTTCCGCTTTTTCGCGGCTCACCCGCGAGGACGAGCCCAGACCAACTGACGGCCAGGTATCCGGCAGGTTTCCGGCCCGCCGCCGCTCAGCGCCCTGCCGGCCGCGCAGGCGACGGCAGGGTCCCGCCCTCGGCCAGGATCTTCATGTTGCGCAGGACCCGCGTGGTGATGGCGCGGCTGCTGTCGAGGTCGGCCTTGCGCGCCGCGTCGCCGGCCAGCATCGATTGGTCGTGCACCAGGGAATAGATCAGTTTCGAGGTCGTGGCCGTCACCGGCCTGGCCTCCAACGTGCCATGATAGAGGTTGTAGGGCTGCCCCACCCTCGCGGGCTGGGTGTAGGTGTAGCTGAGCTCGGTGCGACCCACGAGGATCTCCTGGATCGAGCCGTTCAGGGTCCGCACGGCGCCCAGTTCCCCGTCCTTGCCCGAACTGATCTCGCACCGGGCCCCCGGGAACCAGGTCCGCATGTCGCAGAAGCCGCCGACGCGCTTCCACACCTCGGCCGCTGGCCGCTCCACCTCCTGCTCCAGGACGATGGAGACATAGGCGGGATCGGGCGTCGCCAGGGGGGCCGGCGGCGCGGGCTGGGCCAGGACCGGTGAAGCCGCGAGCGACAGGACAACGACCGCCTCGACGGCATTCAGACGAAGGGAAGCCACGATTTCCTCCTGGGATTATCGGTCACGTTTGCGGATCGGGGCGGAACGCCAGGCGGTCGGCAAGCCTGTTCAGCGTCCCGGCGACCGCTCGGGGGTGAACGCCAGCGTCGCATGAATGGACCGGAAATAACGAGCAAATGAAGAACACTTGGTGCGCCCTAGCAGAGCGCGTTCACCTCATCGCTCTTCTCGGCGCGCCAAGAACGCCCTCCCCGCGCGGTTCAAATTTGAGTCGCCAGTTTTGGAGTCAAATCGGGTTCTAAGGAGTCATGCGACCGAACCCGGGCGCCTCCCAATCTCCTCTCCCCCGTACCCCCCGGGGCGCAACGTTTGGAGTCAGCGACAGTCAGCCCGGCGCCAAGGCCCGCGACAAGGCGGCCGCCGATGAGGGCAAGCGCCTGAAGTCACGGGCGCAGAGATAGAGCCGCCGATGCGCCCAGGCGTCCTCAAGGGGAATGATGGCCAGGTCGTCGCGAACGAGATCGGCAGCGGATGCGCCTGAAACGATGGCGATCCCGATGCCCGCCGCCACCATCATCGCCATGTCCGCCATCCGTTTCAGCCGGACGCGATAGTCGAGTTGCAGGCCGAGCCGAGACGCCCGCTCGGCAAGATGGATTTCCAAAGCCACGTCGCCGACGCCGATCAGCGGTTCGCTGATGAGGCCGGCGAAGGGCGCGCTGGGGGCGCTGGCCAGCGGGTGCCCCGGGGCAAGCACCGCCATCAAACGGTCCTCGACCAATGGCCGGGTTTCGAGCGCGGCAAGATCGGCCACGTCGGCGGCCACACCCAGGTCGGCGCGTCCCTCCGCGACCGCCAGGGCGATCTCGACGCTGGGGCGCTCCTCGAGATCGATCGAGAGGTCGGGATGCTCGACCAGGAACTGGCGCAGGCGCGGCGGTAGATATCCCATCAGCGCCGCGGTGTTGCAGAGCAGGCGGACCCGGCCCTTGAGCCCCCGGCCGAAGCCGCCGAGTTCACCGCGCATCTGTTCGACGTGGAACAGGATGATCCGCGCATGGCGCACCAGCGCCTCCCCGGCGGCCGTGGGCCGGACCCCGCGCGAGGTCCGTTCCAAGAGGCGGGCGCCGAGCGCCTCCTCCATGCCGGCGATCCGTTCACTCGCCGAGGCCAGGGCGAGCTGCATGGAGCGTGCGCCTCGGGTAAGGCTGCCCTGCTCCACCACACCCAGGAAAAGCTGCAGGTCGGCGACGTCGAACCGCATGGTCGTCCTTCGGAAATGCCGAAACCAGGCTTCGGACCTTCCCCAATTGTGGAGGATACGGCCTGGGCTTACCTCAGGATAGACCGAAAGCAGTGCATCGCCGACCTGACCAGCCGCCTCGAGGGAGGCCAGCCAGTCCATCGGATCGTCCGAAGCGAGAGGTCGTCACAGAAGGCCTTCCGCATGTGGAGTTTCTCGCCCGTGGACCTGGCTCTGATCGGTCTCACCTTCGTGCTGGCCGGGGTCGTGAAAGGCGTCACCGGGATGGGGCTCCCCACGGTGTCCATGGGGGTGCTGGGCGCCTTCATGCCGCCCGTCAGCGCCGCTTCACTCCTGCTCATCCCCTCTTTCGTCACCAATGTCTGGCAGCTGGTCACCGGCCCCGATTTCCGAGCGCTCGTCGCCCGCCTCTGGGTGATGATGGCGGGGATCTTCATCGGCACGATCATGGGGGTGCGGCTGCTCACCGGCGCCAACACCCGCTGGACCACCTTCGGTCTCGGGCTCGCGCTTGCGATCTACGCCCTCTACAGCCTCTTGGCGCGGCCGTTTAGCGTGCCGAAGCGGGGTGAGACGTGGCTGTCCCCGGTGATCGGGCTCCTGACCGGCCTGATCAGCGGCGCGACCGGCGTCTTCAACATCCCCGCCGTGCCCTACCTGCAGGGCCTCCACCTGGAAAAGGATGATCTGATCCAGGCTTTGGGCCTCTCCTTCACCGTCTCGACCATCGCCTTGGCGATCGGCCTGGCCAGCAACGGCGCCTTCCACCTCGGCAACCTCGCGCTGTCGACGCTGGCGATCGTCCCGGCGTTGGTCGGCATGTGGCTCGGCACGATCGTCCGCGAGAAGATCAGCGCCAAGACGTTCCGCTTCGCCTTCCTATGCTGTCTCGGCGTGCTCGGGGTCGAACTCGCCGCCCGCTCGCTGCTGTCGGCCTGAGACCCGCGCCCAGTCGGCCGTGGCGGGCGCCCCCAGACGGTCCTGGACGCCAAGGACTAGCGGCGGCCCGCCTTGGGATGGACCTGGACACCGTGCAGCGCGCGCCATCCAAATGCGAACAGTGGGCGGACCTCGGCGGCGAAATCGGCGATCACAATCGGCAGCTTCGGGTCCGAAAGCTCGGCGCCGGTAAGCCGCCTCTCGACCAGCCAATGGGTCTTCTTCAGCGCGGCCTCCAACCGCCCGCCGGCCTGGTCCTCGAAGCCCTTCGGCATCCGTTTGACGGGCTCGCCCTCCTCCAACTGAAGGCCGTTGTCGGCCAGCGACTTCTCCACGGTGAGCCAGGCCTCGGGATCGACGACGATCTGCTTTCGGAAGGCGTCGATCCAAGGGCGCTCCCAAAGGTAGAAGCCGGCGGCAACGTAAGGACCTTCGCCGGCGTAGTGTTCATGCACGGCGTTCGCCGAAGGCAGCGTCGAGGGATCGAGCGGATCGATCGTCTGAGGGTCGAAAGCCGGCGCGGGCCCGCCTTCCGGCTCGATGTGCACGTAGATCATCCCGGGCGCCATCTTGGCGCCCTCACGCGTCAAACTCGCCGCGATGTGGGTCTTGTAGGGGCGCTTGTCCTTCGAAAAGCGGACGTCGCGATTGATGCGGAAGATGTTTCTCTTGGCATCGCCCGCGATCGGCAGGTCGCGGGCCGCGAGTTCCATGTTCAGCGCCGTGATCAGCCTGCCCATGGCCGCCTTCAGGCCCTCGTCGTAGGCGGCGCGGTGGGCCTCGAACCAGGTTTTGTCGTTGTTGACGGCCAGGCCCTTCAGGAAGCCCAGGTCTTGCGGGGAAAAGCCTGCGAAGGCCTTCGACGGCGATCGATCGATCTTGGACATGTCGCTTCTAGGTTTAGGAGACGGCCCTTTGAAATACCATCGGCGGAAGGGCCCGCCCTACGCGGGTGAGCGGCCTTGGCGCTCGACGCCTCCCCTGCCCGGGCCGCGCTGGAACGTATCGAGGCCTAGCAACGTCTGCTCCAGTTGAGCCGTTTCCCTCACTTCTTTGCCAACTTCTTGAAGTGGCGGATGAAATTCAACACGTCGTCGGGCATCAGACGGCCAATGGCCCGGGTCGAGTAGACGGCGGTGATGATCCGGCCTTCGGGATCAAGGATGAAGCCGGTCGCCTGGAGACAGAGGGGCCTCTCATTGACGAAGGCGCCGGTGGCCGCGGACACGGCTCGGACGTCGGCTCCGTACCCGACCGGGAAGCCGAGTTGATGCTTCTCGACGAGCGCCTCCGACTTTTCCTGGTCGTCCGCCGAAACCGAGACGACGCTGATCCCTTCCTCAGCGAATTCGTCCGCCGCTCTCGCAAAAGCAGCGAGCTGGGCGTTGCAATACGGGCACCAGGAACCGCGGTGGAACAGGATCACACCGAACTTGCCCGCCAGATCGGCGGGCAAATGGATGTCGCCGCCACCCGCGCGGGCAAAGGTGAGCGAAGGAAACACATCGTTGTTTTGCAGCATGGTCTTGGCGGCCTCTATCGGCGCGAAATTCGCAGGCTCCGGCATCATGCCGAGGCCGAGCCTCGGCTCCAGGAATGGTTCCGATGCTTGATGGGAATGGATTGGATCTGGTGGGACGCGCCGGGCGCGGCTCTGCGCTCGCAATCCCGGAGCCAACGCCTATCTCAGGAAGGTGCCCGCCCTCCCCCACCGAATACGCACCATAGACCTCGAGACCGCCGGCTACGGCCCCCACGACGTCTGCGAGATCGGCTGGCAGGATGTGGTCCAAGGCCCCGACGGCGTTTGGAATCTCAGCGATGAGCGCGGGTCGATCCTCGTAAATCCCGGCAAGCCGATCTCGCCGGAGACCATGGCGGTCCACCACATCCTCGACGACCAGGTTGCGGACGCGCCGTTCTGGAAGGTCGTCGCGCCCGACGTCCTGCGGCCCGCCGCCGGCGTGCTGGCCTTGGCCGCGCACCGGGCGGCGTTCGAACAAAGATACTGTCGGCCGGCATTGACCGGCGGCGCCGACTGGATCTGCACCTGGAAGTGCGCCCTGCGGCTCTGGCCGGAGCTGCCGAGCTTCTCGAACCAGATGCTCCGCTACAGCCGCAGACCTGAAGGCCTGGTCCACGAGCGAGGGCTGCCGGCGCACCGCGCCCTACCGGACGCCTACGTCACCGCCCACCACCTGCGCGACATGCTCAACGAGGTTTCAGCGGCGCAGTTGATCGCCTGGTCGCGAGAGCCGGGCCTCCTGCCTCGGGTCCCGGCGGGCTCAGAGCGCGGCAAGGCCTTCCGCGACCTTGGGACTGATGCGCTGCGCGTGCTGGCGCGCGACCGCGACATCGACGTCCGCTTCAGCGCCGAGACCGAGCTGCGGCGGCGCGGCGAGGTCGACCCGCTTCCCGAAAGCACGCCGACGCAGCAGTCCCTCCTCTAGGATCGTGGGCATGGCCGGCCGTGGCATGCTATCCATTCCTGCAGGTAATCGGCTTTGGGCTTGGCTGGGGGATCAGCCCGGTTCATGTGAGTTATGGCCGTCGACCTACGGAGCGCATTCGATCAACCCTTGGCCCGCCCTTCCGCGGCGGAGCTAAACCGCCTGTTCGCCACACTGGAAGTGAAGGTCGTCTGGCTGTCGGAGTGCCTCATCAGCCCCGGCTGGCGCCTGGAGTTGCCATGTCACGCTGAACTTGGGATCCACTACAATCTGGCGGGAGACGGGTGGCTGGAGGTCGAAGACGCGCCCCGGGTCGAGCTTCGCCCGCACACCCTCGTGGTCATCCCGCCTGGCCGGCGGGTGGCGCTCGGGGTCGACGCCCCGTCGCCGGGCGAGCCGACGCAGGTTCAGGATGATCACCGGTCATCCGTGGAGAGAACCCCGGCCGCGCCGGTCCAGGTCCGACGCCGCCTCGCGGGCGCAGAGCCGAAGCTGATCGTGATCTGCGGTTATTTCGAAGCCGTGTTCGGGGCGACGATCGACCTCTTCTCAGGCTTGACCACGCCCATCGTCGAGCAGTTCGACGAGACCGACCAGATCGACAATGCGCTCCGGCGCGCGCTGGATGAATTGGTCTCGCAGGAGATCGGAGACGGCGCCATGGCGACGGCGCTCCTGAAGCAGGTCATGGTCCGTCTGCTTCGGCGGTCGTTGAGCTCCAACGGCGTATGGGTCGAGCGGTTTGCGATCCTGGGAGATCGGCAGATCACCCGAGCATTCGCCCGTATGGTCGAGGAGCCCGGCGCACATCACACCGTGCAGTCGCTGGCGAAGACCGCAGGACTGAGCCGCTCCGCGTTCATGGACCGGTTCCGCCGCGTTTTCTTCAAGACGCCGATGGCGGCGCTTCGCGACCTCAGGATGCGCCAGGCCGCTCGCGCCCTCGTCGCCGGCCGGGCTTCACTGGACCAGATCGCCTACGATGCGGGCTATCAGGATCGCGCTGGCCTCCTGCGCGCCTTTCGGAAGGTCTATGGCTGCGATCCGGCCGAGTTTCGGGCTGTCGTGCACGAGGAAGACCTGTTTGTCGGGCTGTGACCTGCCGTCAGAGCACGTTCTCAGGTCACGACGCTGGCGCGCCGATCCTGACGCCGCACATTCCGGCAATGATCGCGGCGGCGACAACGGCGCTCACCGCGACACCAGCGCCCCAAATGCGGTCGGCCCGCCGTGGAGCAACGCCGTGGGCGATCAGCACCACCCTCAGGCCCGACGCGAGGTGGCTCAACACGAAGAAGACGCCGAGCGCATAGTGCGGCAGCAGCCGTATGTTCCAGGCGTCGTGGATGAGCCCGGTCGGGGCGCCGATCGCGAAATTCCAATCGGTCGGGATGCGTAGAAAGCGCCGGGCGTAGATGAAGACCGAATTCATGTGCCCGAGGATGAACAGCGACAGATAGGCGCCTGAGGCGACCTGATAGGTCCGGTGGAAGCCTTGCGGCGCGGCGCTCCAACGCCACGCGAGATAGAGGCCGGTGCCGATCTGGAAGAGCATGGCCGCCACCAGCAGCGGCTCGCCGACGCCGGACCGGTAGACCAGGCGCCCGATCTTCATGACGGCGGCATGCGCCTCGGGGCCGATCAGACCGAACAGGTGATTGGTTACGTGGAACAACACGTAAAGGCTCAGGACCGCGGCGGTGACCCCGTGCACGACGCGCCAACGTCCGACGGCAGGCGCAGCTGCGCCAATGGAACTGCGGGCGAGCTGTGACCAGATCGCGATGGCCAGCCAGATCGCGCACCATGCGATTTCGTCAGGAACGGGACTGCGGACCAGGGTCTGGATGACGCCGAGGAAAACGTAGAGCGTCGGCGCCGCCACGCTGGCGTAGGCCAGTCGTCTGGCCGCCGGCGCGGCGGTCGGACGCAAGGCGAGCACGAACCCAAGGAACGGCACGATGAACGCGACGGCGAGCACGATGGCCGCACCGAGCATCGCAGAGGGTGAACGCGCGCCGGACGACGCGCCGACGGTGATGTGGAACGCCTTGAGGAGGAATGGGTAGCAAAGCGCGGCCGCGGCCGGCGCCAGCGCCCAAGAGTCGAAGCGTTTTCCCGGTAACCGGCTGCGATTCTGCGGCTTGGTCGGTGCTTCCATCATCCACCCATGAACCGGTAGCAAGTCGCTGCAGCAGCATGACGTTGTCGGCGCCGTCCCGCGGGGCTCTTCTTGGGCCCCGCGGGTTGGATGCTCGGTTGGCGCATATGTCAGACGGGCCGCCGCACCTTCGTCCCTTGATTGTTGTCGATTATGAACCGCCAGCGCCCATCCGGGCCGCGGCGCACGATATCGCACGCCGTGCCACTGAGGCGTACTTCGGCGCCGTTGCGAGCGGCGCCCTCGATCCACCAGTCGTAGACGAGCTGGGCGATATCGTCTCCGACGAACACATGACGCATCTTCGTCACGAGCGGCACGCCAGGTTCGACAAAGCGCTCGAGCCGGACGGAGATGTCAGCGTGGCCGGTGACGGTTCGCCCGTCATCCTCGACGAACACGCACTTCTCGTCGAACAGCTCGATCAACGCGCTGACCTTGCCGGAGTTGAGCCGTTCGATCAGCGACGGGACAACACCTTCGGGTTCAGTAGGGAGTTGGAAGGACTCGGACATCTGTGCTCTCTTGTTGCCGCTGGTTGCGACAGGTTGCGCGGCGCCATACTCGAATAGTGGCGCGGCAGGTGAAGGTATTGATCGTCGATCGGGAGGACTATTTCCAATAGCCGGCACGTATCAATTCGATAGTGGCGGGGAATATTGCGGCCTCTAGTGAGCCATCTCGCCCGATAGTTTTACAGGCTCACGACCTAGGCGAAGTGCAGGACGTCGGCGACCGGCATACGCGGCTTTTGGGGCCAATTGCCCGGACGCTCAGGGCCAACCGACAACAGCATGACCGGCACTTCGGTCTCGGACAGGCCGAACTCGCGATGCACGGCTTCCGGCTCGAAACCGATCATCGGCGTCGAGCCCAGACCCAGCGAGCGGGCCGCGTAGATCATGGCGGCCGCGCCGAAAGTGGCCGAACGGACGGCCTCGTCCCTCTGGTGCTGCGGCTGGCCATCGTAAAGGCCGCGCGCCCGGCTTTCAGACTCCGGCACCATCTGCGACGGCATGATGCCCGCGTTCACGACCGGCGCCAGCCGCTCGGGAAGCGTGCTTGCGTCGGCCAACTGGCCGATGATGACGAAGGTCACCGCAGCCTCGCTGATCGCCGGCTGGTTCCAGGCGATCGGCTTCAGCCGGGCCTTGGCCTCCGGCGTGCGGACCGCGATGAACCGCCAGTTCTGCAGATGGAACGACGTCGGGGCGCAGGTGCCGATGCGCACCAGCTCACGGATTTGCTCGTCGGTCATGACGGCTGCGGCGTCATAGTATTTCGCCGAACTTCTACTCAAAATACATTCGATGACAGGGTTGGTCACTGGAGGCGTCCTTCAGCAGGCGTTTGGATGGCTCCTTGCTAAACCTCCCCATCCCTGTCTTCGAGACGCGGTTTACTCAATTAAGTGCTCGAAAGGATCAACGCGCCGCCTCCGGTGCGGGCGCGCGGGTCATACCGGCTGCGTCGTGAACGACACGCGCGTCCGTCGGCGCCAATCGCCTGGCGTCATCCCCATCCGGTCGGCGAACATGCGCCGAAACGCCGAGATGGATTGGTAGCCGACCAGCTCGGCCACGGCCTCGGTGCTCGCCCCGGGCTTCTTCAGCTCGTTGGCGGCCAAGCTCATCCGGATGTCGGCCAAAAGGTCGGTGGCCGACCGTCCCAGCGTTTCCTGGAAACGCCGCATGAAGGTGGCGCGCGACATGCTGCACACGTCGGCCAATTCGGCGAGGTTCCAGGGCCGCGCCGGATCGGCGAGCATGGCTGAAATCGCCGGCGCCAGCCGCGGATGCCCAGCCAGGGCCAGCAACCCTGTCGGCGCCTGATCAGATTCGCTGGCCGCGCGCAGGACCAGGGTGAACAGCGCCGTGGACAGCGCGTTGAGGATGGCGTTGCCGCCTGGCCTGTCGTTCGCGGATTCCATCCGCATCAGCCCCGTGAGACTGGCCAAGGGAGTCGAAATCGAGCCCGCATCATCTCGACTGTCGCCGTCCATCGCCCGCACGACGAGGTTGGCGGGCAGGTAGTTGCGGATCAGCCGGTCATGGGGCGGCTCGATGGAAAATCGGCCGCACAACATGTCCAGGGGATCGCCCGCGCCTTCGTTCGCGCTGAGCATCCATCCGGCGGAACGTTGGCTGTTGTAGGTCGGTCCAGGAGCCCGCCCGCTGCCATCGTGCAGCACGTGCGCGGCTCCGTGCGGCAGCAGCACGATATCCCCGCTCGCCAGTTCCTTGGCGGTCTTTGCCGCCGGATCTTCGAGGACCGCCCTTCCCTTCACGATGACGTGGTACGGAATCTCGTGCGCCGCGGCCCGGGGCCAGGCCACCCGCCACGGGGCGCCGTAGGCGCAGCGCACCTCCAGCTGTCCCGTGACCTTGACCACTTTCAGAAGATGGCTGAGCCAGTCGGCTTGGGACATGGGACCTCATGGGCCCGGGGCGGAGCAACGCCCACAGACCACGAAAGCTGCTTTCTGCACTGGATGAACCCTCTGCGACCGGCCCAGACGATCGCCGTCTGGAGCCGCCGGCCGGGTCGGCGGGCTTACTTGATGGGCGTGGTCAACACCTTGTCGTCGGTGTCGAGGACGAAGACGGCGAGCAGCTTCGCCGGCACCGTCTTGCTCGCGTTGCGGCTGATCGAATGGATCGCGCCCGGCGCTTCGGACCAACTCTCGCCCGCCCGGTAGATGCGCGCCGCGCCGTCATTCACCTTCGACTCGATCGCGCCCGAAATCACATAGGCGTAGATGAAGGCCGACTTCGCGTGGGTGTGGGGTGGGGAAGCCGCGCCAGGCGGGTAGTCGACTTCCACGGCGATCAGCGACTTGCCCGGAACGCTGGGGATTGGCGCTTCGAAGTTCTTCCTGACGGTCTCCGCCTGGCCATCTGCAGCGAAGGCGGAGCCGGTCACCGAGAATGCGACGGCGGCCAAGGCAGTGGCGATGATGGTTCGGATCTTCATGGGCTTTCTCCCTATGGCCTGACAGGCCGCACGCCGTACTTCTGATGATAGGTCGCGCTGATCTCATCCTGACTTCGAGGAGGATCGGCAAAGACATGAGCCGGCGACAGCAGCGGGGTGACCGAAGTGACTTCCACCTTGACGACGTGATCGACGGGATATTCTGGACCGTTCGTTGCCCGAACCCAGTCGGCAATCGCCAGATACGCCGCGTCGCCAGGCCAAAGGATCACCGCGCGGCCGGCAAATCGGTAGCCGCGTCTCTGGAAGATATCGACCACATTGATTTCGATGGCCGGGTTGCGCTTCAGGTTCAGGATGGTCCGCGGGGATGCGATATCGGCAAAATAGAGCGCCCCTTCCCATACCGTCAGAGATGCTTTCGGCGAAAGGTTCGGGGTTCCATCCGCGTTGACCGTGGCGACAAACGACAGGATCGCCTGCCGGATGACCCCTTCCATGTCCGCGGTGATTTCAATCATACCCGTCATCGCTTCGTTTTTGGCGAAGGCCCGTTAGCTTGCCGTCACTTGCAGTCCGCGCTGCACCGCCGGACGCGCGAGGCCGCGATCGAGCCATGCCTGCACTTGAACAAAGCGATCGAAGCCGACCAGTTCGCGCGCCTCGTAGAACCCGATCAGGTTGCGCACCCATCCGAGCAGCGAAATATCGGCGATGCTGTAGTCAGCGCCCATCACCCAGTCTCGGCCGGTGAGGCGTTCGTCGAGGACGCCGAGCAACCGCGCCGACTCGGTCGCGTAACGATCGCGTGGACGCTTGTCCTCGTAGGTCCTGCCGTCGAATTTGTTGAAGAAGCCGACCTGGCCGAACATCGGCCCGACTCCGCCCATCTGCCACATCACCCATTGGATCGTTTCGTAGCGGGTGTTCGGATCGGCCGAGATGAACCGTCCCGTCTTGTCGGCGAGATAGAGGAGGATCGCGCCAGACTCGAAGAGCGCAAGCGGCGCGCCGCTCGGCCCATGGGGGTCGTAGATCGCGGGGATCTTGCCGTTCGGGTTGAGCGCGAGGAAGGCAGGGTCGTGGCTCTGGTCCGCCAGGATGTCGATCCTGTGCGGCTCGTAGAGAAGGCCGGTTTCCTCGAGCATGACGCCCACCTTCACGCCATTGGGCGTGGGAGAGGAAAAGAGCTGCAGTCGATCGGGGCGCCGGGCCGGCCAGCGCGTGAAGATCGGGTGATCGAGCGTCACATTCTCATCCTGGAAGCGAGTTGGGATGGCCGGGCAGCTGCCGGCGCGGCGCGGCGAGCCGACAGCTGCGGTGGCGCATCGAGGTCAGGCAGGCCGTCGCACCGCCGTCCCTTGATTGTTGTCGATCAGGTACCGCCAGAACCCATCGGGGCCACGGCGCGCGATATCGCAAGCCGAACCGCCGAGCTTCACGTCCTTGCCGTCGGGCCCCTTTCCTTCGATGGACCAGTCCACGACGATCTGCGCGGTGTCGCCGCCGACAAACACGTGGCGCACGTTGGTGGCCAGCTTCAGGCCGAGCTTGATATCGCGGCCAATGATGGCGGCGATCTCGGCGTGATCGGTGATGGTCCGCCCGTCATTGGCGATGAACACGGCTTCCGGCGCGTACAGGTCCATCTGCTCGCTGACATCGCCAGAGTTGAAGCGGGCGACCAGCGACGGAATAATGTCTTCGGGCTTCGTCGGAAGTGGAAAGCGTTCAGACATCAGTGGCCTCTTGTTCGTATGAATTGGCGCCCGTCAAAACCGACATCTGTTCCAAGTCGCTCTTGGTGTTCTTCGTCGAGACGTTCGGCGCGGTTGATCTACAGGTCGCAGTTGCAGGCAAAAGTCTCCAATAACCGGTCGGTATGATTTCGATGGTTTGGGGGAATTGCGCCATGGTCGTCCTCAAGGACGAACGCGGATGATCGTCTTCCCCGGCCGCCGCTCGGTCGGATTGAAGGCCGCGACGGCATCGTCGAGGGGCACGACGACGCCGATGTTGGTCCGCAGCCGCCCGTCCCGGACACGCTGGACGATCTCGCCCAGTTGGGCGCGATCGGTCTCCACCACAAAATCGATCGCCCTGCCGTCGGCTGGCCGCGCCTCGACCGGCCCGACGATCGACACCAGGGTTCCGCCGGCGCGGACCAGGCGCGCGGACCGCTTGCCGATATCGCCGCCGATGAGATCGAACACCAGATCGACCTGGCCGACGTCTTCCAGGGTTTCGTTGTCCAGATCGACGAACTCGTTCGCGCCGAAG
>FTJU01002282.1_pt5 | contig 14198 bp, 12 predicted proteins | sample 1658961 | NCBI WGS metagenome assembly FTJU01 (sample SAMEA3914878, study PRJEB12502) | metagenome | biome: forest; material: soil | place: USA | collected 2012-03-12 | depth 0.3 m | reverse complement strand
CGAGGTGCTGCGCGGCCCGCAAGGCACGCTGTACGGCGGCTCCTCGGAAGGCGGCACCCTGCGTTTCATCACGCCGCAGCCCAGCCTGACCACCTACTCCGGTTCGGCGCGCCTGGGCGTCAGCACCATCTCGGGCGGCGGCCTGGGCAACGAAGAGGGCCTCGCGATCGGCGGCCCGATCGTCGAGGACAAGCTGGGCTTCCGGGTTTCCGGCTTCCGCCAGGACCGCCCGGGCTGGATCAACGCCTATTCGGAGCTGGACGGCCACCAGTTCGCCTCGGGGATCAACAAGGGAAGCGACTACTCCCTGCGCGGCGCGCTGCTGTGGCAGGTGACGCCGACCTTCAAGGCCACCCTGTCGGTCATGAAGCAGAACAACTTCGATCAGGACTCCTCGACGGTCCGCACCTCGTCCCCCGCGATCAACGTTCCGTTCCGCGTCCAGTCCAACTGCAACATCAAGGGCCTGACGGCGGCGCAGACCGCGCCGACCGGCGCCTATCCGGGTTGCCTCACCACCGGGACGCAAGGCGTGTCCTTCTCGTTCCCGGCTTCGGTCTTCGGCGGATATACGGTTCCGGCGACGCCTTGGCTCAGCAACGGCGCCCGCAACGGCGTGGTCAACGGCCAATACCTGACGCCGACCGACGTCAACTACGTCCCGTCGCCGCGTCGGACCGACTTCACCATCCCCAGCCTGACGCTGGACTACAACTGGAACGACAAGATCGATTTCAAGTCGATCACCGCCGAGACCCTGGATAAGACCCAGGGCTGGACCTATTCCGGCGGCGGCGGCGAGCGGACGTCCAACGTGCCGTACTATCTGAACCAGCCCTGCCCCTCGGGCGTCGGTCTGGTCACCCCGATCCTGAACGCGCCCAACACCTGCACGATCAACACGCCGTACATCCAGCTCAGCCAGACGCCGAACAATCCCAACGAGCCGAGCGGGAACCCCAGCGGCGCCACCGGCCCGGCGACGCTGAACAACTACTACTTCTACTCCAACCAGCGGAACCAGGTGACCCAGGAGTTCCGGGTCGCGACGACCGATCCGAGCTGGCGCTTCCAGTTCGTGGCGGGCGCCTTCATCGAGCATGAGCTCGACACGATGCAGCTCTGCGCGCCGTTCGAGGAATCCACCTACGCCGAACTGCTCCGGGGCCCGAACGGCGAGGCCTACGGCCAAGGCGCCCTGAACATGCCGTTCTGCGAGACGCCGACCAACGCCAAGATCGACATCGCCGCGCGTGATGAGGAGGTGACCGAGGACGAGCAATCGATCTTCGGCGAGGCGAGCTTCAACATCACCAGCGCCCTGAAGCTGACGGCCGGCGTCCGGGTGACCAACTACACCCAGAACTTCTGGACCCGCTTCGGGGGGCCGCTGTCCGGCGGGGTGGTTGGTTGGCAAGGCGCTTCCAGCACCGGGCAGACGATCACCGTCAACGGCGTGACGACGCCCTACGAGACCAACCCGTTCTCGACCACGCCGTTCGCCCAGAACTACGCGGCCTGCCCGGTGAAGCCCGAGAGCGTGACCACGACCGACCAGCAGACCGCCCTGGCCAAGGCCGGCTGCCCTTACCAGTACACCGTGGGCAAGCTGGTCGAGCATCCCGTCACCCCGAAGGTCGGGCTCAGCTACCAGCTGACGCCGTCTGACCTGCTCTACGTGACCTATGCCGAAGGCGAGCGCCCTGGGGGGATCAACCCGCCGGCCTCCCCCGTGCTGTGCGCGCCGAGCTTCGCCCTGCTGGGGATCACCGGGTCGCCACCGACCTATCAGCACGACACGGTGAAATCGACCGAACTGGGCGGCAAGTTCCGCCTGTTCAACGGTCAGGCCCAGCTGAACGTCGCCGCCTTCCACATCGACTGGCAGGGCGTGCAGTTCGTGGTGCAGCTGCCCTCGTGCACGGGCTATTCGTTCATCGCCAACGCCGGCCAGGCGGCGTCGGACGGCGGCGAGCTGCAGTTCACCGGCCGCGCCTACGGCTTCACCCTCAACACCAATATCGCCTACGACGACGCCCGCTTCACCGAGAACGTCTATGGCCCCCATGCCCCCGGGCAGGCGCCGCCGGCCTCGGCCCTGGTGGCCAACAAGGGCGACAACCTGGGCATCCCGGACTGGACCGCCAACGTCGGCCTCCAGTACGACACCCAGGTGATCAGCATGCCGGCTTATGCGCGCGTCGACTACATGTACACGGGCAAGTACATGCGCGCGACCAGCGCTGGGACGGCCAGCTTCACCGCCGCGCCCTTCGTCACGCCGAACTACATCAACGGCAACGAGACCCACATCATGAACGCCCGGGTCGGGATCTACTACAAGAACCTCGAGGTCGCGGGCTACGTGAAGAACCTGTTCGACAGCCGGGAGTGGATCAACCTGAACCAGGCCAACGGCAACTACTACTACACCGGCAACACGGTGCAGCCGCGGATCATCGGCATGCAGATGAACTACCGCTTCTAGGGCCCCTTTGGGCTCGGGGTTCCTCCCCGGAAGCCTTCCGGCCGCGGCGTCCCCCGCCGCGGCCGCTTTGTTCCTACAGGCCTAGGCCCGCTTGGCGCTGACGATCGGCACGGGCGGGTCGAGCATCTGGCCCTTCATCGCGGGGATCGGCGCGGTCTTGGAGGTGTGCATGGCCAGGATCTTGTGCACCACGGCCATGCCCTCGACCACGTGGCCGAAGGCGGCGAAGCCCTGGTTGTCGCCCGGCTCGCCCGGATGGGCGTCGAGATAGGGCTGGTCGCTGGCGCAGATGAAGAAGTCCGAGGTGGCCGAGCCCGGCTCGTTGCGGGTCAGGGAGATGGTCCCGGTCTTGTGCCTGAGGCCGGTCTTGGACGTGGGTTCGTGGGCGATCGGCGGGAAGTGGCGGGCGTAGGGCGAAGGGCCGGCCTGGATCGAGCCGTGGGTCGGCATGCCGATGGTGCGCGAGGCGCGATAGAAGCTGCCGCCGTTGTACTTCAGGGTGTCGACGTAGCGGAGGAAGTTGGCCGTGGTGATCGGCGCCTTCTTGTCCTCCAGCTCCACCACGATCAGCCCCTGGCCGGTCTGCAGGGCCACGCGCGGCTTGCCGCCGGCGGCGAAGGCCATGCGGGGGCCCAGCGCCAAGAGGCCGCCGGTTCCGATCAGAGTACGGCGTGCGATCCCGTCCATGCGCTCCTCCAAGGCTCTGGGAGCCCATGCTTAGCGCGCCGATGGCGGGAAGGGGAGGGGCCTAGCCGGCGGCGTAGCCGGCGTCCTCGGCCAGGGCCTCGCGGACCGTGGCGATCGGCGGGGCGGCCGAGGTGGAGAAGGTCACCGCATCGGGGATCGCCAGGCCGTGCGAATTGTGGAAGCTGTGCAGCATCAGCCGGTAGCGCGTGCCCGGAGCCACCTCGCACACCGTGCGGAAGGAGCGCCGATCCTGGCTGAGGGTCGCCTCCCGCCAGCGGCCGGGGCAGGGGTTGGGCAGGTCGCTCTGGCCCTCGAACGAGGCGTCGCACGACATCGGCTGGTCGAAGGTGACGCGCACCACCACCAGGCCCGGCCGCACGACCTCTCCCTCGGCCGGGAAGGTGGCGACCACCGCCGGGCGGCCGTGGTTCTTCAGCGACCCGGCCACACAGTTGGCGCCCTTGTTGGACAGGGTCCCGAAGGTGAACAGCTGGCCGCCGCCGCTCGCGATCTGGCCGCCCTGCGGATAGAAGCCGTCGCCGATGATCGGCTGGCTCTGGGGCCAGCTGCTGGGGCCGACGCCCTGGCCGGAAGCGGCGAACGGCGCGGCGAGGGCGATGAGCGCCAGGGCGCAGGTGGCGGGGCTGATGATCCGGGGCATGGGCGAAACTCCCTGAACGCGCGTCCAGGTTGCGCCTTGCAGTTTGCCCGAAGATGTCAGGCGGCCGTCAGGCCCCGTAGGCGGCCATGAACACGTCGACGGCCGAGGCGATGGCCGATTCCATCTCTTCCTCGGTCGGGGTCGGGCCCACGTTCCACAGGCGCCGGCGGTACATCCCGCCCAGGGCCATCTCCATGGCCTGTTCAGCGGCCCGTTCTGGGTCAGCCTGTTTGAGGCGGCCGTCGGCCATGGCCTGGCGCAGGTAGGCGACCAGGCGCAGCTTGCCGCGCTTGGGCCCGGCTTCGTAGAGCGCCTCGCCGATCTCGGGGAAACGCGTCGCCTCGGCCACCACGATGCGGTGCATCGCGATCACCTCGTCGCTCAGCAGCATCCGCACGAAGCGGCGGGCGAGTTCAACCAGGAAGGTGCGGATATCGGGTTCGGCGAAATCAAAGATTTGATTTTGATGGATTTCGCACTGGTTCTGGATCACCGCGACGAACAGTTCGGCCTTGGACCGGAAGTAGTTGTACAGCGTGCCCTTGGATCCGCCGACGCGCGCGGCGATGGTAGACATCGAGGCGGCGGCGTAGCCCTCCTCGAGGAACACCTGCAGAGCGATCGACAAAATAGTGTCGCGCTTGAGGTCGCGGCGGGGCGTGGCGATCACTACATTCATCGGCGGCTAACGTCGCTCTGCTGTTGTGGGGACCTTGACATCGGGTTTGCTGCGGTGCAAATCAACCCATAACTGACCGTACAGTACGGTCAATAACAAATTCCTCAGGGGCCGTCATGTCGTTCTTACGTCCGCCCGTGCGGGCCGCTGTCGCAGTTCGAGTCGTTGGATTGGCCGCAGCGGTGTCGTCGCTGGCCCTTTTGGCGGCTTGCGCCCCGGACCTCGGCCCGATGGCCCAGATCAAGCCCCCCGCCAGCTACGCGACCGAGAAGGCCCTCGGCGCGCCGACCGCGACCGCCTGGCCGTCCGACGACTGGTGGACCGCCTATAACGACCCGCAGCTCACCACCCTGATCCTTGAGGCGCTCAAGGGCTCCCCCGACCTGAAGACCGCCGAGGCGCGCGTGCGCTCGGCCCAGGCCCAGGCCGAGGTCCAGGGCGCGGCCTTGCTGCCCTCGATCGGCGCCAAGGGCAGCATCCAGGCGACTGCGGTCACGCTGGGCCTCAAGGGCATTCCCGACCAGGTCAAGAACGCCCTGCCGTCGGACATCCAGCCCTTCACCCAGCTGAGCGCCAACCTGGCCTACGAGGTCGATTTCTTCGGCAAGAACCACGCCGCCGTGGCGGCCGCCAGCTCCGAGGCCCAGGCCTCGGAGTTCGAGCTGCGCGCCGCGCGCCTCGAGATCTCCACCGCCGTCGCATCCTCCTACGCCGAACTCGTGCGCCTGACCGCGGCGCGCCAGGCGGCGGTGGACGCGGTGAAGGTGAGGGGCGACACCCTGGCACTGGTCGCCGACCGGGTGAAGAACGGCCTCGAGAACGAAAGCCAGCAGGCCCAGTCGAGCGCCGAGCGGAACGTCAGCCTGGGCGACGTGGCCGCCATCGACGCCAACATCGAGCGCACGCGCCACGCCCTGGCGGCCCTGCTGGGCGCCGGCCCCGATCGCGGCGTCGACATCACGCCCAACCTGGCCAGCATCAGCGCCCCCTGGGGCCTGCCGTCCAACCTGCCCGCCGACCTGATCGGCCGCCGGCCGGACGTGGCGGCCGCGCGTCTCAGGGCCGAGGCGGCCGCCGACCGGATCAAGGTCGCCCGCGCCAACTTCTATCCGAACCTGAACCTCAACGCGTCGGTGCTGTCCCTGTCGGTCACGCCGCAGGACATCTTCACGCACAACGTCCTCCTGGGTCAGTTCGGCCCGGCGCTGACGCTGCCGATCTTCCAGGGCGGCCGGCTCGAGGGCGCCTATCGCGGGGCCGCGGCGGACTACCAGTCCGCGGTGGCGTCCTACGACAAGGCGGTGGCGGACTCGCTCAAGGACGTGGCCGACGCGGTGACCACCCAGAAGGCCGTCGCGGTGCAGCTGGGCTACGCCCAGAAGGCCGCCGCCGACAGCCGCAAGGCCTACGATCTGGCGCTTCTGCGCTATAAGGGCGGCCTGTCGCCCTATCTCGTGGTGCTCACCGCCCAATCGACCCTGATCCAACAGGAACGCGCCACCGCGGACCTCCGCGCCCAGACACTCGCCGCCAACGTCGCCCTGGTGCGTGCGCTCGGCGGCGGCTTCATCGGTCCCGCCGTGGCGGAGACCTCCAAGACTTCGAATGAAAAGGGACCCGCTCATGGCTGACGATCAAGCCGGCCCCCCGCCGACCGCGGCGGACAAATCCAAGCCCTCGGCGGCCCATGCGGCGGCCGAGGACTCGCGCAAGAAGGCCGCGCGCAAGCGCCTGTTCGGCTTGCTCGGGCTGGGCGTGCTCGGGGCCCTGGTGCTCTATGGCCTCTACTACTTCCTGGTCGCCTCGCACTTCGTGAGCACCGACGACGCCTATGTCGGCGCCGACGTGGCCCAGGTGACGCCGCTGGTGTCCGGCCCGGTCAAGGCCGTGCATGTGGCCGACACCCAGGCGGTCAAGGTCGGCGACGTGCTGGTCGAGATCGATCCGGCGGATGCGGCCCTGGCCGTGGCCCGGGCCGACGCTGACTACCAGCGCTCCATCCGCGTGGTGAAGGGCGACCTGGCCACCCAGGACGCCCTGGCCGCCCAGGTCGGCGCCCGCGGGGCGGACGTCGGCGGGGCCAAGGCCCGGGTCGAGGGCGCCAAGGCCGACATGGCCAAGGCCAAGGTCGACTACGACCGCCGCCTGGCGCTCGCCGCCTCGGGCGCGGTGTCCGGCGACGAACTGACCGCCGCCAAGACCGCCTACACCAACGCCCAGGCCGCCGTGGCCGGCGCTGAAGCGGCCCTCGGCCAGACAGACGCCGCCCAGAAGGCCGCCGAGAGCCAGCTGATCGCCCAGCAGGTGATGACGGCCGGCACGGTGGACGCCAACCCGCAGGTCGCCGCCGCCCGCGCCGCCCTCAACACCGCCAAGCTCGACCTGGAGCGCACCACGATCCGCGCCCCCGTCGACGGCGTCGTCACGCGCCGCGCGGTGCAGGTCGGCCAGCGGGTGCAGGTCGGCACGCCGCTCATGACCCTGGTGCCCACCAGCCAGGTCTATGTCGACGCCAACTTCAAGGAAGGCCAGCTGCGCAAGGTGCAGATCGGCCAGTGCGTGACCATGGAGTCCGATCTCTACGGCGGCGGGGCCAAGTACCACGGCAAGGTCGTCGGCCTGTCCGGCGGCACCGGCTCGGCCTTCGCCCTGATTCCGGCCCAGAACGCCACCGGCAACTGGATCAAGGTGGTGCAGCGCCTGCCCGTGCGCGTCCAGCTGCGCCCCGAGGAGCTGCTCCAGCATCCGCTGCGCGTGGGCCTGTCGATGAAGGCCACCATCGACCTGTCGTGCAAGGAATAGCGGGGCAGGGGGCCGGCGACGCGCCGGTCCCCGCCCGTCCTTCGCGTCGAAGTCTCTAGTTTCAGGAGGCCGTCATGGCCCGCCCCGCCGCAGCAGCCGCCCCCGCCGCCCAAAGGGCTCCGGACGACATCAGCCTCACCGGCCTGCCGATGATCCTGGCGGTGTTCACCCTGGCCTTCGCCAACTTCATGGTCGTGCTCGACATGACCATCGCCAATGTGTCGGTGCCCAACATCGCCGGCGGCCTGGCGGTCTCCCCCAACGAGGGCACCTGGGTCATCACCTCCTATGCGGTGGCGGAGGCCATCACGGTGCCGCTCACCGGCTGGCTCGCCGGCCGGTTCGGCGCGGCTCGCGTGTTCGTCACCTGCATCGGCCTGTTCGGCCTGTGCTCGCTGCTCTGCGGCCTGGCGCCCTCGCTCGGGACGCTGGTCGTGTTCCGCATCCTCCAGGGCCTCTCCGGCGGCCCGATGATGCCCATGTCCCAGACCCTGCTGCAGCGCCTGGTGCCGCCGCGCCTCAGGGCCCAGACCATGGGCATCTGGGCCATGACCACCCTGGTCGCCCCGATCGCGGGCCCGGTGCTGGGCGGGGCGATCTCCGACGCCTTCGGGTGGTCGTGGGTGTTCTTCATCAACGTGCCGGTCGCGCTGATGCTGGTGGTGCTCGCCTCGCGCACCCTCAACATCAAGGAGACGCTCCAGCGCCTGCCGGTCGACTTCATCGGTCTCGGCTTGCTGATCACCTGGGTCGGCGCCCTGCAGGTCATGCTCGACAAGGGCCAGGAGCTGGACTGGTTCAACTCGCCGATCGTCGTCGGCCTGCTGGTCGTCGCCGTGGTCGGCTTCCTCGCGTTCATAATCTGGGAGCTGACCGAGCAGCACCCGATCGTCGACCTGCGCATCTTCCGGCACCGAGGCTTCTCCATGGCCTGCTTCGCCATGAGTCTGACCTTCGCCGGCATGTTCTCGGCCAACGTGCTGATCCCACTGTGGCTGCAGACCAACCTCGGCTACACGGCCTCCTGGGCGGGCATCGTCACTGGCTTCAACGGGGTCCTGGCGATCGTCGCCGCGCCGATCTGCGCCCAGTTGGTGACCAAGACCGATCCCAGACGGCTGGTCACCGCGGGCGTGGTGTGGATGGCCGTCATCTTCTTCTGGCGCTCGACCATGACCCAGGGCCTGGCGTTCCACCAGCTGGTCTGGCCTCAGCTCGCCCTCGGGCCGGCCATGCCGTTCTTCTTCATCCCGATCATGAGCCTGGCCATGGCCACCCTGACGCCCAGCGAGCTGGCGGGCGGGGCGGGGCTGCTGAATTTCGTGCGCACGACGGCCGGCGCCTTCGCCACCTCGATCACCACCACGGCCTGGAACAACTCGGCCACGGTCGGCCGCACCGCCTTCGTCGGCCGCCTCAACGACGCGGAGGGGGTGGTCAGCTCGGTGCAGAACTCCGGCTTCAGCCACGGCCAGGCCCTCGGCATGATCGACAACATGGTCCAGAGCCAGGCCGTGATGCTGGCGACCAACCACGTGTTCCTCGCCATCTCGGCGCTGATGGTCGTGTCGGTGGGGGCCATCTGGCTGTCGCCCAAGCCGGCGCCCGGCTCCATGGGCGGGGGCGGCGCGGGCGCGCACTAGCGCGCCCGCTCTAGACGCCAGGATTCTGGCGCCGGGTCAGGCCCGGCCGAGGTTCACCGCCTTCTGGATGGCGGCCTCCAGCTGCTCGGAGCGGAACGGCTTGGCCACCACCGGCCGGTCGCGGAAGCGCAGGGGCACGCCGGCCTCGCCATAACCCGTGGCGAAGATGAACGGCACGCCGCGCGTCGCCAGCCGCTCGGCCACCGGCTCCACGTTCTCGCCCGCGACGTTGACGTCCAGGATCGCCACGTCGAAGTCGCCGCTGTCGGCCATGGATATGCCCAGCGACACCCGCGGCGCCAGCCCGGTCACGGCGCAGCCCATGCCCTCGACCATGTCCTCGAGCATCAAGGCGATCAGCGCCTCGTCTTCGACGAGCAGAAGTCGGATGGGTTCGCCGGGCGCGCGATCCGCGATCATGGTACCCGCGGCGTACGACGCCGCCTCGATTGCACGCGCACCCACAACCCCCTTCGGACCTGTCGACTAATCGACGTAGCGGCCTAACGTGGCCCAACAGCCAAGGTTCCAACCTGGGTTGCAGTTTTCACGCATCCGGCCAGCTTGACCAGGGGCGCAGTTGACCCTGGACGCCGCGCGGACCATGTTCGCGCCGGATCAGACGGCCGGGCGGCCGCGGCCCTGCGAAGCCTCGGCGGAGCAGGGACGAGGAAAGTCCGGGCTCCACGGCGACAAGGCGGCGGGTAACGCCCGCCGGGCGCGAGCCCAGGGATAGCGCCACAGAAAGCAAACCGCCCGCCGAAGCCCTTCGGGGCGAAGGCGGGCAAGGGTGAAAGGGTGCGGTAAGAGCGCACCGCGTTCCTGGTGACAGGGACGGCATGGCAAGCCCCGCCTGGAGCAAGACCAAATAGGGACGGCGCGCCTTGGCTCGCCAGGGTAGGGCCGTCGCCGGCCCGAGCCGTCCGGGTAGGTCGCGCGAGCCGCACAGCAATGTGCGGCCTAGAGGAATGGCCGCCGCCCTGCGAAGCCTCGGCGGAGCAGGGGCACAGAACCCGGCTTATAGGCCGTCTGATCCGTTTCTCCCGAACGTGGCGCCAAAGCGCTCAAGTAGCCGCTAGGCGATAGCGCACGAAAATCCCGCTCAAGTAGGCGCCAGCCGATAGCGCCACCAAAATCCCGCTCAAGTAGCCGCCAGGCGATAGCGCAAACAGAATGGGACGCAATGACACCAAGCGCCCCATTCCCGCCCATATGCTTAACTTCCGCTCTCCTGAGGCGCGAGCCGGGGTTAATTTCCGAGGCCCTTCCGCGCGGCTCTCCCCTCGGTGGAGGGCGTGAATCTTAGTTAAGTGTCATTGCATCCCATTTCGTCCCATGTTAACCCAATGGTCGACCGCTTCACTGTTCCCGGGGCTCGGGACGGCGGAGCGTGCGGGGAGGCGGCGTGGGGCCGGCCGGGCCCGCAAAGGGCGACGGGGCAGGGCGGGTGTTTCTCTCGACCTTCGAGAAGCAGCTGGACGCCAAGCGGCGCATCGTGGTGCCGCTGGAATTCCGCGCGGCCGTCGCCGGCCCCTTCGGCGGGGTGTTCTGCTTCCCCTCCATTGAGGCCGACTGCATCGAAGGCGGCGGCAAGCCCCTGTTCGACCGCTACCAGGGCCTGATCGAGGAGCTGCCGTTCGGCGATCCGCTGCGCCTGCCGCTGGAGACCGCCGTCTACGGCGGCATGAACGAGCTCAGCTTCGACACCGCCGGCCGCATCACCCTGCCCGAGAGCCTGTGCGACATGTTCGGCCTGACCGACTGGGTGGCCGTGGTCGGGCTCGGCGACCGCTTCCAGATCTGGGACCGCGACGCCTTCCGCGCCCATCGCGCCGAGATGCTCAAGGCCGCCCGTTCGGGCCTGGCCGACCTGCGCCGCGCCCAGCGCCCTGCCGTCAAGGGCGCGGCCGAATGACGCCCGTCCCGGACTCTCCGCACGCATCCGTCTTGCTGGACGAGGTGGTCGAATCCTTGAACCTTGCCCCGGGTCGATCGGTCGTGGACGGAACTTTCGGCGCGGGGGGCTACAGCCGGGCTTTCCTGAGCGCCGGCGCCAACGTCATCGCGATCGACCGCGATCCCTCCGCGGCCCGCTTCGCCGCCCCCCTCAAGGCTGAATTCCCGGATCGCTTCCAACTCGTGCAGGGCCGTTTCTCCGATCTCGAACAGCATCTGGACGTCTGCGGCCTCAGCGCCTGCGACGGGATCGCCCTGGACCTCGGCGTCTCCTCCATGCAGTTGGACGAGGCCGACCGCGGCTTCTCCTTCATGCGCGACGGTCCCTTGGACATGCGCATGTCCAATTCGGGCCGGACCGCCGCCGACATGGTCAACGAGGACGCCCCGGCCGATCTCGCCCGCACCTTCTGGGTCTATGGCGAGGAGCGCGCCTCGCGCCACATCGCCAACGTGATCGCCCGCCGCCGCGCCGAGCGGCCGTTCAGCCGCACGCTGGACCTGGCCGAGACCGTCGAGAAGGCGCTCGGCGGCCGGCGCGGCGCGCCCACCCACCCGGCGACCCGGGTGTTCCAGGCCCTGCGCATCGCGGTCAACGACGAGCTCGGCGAGCTGGAGGCCGGCCTCGACGCGGCCGAGCGCGCCCTGAAGCCGGGCGGTCGCCTGGCGGTGGTCACCTTCCACTCGCTGGAAGATCGCATCGTGAAGGCCTTCTTCACCGAGCGCGCCGGCAAGGCGCCGTCCGGTTCACGCCACCGGCCGCCGTCCGAGCGAGGGCCCGAGCCGACCTTCGCCCTGCTGTTCAAGGGCGCGCGCGAGCCGTCGCAGGCCGAGGTCTCCGCCAATCCCCGGGCTCGCTCGGCCAAGCTGCGCGCGGGCGAGCGCACGTCCGCCCCCGCTTGGAGGCTGGCCGCATGAACGGGTTCGCCGCCTTCCTCGGCCGCTCGCTGCGGGGTTTCCGCCTGATCGAGTTCGGCGCCCTGGTGGTGCTGCTGGTGATGGTGCTCGGCGTCTATCTGGCCAAGGCCGCCGCCGGCCGCGAGCGCGGCGACATCACCACCATCCAGTCCCAGATCGACGACGAGAACAAGCGCCTGCGCCTGCTGCAGGCCGAGGTCGCCCACCTCGAGGAGCCGCAGCGCCTGGAGCGCCTGTCGGCCCAGCTCGGCCTCGGCCCGACCAACGCCAGGCACGAAGGCTCGCCCGAGGTCCTGGCCGCGATCGCCCGCAACGCCCTCGATCCCGAGAAGGCCGACAAGAAGGCGCCCGCCGCCGCTGAAGCCGCCCAATCTGGCGCCAAGACCGGAGCGCCCCGATGAGCGACCTCGCCTGGCGCCGCGAACCGTTCGGCTGGCTGACCCAGGCCGTGTGGGCCCTGGAGCGCGCCTTCAAGAAGGCTCGGGCGGCCGATCAGGCCGAGGGCGACACACGGCTGCGCATCTTCTTCCTGCTGGCCCTGTTCGCCACCGGCTTCCTGTTCCTGGGCATCGGCGCCACGCGCTGCGCCCTGTTCAATAAGCCGGAGGTCAACGGCTATGTCGCGCCGGTCGGGACCGCCCGCGCCGACCTCGTGGACCGCAACGGCCAGCTGCTGGCCGTGGACCTCGCCCACTACGGCCTCTACGTCGACCCGCGCGAGATCTGGGACACTGCCGAGACCCAGCGTGTGCTGACCGCCGCCCTGCCGGGCCTGCAGGCCCAGCGGCTGGACAAGGCGCTGCGCTCGGATCGCCGCGAATACCTCCTCGGCGGCCTGACCCCGGACGAGAAGGCCAAGCTGCAGGACCTCGGCCTGCCGGGCGTCTCCTTCGAGGAGGAGACCAAGCGCGTCTATCCGCTGGGCGCGTCCGGCGCCCACGTCATCGGCTTCACCGACAAGGGCGGCCAGGGCCTGTCGGGCCTGGAGCTGGCCTTCGACGACCAGATCAAGAAGCAGGCGGGGCAGGGCCCCTACGTCACCTCGCTCGACCTGCGGGTCCAGGCGGCGCTCGACGACGAGCTGGAGAAGGCGGCGATCAAGTTCGGCGTCAACGACGCGGTGGGAATCGTCACCAACATCCACACCGGCGAGATCCTCGGCCTGTCCAGCTGGCCGCATTTCGACGCCAACGCGCCGGGCCAGTCGCCGCCCTACAACATGGTCGACCGCGCCGCCGCCTCGGTCTACGAGCCCGGCTCGGTGTTCAAGGTGTTCACCCTGGCCACGGGCCTGGATTCCGGGGCTGTGACCCTGAATTCGTCCTTCGACGTCAACACCCTGCAGATCGGCAAGCGCACCATCCACGACTTCCACGCCGTGCACACCGCCATCAACCTGCCGATGATCTTCGTCCACTCCTCCAACATCGGCTCGGCCAAGGTGGCCCTGCAGACGGGCGCGCCGACCCTGACCAAGTACCTCAAGGCCTTCGGCTTGTTCGACCGGGCCAAGAGCGAACTGAACGAGACCGCCCGGCCGATCCTGCCGCGCAACTGGTCCGAGAGCACCATGGCCTCGGTCGCCTTCGGCCAGTCGATCTCGGTCAGCCCGCTGAACCTGGCCCAGGGCATGGGCGCGATCCTCAACGGCGGCCAGATGATCCCCCTGACGCTGAAGAAGATGGACAAGCGTCCGGAAGGTCCGCGCGTCGTCTCCGAGGACACCTCGCGCAAGATGCTCGACATGATGCGGCTGAACGTGACCGACAAGGAAGGCTCGGGCGGCAAGGCCGACGCGCCGGGCCTCAGGGTCGGCGGGAAGACCGGCACCGCCCAGCTGGTGATCGACCGCAAGTACTCCAAGGATCGGGTGCTGGCCTCCTTCGCTGCGGTGTTCCCGACCGATGGACCGATCGACGCGGACCGTTATTTCGTGCTGATCATGCTCAAGGACCCCAAGCGTCTGGCCGAGACCTACGGCTTCGCCACCGCCGGCTGGAACGCCGCCCCGGCCGCCGGCAAGGTGATCGACCGCATCGCGCCCTTCGTCGGCGTCAAACGCGCGCCGCAAACCCAGGCCACATCCACCATCGCCGCCAACGCCATGCCCTCGGGAGACGAGGGCTCGGCCGCCATCACCGAGGACGAACAATGAGCGCCCGCCTCTCGCAGTTGCTGCGCGCTGACCTCGACGTCGACCCGGTCATCTCCGGCGTCACCGCCGACAGCCGCCAGGTGAAGCCCGGCTACCTGTTCGCCGCCCTGCCGGGGGCCAAGATCGACGGCCGCACCTTCATGCGCCCGGCGATCGATGCCGGCGCCGGCAGCTCAGGATGGGCCTCGCCGGCCAGGATGGCGGCGGCG
>FTJU01006509.1_pt1 | contig 14223 bp, 11 predicted proteins | sample 1658961 | NCBI WGS metagenome assembly FTJU01 (sample SAMEA3914878, study PRJEB12502) | metagenome | biome: forest; material: soil | place: USA | collected 2012-03-12 | depth 0.3 m | reverse complement strand
CGCCCGCTCGGCCTCGTCGAGCAGCAGCTCGGCCTCCTCGCTGCCCTCGTCACCCCACAGCAGGATGACCTGTACGTCGTGGCCGTCGCTGTCGGCCTTCTTCAGCAGGTCGACGACCCCGGCGGTGACGTTGCTGGCGTGGACGACCTCCTTGGCCTCACCGAGGATGCTCTCCGTCGCACGGCTGCGGGCGTTGTCGGCCACGGCCACGAACGGGAGGTCGGCGTACTCGCTCCACTCCAGCACGGTCTCTAGGCCGTCGGAGAGGTGGTTGCGGGTGATCGGGAAGATCAGGTTGATCTCTCGGTCGGAGGGCACGGGGTATCCGTCCGCGTCCTCGTCCCCGAGTCCGACGAGATCGTTGAGCAGTGCCTTGACGTTCTCCGGGTCGACGTCCGCGCTACCGGCGAAGGCAAGGGTGATGGGCTTACTCAAGTCAGCTCCAGGTGAGTGGGTGGTGGTGTCTGCGCCCGACTGGCGACGGGGAAGACGATACCCAGGTATCGCTTCTAAATGCAAGAAACCCCCGCTTGTAAAGCGAGGGTTCCAAAGCGCTTGACAGATCAGGGCAGGTCAGGGACCCTGCGCCCGGTGGAGGGGTGGCGCCTAGGGAGGCGCAGCGGAGCTGCCTCCACCACCCCCGACCGGACGACGGTATGAAGCAGGGCGACGGCTCCGGCCACCGCGAGGGCCGTCAGCCACCGGTCGGGAAGGCGCTGGGCGCCGTAGGCCATGGCGACCACCACGGCGGGCTGGAGCCATGCCGGGACGGCAACTGGGAGGGTTACCAGCACCCACTCCCACGCGGTGAACGCCGCGAGGGCCATCAGCAGGACGTGAAGCCACATCGCGATCAGGCCTGCGGGGTCGGGGCCTGGGAGAGCGCCACGGTGTGCACCTCGGGAGCCGGAGTGGGCTGCTGCTGCACGTAGGTCACGTTGTCCACCACGCTGACAATGGCGGGGATGGCGGCGGGTGCGACGTCATGAACGACCGTGCCCACGACGGGGATCTCCTCGGCCGCGTGGACTGCCTCCTCGACGCCCTGCTGGATGGTGTCCGTGCTCAGCGGGAAGTTGTTCACAGGGTCGGCCTCGGCGTTCTCCGCGACGGTGAGGTAGTCGAAGTAGCCCGCGTCCTTGCCCAGTACGATCTTGGACTCGCTGACGAACAGGTTCTGGAGCCAGCCCACCCAGCGGTACTTCTTCAGCAGCGAGTGGTAGAGGGTCGAGCCGGAGAACCACGCGAGGAACGCAGCGACGACGGCCACGGTCCAGGAGAAGCCCTGTGGGTGCGCCTGGTAGACGGCAGCGAAGCCGGTTGCAACGGCCAGTACGGCGTGAGCGATGCCCTTGACGGTGGAAGGGGTCGAAGGCCGGGTGAATACGGCAATGAGCAGGGGGAGTACGAGGCCGACACCGAGGGAGGCCACGGTGGCGTAGCTGGTAGGCATGGTGTTCCTTTACTGGGTTGGCAGGACGGCGTACTGCGGGACGGCCGCAGCAATTCCTAGAGGGGTATTCTCGGCCAGCAGCGTGGCTACGAGGTAACTGCGCTCGACGCGGTTCTCGTAGAAGTACGAGCGGGAAAGGTTGACGGAACCCCCTGATTCCCACAGGTAATCCGATCCCATGGATCCGTCGAAATACGACCGGGCCGTGGATCCCTCCTCCACGAGAACTCCGTCGGTCCAGAAGATGCTCGACAGCCCGCTGGTCATCGTCGTGTGCAGTACGTTCATTCCGAGGGTCACCGTCGCGGCGTTGGCGGTGAAGGTGACCGACAGGGTGCGCCATCTCTTGTTGGCTGGGTCGACGGTGTCCGCGGCGGTGAGCCAGTCCGCCTGGCGTCCCAGCGTCGTTCCGCTGCCGGACCAGACGACGATGTTTCCGCAGCCCTGGGCGACGGCCACGCGGGCGCTCATCGTGTACTGACGGCCGGGGATGAGTCCGTACACCTGGAAGGTGTGCCCGCAGTCCTGGCTGGCTCCGGAGGGGACGGTCGTCTTGAGGGCCGCGGTGCCCTGCCAGCAGAACGCATCACTCACCACCGCGGCCGAACCGGTCGCGGTGTAGCCGGTGATGCTGCTCTCGAAGTTCGGGTTCGAGGAGTAGTTCAGCCGGGTCGGCTTGACCACGACCAGGAGCTGGCGCGCGGACTGGAAGGTCGAGGGGCCGGTGGCACCGAGCGGAACGGTCTCAAGTTGGACGGAGTCGAGGAGCTGGTGCTTGTTGTAGGACATGTTGGAGAACTTGAAGCCGACGCTGGCGTAGGCCGCGCGCTTCCAGGCGTAGTTGCCTCCGAAGACGGGGTAGTCCCCGGGGGCGGTGAAGATGGCGTACTGCCGGTTGTAGGAGCCTGCCGCGGCGGAGGTGAGGGCACCGCTGGTGGTGCTGATCCTCGCCATTGCCGGGTCGGTACCGCCGTAGGGGTAGTGCGCGAAGTCCTGGAAGGCTCCGGATGGGACGTTGACTGCGGCCTTGAGGTCACCGTCGAACTTGAAGACTCCGGCCTTCGGGAGGAGCGGCTGAGGGGTCGGGATAATGATCGCCAGGTTGCCCTGGACGACGAACTCTCCGTCGATCTCCGGCAGGTAGACCGTGTAGAGCAGTGCCTGGATGTCTCCAGTGAAAGTCAGTGCGGGCTCGAAGTCGTCGCCCCCGAACGTCACGCTCTGTGACATTACTCAACCACCATTCCGATGCTGGTAGCCGTCGACAGGTTGGAGTCCGTGATCGACAGCACCTGTGTGCCGTTCTTGCTTACTGCGATGTTCGAGCCGGAGTAGGCGACGGTGATGCGGTCCCCGTCGGAGAAGGTCGACGAGTAGGGGAAGGTGGCCACGACCGATCCGGCAGAGATGCGGTAGAGGTTCGTCCTTCCGGCCCGCCAGTAGTTGTTGGCGTCCTGCAAGCGGAATACGGCTCCCTGGTGCTGTGAGCCGGATGGGCTGGTGGCGAAAGTGACTGACACCGTGCCGTCCGCGTGCCCGGGGAGGGTGGCGAGGGCCCTGGCGGTGCCCTTCGGGTAAGACGAGCCGCCGTTGTACCCACCCGCGGTCCACGCGCCGTTAGACATGGTCCAGGTCAGTCCGCCCACGTCTGTCGTACGGCTGGCCCAGTCGGACCAGTTCTGCGTGAAGGTGTCCAGGACCGTGTAAGACGGCAGGGCGTCGGAGTACAACGTGCAGATCAGGGCCCCGTGGGAGTCGTAGAACTCCACGAACGGGTACACCGGTACCTGCTCCCCGTTGTACGCCTGCGTGTAGCCCGACAGACACACCTGGACGCGGTTGTCATACGCGAGCGGCTGCCACTGTGCGTTCGCTACCGCGGTGTCAGACGGGGATGCGTTCAGGTTGGCCGTGAGCGCCTGGTAGGTACGCCCGTGGTATGACACGAGGTCGCCCGGCTGGTAGTAGGAGGTGCTGCTCCAGGCCTGCGAGACCCACGGAAGCGGAATGCCCCACAGGACGGGCTGCTGCGGGTCCATGGAGGACTGTCCGCTGATCCTCGCCACCGACCGGACGGCCATCGTCGCGGAGACCCCGCCGGAGTTGTTGTTCTTGACGATCAGCGCGTTGCCTGCGTTGTCGCTCGGGTTGGTCGGGTTCTGCACGCCCACCCCCACCTGGACGGCGTTGGTGCCGGGGGAGACACCGGCCGTGAAGGAGATCTCCTCCCAGCCCGCGATGTTCCCGTTCGAGTTGAGAAGGGTGGTGTCGCTACTGAGAGCGACGACGGTCCAGTAGGCGTTGCTGGTGTTGTTGCCGGTCGGGGCCTGCGCCTGTCCGTATGCGCCGGATGATCCGGCCTGGTACAGGTAGCTGCCGAACTTGACGCGCTCGCCGGTCGCGTAGTTCACACCCGAGTCCCAGTCCGGGTAGCTCGGATGATCGAAATTCGCCTGGTCGTCGGAGAGCATCATGTTGACCCCAAGACGGAGGTCCACGTCATATCCGGTCGTCTCGGAGATGACGGAGCGGATCTGCCCCAAGCTCCCCTTCTGGCGTCCGAGAGTGGCCGCGTCCCGCACGCGCTGCCGGAAGAGGTAGGCGGGGGAACTCTGTTCGTAGTCGATGCCGAACTGCGCGGCCAGCAGAGCGATGTTGTCGAACCGCGTGCGCATCGCGTCGTTGGTGTACCGGTTGGAGTCGTAGTAGCTGCGCACGAGATCGAAGCCGAACCCGAAGATGCTGAGGAACGGCAGCACGTACGGGTTGACTGTGTTCGAGTCGTCCGTGAGCGCGTTGCCGTCCGCGACGTTGACCTTGTAGTAGTCCGGGATGAGGGAGTACATCAGGTCGGTGTAGCCGTTGTTCTTCGGCATGAGCACGGAGGTCGTTCCGGCCCTCGACCACACGCCGGATGCACTGATGAAGATGGTGTAGTACAGCCAGTGGCCACCGACGACTCCGGTGTCCACGAACTGTGTGGCGTGCGCGGTCTCTTCGAGGAGGATGTCCCCGTCCGACTCGTTGACGGCCCAGCCGTATCGGTTGCGGATGACCCGCAGGGTGTCCCAGCTACCGGCCGGGGCCTGCCAGTCCAGGAGCACGCTGGTGTAGTCCACGGGTGTGGCGGTGAACGGCGCGACACTGAACTCCGGGTGGATGTCCGTGCCGTAGGTGGAGAGGCCGTACAGGCCTATGCCGTAAGTGCCCACGGGATCACTGCTCCCGGAGCATGGCGGCGGAGAACTGGAGGAATCCGACGCTCAGCGTCTTGCCGGTCAGCGGGTGGAAGATGCGCATGTCGATGGTCTTTCCTGCGCTGACCCAGCCCTGCCAGGCGATGTTCATGTGGGTGTTGCCATCCGCCGACGGCACCGCGGAGTCCTGGGTGCAGACGTCGCTGCCTCCGACGTTGATGGTGATCTCCCGGTCGCCTGTTGCGAGCGAGCCGGTAGCGTTCAGCCACACACAGCGGCCCATGATGATCCACCAGCCGGTCCGGTTGGCGGTGATGCTGTGACCGTTGAACAGTCCCTCCGGGTCGTTGGCGGAAGATGGAGCGGGCCAGGAGAGGGTCTTCAGTTGTCCGGTGACACCCTTGTAGGAGTCGGAGGACTTGGTCAGGTAGATGACTGGCATGCCTTTGCCCCGCTGCACGGAGTCCAGCCGGTCAGCTACGGACGCCCATGTGTTGGTGTGCATCTTCAGCTTGGTGTCCTGGTGCGGGGCGATACCGAGGGTCTGCTGAATGGCGGCGACCTCGTCCTGGAGTCCGTTGACGTGGCTGGCGTCCACGTCGTCGAGCAGGTTCCGGTGTGGGGTGAAGCTCTTGTACTGGTATGGGTAGACGGCGGCCATTAGCCGATACCTCCGGTCATGGTGATGTGGCTGATGTCTCCGATCTTGGGGATCTCCCAGGCCCGGAAGACGAGGTCGGCTGTGCCGGTCTGTGCCGCGTCGGCGCGGGCGACCATGGTGATCGCGGCGTTGCGCACACCGTCGACCGCCAGGACCGCCTTGTAGAAGTCGGAGAGGGTCAGCCGCATACCGAAGTCGACGGATGCGAACGCCAGGAGAGACTTCAAGGCCTGCTGCACCTCGAAGAGGACGGCAGCACGTGAATACCGCGGCCAGCACTCGATGACGACAGGGTTCGCTGCGTTGCCGACGTTGACACTCACCACGGTGGGACCGGCCACGGTGACCGAGGCACCGGCCAGCGCCTTGGCCTGGAGTGCGCCCTGCACGTTGTTGATCACGGTGGTGCTGGGGGTCCCTCCGTCCGGCCCGATGATGTAGACGGAGATCGAGGTGTAGGTGCTGGCCACTGCGTTGGCTCTCACCACGCCCGGCTGCGTCAGTGCGAGGTCGCTGAAGTCCTGGAGGGTCACACACCGGTCCTGGGTGCGGAAGACGCGTGGTGCGTTCGCCCGGATCTGGTCGTTGGTCTCCGGGTCCGCACCGCCGACCATGGCAGTCGTGATCGCGTTGCCGCCGGAGTTGAGTGCGATGGTGACTCCGGGCAGTGTCGAGGACGCGATGGCGTTGACCACGCCCGCGTTGATATTCCCCATCGCTCCGCCGCCCACGCGGTAGGTGGCATAGATGGTGAGTCGGTTGGTGGGGATCGCCCCGTTCAGGTTGTCGCCGAACCTGATCCAGGTGGCTCCGGACTCGTCGACAAATGTCGTGAACACACGGTCGTCGGGCTCGGCGTCGACCAGGTAGGTGATGTACGTCCACTCGGTGAGGGAGGAGACATCGTCCACGAAGACCCTGACGGTGCCGTTGATGATGGGGGTGTCCGGCAGCCGGAACTCTTGCACCGGCAGGCCGGTCGAGGTGCCGACGTTGACCTGGGTGCGGGTGACTCCCTGGGTGACGGTGACGCTGGCTGTGCCGCCGTTGGCGGGCACGGTGACGTCCTGGTCGGTCTCGTAAGTGATGGGGCCGTCGAGGGTATCGATGTAGTCGGTGACGACCTGGGTGAGCGCAGGTACGGTGACGGCCGGGCCGGGGTTGGAGGTCTGGAAGGTTACGGAGCCCGTTGCGGGTACGCCGTTGGAGGGGCTGTAGCCCAGCAGGTCGGCGATCTGAAGCAGGCTCAGCCGCTGCGTGGCGGTCGGCAGGTAGGCCTCCTGCTGGAGCCGGTCGCCGTAGTAACTGAGGTTGTCCCCCAGGTACGAGAACAGTTCGACCAGGACGACACCGAAGTCGCCCTCGCTGCTGGGGTTCCACGCTGGGAAGGCGCGGGAGGCGAAGTCGAGCAGGGAGGCTTTGAAGCCCTCGTAATCCCGGCTCGTGTAGTCCACCGCGGGTGTGTCAGCCACTGATGACCTCGCTTACGGTACCGCCGACCCGGACGACTGCGGTGTTGGTCTGGGAGGCGATGTTGGATGGGGACGACCCGGCCTCGCGGCGTATGTAGTCGACCTCGACGCGGGCGAGGGACTGCTGGGTGGCGTCGGGGACAGGGATGGCGCGTTGGAGGATCACGCCGGGCTCGAACGCGTTGAATGCCGTGGTAACGGCACGGCTTATTTCCTGAGCGACGAAAGACGCGTCAGGGTCGAACAGCAAATCGGCCACCGGAACTCCGTAGTCCGGGAGCATGACCCGCTCTCCCGGCTGCGTACCGATGAGCGCGCGGACATGCTGGTCGATCTGCCTGTCCGGATTCGTCTCGACGGCGATAGTCCCGTCGGACGCTAGGCGAAATGGAAAAGCAATCTCGGTAGGCATGCTTGCATTCTCCCAGGAATGCCTACCGAGATTGCATCGCGCTTCTGGAAACTAGGCGATGTTGCCCAGCGGAATCTTTCCGTTGATGAACATCGTGTCTCCGGAAGTGTGGGTGAATCCTGCGCCCAGGTCGCAGTGCGCGTTACCTGTCGTCGAGATGTAGAACCACGCGAAGTACATGGCGCCGCTGGATGGCTTAACCGGCACGAGGAAACCGCTCTGTCCGTGCGTGTTGTAGTAGTTGGACGGAAGTGCGAAGCAGACAGAGGCCGCGCTGGAGGAGGTACAGGTCATGGTTCCGTAGATCCACAGGTTGTCCTCCGCGTCCCGCCGGTACTGCACACCGACGGTCGGAGAGATGCCGGAGAAGGCTGTTGCGGCAGCCCACCCGGTACCGAAACTGGAGACCGAGGTCCAGGTTTCCGTTTCCCTTGTGATCGGAGCCGTGGTTGTGACCTTGATGCCACTCAGTTGCACCTTGGCAACCGTGTCGTTGGCGTCATCGTACTGAAGCCATACCTGTGGAGCTACGACTCCGGTTTTCTTGGGTGCACTCAGTACGAGGGTGCGGCCAGCATTTGCCGCGCCCCAGGAAGATATGGTTGCAGGGCTGTCGGTGGAGAGTTCATCGAACAGGGATATCGTGGCGAAACCACCGCCCGGAGTGGACGAGATTTCGACGCGGTTGCCTGATGCAGCACTTCGGAAGAGCGCACCTGTGATCGTGGACGTGCCGGTAATCGACACACCGTTGATGCTCTTACCGTCGATGGCGTCCGCCGAGAGCATGGAGGCCGTGATGGTTCCGTTGACGACCAGGGAACCCTCGACAGCCTTTCGCATCTTGATATTGGTGACACACCAGTAACCGGCCGCCGCGGTGGGAGTCGTAGCCAGGGCACCCATACCGAATGCGGCACGGTACTTCCCGGCCGGGACGGTGATCTGTCCCGTGATCTTCGTCCAACCTGTTGCCGAGGCAGGAGCTATGGACGTCGTGGCCTGCACCACGGTGTTGCTTCCGGCGGCATCCGTGGTGGTGAGGAAGAGGCGCAGGTTGCTGTTGGTTCCGGTCGCGGCGACGACCCACGCCTCCACGTAGTAGGTCTCCCCCGGCGTGACCGGCATCGTCGTGAAGGTTCCGGTGTTGTGCTTCCAGTTCAGGTCTGTGTTGACGCTGGTCTGGGACAGCAGCTTGGCGACCCATGGTGCTGGTGAACCGCTCGGAACGCTCGCGTCGTTGCTGGCCGTGCGGACGATATTCGTTCCCCAGTTCCAGGCCGAGGAGTTAAGGGAGAAATCCGGGTCCAGGATGATGTTGGAGGTGTCCCCGATCACTACCTTGTCAGCGGTCAGTGTCTGGGCGGCCACCTGCTGAGCGGTAATTGCCCCGTCCTGGATGTTTACCGTTCCGACGGATCCGGTCTCGACGACCTCGATCGTGAACAGCGCAATGTCCTGCGTGCCGTTTCCCGCGCTGTAGTTGGTCCACATGTTTGGGCTGATGTAGCGGACGCTGGAGTGCATGACACCCGGCGCGTTGGGGCTCGGTGCTGGGTTGGCGGAGCCGTTTGAACCGACCGATGCCCACCCCTTGACGTAACCGGTGAAGCGGGTCCAGCCTCCGGCAGACGTGAGGGTGGCGTTGGAAGCCGCTACGTAGTGGTGGGAGTTGTTCACCGACGTACCGGTCCGGTTAACGATCGTCGTGCCATCAGCGGCGTAACCCATGAGACCCGCGTAGATCCCCTGGTTGGTTCCCGGAGTGGCGTTGTCCGTCTGCTGCCGGACCACCACAGTGACGCGGTACAGCACACCCGGGTCGAATGGGATCTTCACGTCTGCTCGGGTCAGGGACTGAGCTGCGCCGACGGAGCGCATGACGTACCCGCCTACCTGCGAGTCCGAAACCTGCACGGAGGAAGGAAGAGGCCCTCCGGCGACCGACCACTTGGCGGCTTCTGATCCGGTGTCGTAGAACTTCTGGAAGATGCTTCCCTGCGCGCCTACGGTGAGCCGGTCGGTGGTCAGGGTGCCGGTGATGATCGATCCGCCATTGATCGAGGTTGTGGTCGGTATGGTGCCGTTGCTCAACTGACCTGCCGGAATACTCACTCCGGCCCCGATGGAGCCGGTGACGGTGGTAGCAGCGGAGGCTGACCCGGCCGTGGTCGCCGATCCCGCCGTAGTGGCCGAGGAGACCGAACCGGACACGTTGCTTCCGGATATGACGATGTTGGTCGCGTCGATCTGCGCAGCATTCAGCTTGCCGACGGTGATCTTGGAGGCGTCTATCGACGCGATGATGCCGCTCTCCGCGGTGATCGTCCCGGCCGCCATCTGGTTGGCGGTGACCGAGTTCTCCGCGAGATCCCCGGTACCTGCCTGCTGTGCCATGCCCGTGTTCGCGGCGGACGGGGCTGAGGCAATACCGACCTGCGAGTACGCGATGAGCCGGTAATTGTAGGAGTTTGCGTAGTTCTGAACGCTGTCGTACAGGAAATCCGCACCGGACAGAGTGCCGACGACCACAGGGTTGCTGAAGTTCACGTCAGTGTCCCGCTGCACCTGGACGTGACCGAAGATGGCGGGCATCGCGGTGCCGGTGTTGTCCCTGCCATCCCAGGTGACGCGCAGACCGCCGAGTACACCAACGACACCCGGGGCGGACGGAACCGGAGGCGGGGTCGTGGAGGACGCGGAGACGATGTCTGCACTTGTCCACAGCGATACGTTGCTGGAGGTGTCCACTGCCTGCACGCGGACCGTGACGTCCACGCCGGTATGAAGCCCGTCAAGGACGACCAGCGTGTCCTCGGTGACGATGCCTCCGAGCCACGTGGTGGTGTCGTAGGAGTACTGGAGGACGTAGTGGGACAAGTCTGTGAGGCTGGTCCCGTCCTGGTTCTCTGTCGGGGCGGTCCATCCCGCGGTGATGCGGGCCTGGGTGGTTCCCTCACCGGTAACGAACTGCACTGTGGTCAGGTTCAGTGCAGTCGGCTGCTTTGGGGGCAGGGTGTCCGTCGAGCCGGAGGGCAGGTGGGCGACCTCGTCCTGGACGTCCTTGATACCGAGGGGGCTGTAGACCGGCTTGGTGATGTCCCCGCCGGAGAACTGGACCCAGACGGTCTGGCCTACCGGTGGAATGGTGTTGGTGGGAGAAGCGGGAACGGCCCAGGCGCTCTCCGCATCCCCGAGAATCTGCGGGATGAGCAGAGTTACGCGGGCCTCAGCGAGTGGGTCCTGGTTGTTGGCGACGCTCGCCTGATACATCCCAAGGACCGGCTCAGTTGACATTAATGTCCTCCAGAAGACTTGATTCCCAGAATTGTCCGTCCCTCAGAACAGCCGGGACCGAGTCGAACTTGAAACGTTTATTAGCATCACTACGGAATGTTACCGCGAAGGGCTGATCTCTTTCCGCATCCACAGTCGTAGTGAATTGCAGACCTTTGTTGTCAGGTGAACGGTTGATGACGTGCTTGGTGCTCGTCACCATCCACCGGCCCGAGTTGTCCGAGGAAACGGAGTTTCCCGCTAGCCCTACCAGGTTTCCCGGGGTCACCCTCGCAGTCCCGTAAAGGGTGGCCTGCATCGTTATCCACCCTCGGGAGGCAAGTGTTCGGGCTTCCATCAGGGCCTGCGCGTCGGCAAAGTTGTCGACCGTTCGGGACGTGGTGATGGAATTCAAGAACGTTGATGCTCCGGTATCTGCCGACAGGGACGCCTTAATAGGCCTACCGGTCTTCTTGTCCAGTCCGGAGATAATCGAGGTGCCGGTCGTCCCATTCGCCCGGGGAACCATCGTTCCGGTGAGGACCGAAAGGCTCAGCAAGGTGTCGAATGAGCCGGGAGTCTGGTTCTTGTTGAATACCGGGATGTCCTGGGACTTCTGGCCGAGGAGGAGAATACGCGGGTCGAGGAAGTAGAGCGTCGTCCCCTCTACCCAGAAACGGAAGCCCGTCTCGTCGGCCAGGTTGTTGATGAGGTTGAAATCGCTGATACCGGACTGAGCCCAGTAGGTCAGACGCCGGGCGGAGGGGGAGATGACGGTGCGCAGACCGTTCTCCCTGCCCACCTGACGCACGATCGAGGTCGGCGAGATGTTCTTCCAGGACCTCGTGCGTTGTGTGTTCATGGGCAGGGTCGTGCCGATGCAGACGTAGCGCACCACGACGTGCTGGGAGTCCGTGGAAGCCAGTGCGCTGGAGTGGTGCACGTACCCGTACCAGCGCGCGACGTCGTTCGGGGAGCGGCCGTAGTCGAGCACCACGGGCGTCAGCTCGCCGAAGGGGCTCCTGGCGGTCGGCCGGGAGGAGATGTCGATGACGGCCATGGAGTGCAGGCCGAAGCCCTCGCGGATCTCCACCCGCGATACATAGTCGGTTACTGCGCTCGTCCCTATGGACAGGCGCGTGAAGCAGTTCTGCTCAGACACTGGGGATCCTGATGATCTGGCCCGGAGTGAGCACGTCCCACGTGAGCACCTCGGGATTTGCGTCGGCGATGTGCCACCACAGCGCCGGATCTCCGTAGTACTGCTGAGCGAGCAGGTCGAGCCGGTCCGAGGAAGTCAACTGGTGGTAGGTGAAGGTGAAGGCCCACTCCTGCTGCTGGGAGGGCATGACAGTGAGGTTGGTGCCGCGGCCGGAGGAGACCAGGGCGAGAGTGGAGTCCTTGTACCGGGAGGTGTTGGAGATCACCGTCCGCCCTTTCCGTTGTTCTTCGGGTTGAGGATCGATCCGGATCCGATCTGCGTGGATCCGGGCAGGAGAGGACCGTGCGTCGGCCGAGGATTGCCGCTGGTGGAGTTCCGCGGGAGCAACTGCATGGTGATGTCCACCTGGCAGCGCGACGGGATCATCCGCTGAGTCCAGTGGGTGTACTGGACGTCCAGCTCCTGAATCACCCCGTAGTAGTCAAGGGTGTATCCGAACACCACGAATACCGGGACGTAGAGCATCGGGCCGGAGGCGCCGTTGTCGAAATTCCCCTTGGTGAAGGCGCTGGTCTGCACAGCCCCGCTGTCCGAGGACTGCGCCGCCTTGACGTCGATCGGTGAGGCGATGCCGGTGATCTTGTAGAGCGACAGAACGTCCCAGGCCACACCCATGAAGGGCACGTTCTCCTTGGCGTTCCCACTCAGCTTGCTCGGGTCCCACAGCTCGTAGGTGCGGTCGAAAAGCAGGCTGAAGGACAGCGTCTGCTGAAGTGGCATCAGCGGCGGGTCCTTAGCCGTCACGTCGTAGGGGTTCAGGGCGTCCTGGTTGGCTATCACATTGGGGTTCACCGAATGGGATATGCTGACGACGCTCGGGTTGTACAGGAAATTGCTCCGGTAGCGGACTCCGTTTACCGGCTTATCCTGGATGATCCATCCCCGGGTCAGGTTGTCCCCGTTGTAACCAGGGGCGGACGTCACGAAGGGAATGGATGTAATCCGTGGATCAAAAGGACCGTTGTCGATAATTTTGGTGGCCATTACGCCGCCACCCAGGTATGAAGTCGCATGTCATTTCCCTGTCGCGATGAGATTGATCCGGCTGTCCTCCGCCAGCGCATTCATGAGTTGCTGCGCTGCATCACGTGCCGACTGCTGATCCATGACGCCCTGAACCTGAATGGTGATGGCGCCTGAGTTGAATTGCAGGGTGGCCTTACCGCCCGAGGTATGGAGCCCTCCGACCCCACCGGCCATAGGTGTATTTCCTGCCAGCGCCTGACGAAGCGCTTCCGCCTGATAGGCAGGGATAATCATCTCGCCCTTGTGTACGCGTGCCGTCTGGTCCACGTCGATATTCGTAGAACCGACGGCGTATCCCTTGTAGGAACCACCGTTAGCCAGCGACTTGATTCCAGGGACATTCGCCAGGGATCCGTACCTGGATTCCGCGTAACGCACTCCGGCGATGATGTTGTCGACCGGGTTCCAAATGTTATTATGCCCGGCAATCGAATACGCGTTGAACGTCGAGTCGATTGTCTGAAGCAAACCCTTGGACGGGTGACCGGCCTTGGCATTGGAATCCGTAAGATTTACCGCACGAGGGTTACCGCTGGACTCGTACATGGCCATGGTGTTTACATAGCGCTCGTTGGCAGACGTGTCCTGGTGCAGGATTCCCAGAGCCGACTTGATCCAGGACTTCAGGTTCCCGGAAGGCAGTGGACCTGCCCCGCTCGCACCGTTGGTTCCAGTGTTCTGCGATCCCTGTCCGGCACCGGCTCCGGATCCCACGTTGGCCGCGCCGATCGAGGAGATACCTGCCGAGATAGCGTCGACTTCCTCGACCGATCCGTAAGCACCTACGTCACCTCCGAAGCCCATGCTGGACAGCCGATTGGAGCCCGCTCCGGCGGTGTTGGAGTTGTCATTGGTGAGGTCCCCCATGGATCCCACCGAGCCCAGGATCCTCACGGCGTTGGTGAATTCCCCGGGGCGGTAGGAGCGGACACGAACCGACGCACCTGTGTGTGGAGCCTCGATGATCTTTCCGTTGCCTATGCACATCACGACGTGATGGGCTGGGTTACCGACGAAGAGAAGGTCTCCCGCACGCTCGGTTCCCAGCTTGACCGGCTTACCTGCCTTCTGCTGCTGCGAAGCGACACGCGGCAGGCTCACTCCGATCTGGCGGAAGCTGTACTGGATGAGTCCGGAGCAGTCGAAACCGTTCGGCGTATTTCCACCCCAGACGTAGGGCACACCCAAGTACTTCATCGCCACAGCGATGACGGCCGCTGCCGTCTTGCCCGCACCCTGCGTACCTGTAGCAGCCGACTTCGAGTTGCCCGTGCCAGCCGCGCCGGAGCCACTCGTACCGGCACCACCGCTGACACCGTCGCTGGCCTGGGACCTGGCCCGTCCGATGGACTCCAGCCCATGGACGAGGATGCTGCCGATCCGGCCGACGTTTCCCGCGAAGCCGAGGGTCCCGGTGGCGCCGTTCTGCAACAGACCGCCTTGGACTACGGCGTTGCGCACAGGGTGCTTCTGCGCATTGCCTGGGGTGCCACTCCACCAGCCC
>FTJU01000283.1_pt6 | contig 14259 bp, 12 predicted proteins | sample 1658961 | NCBI WGS metagenome assembly FTJU01 (sample SAMEA3914878, study PRJEB12502) | metagenome | biome: forest; material: soil | place: USA | collected 2012-03-12 | depth 0.3 m | reverse complement strand
CGTTGGCGATCGCGGTCAGGATATCGGTTGCGCGCCAGAGCAATTCGGCGCGGTCACGGGTGTAGTGGGCCAGTGTGGGACGGGTGACGAACAGCGAGCCCGCCGAGCTGAGACGCTGCAGATCGAACGGTGGCACCGGGCCGCTGGCCCCACCGAAGAGGGCGAGCATGCCGCGCACCCGCAACGACGCGAGGCTGGCCTCGAAGGTGGCCGCGCCGACACCGTCGTAGACAGCGGCGACGCCGACGCCCTCGGTGCGGGTGCGAACCTGCTCGGCGAGATCATCGGTGTAGCGCAGCACCTCGGTCGCGCCCGCCTCGCGGGATAGTTCCTCCTTCGCATCCGAAGAGACCGTGGTGATCACCCGCACGCCGCGCGCGGCGGCGAGCTGAGTGAGCAACAGGCCGACACCACCCGCGCCCGCGTGCACCAGCACGGTCTCACCGGGTTCGGGCTTGTGGATCGATTCGATCAGGTAGTGCGCGGTCATACCCTGTATCAGCGCCGAGGCGGCGACCGGTGCGTCTACACCGTCGGGCACCTTGACCGCGACCGCGGCCGGTACCGCGACCCGCTGGGCATAGCTGCCGGGGCCGGCGGCCCAGGCGACCCGGTCGCCGACGGCGAATTCGGTCACATTCGCGCCGATCTCGGCCACCACACCGGTGCCCTCGGCGCCGGGAATGTAGGGGACCGCCTGCGGGTAGCGGCCGGTGCGGACGTAGGTGTCGATGAAGTTGATGCCGATCGCCTCGGTGTCGACGAGCAGCTGATCCGGACCGATCTGCGGATCCGGCACCTCGACGTATTTCAGGACTTCGGGACCACCGTGCTCGGAAACCTGAATAGCGCGCATGGGATCCGTTCTACACCCACGGCGGTGTGGCCATTGCCGTACCGGCCAGTAAACTAACCGCCATGAGTACTCGAGCCGCCACCGCGCCAGTGCAGTTGTCGGGTTCCCTGGTGAATTCGGTCAAGGGATTCGTCGCCGAGCACGGCGGCTCCACCACTGCCGTTTTGCAGCCGATCGGCCGCGCGGGTGTGCGCGTCACCCTGGTCGGCTCCGACGGCGTTCTCGGTGACCGGATGGTCGACGATCTGGCGACCGCCAAGGAATTGGTCGAGACCGTCGACGGCCTCACCGAGGCCGATGAATGGGACCGCGAGCTGATCTCGGTGGTCACCCCGCGCCAGGGGCACTGGGCCAAGATGGCCGGGTGGGTTGCCCGGCAGACCCGTTTTCCCAAGGCTCGCAACGAGAACTGAGCTCTTCAGGCTTTCGCGGCCACGCCGTCGCGTTCGCGCGACTCGCGTGGGGCGGCACGCAGAACCAGCCGCACGACCGGGCCCGCGAAGATGCCCGCGAGCCGGGTGAAGGGCCAGATGCCGAGGAGTAGCAGCAAGATCAATCCGCGTGCCTGGTAGATGAGCGGGGCATGCTGCATGGCCTCGGGATACGGATCGATGGCGCACAGCGAGCGGAACCAGGCGAAAAGCGTTTCGCCGGTTCGATATTCGCGTCCCACCGTGATGGGGTCGAATTCGATGAGCACACCGGACAGCAGCGCGGCCGTCATGGCCGGGAAGGTGATGCGGTCGAGCGGGGTGATCACCGGACGCGACGAACCCGCGATCAGATCGGGTAGCAACAGCAACACCGCCCCGATCGTGGCCGCCGCGACGCCGCTGACCTGCACAATCGCGGTGACCGCATGCAGCACACCGGAGGGTCGGGCGTGTGGCTCGGCGGTGATCACTTCGATCAGGCGGGTCGGGACGATGAGGCACACCCCGGTCCGAAATGCCGTCGATCCGAACCGCTGGCTGCGGTCCATCTCCGGATAGCGGGAGTTGCTGCGGAAACCGTCGCGCTGGTAGCGCCAGACATGACCGAGCACGAACGAGACGAACGCGCCATAGGGCAGCGCGATCCACAACAGCGATGTCACGGAGAGTTTTCTTTCCGCTTGCCGACGAACTGACGTATCACGTTCGCAGAAACACCGAATGTCGGACAAGGGACCAACGGCCCTTACCGAGGGGTATGACGAGTGACGGCGGCGCGCCGTTCGGGTATCGCCGCCGACCGCGGTCTATTTCTGGAATTCGACCTCGTCGTTCTGGTCCCCTTTCGTACTGAGATTCATTGCGGGCAAAAGGGATTCCCGCGCGATCAAGGTAAGCGCGCCCGCCCGCTGAATGATTTCGGCGAGGGCCGATGTGACACCCTGTGCGCCGTTCAACACCGTGAACCGGTCGACGTGCTCGAACGGTGCCGCCGCGGCGGCGACCGATTCGAGACATCGGAATAATGATGGACTTCGGTTCCGGGCGCAGATGGCGTCCGGATCGTAGAGTAGGAGACGATGAACGCGGAGGAGGCGAGCGAGCTGGCGGCTCGGCGGGTCGGTGCCGCGCATGCCGACGCGTACCAGCGTGTCGCGCTCGCCGAAAGCTTCTATCCACCGGAACTCCGCGCCTACCGTCGCGCCGAAATCGCCTTCCTGCGGTGGGAACTCGCCCGCGGCGTCCTCCACGCCGAGACCGGCAGCCCGTGGTGGCGGGCCATCAACGACCGGCTGCTGCACGACAAACTGGAGGCCGCGCTGCTGCATCGTGCCGCTGCGCGGGACGCCTCGACACCCGGTGCCCGGCTGTGGCTGGAATTCCTTACCGCCCCTTCACCCGTGGCATGGTACCGGGCGCATAATCGCAGCATTGTCGCCGGTTATCTGCAACATCAGGAGTTGGCCGCGGTCGAACTGCCTGCCGAACGGTTGATGATCAATGTGACGCTCATGCGGGTGCTGTTCACCCACGTGCTGGTAGCGCGGCCGATGCTCGCGCTCGGCTGGTTGGGTGTCCTCGGCGGCTGGTCGGCCGATCCGCGCCGCAGCTCGGTGCGCCTATTCCTCGATCTGCGCAATGTCTTTCCGGAGGAGTATCCGCTGGCGAATATGTCCGTCGATGCGGTGCTTGCGCTGGAGGGACATCTGGCGCGGGCACTCGATTACGGTCTGATCGTTCCGAAGTTGGAGCAGATATATGCATTCGCCGCAGAGCAATTGGATGAGCCGATGATCGTCGGGCTCGTCGAGAACGGCGATCCGTGCTACGCGGGGTTGCGGATCCAGCGGGGGCAGCTGGAGTCGGATGCGTTGATCCGAGCGCTCGCACGCGTCACTCGGCCACGCTTCGCGTAATCGGGCCTGCGGCGTGCGAGCACCGCGATAACTCAATAGTCACCGCGCACAAGGTTTTTCGGCAAGTCGCCAGCAGCGAATCTGGTGATCTCCGCCGCGACAATGGCGTAGGCGCGTTCGAGATTGCCCAAAACCCCGACTCCGTAATCATCTGGCATGAGCACGGTGGCTGGTATGTCTGCCAGGTTAGCCGTCTTCGCCGCCGAATCGCATCCGATCATCCGACCATTCATCGTGGTCGTTGCCGAATCGGGCCAACGCCTCGAGTATCGCGTCACGCATAGCCGCACTGCCGGTATGGCCCGAGTCCTCGATGATCCGAAGCTCCGCATCCGGCCAGGCCCGCGCCAATTGCCAGGCGGTGTAAAGAGGTGCGGCCAGGTCGAGGCGGCCATGGATCAGCACTGCCGGAATGCCCGCGAGTTTTTGCGCTTCGCGCAACAGTACGCCATCGTCGAGCCAAGCGGCATGGGTGAAATAATGCGTGCAAATCCGGACCATCGCCAGCATCGCGGCATCCGGCTTTGCGCTGTACTGCCCCGGGTTCCCGAGGTTCTCATGTGCGATGAGCGCGTCCTCCCAGGTACACCAGTCCCGGGCGGCCTTGGTACGCACGGCCGCGTCCGGGCTGTTGATCAGTCGGTTATAGGCCGCCACCAGGTTTCCATCCCGATCGGCTGCGGGCACCCCGTTTCGGAATGCCTCCCACTGGCCAGGCAGCAGTCGCGCGACACCGTGATAGAGCCAAGCGATCTCCTCGGGCCGCGTCATCGTGACGCCGACCAGCACAACCGCGCTGACCCGCTCCGGGTATCGCTGCGCGTAGGCCAGGATCAAGGTCGATCCCCACGAACCGCCGTACAGCAGCCATCGTTCGATCCCGAGATGCTCACGCAGTCGTTCCATATCCGCGATCAGATGGTCGGTGGTGTTGTGCGCCATATCGACGGCGGGGTCCGCGACAGTCGGCCGACTTTCGCCGCATCCGCGCTGATCGAAGAGGACGATCCGGTACACGTTGGGATCGAACAGCTTTCGCGATCCGCGCTGCCCACCGTTGCCCGGTCCGCCGTGCACGACGAGTGCGGGCTTACCGTCCGGGTTACCGCTGGTCTCCCAATAGATTTGGTTTCCGTCGCCGACGTCGAGGAGGCCGTACTCGTATGGCTCGATATCCGGGAACGGTTGTGGCACTTCGGTACTCGACGCTGAGGTGCTCATCACCACTCCTTCGGCGAGCCTGCGGGACGTGATCTGCTATGCCAGCTGTTCGGTGGAGTTGGGGACAGGGGTCGCGACGTGTTCGCGGGTGTGCAGGGCAGCCCAGAGGGCGGCGGTAGCGGCGGTGCAGGCAGCGGCGCCGCCGACGTGGGTGGCGACGAGGGCGGCGGGGACGTCGGTGAAGTATTGCACGACGCCCACCAGGGATTGGGCGCAGACCAGGCCGAGCAGGACGAACAGCCTGGTGCGGACGGCGGGGGTGATGCCGACGGCGAAGAGGCCGAAGGTCAAACCGATGAGCAGTGCGAGATAACCGACGAGCAGCTGCGAGTGCAGGTGCACCAGGGTGACGATCTCGACCTGCAGCCGTTCGACCGGTCGCTCGATGCTCTTATCGCCGGCATGCGGTCCGGCGCCGGTGACAAGTGTGCCCGCGATCAGGACGCCGGCGAGCGCGACACCGCTAAGGCCGGTGAGCCAGCGCAGTGGCGCGGGCGCCTGGGTCACTGCGATTCCGTCATCCGGTTCGCTCACTTTCGCGAACATGACCACCGCGACCCACACCATCAGCATCGACGCCAGCAGATGCACCGACACCGTCCACCACAGCAGACCGGTGCGCACGGTGATACCGCCGATGATCGCTTGCAGCACCGTGCCGCCCGGCATCAACCATGCGTAAACCAGCACCTCGCGCCGGCGGCGAGCCCGGGTGACGGCGAGCACAATCAAGGCCGCGCACAATGTCACCGCGAAGGTCAGCATGCGATTGCTGAACTCGACGGTCTGGTGCAGCACCGGAACCTCGGCGACACCGGTCGGGGTGAAGCTGCCCGGGAAGCACTGCGGCCAGGTCGGGCAGCCGAGGCCGGATGCCGTGACCCGCACGATCGCACCAGTGATGGCGATACCTGCCTGGGAGACGATGACCGCGACGGCGATCAGTCGCTGCACCCGCAACGAGGGCAGCGGCAGCAGATCGACGAGTCGCAGGAATGCGCGATTCAGCACCCAACGATGGTAGCCGGGCCGCCGGGGCCATCCGCACCCGGTCTACTACATCCCGTCGTTGCCACACGCTCGAGCCGGCGGCGAACGGTCGAGAAGTCCGGCCACTCGACCTCGAGCGGACTAGTCGAAGCGGAAGAACCGGGTGGCGAAGAAGCCGGAAATACCAACCCAGGCGGCGAGGACCGCGATGCCGAACCAATCGATGCTGGTGTGCATGGCGTCTTCCAGCGTGACGGCCAGCGCCCCGGACGGCACCAACCGGACGAGCACATTCACCGCCGCGGGTAGATCGTCGGATGCGAATACGATGCTGGCGATGCCGAGCATGACGAACCACAGGATATTCGCCAGTGCCAGCACGATCTCCGCCTTGAGTGTGCCGCCGAGCAGTAGACCCATTGCCGCGAAAGTGGCTGTTCCGAGCGCGATCACCAGCGCGCCGAGTGCGAGCCCGGCGAGGCCCGGCCGCCAGCCGAGCGCGAAGCCGATGGTCCCCAGCAGAATTGCCTGCAACACGACCACGATCAGCACCGCGGCACTCTTGCCCGCGACAATGCCCCAGCGGGGGAGTGGGGTGGCGCCGAGGCGCTTGAGCGCGCCGTAGCGCCGATCGAATCCGACCGCGATCGCCTGTCCGGTGAATGCGGTCGACATGATCGCGACCATCATTACCGCGGGCACCGTCTTGTCGACTCGGTCCGCGCCGAGGTCCGCGAACGGCAACAGACTTAGGCCGACCAGCAGTGTGATCGGAATGAACATGGTGAGCAGCAACTGTTCGCCATTGCGCAGCAAGAGGATCAGCTCGAGCCGGGTCTGCGCGGTCATCATGGCGAGACGGCCGCTCGGGCGCGGATCGGAGGTGAAAGTGCCCGGCGCGAAGCGGTTTCCGCTGTGATCTGGCTGATTCATCCGCGTAGGTCCCGTCCGGTGAGTTCCAGGAAGACGTCTTCGAGGCGACGCTGATCGATCCGGATATCGGTCGCCAGCACATTCACCTGCGCACACCACGCGGTCACCGTCGCCAGCACCTGCGGATCGATCTCACCTTCGACCAGATAGTGTCCAGGCATCGTCTCACGCGGCGAGAAGCCTTCCGGCAGTGCGGCTTTCAGCAATCTCAGATCCAGCTTCGGCGGGGCGGTGAAACGCAGCTGGCCGGCCGCGCCATGTGCGGTCACCTCGGCGGGCGTCCCGGAGGCGACGATCCGGCCATGATCGATGATCACCAGTTGGTCGGCGAGTTGCTCGGCCTCGTCCATCATGTGCGTGGTGAGCAGCACCGTGACGCCGTCACGGCGCAGCGCGTCGATCAGCTCCCAGACGATGAGCCGGGCCTGCGCGTCCAGGCCTGCGGTCGGTTCGTCGAGGAAGACGATCTCGGGTTTGCCGACCAGCGCGCAGGCCAATGCGAGCCGCTGCTGCTGGCCGCCGGAAAGGCGGCGGTACGGCGTGCGCCGGTTGTCCTGTAGGCCAAGGGTTTTCAGCAACCATTCGGGATCGAGCGGAGCGGCGGAATAGGCGGCGACCAGGTCGAGCATCTCACCGGCGCGCGCACCGGGATACGCGCCACCGCCCTGCAGCATGACGCCGATGCGCGGCCGCAACCGGTCGGAGTCGGCGATCGGATCGAGTCCGAGTACCCGGACCGAACCGGCATCCGGGGTTTTGAACCCCTCGCACATCTCGACGGTCGTGGTTTTGCCGGCGCCGTTCGGTCCGAGCAGGGCGAGCACCTGGGCGCGTTCGACCGCGAAGCTGATCCCGTCTACGGCGGTGGTCTCGCCGTAACGTTTGACGACGCCGTCGACGCAGACGGCGGGTTCCGAGGCTGCGGTCACCATCGCGCCCCGGTGCTCGGCTCCGTCGCGTCCAAGAGCGCTGTGCCCATTGTGCGCTCGCTTCGCTCCCTCACGGTCTCACACCGTAAGCGGTCGACGGATGTGACCCGGACGACACCCCTGCCTCGTCAGTTCCGCGGTCCGGCAGGACCGGCCGCGGTGGATGCTGGGCCGACGCCGACCTGGTTCAGTCGCCACGGCAGCGACCTGCGGGTGGCCAGGATCATCAGCGTGCAGGTCAGGATGGTGATGCAGGCCGCATAGATAAGGACGAAGGGCTGGATTTCGCTGCCCGACGGCATGAGCATGACGCTGATCGCAGCCGAGGCGATAGTGGCCGAGACCCGGAAGGCGGGTCGGCTGGCCCAGGCCGCCAGCGGCACGATGCCCCAGAGCAGGTACCAGGGCTGCACCACCGGGAACAGCAGGACAACCGCGCCGAAGGCGACGCCGAGTGCACCGACCGGATGCAGCCGCCCTCGCCAGGTGGCAATCATCAGCCGCACCACGACCAGCGAGGCCGCTCCCGCCGCGATCGGTCGGGTGATGCTCAACAGTGCGGTGGTGTGGTCACCCAATCCCAGCAGGACACCGCCGAAGCCGGTGACGACCCCCAGTGCGGTGGGCAGCGACATCCAGCTGCGCACCGAGTTTGCCATGGTCAGCGTGTCTATCCAGCCGAAGCCGAGACCGCTGCCCAGACATACCGCGAGCGTGACCGCACCCGTGACAGAGCCGAGGAGCAGCGCGGCTCTGAGTACGGCACGCCAATCGGCGCCCCATTTCCGGCTCAATGCCATCCACACGAACGCCAGCGCCAGCATCGATGGGATCTTGACCATGGCGGACAGTGCTATCAGGGTGGTGCCCGATAAAAACAGCATCAGTGCGTGTCCACGCATTGGTCCGATATTGCTCAGGGCAGCCAGACAATATTCCAACCCGACCAGCATCAGGCCGAGCATCATGGCCTCATTGTGTACACCGGATACCAGGTGGAACATCACGAGCGGGTTCACGGCGCCGAGCCATAATGCGGCCACCGGCGATACTCGGCACCGTTGTGCCAGTCGTGGCAGTGCCCAAACGATGCAGGCCACACCCAGTAGTGCCAACATCCGGTGCAGCAGCACTCCGGCGAGCATATTGTCGCCGACGATTTCGGCGATGCCCTTGCCCAGCCAAATCGACAGCGGGCCGTACGGCGCGGGTGAATTCTGCCAGATATTGGGGACGCTGCGCGTCAGAATATGGTCCTGGCCGAGACCCTGCACCGCGCCGACGCCATAGGGATCGAGTCCGCTCGCCGCGATCTCCCCCTGGGCCAGATAGGAATAGACGTCTTGACTGAACATCGGCGGTGCGACCGACAGCGGAATGATCCACAGCAGCAGCGTGCGATCCAGTTGCGATCGGCTGATGCGGCGAATGCGGTTGGACTGCAAGCCGAGTGCGAATCGGCCGAGCAGTAGCCAGGCCAGCATCACGATGACCGTGCCGACCATGGTCGTCGCCAGCCCCGAATTGTGCACCCGCGCGGGTAGGCCGAGAATCGCCTTGCCGTAGGTCGGATTTTGCAGCGTGGGTTGGGCGCCGAGACCGAGTGCGCCGATAGCCATCATCACCGCACCGGTAGCGCCGAGGAGCCGGACCCGGCGCAGTTGCGCGGTCTCCTGCGGGTTGAGTTCGGCCGCTTCGGGTTCGTTGATGTGCAAGGTGTCGCCGACGGTGTGGTCGGGTGGGACATCGAGACCGATGATCCGACGCCCCAGCGCGACGGTGGCGTTGATCGGCGCGGTCTTACGCAGGCGAATCAGGATCCCCGAGATGGTCGACCGGCTGCGTTCGACACCTGGTTCGCCGTGTTCGCCTGACATCACGCGGTCAGCGTAGCCGATACGTCCGGCGTGTCCGGTGCGCTGCGGGACCGACCGCCGGGCACGTTCGGACCTGGGCTCGGGCTCCGGTGGGCCGGTCGGAATCGGCCCACAGTTCATCGCACGAGGTGCGCAGACGGATTCTCGCGACCGACGTGTGGCCTGAATCGCACTCGCGATTTCGTCGGATACTCGGGCCGGTCGTAGCGCGAGACCCGCAGGTGGTGAAGCTGGCGCATCCATACGGTGCCGGAAATCGCTCGCGTGCAGGTCGTCGAGCCGGTCGACTCAGGGCACCCTTATTGGATTCCGGGAACTAATTCCGTCACACTGGTGTTGTGAAAACCGTGGGTTTGCCGCACGACGAGGATGAAGGGGCCGGTCGCCGTACCGGTACCGCATCTGTTGCTGCGCCAACGGCCCTGGTCATGGGCGGTGAAGGACATACTCGCGCCGCCGTGGTACAGCTGCTGCTCGAAGAGGGCCCCATCACCGCGACCGCGATCGGCACCAAACTCGGTCTGACGCCGGCAGGTGTCCGTCGGCACCTGGATGCACTCATCGAAACCGGCCAGGCGCGGGCCGGCCGCTCGGCGCCATGGCAGCAGAAGGGCCGTGGCCGCCCCGCCAAGCAATATCAGCTGACGGCCGCGGGTCGAGGGCGGCTCGGGCATGCCTACGACGATCTGGCCGGTGCGGCCATTCGCCAGCTCGGCGAGGTCGGCGGCGAGCAGGCCATTACCGACTTCGCGCGCAAGCGAGCGCGGACCATTGTCGACGGCATCGAACCGGTCGCCGAGCACACCCCCGAGACCACCACCGCCAAGGCGGACGAGATCGCCGACGCCTTCACCGACGCCGGCTTCGCCGCATCCACCCGCAAAGTCGGCGCGGGTGTGCAGATCTGCCAGCACCACTGCCCGGTCGCTCATGTCGCCGAGGAATTCCCGCAGTTGTGCGAGGCCGAACTCGAAGCTTTCCGGGACCTGCTCGGAACCCACGTACAGCGCCTTGCGACTATCGCCAACGGCGATTGCGCGTGCACAACCCATGTGCCGCTGTTCATTCTCCCTGTCACCGATAAAACGAATGCTTCCCCGAAGACCGCTGCACAGCCCGCAGCGGTACGTACGAACGACTCCGGAAGGAGTGCCGAATGACGACGACCACCGACCAGGTGCAACCGCTGACCCAGGAAGAAACCATTGCTTCCCTGGGGAACTACGGTTACGGCTGGGCCGATTCGGATGTGGCCGGTGCCAGTGCGCAACGAGGCCTGTCCGAGGCTGTCGTCCGCGACATCTCGGCCAAGAAGAACGAGACCGAGTGGATGCTCGAACACCGGCTCAAGGCGCTGCGAATCTTCGATCGCAAGCCGATGCCGAAGTGGGGCTCCAATCTCGACGGCATCGACTTCGACAACATCAAGTACTTCGTGCGCTCGACCGAGAAGCAGGCCGAGAGCTGGGAAGATCTACCCGAGGACATCAAGAACACCTACGACAAGCTGGGCATCCCGGAGGCGGAGAAGCAGCGTCTGGTCGCCGGTGTCGCCGCGCAGTACGAATCCGAGGTCGTCTACCACCAGATCCGCGAGGACCTGGAGGCCCAGGGTGTCATCTTCCTGGACACCGATACCGGTCTGCGCGAGCACCCGGAGATCTTCGAGCAGTACTTCGGTACGGTCATCCCGGCCGGTGACAACAAGTTCTCCGCGCTGAACACCGCCGTGTGGTCGGGTGGTTCGTTCATCTACGTGCCGCCGGGTGTGCACGTCGACATCCCGCTGCAGGCCTACTTCCGGATCAACACCGAGAACATGGGCCAGTTCGAGCGAACCCTGATCATCGTCGACGAGGGCGCCTACGTGCACTACGTCGAGGGATGCACCGCGCCGATCTACAAGTCCGATTCGCTGCACTCCGCAGTGGTCGAGATCATCGTGAAGAAGGGTGGGCGCTGCCGCTACACCACCATCCAGAACTGGTCGAACAACGTCTACAACCTGGTCACCAAACGAGCCAAGGCCGAGGCGGGCGCGACTATGGAATGGATCGACGGCAATATCGGCTCCAAGGTCACCATGAAGTACCCAGCGGTCTGGATGACCGGTGAGTACGCCAAGGGTGAGGTGCTCTCGGTCGCCTTCGCCGGCGAGGGCCAGCACCAGGACACCGGCGCAAAGATGCTGCACCTGGCGCCGCACACCTCCTCGACCATCGTGTCGAAGTCGGTGGCGCGCGGCGGCGGACGGGCCTCCTACCGTGGTCTGGTCCAGGTCAACAAGGGCGCGCACGGCTCCAAGTCGACCGTGAAATGTGATGCGCTGCTCGTCGATACGATCAGCCGCTCCGATACCTACCCCTACGTCGACATCCGCGAGGACGACGTGACCATGGGACACGAGGCTACGGTCTCGAAGGTCTCCGAGGACCAGCTGTTCTACCTGATGAGCCGCGGCCTCACCGAGGACGAGGCGATGGCGATGGTGGTGCGGGGCTTCGTCGAGCCGATCGCCAAGGAACTCCCGATGGAATACGCATTGGAACTGAACCGGCTCATCGAGCTGCAGATGGAAGGGGCCGTTGGCTGATGGCGACTGGTGTGATCGGGGCGGTAGAAGGCGAGAACACCGCGAAGCCGATTCAGAACCCGGGCGCAGGGGCCGCGACCAACAAGGGTGAGGTCTTCACCTCCTACGACGTGAACGCCTTCGAGGTGCCTTCGGGCAAGGACGAGGCGTGGCGGTTCACCCCGCTGCGTCGACTGCGCGGTCTGCACGATGGCACCGCGGCCCGCGACGGCAAGGCCACGGTCGAGGTCTCCTCGGTTGCCGGTGTGAACGTGGAGACGGTTGCGCGCACGGACTCGCGGCTCGGCGCCGCCGGTGTGCCGTCGGATCGTGTTGCCGCCCAGGCATACTCGAGTTTCGAGTCGGCGACGGTCGTGTCGGTCGGCGCGGAGACCGAGGTCGCCGAGCCGGTGGTCGTCACGGTCACTGGTCCCGGCGAGGGCAAGACCGCCTACGGGCACCTGCAGATTCGCCTCGGCAATTTCGCCGTCGCCACCGTGGTCATCGACCAGCGCGGCAGCGGGACTTACGCCGAGAACGTCGAATTCGTGCTCGGTGACAGTGCGAAGCTGACCGTCGTCGCGGTCCAGGACTGGGCCGACGATGCCGTGAACACCACTGCGCACTACGCCGAGCTCGGTCGCGACGCGACCCTGCGGCATATCGCGGTGACACTCGGCGGCGATCTGGTGCGCCTCACCGCGAACGTCCGCTACGACGGTCCCGGCGGCGACGCCGAACTGCTCGGCCTCTACTTCGCTGATGCCGGTCAGCACTTCGAGCAGCGCCTGCTCGTCGACCACGCGGTGCCGCACTGCAAGTCGAATGTGCTGTACAAGGGTGCGCTGCAAGGTGATCCGCATTCGCCCAAGGGTGATGCCCGTACCGTGTGGGTCGGTGACGTGCTCATCCGCGCCGCTGCCGAGGGCACCGACACCTTCGAGGTGAACCGCAATCTGGTGCTCACCGACGGCGCGCGTGCCGATTCGGTGCCGAACCTGGAGATCGAGACCGGTGAGATCGTCGGCGCCGGACACGCATCCGCGACCGGTCGTTTCGACGACGAGCAACTGTTCTACCTGCGCGCTCGCGGTATTCCGGAGGATGTGGCCCGCCGCCTGGTGGTGCGCGGCTTCTTCCACGAGATCATCCAGAAGATCGCGGTCCCCGAGATCCGGGAGCGGCTGGAGGCGGCCATCGAGGCCGAGCTCGCCGCGATCGGCGTCTGATACCCGAACCATCTACCCCCACAAAGGAACTCGAATTCGATGACCACTCTGGAAATCAAGGACCTGCACGTCGAGGTCGCCAATCCGGACGAGTCCGGCGAGCCCATCAAGATCCTCAAGGGCGTGAACCTCACCATCGCCTCCGGTGAGACCCACGCCATCATGGGCCCGAACGGCTCCGGCAAGTCGACACTGTCGTACGCGATCGCCGGCCACCCGAAGTACACGGTGACCTCCGGCTCGATCACCCTCGACGGCGAGGATGTGCTCGCCATGTCGGTCGACGAGCGGGCGCGTGCTGGTCTGTTCCTGGCCATGCAGTATCCGGTCGAGGTTCCCGGTGTCTCCATGTCGAACTTCCTGCGCACCGCCGCGACCGCGGTCCGCGGCGAGGCACCCAAGCTGCGCACCTGGATCAAGGAGGTGAAGGACTCGATGAACGAGCTGGAAATCGACGCCGCCTTCGCCGAGCGCAGCGTAAACGAGGGTTTCTCCGGTGGTGAGAAGAAGCGCCACGAGATCCTGCAGCTGGGTCTGCTGAAGCCGAAGATCGCCATCTTGGACGAAACCGACTCCGGCCTGGACGTCGACGCGCTGCGCATCGTCTCCGAGGGCGTCAACCGCTACAAGGAGCGCGAGAACGGTGGCGTGCTGCTGATCACGCACTACACCCGCATCCTGCGCTACATCCAGCCCGAATTCGTGCACGTATTCGTCGGCGGCCGCATCGTCGCCGAGGGCGGCGCCGAGCTGGCCGAAGAACTCGATGCGAATGGCTACGTACGTTTTACTCAGACCGCTACCGCTGGAGCCTGATATGACCGCCACGGTCCGCACCCTCGACGTCGCCCGCATCCGGGCCGACTTCCCGATCCTGAACCGCACGGTTCGAGACGGGAAGCCGTTGGTGTACCTGGACTCCGGCGCGACCTCACAACGTCCCCTCGCCGTACTCGACGCCGAACGCGAGTTCCTCACCGAGCGCAATTCAGCCGTGCACCGTGGCGCGCACCAGTTGGCCGAGGAAGCCACCGACGCGTACGAGGGCGCGCGTGCCGATATCGGCCGATTCGTCGGTGTCGACGCGGATGAGATCGTCTTCACCAAGAATGCGACCGAATCGCTGAATCTGGTGACGTACGCGTTTTCCGATGATCGCTTCCCGTACCACGTCGGTCCGGGCGATGAGATCGTCATCACCGAGCTCGAGCATCACGCGAATCTAGTTCCGTGGCAGGAGCTCGCGCGCCGGACCGGTGCGACCCTGAAGTGGTACGGCATCACCGATGACGGGCGGATCGA
>FTJU01002193.1_pt12 | contig 14369 bp, 10 predicted proteins | sample 1658961 | NCBI WGS metagenome assembly FTJU01 (sample SAMEA3914878, study PRJEB12502) | metagenome | biome: forest; material: soil | place: USA | collected 2012-03-12 | depth 0.3 m | reverse complement strand
CGCCGAGATCTGCCGCCGCGAGGGGCTCAAGCTCCTGTCCGACAGCGCCCAAGGGTTCGGCTGCACCCTGGACGGCCATCACCCCCTGCACTGGGCCGACGCCACCGCCACCAGCTTCTTCCCGGCCAAGCCGCTCGGCTGCTACGGCGACGGCGGCGCGGTGCTGACCAACGACCAGGCCCTGTGGGACGTGATGGACAGCCTGCGCGTCCACGGCAAGGGCGAGGACAAGTACGACAACGTGCGCATCGGCATGAACAGCCGGCTGGACTCGATCCAGGCCGCGGTGCTGATCGAGAAGCTGAAGATCTTCCCCGAGGAGATCACGCTCCGGAACAAGGTCGCCGCCCGCTACAACGACAAGCTCGCCGGCAGCGTCACCGTGCCGACCGTGATCGAGGGCGGCGTCTCGGTCTGGGCCCAGTACACCATCGAGGTCGACGATCCGATGGGTCTGGCCGCCCACATGAAGACCAAGGGCGTGCCGAGCGCCTCCTACTATCCCAAGCCCCTGCACCAGCAGACCGCCTACCGGGACTTCCCCGTGGCGACCGGCTCGCTGCCGGTGTCGGACCGGGCCGGTCCGCGGGTCATCAGCCTGCCCATGCACCCCTATCTCGACGAGGCGACCCAGGACCTCGTCGTCGAGGCCGTGCGCGGCTTCAACGGTTAGGTGGGTTCCAAGCCGCTGCCGTCGCCGCTATCCTGGCTGGGTCGAGGGACCGGACACGTTGAAAAGATGGATATCGGGCGCGCTTTGAAAAGACGGATATCGGGCGCGTTGGACGTGCTCCTTGACCGACAGACGCACAATCCGAACGCCCCGGATGTCGCCGGCCTCTGGCTCCTGCATCCGGAAGGCCGGTATCTGCTGGAGCGGGGCGGACGGGATGTGGCGCCGCCCGCGACGGCGAACCTGGCCCTGACCAACAAGTGCAACCTCCGCTGCGAAATCTGCGGGAGCCAGAAGCACCTGGACAACTCGGGCGCCCGGCGGCGCCACACGGACTTCGACCAGCTCGAGAAGGTGGCGAACACGCTGTTCCCGGTGCTGCTCACGGTGGAGCTGAACAGCCAGGGCGATCCGCTCCTCTACCCGAATATCGAAAGGGTGCTGGAGCTGATCCGCGACCACAAGTGCGAACTGAAGGTCCAGACCAATGGAACCTTGTTCACGGATCGCGTGGTCGACCTTCTGGCGAGCATGTACGGGCAGGTGAACCTGTCCATCGACGCGGTGGGGCCCAAGTTCGACGAGGTCCGGCGGGGCGGCGTCTGGGCCAAGGCCGAGCCGGGTATCCGCAAGCTGCTCGAGCGGCGGGATCCGGAGATGCTGTCGGTGGGCCTGTATCCGACCGTCACCCGGCGCACGATCGATGAAGGCGTCAACATCGTCGCCTGGGCGACGGAACTCGGCATCGAATCCGTGATCTTCCATCGTTATTCTCCGCTGGCGGACGGGTGGTCGACGGAAGAAGCGCCCACGGCGGAGGAATACGCCCAGGCGCGCGAAGCCGTTCGCCGGTGGTGCGAGTGGACCAAATCGCCAATCGACGTCTGGTTCGAGTCCGAACAGCTCAATCCGCGCTTTGCGCCGCCCCGGAAGGCCAAGATGGCGTCGCCGGAGAAACAGGCGTTCGTCTACTCCTACAACTCGCCGAACTATCCGCGGGACCCCAAGGCGCCGGGGGCGGACCGCCGCTACGTCTGCACCGCGCCCAACGCCTATGTCGAGGTCGGGCTGGACGGCCAGTTGTCCGCCTGCTGCCGCTCCCAGGAGGTGCCCCTGGGCTACGCCACGAGCGCGAAGGAATTCGCCGACACCTGGTTCGGCCCGAACTACACGCGGATCCGCCAGTCCCTGAGGCGGAGGCGTCACGACCGGTATCCGCTGCCCAATTGCGAGGAGTGCGTCAGGTTCTTCGCGCCCAACAGCATCGGCAAGCGCAAGGCGGTGCCGTATGTGGGCCAATCGACCGTGCAAAAGGACGGCCTCACCCTCGCGGTCAAGGGCGACATCGTCCTCGATCAACTCGCGCACTATCGCGACCAGGTGTTCTCGGCGATCCACATCCCGCCAGGACTGGACATCGATGATTTCGACGTGTTCGAAGCCGAGACCCCGCTGCGCCGGGTCGCGAGCGAAGAGGAAGTGGACTTAGGGCCCCCCGGCGCCTTCTTCATGGTCGGACGGCACATCCTGATGTCGTCGACCGACGGGAAGGATCCGCGTTTCGCGCGTCGACAATACATGCTCCGGCGCAAGGCCAAGGCCGCCGCCGAATAGAAGGGCTCGCCCCGTCTGAGGGCGCCTTGTTTCCAGGGCACAAGTTCCGGCCTGACTGGACAGCTCCAACCCGTCCGCCCTCGGGAAGGTGTTGGCATTTGTCACAAAATGGCTAGACCTCCAGTCGGGGCTTTTCGGGGCAGGGGGGACGCGCAGCGTGTCGAGTATCGGTCGAACATCACAACCGGCCTTGCGGCCGGCCCATTGGGCCGTCTTGGCCGTCCTCCTGCTGATGTCGCTTGCGAGCGCCGGGATGATAGCCGGCCTAGCCGGCGGGTTCACCCACACGCTCCATTTCCGCGGGCCCTTCCAGACCGAAGGAACGGTTGGCTCACAGCTCGTCTCGGTCCAGTTACCTGACGATCGCCGATTCGGCTGTTGCGGATCGATCCTGGATGACGCCGGGCCCAAAGGGGCGGCGTCACGGCTTCGGCTATGGATCAACGGCGTCGAAGTCGACCCGCCGCACACGTTGCACGAAACCATCAGGCATGGCGGCGGCGGCTTCAGCCATTGGGGCAAGCAGGTTCTCTTCGCTCTTCCCGACCGCGTCCAAAACGATTCCGCCACGGAAGTCATGGTCCGGTATCCTTACACGTTCCGCATGCTCATGGCGGCTGTTCCGCTGGCCACTCTGCTCTTGGCGCTGGCGGCGGCCGCCTTCGCCCTTCGCAGCAGAATGACGTCGCCGCCCTCCCTGGCGTCCGTCGGCGGAAACCTGGCGCTGGCCATTTGCGCGCTGCTCACCATTGGCTTGATGGCGGCGCGGTTAGGCGTGGCCCACGTCGATCAAACCTTCACCGGGCCATTCCCAGCAGAGCAAGACTCGCAGCTCAAGATCATCGATCTCAGGCCCCTGGGCGCTCTAGGCTGCTGTTTGCAGGCCCCTTCCGATCGTATGGGACACGGCAGCGCCTCCGAGCTACGGCTCTGGGTGAACGGCAAGGAAATCCGGGCGCCCCATACGCCCCACGCTGAAATCAGGAAGGGACATGAAGGTTTCAGCCATTGGGGAAACCAAATCTATTTCGCACTGCCGGAAGGAACCAACAATTCCAGCCAAACCAAGGTCAGGGCGAGCTTTCCTCTAAGACCGGCTGCCTGGACGCTGGTGTTCCCGGCGATGGCGCTGGCCTTGTTCATCGGCCTCCATCGTCAACGGACCATAGCGTGGATCCGGAGTCGATCGGCATCCGCCTCTCTCGCGATCAAGACCCCCTATCTGGTCCTGTTTGCCATTGGCTGGGCAGTTCTAGCCGCTGGCGCCGCTTACTTGGCGACCGTGCTCTGGGGCCTCGTCACGGGCGAGGCGCTTGCTCCCGCAATACCGTTCCGGTCCGATCTGGGCAGAACCCTGGTCGAGGCGCTCGATCCGGCAATCCCGCTTTGCCTGCTCATTCTCGCCGCCTTCGGGGCCTCGTGGGGATGGCTGGTTGCCCGGTCGCCATATAGGAACGTTCTTCGTGGAGCGGAGGTCTCCGGCATTCGCTGGATGGGGCGATACGGCCTTTTCTGCCTGGTGATGTTCTATCTCGCGTCGGTCGGCGCCACATGGGCCGGCATATGGCGAAGCGGAACAACATTGTCGTTCCTGGGCCTGGTGCCCTACTTCGATGCGTACGGATACTTTTTGGACGCGCACCGATTCCTGCAGGGCGAGCACTGGACCGAATTCAGCTCGCGACGACCGCTCGCTGCGGCGTTGAGAACGGCTTCGTTTGGCATTTCGGACTTCCGCTTTGGCGTTGTGCTTCTATGGCAAGTCGTCGCCATGGCGGCCTCGACCTTCTTCGCAGCCATGACCATCACGCGCTGGCGAGGGCTTTGGGCCGGCGTTGTATTCCTCGCGCTGGCCTACATCGCCATGCGGAGCCACCTGGCTACGACGATGACGGAACCGCTGGGCTTGCCGATCGCCTTTGTCGCCCTCGGCTTTCTGGCGGAGGCCTTCCGCACATCGTCGAAAGGCCACGCTCTTCTCGCTGTTGGCCTCCTGTCGGCGGCGATCTGGATCCGGCCAGGGCCGATGTTCGCGATCCCCGCATTCGCGCTCTGGTTCGGCTGGTCGTTCCACGACACGCTGCCGCGAAAGATCAAGGGCTTCGCCATCGCCTGCGCGGCGATCATTGCGATCATCGTGATCGATAAACTCCTGGGCGTCTTGTTTGGCAGCCATTCGCCAGGAAACCTGGCATACGAGGTCTGCGGCCTCTCCATAGGAGGCGGGTGGTCGGCCTGTATGGACACCTTCCCCCAAGAATTTGCGAAAGTAGGAGGATCCCCCGACGCGGTGATTGCATGGCTGTACGCCAAGGCCTTCTACAATATCCAACACGATCCGAGCATATTCATTCACACAATCCTGAGTGAGCCGATCCGCTTCTGGGCCGAAACTCCGCGATGGCTCTTGCAAGGCTATTCCCAAACCGCCGTCCCGAGGGCTTTCCCATCGGCGCTATGGCTTCTGGCCGTGCCCGTCCTTGGCGTGCTCGGCCTGCGCAAGCGCAACGCTCGTGTAGAGGCGCCGTTCTGGATCCTGGTCTTCGCTGGCCTGACGGCCTCGGCGATGTTCTTCTACCGGTCCGACGGTGTTCGTGCGATGGCGGTGGTCTATCCGCTGTTTGGCCTCTTTGTCGCCGCCGTCTTTTCCTCGCCGATAGCGCTGCGGATCCGATGCCCACGCATCGTCCGGCGCGAGGCTCGGCTTGGGGCCATCCTTACCGTGGCTGTCACGGTGGGGCTGTTTGTCTTCCTGCCTCTCGAGCGGCTGATCTATCCGTTGCCGCGGCTAAGTCTCGCGGCTGGAGAGAGCCCAAGCAACACCGTCATTGTCGGAGACTTTGCCCGGAGCACCGGGGTATTGGTGGTCGCGGACGACCAGCCGTTGCCCCATGGCGTGCCTTCAGTGCGTTTCTCGCGATTTGCGGAGATGATTCGCGCCACGGGAGTCGAGTTGGACCAAGGCATCCTTTCACCGCAAACGCCGAAGCTGCCCTTTGGCTTCACGACAATGCCAAGGTTGGACCAAAGCGGTTCCATGAGCTTGCTGACGCCTCCGGAAATGATGACGCGTCAGGATGTTCGAGCTTGGCAGGTGACATTCGAAGTATGGGACAAGAAGATTTCTGGTGAAAATTGGTGGCATGTGGTGAGCGCTACGCCCTATTCGAAACCGGCCGGCAAATAGAACGCGTTGGGCCTCGCCCGACGCGGTCGGAAGCAGCGCCCAGCCCGAACCTTGCGCTCCTCGTTCCCTCGCCCTAAGGCTCCTGGACCCCGTCAGTATGGTGAACACCTTGTCTCAACCGAATGCCGCCGCCCCGCAGATCAAGGACGTCCAGGCGTATTGGGAATCCCATCCGCTGCTGAGCTATGAGTTCGAGGAGCCGGGCTCGCCCAAATTCTTCGACGAGCTCGACCGTGTGAAGCGCGAGGACATCGAACGCTTCGCCATGAAATACTGGGACTTCCCGGCCTGGCGCGGCAAGAGCGTGCTCGACATCGGCTGCGGGCCCGGCTGGGTCACGGTGCAATACGCGGCGGCGGGCGCCAAGGTCAGTTCGGTCGATCTCACCAGCGCGGCCGTGGAGCTCTGCAAGAAGCACCTTGCCTATCGTGGCCTCTCCGCTGACGTGCGCCAAGGCAACGCCGAACAGCTGCCCTTCCCCGACGCCCACTTCGATATGGTGTTCTCGTCAGGCGTGCTGCACCACACGCCCGACACCCAGAAATCCTTCCGCGAAAGCTTCCGCGTGCTGAAGCCGGGCGGGACGGCCAAGATCACGCTCTACCGGCTGGGCGTCCTGCACAGCCCGGCCGTGTTCGGCGTCACGCGCGGCATCATGAACCTGCTGGGCGTGAAGCACCCCGGCGCCGATCTTGGGCGCGAAGCGACCTCTGTCGCGGACTTCATCCGGCAGTACGACGGCAAGGACAACCCGATCGGCATCGCCAAGAGCGACCGCGACTGGGCGCGCGACCTCGAAGCCGTGGGCTACAAGGTGAAGGGCTGGGAATCGCACTTCTTCCCGAAGCGCTTCGTGCCGGCGGGCAAGGTCATGCCGAGCTTCGTGCACGGCATGCTCGACCGCGGCGTCGGGACGATGGTCTATTTCCACCTGACCAAGCCCTAGGCTTTCCCGGCGCCTCTACACGTCGGGAACGATTGCCTTCAGGCTATAGGATTTGGTCAGGTTGACCTGATTTCCGCCCATCTTGAACGGCCAGAGCCGGCTTTTCTCGACCGTGAAATACTTACGGAAGCCATTCTCCAACAAATGGATCGTGTTGCAGTGGTCGCGCTTCTGGGCGATCCGACATTGAGCGGCGGTCATGCCAGTGACCTTGGCGTTCCTCGCGGATGTATAGTGGCGGGCCGCCCAGACCGCCAAACTGCCTTCGGTCGGGATCAGGACGTAGAACACGCCATCCGACGCCATGCTGCGCTGAATGTGCGCGAGCGCTTCCTCCAAATGAAACACATGTTCGAGCACCGCATTGGCGAACACGCGTTTGAGGCTGCCCGTGCGAAAAGGGAGTTTGCCCAGATCGGCCCGAAAAAGCGAAGCCTTGGGAAAGCGCTTTTGGGTTTCCCTGAGCAATTCGAGTTCGAAATCCACGCCGATGATGCGCTCTTCCGCTCCGATCATCGGAAAGCCGTGCCCATGACCGCAACCGAGATCGACACTCACCTCATTGCTGGGTGAGACGAGACCGAACAGATCGCGCTTCACGCGATCTTCCAGGTTGCCGGAGAAACCGCCCTCTTTGTAGTGAGCTTCGTGAAGCTTGGCGATGCTATCCATGAAGCGCCGATAGAACCGGTTCTGATAGAAGGCCGGCATGGCCTGCGAAACGTCGCCGACAAAATCGATGATGCCATTGTCGACCGCATAAGACTTGCCGCATGCGGTGCACACCACCGCGTCGGACCGCAGGTCGAGTACATGAGACTCACAGCTTGGGCACCTCAGCAACGGCGACAGCAGGTCCCAGTTGACATGGGTAAGCCTGTTCACCGCAGGGGCGCTGACCGCGGCTGCACTTGCGTTTGGCATCTCACCCACCCGATCTATACTGTCGATCCGTTCGCTTGGCGGCCATCCCTAACACGGGGTCGGCGGCAAGCGACACGAAAATGCCGGTCAGCTGCGCCAGCAAAACCGAAAACGAAACCACCACGGCCTGTTCGGCGGGGCGCCCCATATGGGCGAAAAAGGACACCAGCATCACGTCGCGGGTCCCGAGGCCGAAATAGGTTATGGGGATGGCGCCCGCAATGCCCGCGAGGCCGACGCTGGCGCCGATCTGGTCGACTCCCAAATCAGGCAGAATGGGATGCACTAGGCACCATATCACCGCGACATAGCTTGCCGCCGTAACAGCCGTGGCCGCCACCACCTGGAGCGCGCCAGCGCGTTTCAAGCCGTCCCGCAACGCTGTCAGCACCTCTGCGAACCCTGGAACACGAAGCAGCACGGGAACGCGTTCGATCACGAAGCCCGCCACGCCCCCCAGGGCGAACAGGACCAGCACTGCAATGACCAGCGTCGCGCCGCCAAGAATCCGCGCCCACGGCTCGGCCAACGAGAGGTACAGGAATCCGCCCAGCCCCAGCGCGGCGTAGGCGCCGAGGTCGATCAGAAGGTCGATCAGGACAAGACTGCTCGACGACGCCAATCCCCATCCGCGGACGACTGAAAGGTCAGCCGCGCGCCGGAATTCGCCGACCCGCCCGGGCGTCACCAGGCCGAGCCAAATGGCCCGGTTGCAACTGGAAACCAAAGCCCAGAGCGGCTGTCGGGCGCCGATCGCCAAGGTCAGCACCCGCCAGCGCCAGTATCGGCCAACGAGCAGGACCACAAATGCGCCGGCGGCCATTACGATCGGCCCGGGGCCAAGGCGTGCGAACTGCTGAAGCAGTCGATGAAGGTCGATCTTGAAGAGCACGACGATCAGCAGACCGATGCCGATCAGCCGCCAGGGCGCCTTGGCGATGCGGGCCGCCCACCCAACGGATTTGGGCGCGGCTGGAGGAGCGGCCTCCGGCGCAACGCTCAATTGCCCGGCTCCATCGAGACAGCGCCGGTCACGCCATCGATGGCGAACGACAATGTGGCGGGCTTCCCCGCATTGAGCGCGGCGACGGCGGCGGCCAGCGCGGCTTCCGGAAGCTCGACGTTGCGCGCCGCGTCCTGCCGCGCTGACGGGCTGTGCATCGAGATCGTGCGGGCGACGTCGAGCCGTTTGATGGTCGGAAGGCCGGCGCGCGGCGTCAGCGTATCGTGGACCCGAAGCCCCTTGTCGCCGAGCGAGATCCTGCGCTGGAGCCGCAAGCCCGGTTCCGATTTGGGCGCGATCATCTTCTTCTTGATCAGACCCTGGAAGCCCTCCGCCAGGCGGCTGGTCCCGAGGAAGCCGACGACGAGCTGGAACGGCGCCATCAGGCGCTTGAGCGGAACGCCAGACGAGGAGGCGCGGAACTGGCTTTCAGCCACGACCACCCCGTCCGCCAGCGCCGCGCAGGTCAGGTCCTCGTCCCAGTTGGCCGAGGAGAACCGCCCGCCGATGGTGTCGATCTCGTAGCCGAGCTGATAGATCGGCGCGTCGTATCCGCCATCCAGGGCGATGGCGCCGCCGAGCCGCCGGCTGATCAGGGCCGACCACGCGCCGCGCCGGATCGCCAACAGGCCCGAGCCGGCCTGATCGACCACGCCTTGTGCGGGCCCACCCTGGATGGCGGGCGGCGATCCTTGCGCAGCCTGCTGATAGGCGAGCGCGAATTGGGGGAAATAGAAGTAGGCGAAATACCGGTCGTCGATCGAGGCCGGCTTGGAGGCGGCGACCGACGACAACCCATCCATCCAAGAGCCGGCGAGCTGGGCGGCATTGGCGTCCTGGGCCGCGAAATAGAGCGCGCCGAACGGGAAGACATGCGAGGTGCCGCGGCTGCCGAGGCGACCCCCGAGCGAGCGCCAGCCGCCTTGCACGTCCGTCAGGAATGTCGTGAGGCCCGCCGCCATGGCCCGGGCCTCGCCGCCGGCCAGGCGGTCGTAAGCGGCCAAGAGGTCGAGCGCGAGCGTCGAATAGCCAAGGTCGCTGCCGGAATATTCGGGGAACCAGCCTTCCGGACTCTGGTCCTTGCGCACGCGCGCCAGCCTCGCTTCCGCAACCGCCTCCCATTTCGGATCGATCCTCGCCGCGCCGGCCAGCGCCACAGCGGCCGCGAGGTTCTGGTTCATCACGGTGGGGTTGTAGCGGCTCTGCAGCCAGCCGGCGGTGCGGCAGAGCGCATCGGACGCCAGTCCGCGGACCTCCGGCGCGAGCTTGTCGCCCAGAAGGTCCAGCGTCAGCGCCGCGCCCGCTCCCGTGATGGCGGTAGGGCAGTAGGAGAATTCGTTGAGGTACCACTCGTCGAAGGCGCCATCGCGGTGGGCGATGCGGGCCCAGTAGCCGAGCGCCGCCGACGCCGCTTCCAGCACCTCCTCGCTTCCGGCGAACGGGTTGGCGGGGTGTTCGGTGCGGTAGAGCGCGGCCAGGCCCAACATCACCTGCTGCCAGGTGGAGCCCGAGAAGTTGGTGAGCGTGCGATAGTACCAGTACGGCCGGTCGGCGCAGCCATAGGTCGCCGATGTCCGGTTGAGGTCCATGAACGACCGCGCGCGCGCGGCCAGAGGCGCGACCAGCGGCGCCAGCGTATCCGCCGTCGCGAAGTCGGGCGGGCTAATGGACGGCGCCGTTCGCATCGAGCCACATGTGGAGCGAGGCCATGGCCACGAGGCGCTTGGAGGCGACGAACTCGCCCCGATCCAGATCGGCCAGGCTTTCGTTCACGAAGGCCTGTTTGAGGATGCCGTGCTTGGACACCTGGGCCGGCGACAGCCATTCGCGGCAGAGCGCCTCGAGGCTGGGCTTGTAGCGCTTCTCCATCGGGACGTGGAAGGCGAACTTGGGCCGTTGGGCGTCGACCTTTTCCCTGGCCAGGACCCGGCGCAGCAGCACCTTGTTCTCCGTCGGCGTCAGCATCAGCGAATCCGGCGCGTGGCTCATGAGCTCGTAGAGGCGCGGATCGAGGAACGGCACGCGCGCCTCCAGCGCATGGGCCATCGACAGCTGATCCATCTTGTTGAGGATCTGATAGGGCAGCCAGGTCTTCATCGTCTCCAGCATCGCGCCGGATAGCGAAAGGTCCATGTCCTCGGCGGGCGGGGGCGGGGGCACGTCGGCGGCGCGGCCGATATCCCAATCGTCGATCACCGAGGACGACAGCCGATAGACCGCCTCGCGCCTGTTCACCGAGGAGATCATGCGCGAGACCTTGTCGCGCCCGATGCGCCCCAGCGACGCCTGGTAGTCGAACTGCTTGTTCAGGAGCCACACCGGCGCGAGGCGGACGAGCGGGCCGAGCTTGTCGAGGAACGGGACCATGCGCTTCAGGCGCGCCAGTTTCTCGAACGCGCCGAAATGCACGTAGCCGCCGAAGATCTCGTCGGCGCCCTCTCCCGTCAGGACGACCTTGAGGTCCTTGCTCGCCGCTTCGCAGAGCTGATAGGTCGGCAGGATGATGGCGTCGCCCACCGGCGAATCCATGCACGCGACCGCGTCGTAGAGCCGAGAGAAGTCGTCGGCGTGATCCGGTACGACCTTCACATGCCTGGCGCCGACGCGCTCGGCGATCACGCGCGCCGCATCGAGCTCATCATCGTCCCCGCCCATCGAGAAGGTGTAGGCCGTCATCTGGTAGGAGCAGTGGCGCGCGGCGTAGGTCGCGATGGTGGAGGAGTCGACGCCGCCGGACAGGAAGAGCCCGACCGGGACATCCGAGCGCAGCTGGAGCGAGACGGCGTCCTCCAGCAGGGCTGAGGTCTTGTCGAGCCACTCGTTTTCCGAATAGCCGTTGGCGACGCGCTTGGCCGGCCGCCAGAAGCTTTTCACTTGCGCTGGCGCGCCATGCTTCCATTCGAGGTAGCTGCCGGGCGGCAAGGTCTTCACGCCTTGGAAGAAGTGTTCGCCGCCGGGCACGTAGCGGTACTGCAGGAAGTCGCGGATCGCGTGCGCATTGAGCGAGCGGTCGACGTCCGGGTGCATCGCCACCGCGCGGGCGCTGGATGAGAAGACGATGCCGTCCCGCGTTTCCGCATAGAACAGCGGCTTGATGCCGAAATGGTCGCGGGCCAGGACCAGCTTGCGTTCGGCCGAATCCCACAGCGCGAACGAGAAGATGCCGATCAGGTCCCTGAACAGGTCCACGCCGAAGGCCGCATAGCCGAGCGGAAGGATTTCGGTGTCCGAGTTGGTCTGGAATTCGAAGCCGGCGCGCTCGATGCGCCTGCGCAGTTCTTCGTAGTTATAGATCTCGCCGTTGTAGGTGACGGTGTAACGGCCATTGCCGCGCGTCATCGGCTGGACGCCGCCCACCAGGTCCACGATGGCAAGGCGGGTGTGGCCGAAGTTCACCCCGTCGGACTGGAAGACGCCGTCGCCATCCGGGCCGCGACGCCGGATTGCGCCCACCATCTTCGCGAGGAGGCCATCATCGCGGGGGCCCGTGAAACCGGCAATGCCGCACATAGCGACCTATCCCCTTGCCTCAGGCCGCCGCCTGAATCCCGAGCCGGGGCATGTTGGCCTTGATCGCGCCGAAAGTCTCGCGAATGTGCGCCGGGCTGGACGCGCCCACCACCACGCCGTCGATGCTCCCGACCTTGCCAAGGTAGGCATAGGCCTCGTCCGGCTTGAGGAAGCCCGAGGCCAGCGACCCCATGGCCAGGATCGACACGTCGAACTCGTCCGCCGCCTTCTCGCAAGCCTCGCGATCGGGGTTCATGTGGTAGCCGACCTTGTTGAAGTGGGTCATCACCACCGGCCGCGGCAGGCCCCATTCCTTGAACCGGGCCAGGAAGATCGGCAGGTTCTTGGTCGCGAAGGCGCCGGTGGCGCCGTAGGTCTTCTGCATCTCGTCGATGTAGAATTCGAACACGTCGCGCATGCCGAAGGCCAAGGCCAGGTCGGTGAAGGCGTCATGCAGGAACACCGCCGGCACGTTGAGCTTGGAGAAGGGCTTCAGCTCGATCTGCATCACGGCCGACAGGACGGCGTTGATGTCCTTGGCCACGACCGCCTTCATGCCGCTGGTGACCAGGTTGATCATGCCGCTCATCGAGGTGCCCTGGAGCATCTCGAGCACCACGTTGACCATGCCCACTTCGTTGGAGCGCGTGACGTATTTCTGGGCGTAGGGCAGCAGCGGATAGATGCGGAAATCCTTGGCCAGCCCAGGATCGGCCAGGATCAGCTCCGCGATCGGGCCCGCGCGCTCGTGCGTCGACATCATCATGCCGCCGGCGCCGTGGGCGACGGCTTCATGGATGGTGGCCATGATGCGCTTGGGGTCGGAGAACTGGGCGGCGCGTTCGGCTCCGCGGGCGGCCGACAGGTGATCCACCCCGAAGAAGGCGTTGTGGCCGAGCATGATCGGGCAAAGCGGCGTTGAAGACATGGGAAGTTACACCGTCGCTTTGACTTGGATCGGAGCGCCGCGCTGTTCGGCGGAGCTGTAGGCGGCGTCGATCACGCACTGCACCCGATAGGCGCTGGAGACGTCCGATTCGACCTTGTCGGTCTTGCGGATGGCGCCGAGGAACTGCATCGCCTGATCCGAATAGTTGCCGCCGCCGATGTCGAACACCGAGCCGTGCAGCAGATCGGGCTTCTGCCAGGTCTTGAAGCCCTTGGCGTAGGGGCCCGAAGCGTCGTCGAGGAACAGGCGCACCTCGTCGTCGCCGACATCGAGCGTGCCGTTCTCACCCTGCACGTGGATGGCCATGGTCGGGGTGCGATAGTGCCGGGCCGACCAGGAGCTGTCGAAATAGCCGCGCAGGCCGTTCTTGAACTGCATGAAGACGTGGGCGCTGTCCTCGACATCCTTGGAGTAGAGGAAGGTCTGCTGGGCGCTGACCCAGTCCATCGGGCCGAAATACCAGAGCAGCATGTCGAGCAGGTGGGAGTTCTGCGTCATCAGCACGCCGCCGCCCGATTGCTTCCGGTCGTAGCGCCAGCCTTTGCCGGTGCGGAAAAGCTGGCCGATGTACATGCTCGAACGCAGCATCTGCAGCTTGCCCAGAGCGCCGGACGCGATGATCTCCTTGGCCTTCCGATAGGTCGGCAGGAAGCGCGTCATATAGCCGACCATGTTGACGACCGGCTTGCGGTCCAGCGCGTCCAGCAGGGGCTTGGCCTGGGCGCCGCTCAGCGACAGCGGCTTCTCGATGAACACCGGCATGCCCTGGGCGATGCAGTCCAGCGCGATCGGCACATGCAGACCGGTCGGCGTGGCGATGGCGACCACATCGGGCCGGACCTCGCGAAGCAGCTTTTCGTGGTCGGTGTAGGTCTCTACCCCGTCCGCCCGCTCCTTCAGCGCTCCAAGGATGGTCTTGTTCTTGTCGGCCACCGCCACAAGCTTGCATCCGGGCAGGACGTTGAAGTTGGCGGCGTGCAGCAAGCCGAGCTTGCCCAGACCGACGACCGCCGTCCGCAGCGTTTGGGCTTCAGCCATTCCTACCGCCTCCGGCGAGTTTGCGCAGCGGCTCGCCGCGCGTGGGCGGCTTCTCTTCGCGGCGATCGCGCCGGCGGTAGACCACACGGTCCAGGGACCGTTTTATCTGATTGATCAGCTGCAAAATGAACCCAAAGAAAAAGAGTTGAATGCCCGAGATGGTCATCAGGGCGACCAGGATCAGCGCGGGCGTGCGATTGTGCAGGCCGGTCACCGTGAACCCGCCTTGTCCCCACACGAGGAGGAAATAGGCGAAGGCCGCGACCACCAGCCAGATGCCGATCGAGTAGAGCAGACGGATGTGATAGCCCGACCGCAGCAGGATCACCGGCAGGGTGTAGAACACGTATTTCGGGATCGAGCCCACCACGCGCGACTTGCCGTGCTGACGCACGCGCCAGGCGCTGGGCAGCTCCACCACGCGGAAGCCCTTTTCGACGGCGTCGATGATCGTCTCCTGCACGTAGGTGTGCGAGCCGAGCATCTGCAGTTCTTCAACAACGGGGGCCGTCATCGCGCGGATGC
>FTJU01243413.1_pt1 | contig 14379 bp, 10 predicted proteins | sample 1658961 | NCBI WGS metagenome assembly FTJU01 (sample SAMEA3914878, study PRJEB12502) | metagenome | biome: forest; material: soil | place: USA | collected 2012-03-12 | depth 0.3 m | reverse complement strand
GTGCGGCACCGAATTCCTTGGCGAGCTGGGTGAGTGCGCTTCCGACGCCCGTCGCGGCGGCTTCGATCAGAACCGTTTCGGTGCCGCACACGTCATCGCAACCGCTGGTGGACCCGAAAAGGCGGCGCGGGCAAAGGAATTGGGCGCGGATGAGGTCATCGACCACAATGCGCCGGACTGGCCGACCCGACTGCGCGAAACCCTCAACGGGACCACACTCGATGTCGTGTTCGATTCCATCGGCGGCACCACCGCGCGAGATCTACTCGCAGCCATGACCCCGGTACGCGGCCGAATCCTCAGCTATGGCTGGCTCTCCGGAGCACCGGCCCAGGTCTCCACAATGGACCTACTCCCCTACGGCCTCACCCTCACCGTCTGCGCCGGCTCGGCGTGGCTCGCCGGAGTATCCCGCTCCGGCACCGCCGTCCTCGACCGAGCGATCACCGGAACACTCACTCCCCGAATCGATTCCGTACTTCCCCTTGCCGAGGCCGCCAAAGCCCACCAGCTCATCGAGCAACGCTCACCCATCGGCAAGATCATCCTGCGGCCCTGATACGCATGTATCAGCTCAGACCTGGGTCGCCCGTCGCATTTCTCGCCGTACCCAGCTCGCAGTCACCACTGGGCCGGTACTCCCCTCGTCGCCGCGGTTGCGTGCGCGAAAGACCACATTCCTTTGTGGCATTCAGACCTCGGGCGTTCGTCCGAGCGGACCATGTGGCATCACCGAATGAAACCTACTGCAGCCGTTGATGTTTCCCGTGGATCATCGAATGCGCGAACTGCGTCGTTGCACCGAGTGCATCCATCGGATGCCTCAGCGGCCGCGAGCGAAAGCGGGGGCGTGTTCGGGAAGTATTCCGCGCGCGATCAGGAATGGGGGAACAGTGCGCAGGACGGGGATTCGGCGCAGGATGCGTAGCGGCAAGGGAGTCGTTGCGGCGTTGGCGATATCGATCCGGCCGGAAAGGGCAGGGCGGATCACGGCGGCGTGGAGTACGCGTTGCAGGCCCTGGGTGACGGCGGTCGGGAGCGCGCGTCGTCGCTGCACCCTGGCCAGGTCGCGACGCGTCAGCGTGCCCGAAGCCAGCAGCGGGGCAAGGATTCTCGCGGTGGCGACGGCGTCCTGGATGGCCAGGTTGATGCCGACTCCACCGGCCGGCGACATCGCGTGGGCGGCGTCGCCGATGCAGAGCAGACCGTCGGTATACCACTTGGTGAGGCGGTCCAATTTCACATCGAGCAACTTCACCTCGTCCCAGTCCTGGAGTGCATCCTCCCGGTCCCGCAGCCATGGTGCCGAATCGGCCATGCTGCGAACGATTTCGGCGACCGGACCGCGCCGGGCCGCGGCATCGCTGCCCTTGGCGATGAGGGTCGCGACCTGCCAGTAGTCCCCGCGATCGAACATGACCGCGGCACGATTGGCGCTGAGCAGTCCGAGCAGTCCGGCAGGGTCGATATCAGTGCGCGGCAAGCGGAACCACCACACATCCATCGGTGTCGGCCAACTGCGTGAGCCAAGTCCGACCTCGGCGCGCAAGACCGAGTCGCGACCATCGCAGGCGATGGTGAGGTCGGCGTGGATCTCGCCCGTTTCGCCGTCGCTGGTCCGGTAGACGACACCGGCGACCCGGCCGTCCTCCCGAATCACCCCGGTCGCTTCGGTATTCATGCGCAGACGGAAGCTCGGCTCCCGATCCGCCGCCCCGGCCAACAGGTCCAGCAAATCCCACTGGGGCACCATCGCAATGTACTTGTGCGCACCAGGCAGGTGTTCCAAGGTGAAAACCGTCTGCACCGACCCGCGGATCGGCAGCAGGATCTGCTGCAGTTTGCGCGCGGGCAGTTTCGTGAATTCTTCGCCGAGGCCCAGTTCGTCGAGCAGGTCCAGGGTCGTGGGATGTACTGTGTCGCCGCGGAAGTCGCGCAAGAAGTCTCCATGTTTCTCCAGGACGGTGACTTCGATCCCGGCGCGAGCCAGCAGCAGTCCGAGAACCAAGCCGGCCGGACCGCCACCGACCACCAGACATGTCGTACGTTCCATTGCCCTGACTCCCTCCGTGCGCACGCGCCGGACGGACATTCCGCGGGCGCGGATGTATCGGTCTTTCCTGGCCGAAGTCCATGGTATGCCGCGAAGGCGAGTCTCATCAGACCGCCGCGGTGCACCTCAGAACGGCGTGTCCGCCGCCAACTGGCCCACTTCCGGCAGGTAGGGATCGAGTTCGCCGGATTCGAACCGCGACATGCCTATGACATGCCAGAACTGCCCGGCGATATTGCCCTCGAATTTGTACCGACCATCGGGTGCGAGAGCCGCCCACCCTTCGGGCAGACCGAGCAGGATCGCGCGGATTGCCGGCGCTTCCTGCTCCGGCCGCGACCACAGCACGATATTGCCGTCATCACCGCCGCTGGCCAGCAGCTTGCCGGATGGGTCGAAGCTCACCGACCAGACCCGGCGCTTATGTCCCTCGAGGGTATGCAGATGACGTCCGGATGCCATGTCCCACAATCGGACAACCAAATCGTCGCCCCCGGTCGCCAAGATGCCGGTGCGCGAGTCGACCGCGGCCGTCCAGAGCCTGCCGGTATGTCTGGTCAGCGTATGCAGTGCCTCTCCGGATTCGATATCCCAGATGCGGGCGGTGGTATCCCAGGACACGCTGGCGACGCGGTCCTCGTGGAACGCGACCGTATACACCCGGTCGCGATGTCCGCGCAGCTCCTGTAGGAACCGTCCGGAGCGCACATCCCATAGCCGCACCACGGAATCGTCGCAGCCGGTGGCCATCAGCGCACCGTCGGCACTGAATGCGATGGAACGCACCCGGCCGCGATGCTCAGCGCAGACAGCGTGCAATGCGCCGGTGGTGCGCACCCAGATGATCACCGTGTCGTCGTCATTGGCGGTGGCCACATAGTCGCCGGTCGGGTCGAAGGCGGCGGCCCAGATCGGTGCCGATTCGATATTGATATGTCGCTCGTACAGGTCGGTGTCGAGGTTGAAAAGGCTGAGCCGCCCGTCGTTGACGACCAGGCCGAGTTGATGGCTGCCGAGTGTGCTGAATATCGCCGATTCGAAGGTGAGCAGGTGGTCTTCGCTGCCGGCCAGTCGGCGCACCAATCGTCCGGTCACCGGATCCCACAGTCGAACCACACCGTCGTTACCCACGCCGGAGAGCAGGGTGCCGTCGGCATTGAAGCTGACCGTGCGGACCTGGCGGCCGTGGCCGGTGAGGGTGTGTTTGCAGGTGCCGGTTGCGGGATCCCAGAGCCGGGTGGTGAATTGGTCGTCGGTAATGGCCAATTGGGAACCGTCGGGGCGGAAGGCGAACGGCCAGATCGAGCCGGTATGCGCGGTGAGCCGGTGTCGCAACTCGCCGGTCTCGCTATCGCGCAGACAGACCAGTCCGGCACTGTCGCCCGAGGCGAGCAGATCACCCGACGGATCGAAGGTGAGCCAGTAGACAGCCGCGGTGTGTTCGGTGAGCGACTGCCGTTCCGCACCGGTGTCCGCATCCCACAGACGCAATCCGCCATCGGTGTCCCCGCTCGCCACGATCGGGAGGCCGGGATGGAAGGTCACGGTGTAGACCCGGCCGGTATGTCCGGGTAGCTCCCGGATCTTGCGACAAGGCAATGGATCCCACAGCGACAACGTACCGTCGACGCCACCGACCGCGAGCAGATCACCGGTCGGATTGAACGCCACCCGGAATACCGAGCCGGATGCGCCACTGAATTCGCCAGTCTCCCTGCCACTTTCGATATCCCACAGCCGTACCGTGCCATCGCGATAGGAGGCGGCTACCAGTGGCCCGCGAATATCCACGCTGTAGACGAGTTCCCGGCTGCCGCCGGCGGGACGGCATTCGTGCCGCAATTCGCCGCTCGGCAAGGTCCACAGCCGTAGTACGCCCTCGGCGTCACCGGTGGCGAGCAGATCACCGGCGGGACTCAACGCCACCGGCCAAGGCCAGTCCTTGTGTCCCAACAGGATTCGTCGCAGTTCGCCGGTGGCGGCATCCCAGATGCCGACGGTGCCGTCGCCGGATCCGGTCACCAACACCGAATCGGTGAATGCCACCGCGAAAGCGCGCGCACGGTGGGTTTGCAAGGTGCGCAATGGCCTTCCGGTTTCGGCGTCGCAGATGAGTATGCCACCGTCGTCACTACCGATGGCCAGCGTGCCGCCGTCCGGATTGTAGGCGACCGGTTGCGGCAGTCGGCCGTGCCTGGCGTGGAAGCCGTGCCGTACCCCGATAGCGGCAGGTGCGAATTCGGTCTGTGCCGCGACTCCGGGCACCCAGGCCACACCGTGTAGATCGGTACCGGTGGGGGTGCCGGTTACCTCGATGAGTGCCGCGCGGGACCAGCAGCTGCCGCTCGCCCGAGAACCGGTCAGATCGGTGTGCGCCAGTCGGGCGCGGGTGAGATCGGCCTCGCCGAGATCCGCTCCGACCAGGCTGGCCTCGTCGAGTCGGGCACCGACCAACCGCGCACCGCGCAGTACGCCACCGTCGAGGTTCGTGCCGACCAATCGGGCACCGCTGAGATCGGCTCCGGTGAGATCGACATCGCGCAGATCCCGATAGGACAGATCCTCCCCCGCCAGACTCGCACCCCGCAGATCCGCAGTCGGTGCGGTGCGCATTCGCGTGGCCACCCGAATGGCATTGGTGCGCGATACTTCGTCTGCCACCTGGTCGGCGAGCACATCCTCGGACCAAGTGCGCAGCGCCCGATTGTCGGCGAGATCGCAGAGGAAGTCGATCGAGAGTTGCGAGAGCGGCGATTGCGTCAACTGGGCAGGCGCCGCCGCGCCGACTTCGAATTGTTCGGCAATATGGTTGGCCACCAACCATTCCATCACCGACGAATGGATGAAGCCGAACAGGTTGTCCTCGGTGCGTACCAGCAGGCTGCCGGAGCCTATGGCATGCGCGGATTGCTGCACCGACATGCGGCTCGACCCGGTCAGCGCGGCCAAACCCGCTGCCACCTCGGTCAATTCGGACAGCCGCAGATATGGCTCACCGGTTTCCCAGACGCGCAACGCGAACGCGGTGACAGCGAGCCACAATTCATGCAGGCGCAGCCCGGGCAGCGCACCGGCGACGCCCGCTGTCCGGTCGGCCTCGTAGGTCAGCCAGGACTCCAGGATCTCCCGGTACAGCCCGGCCGGACCCACCGCCTGTTTGGCACCCGCCGCGGCCCGTAGCCGCCGCTCGTCCAGATCGGCGATGAAGCCGAGCATCCTCGGATTCTGTGCCAATCCGAGCAAATCCTCGATACCGGTGATCAACCCCATCCTGGCGTCCGCGCGGCGGATATCGCCGCCGTATCGGTTGGTCAGGAAGGCGTGGATCTGCGTGGGCGCGAAATCCTCGATGCCCACGATGCGCCGATCCTGCAGCAAGCCGACGCGTTCCCCGAGGGCGGTGAGCACCTGGGCGCGGGATTCGAAGTGCTGGGTGCGGCTGGCCACGATGATCTTGGCCTTGCCGGCGGCGGCCTGCAGCAGGGTTTCGAGATGGTCGGCGGCGAATTCGTAGCTGATCCGGGTGACGAGTTCGTCGAAGCCGTCGAACAGCAACACCACCCGCCCCTCCCTCAACATGTAGTGCAGTGCCTTCAGATCGATCCGGTCCTCGCCATGATTGGCCAGATGTGCGGCGACCAGCCCGTCCACCGAATGGGTTTTGTCCAAGGCCCGCAGGTCGATCAGGATCGGAATCAGTGCGGGCATGGTTTCGGTGATGCGGCGGGCCAATTCCTGTAGCGCGAAGGTTTTCCCGCGTCCGAAATCACCGAGTATCAGGATGAAACGGCCGTGGTCGGCGGCGATCACCTTCATCAGTTCGCCAACCAGATCGTCACGGATCTGCTGATCGCCCTGTTCGAGAATCCGGAAGCGTTGCGGCACATACAGTTCCGGCGGATAGGTGCGATCCGCCCGCAATCGTGCCGCCTGGTGCGCGAGGTACTCGTCCAGATCGAGCAGGCCCTGGAATTCGGTGAAGCTGCGCACGCGCAGACCGTGGCTGGCCGCCTCGTCACGCAGCGAACGTGGCGGTGCCGCACCGCGGTAGACGAGTTCGGAACCGTATTCCGGATCGTGGCCCAGGAAGTCCTCCACCACCTGCCTGGTCATATCACCGACGCGCACACCGACGCGCCACTGGGCGATGACCTCATCGTCCTCCCTGGTGACCAGCAGATGCGGCGGCTCGACCTCGACGCGCCGGATTTTCGCGCCGGGGTAACGGGTTTCGCACACCTCGGCGACGCGCTCGAGCAGCCGCCCGTGCGGATCGACCGCCGCAGTTTCGACGGGCGGTTCCGGGAGTTCGGGTTCGTCCGGTCCGAGTAGTTCCGGCTGTTCGGCCCTCGGCAGGGCCGCGGTCACCTTCAGCCAGTCGAATTCGAGTTGCGCGGTGGATGCGCCGCGTCCGGAGAACCGGACCAGGCCCGCGGCGGTGAGCTGGATGATCTCGTCGCGGCCCGGAGCGGCGGCGGGCAACACCGGCAGCGTGTCGTCGAGCCGATCCAGATGTGGCCCGCCAGGTCCCGGACCGTGCAGCAGCAGATTCAACCGGCCGCCGAGCAGCCGGGACAGCGTATCCGCATCGCGCAGCAGGTCCGGATCACGGGCGGGCGTGCCCGCGCCGGGCAGCGGGTCGTGCCGAACGACACCGAGGCGCAGCCACCCGTTCTCCTCGAACGGGCGCAGCCGCTCGGCGAACCAGGCCGCCTGCGGTTCGCCGATCCGGCCGTAATCGTCCTCGGGCAGATGAGTCGCGGCCATGGTCGAATTCAATCCGGCGACCACCACCCGCAATTCGGGAATCGGGAACAGCGTCCACGGCTGACCGATATCGAACACGAGGTGATCCAGGCCCTGATACAGGGCACCGAACATGCGCACGTACTGCTCGAGCTTCGGGAAATACGGCGGCTGTGGTTTGCGATCGCGGGCCTCGCAGCTCAGGAAGTACGCATGGCAGGCCGGTTTGGAGACATCGTGATTGCCGGGCACCACGATCAGCCGCTCCGGTCCGAGGCCGAGCAGCGTGCGCAGTCCACTCAGGAAGGTCAGCGCCTCGTCGACCTCGCGCGGGCGACCGGATTCGGTCATATCCCCGGACACCACGATCAAATCCGGTTTGGCCGCACCCTGATTCACCAGATGGGTCACATTCGCGTGGATTCGCGCCTGAAATTCGGCGGCGGTGCTCGGCTCGTCCGGCGCGAGCAGTCCGCGCCCGAAGCGCGGACCGGCGACGTGCAGCACGGAGACGCTGGTACGCGACGCTTCATGGTCGGTGGCACCCGGAAAGGCGGGGGCCGCAACCGGTGTGCGGCGCGGCAGCACCGATGCTGGTGTGTCCGAGATTGTTTCGGCGGCGAACCGGTCCGGACCGTCATGCGGAAAGCCCGGTTCCGATGGCGGTTTCGCCCGTCCCGCGAGCAGATGTCCGACACGCTCCAGCAGAGTTCGGCGCGCCTCCTCGGCGGTCGCTACCCGCACCAGGTCGAGATAGGTGATGGTGGCGAGCAGCCCCTCGAGCTTGCATTCGGCGATGCGCACCGGCATCAGCTTGCCCGGATCCGTGCGGTAGGCCGCCTGCCATTCCATGGTTCCGTAGTAGGAACCGAGATAGTTCTCCGAGAGCACCACCAGCACCACGGCCGAATCGCGGACACCGCGATCCATGAAATCGATGAAGTTGGTGCCGGGCACGAAATCCCAGGCCTGGATGAGGGTGTGATAACCCGCGGTCTCCAGTTGCCAGGCCAACCAGGTGGCCCATCGCTCATCGGCAGGTGAATAGCTGATAAAGAAGTCCCGCCGCCCACCCGAAGTCACAGCATCAGTATGCCCCGATGGGTCGCCACACCAAACGGAGAAGATCACGACGATGCAGAGCGAACGCGCAAGTGCCCCGGCCGCTATGCTGCATGATGGGCATGTGTCCGAACAACAGGTCGATTCCACTGCGGAGAACCCGCCGTCGAGTGCCCTGGTGTCCGCACCCCCGAGATGGGCGCTGAGTACGCTGGATTGGGTCCGGCTCGGACTCTTCGCGGCCGGACTGCTGTGCGTGGCGACCGGATTGCTGCCGCGCAGCGAGGCCGCCGCCAATATGCGACGGATCGGTCCGCTGCTGCTTTTCCTTTGCAGTGTGATCATTCTCGCGGAACTGACACGGCAGGCGAAGGTGTTCGATGTGATCGCACACCGCCTGGCCATTCTCGGGCGCGGCTATTATCCGGCGTTGTTCCTGCTCTGCGTGCTTTTCGCGGCGGCGACAACGACCCTACTCAATCTCGATACCACCGCCGTATTGCTCACTCCGGTGATGCTCGCGCTGGCGGTACCGGCCCGCATTCCGCCGCTGCCATTGGCGATGACCACGCTGTGGCTGGCCAATACGGCGAGTCTGCTGTTGCCGGTCTCGAATCTCACCAATCTGCTCGCCGCCAACCGGGTGGCACTGCGTGCCACGGATTTTGCGGCACGGATGTGGGCGCCGCAGCTGGTGTCGATCACGGCGACCATGGTGTGCCTGTGGGTCTGGTATTGGCGGCGCGGTCGCCGTAAGACCGACCGGTACCTACCACCGGAGCCGATTCGCCCGAAGAACGCCAGGGAGCGCACGCTGCTCTATACAACGGCAGGCGCAGGCCTGCTGTTCATCCTGGCGATTCCGATAGTGGGCGACCGGATCGGTATCGCCGCCGCCCTCGCTGCCGCCATTGCGGTGCTCGCCTTCGCGATCTTCGACCGTTCGTCGCTGCGATTATCGGTGATCCCGTGGCAGTTGCTGGTTTTCGTGGTCGGATTGTTCTTGGTGGTACCGACATTGAGCAGATTCGGGCTCGCCGACGCCATGCAAGCGCTGATCGGGCACGACTCCGGGGTGGCCGGTGCGTACCGCGCGGCGGGCGCGGGCGCGGGATTGTCCAATGTGGCCAATAATCTTCCGGCTTACACCGCCGGTGAGTCGGTAGTGTCCGAGGAGAATCGAAATCAGTTACTGGCCCTGCTCATCGGCACCAACGTCGGGGCGATCGTGACGCCGTGGGCATCGCTGGCGACGCTGCTGTGTCTGGAGTTCTGCCGCACCCATGGTGTTCGAGTGCCGATGCCACGGTTCGTGCTGACCGGACTCGGGCTCGCGATCGTCGCTACGACCGGTGCGGTGGCTGCACTGTTGGCCACCGGATAGCCGAACCGATCTCGATCGTTCGTCAGCCTGGCAACCCCGTCACACTCACCTCCGCGGCGGCCTTTACCAGTAGCGCCAACTCAGGCAACATTTCGGCGCTGGCGGCAATGAAATTCACCTCACCACCAGGAAGGTCGAGGTGGTCGTCGAGCGGTGCGCCGTCGAAATCGGTGATGTGGATACCCGATTCGCGGGCCAGCACGGTCCCCGCGGGCAGATCGACCAAACCCGCTCGGTAACCGACGAATCCGTCGATATCGCCGCGGCTCAGCATGACCCAGCACAGCAGTGGAGACCACAGCTGAATCAGGCGACGGGAACCGGATTCCAGGGCCAAGCGCAGGGCACGCGCCGTGGCGTCGGTGCGGGTCACCGGATAGCCCTGCAGCCAAGCCAGGGTCGGAGGGGTTTCAGAGGGACGGTGCGGTGGTCTCCGCAGCGGGCCGTCCGGACCCGTCGCACCGGATCCACGCATGGCGGACCAGGTGCGGTCCGCCAATGGTTCGTGAACGGTGCCGAGCACCGGAACTCCGTTGTGGCACAGGGCGATGCCGACAGTGCAGACGGGTAGGCCGATGGCGATGTTGTTGGTGCCGTCAAGCGGGTCGACGACCCAGCACCAGGAATGGTCGACACCCTGCAGCCCGGATTCCTCGGCGAGGATGCGATGGTGTGGGAAGGCGCGGCGGATATGGCCGACGATGATCTGTTCCGCGCGCAGGTCCAGATCGGTGACCAGATCACCGCTGGCATCCTTCGCCCAGACGGACAGTGATCCGGCCAGACCCTCCCGAATCGCCCGGCCTGCCTCGATCGCCGCCACGACGGCAATCTCGGCGGCGTTCGTCATAACGGTATCCAGCCGATCGAACGGGCTGATCGGATCCGGATCGGCCGGCACCGGACCGTCCAGGGGCAGTACCAGGTTCGCTACGTCGGCTGCTCGCATCGGTCCTCCAGTTGTTCCGGCAGGGTGTAGTCCTGCTGGGGGACGGCAGCCGGCGGAGTGGACACGTCCAGCTGGTCCAGCACCGTTCGCGCGGCACGGCGTGTTTCGGCCAGGGTGCAGCCGGTGCGGTGCACCCAGTGGTCGGTGGTGGCGAGGGCGCCCAGGGATCGGTCCGGTCGGCCGCGCCGCACCTGGCCGAGCACCACGGTGGCCGCCTCACCCCGCACATCGGACAGGTGGAACACCCCGTGCGGCAGGGAGTACACCTCGCCTGCCCGGAAATGCTGACTGGACCGAGTGCGATAGCGGACCAATCGCTCGGTCGCGCGCACCACATCACCGTCTGCACCACTGTGGATTTCGAAGATGCGATGGGTCGGCCGGTCCACCGCGCTGTCCACTTCGAGTATCTCGTTGCCGACCTCGCCGTACAAGACGAGGCTGAGCAGATCCCAGCTGTGCGCGTGCATGGCCGAGGTCGTCGGATGCGACCGCAGCCCATCGGTCCAGATGTGCACGCAGACGCCGAGACCGCCGTCGCGCCATGCCGGAAAACACAAGAACCCCAGTGGATGCCGGACCGCGCCGACCTCGGCACTACCGGCGAGCACTCCGGTCATGAATTCACGAACCCAGCCTCGCACCGCGGGACCCGCCGCATCGGAACCGATCAGCTTTCGTAGTCGGGCATAGTCGTTCATTCAGTACGGATTCCTCGGCTGTAGTGCGCGTCGCACGATATCGGCGACGTCGCGATCGGTATAGGTGGCCGGTAGCGCGAGGCCGAGCAGTTCGAATAGCGCACGAGTCTGATCGACCGACGGCTCGTCGGCGAGCGCGAGTTGCTCGCTCCGGCTCAGCGGCACCTGTCTGGCCTGCTTGAAACTGGCCACGAGTTCGCGGTTGAAGTCCCGGTAATACGGCTTGTCCCGCTCGAACATCAAGGCCGGAGTATTCGGATTGTCCTGCGTGACAATGACGCAACTCGACGAGAGGTCCCAGCGGAAGGTCGTCATCACCGTCGAGAGCCCGACATCGATGGTCAGGAAAGTGAACCGCTGCCGGTACCAGCACGCCGCCAATACCGTGGCGAAGGACTCCTTGCGGGTTCGCTCGGTGGTCCACAATTCGCCGGTGCGATCGGCCTCCGGCACCAGCGAGGAGCGGAACTGCGCATAGGTCTTGCACAGCTGCTCATTGGTCGGGTCCAGCACCTCGACCTGGATCCGCAGCGGACGCTGTTCGCGGCGCGCGTTTTCCACACATTCGCGCAGTGTGACGGCCCGCAGATAGGTTCCGGTGCCCCCCTTGAACAGCCACTGCTCGGTACCGCGGCGCGCGAGCGTATGTGCATGCCCGATCTCCGGTCCGTACAGCAGATGTACCGAGTTCGAATCCCGAATCGCCTTGGCCGACAGATGCCGATCGCGCAGCAACGTGGTGGCCAGCAGACCGAGCACCAGCAGGATGACCGCGTTGATCAGATCCGAATCGAAGAAACCGATATCGATCAGCGAGATCACACCGAAGATGAGCGCGAGCACCAGCGCGACGAGTCCATCGATATTGGTCCGCAGCCAGATCAGCACCCGTGCCATATGTTTCGGCCTCCCCTAGGGTTTCTACCCAGGATAGGTGCACCTGTGTCGACGCGGCGAGCGAACGATCAAGTCGCACTGGCGGGTCGGTGCGTGGCGGCGTCCAGTCGCGCGGCGCGGATGCGGCGGGCGCGGTTGTCGGGCGCCGATTCGCCGAACAACAGCGCGTCCTGGGTCGCGGTGCGTGCGATGGCATCGAGTTCGAAGGCGAGGTCGGGCTCGTCATCGGGGGCGATCTCGCCGAGGCTGATGGCCTCGGCAATGGTGGTTTCGCAGAGCCGCAACCAGTCTCGACGCGATGCGGCGAGGGCGTCGCGCACGCGTCCGGGGCGGGCGTCGAACTCCGCGACGGCGGACAGCAAGAAGCAGCCGCCGCTGAAGTACGATTTCGCGGCAGAGTCTAACTAGAACTCGCCGAACGCCTAGACCTGGCGGATTCCTGCGGGCGCACGTCGCGCGCGCCGTCGAGCCCGACCCACCCGATGCCTCGAGCCGGTCAGCGTCGACGGCTCGCGGTTCCCTCCCGCTGGGCCCGTATACCCACCAGCGGGAGCACGGGACTATTGCCGCCGGACCGCAGTTTCGTCTGAAACGTCAACAGCCGCACACCATTTCGGTATGCGGCTGGGCCGACGGGTAATCAAGCGGAGAACACGATCTCCCACTCGTACACGGTGAGTGCCGAGGAACCGGTGGTATGTACCGGATCGGTGAACGCGATTTCCCTCGCAGCTTCGAGACTTTCGGCGCGAACCACATACGCACCGCCGGTGCCGTCGGTGAACCGTCCGCTCTCCACCAACTGCCCACGCTCCGCCAGCTGGTTCAGAAACTGTCGGTGCGGTTCGATGACGGCGGAGTCGAACGACGGCTTGCGCATAGCCATGACCAAGTACTTGTTGGTCACGCCTGCGACTCCGGACGCGGCGCCCGGGTCGCCGCGGCGGCCGCGCGCACCTGCGGGGCAACCAGCACGACCTGACCGAGCACACCGTTGACGAATCCGGGCGAATCGTCGGTGGACAACTCCTTGGCCAACTCCACCGCCTCGTCGACGGCGACGACCGGCGGAACATCGTTGGCGTGGAACAACTCCCACACCGCGATCCGCAGGATGGCCCGGTCGACGGCGGGCAGCCGGGACAGCTCCCAATCCTTCAGGTAGGACTCGATGGTGCCGTCCACCCGATCCAGATCGTCGGCGACGCCCTCGACCAGGGTGCGTGTGTAGGCGTGCAACGGGGCGACCGCCTGATCCTGGGTGGCCAGCTCGGCCCGCTCGGTGAGCAGGTCGGCCGGGTCCACATCGCGGGCCTCCGCCTCGAAAAGTAGATCGACCGCCCGGCGGCGGGCCTTGTGGCGCGCGCCGAGCTTCTTGAACGTGGACTTCTTGTCCGGCTGTTCCGCCACAGCAGTCATTATCCCTGTTCGCCTGGACTGGCGATCAGGCGTTCACGCGGCCGAGGTAGCTGCCGTCGCGCGAATCGATGCGCAACTTGTCGCCGGTGTTGATGAACAGGGGCACCTGCACCTCGGCGCCGGTCTCCAGAGTGGCGGGCTTGGTGCCACCGGTGGAGCGGTCGCCCTGCAGGCCGATATCGGTGTGCTGCACCTCGAGCTCGACGGTGACCGGCAGCTCGACGTAGAGCGGCGCACCCTCATGCGTGGCAACCTGCACGACCATGTTCTCCAGCAGGAACCGGGCACCGGGGCCGATGGTGTCCTCGGAGATGGAGATCTGGTCGAAGGTCTCGCCGTCCATGAAGACGTAATCCGAGCCGTCGTGGTACAGGTAGGTCATATCGCGACGGTCGACGGTGGCGGTCTCCACCTTCACGCCCGCGTTGAAGGTCTTGTCGACGACCTTGCCGGACAGCACGTTCTTCAGCTTGGTCCGCACGAACGCAGGGCCCTTACCCGGCTTGACGTGCTGGAATTCGACGATCTGCTGGAGCTGACCGTCGATCTTCAGCACGAGGCCGTTCTTGAAGTCGCTGGTGTCCGCCACTGTTCTCGGATCTCCTAGTTCATGAATGTCCGGGCGACCGTCCTCAATCGACGACGGTCAGGTCTTTGCTGGTGTTGGTGAGCAGATCCGGGCCCCCCTCGCGCACCACGAGCGTGTCCTCGATCCGGACGCCGCCGCGGCCGGGGAAGTACACACCTGGTTCGACGGTCACCGCCACGCCAGACAGAAGTGTACCGGTTCCTGTTTTGGCGATTCCCGGCGCTTCGTGGATCTGCAGTCCGACACCGTGCCCGAGACCGTGCACGAACAGCTTCCCGTGCCCGGCCGCCTCGATCACCGCGCGCGCCGCCGCATCCACGTCGGTGACCAGCGCGCCCGGCTCCAGCGCTGCGCGTCCGGCACGCTGCGCCGCCTCGACCAGCGCGTACACCTCTCGATGCCAGTCGGACGCGGCGCCGAGGACGAAGGTGCGGGTCATATCGGAGTGGTAGCCGCCGACCACGGCGCCGCGTCCGACTGGCATCGAGAGGTGTACGCGCTGGTCGAGGCGGCGCAGCGTGCCGGACGCGCAGCGCTGGAGCCGGGCGCGCTGGTCACCGACGTGGATGCGGCGGCGCG
>FTJU01002249.1_pt2 | contig 14449 bp, 13 predicted proteins | sample 1658961 | NCBI WGS metagenome assembly FTJU01 (sample SAMEA3914878, study PRJEB12502) | metagenome | biome: forest; material: soil | place: USA | collected 2012-03-12 | depth 0.3 m | reverse complement strand
CTCGGCGCCGACGACTACATCACCAAACCGTTCAGCCTCGAGGAAGTGGTGGCCCGGCTGCGCGTTGTCCTGCGTCGTTTCGGGCATACCGCACCGCAGCGCGAGCGTTCGCGAATTCGGTTCGAGGACATCGAACTCGATGACGATACGCATGAGGTGTGGAAGGCGGGCGAGCCGGTTGCGTTGTCGCCCACCGAATTCACGCTGCTGCGGTATTTCATGGTCAATGCGGGCACGGTGTTGAGTAAGCCGCGCATTCTGGATCATGTGTGGCGCTATGACTTCGGGGGTGAGGTCGGCGTCGTGGAAACGTATGTTTCGTATCTGCGCAAGAAGGTCGATACGGGCGATCAGCGCTTGATTCACACGCTGCGTGGCGTGGGCTACGTGATGCGCGCGCCGAATCGCGCACGCCAGTCCGAGAAATGAGTACAGCCTGGATCGCACAGACCCGTCGAAAACTGGCACGCGCTGCTTCGGCGGTTCCGCTGCGGGTGACGCTGGTAGTCGCGCTCGTGCTGCTTGCCGCGCTCGGACTTTTCGCTTCCGGCATGGTTGTCACGTCGGCACTGGAGAATTCGCTGCTGCACCGCACCGATCAGCAGCTTCACGATGTGGTGATGGCGTGGTCACGGCCGCGGCCGCCGGCTCCGTCGAATCCGCCGCATCCGTCCAGCACCTTCTTCGTCCATATCGAGCCGACCCCGGGCGGCACCAGCACCGTTTACCTCGAGTCCAGGCCGTTCAATGTGGAGGCCGAACCGGATCTGCCGCGACTGCCCGATGTGCGGCCGACCACGGATCCGCCGGCCGGCAAGGTACTCACCAAACCGGTAACCATCGGCTCCAAGAACGATTCGACGGTCAAATGGCGGACCATGACGGCGGTATCGCCGGATACGAAGACAACCGTCGCGATACCGCTCACCGAGAACATCGATACCGTTAATCGGCTGATCATGCTGCAAATCATGGTCGGTGTGGCCGTACTCGCCGCATTGGCAGTGCTGGCGTACTTCGTGATCAGACGCAGTCTGCGGCCGTTGCGCGCGGTCGAGAAAACCGCTGCCGCGATTGCCGCCGGTGATCTGCACCGCCGGGTTCCGGTGCGCGGCACCAATACCGAGGTCGACCGGCTGTCCCGATCGCTCAACGGTATGCTGGCCCAGATCCAACGGGCCTTCGCCGCGACCGAGGCGTCCGAGGCGGCGGCCCGGCACTCCGAGGCGAAGATGCGCCGATTCGTCGCCGACGCGAGCCATGAACTGCGCACCCCGCTGACCACCATCAGTGGCTTCGCCGAACTGTATCGGCAAGGCGCGACAGCGGATCCGGCCATGTCCATGGAGCGCATCGAACACGAAGCACAGCGCATGGGGCTCTTGGTCGAGGACCTGTTGATGCTGGCCCGATTGGATGCACAGCGTCCGCTGGAATTGGGTCCGGTCGACCTGCTCGCCGTTGCCAGCGACGCCGTGCACGATGCCCGCGCCGTCACCGCGGCCACCGGCGACGACGGACCGCAGCGCTCGGTCGAACTGGAAATCCGTTCGGGTACAGGGACATTGGAAGTGCTCGGCGACGAGGCGCGGCTACGGCAGGTGCTGGCCAATCTGCTGAACAACGCACTCACGCACACACCCCCGGATGCCGACGTCACGGTCCGGCTGACCCCCACCGACGATGAGGTCCTGCTGGAAGTCGCCGATACCGGTCAGGGCCTGCCGCCCGAGGAGGCCGAGCGCATCTTCGAACGCTTCTACCGCACCGACACCTCCCGCGCTCGCGCCAGCGGCGGCAGCGGCCTCGGCCTGTCCATTGTGCAAGCGCTGGTCGCCGCGCACTACGGCACCGTGAGCGTGACGAGCACGCAAGGCGAAGGCACCACCTTCACCGTCCATCTGCCCCGCGAAAGCGGCCTTCGCGAAAACGACTGAGGCGCCGGTCGGATCAGAGAATATAAGGCTGTACGGCGGCAAGGCGGGGCACCGGAGAAGCCCTCTTCGCCCTACGACGGTTCCGAGAATAAGAGCACGACAAGCACTTTCGGGGCGACGCTTATGCCCTCTCGAGATCGCGCAATCGCGAGTCGACGACACATCAGATAGGTGGGACCTGTATCAATTCCGAACAGGCCGCTATTGATCTGGTCCCCGTGAATTATATTGCACCGCTATAGAACTGACTTCCACTCCATCACGCTCCGTGCCGGATATTTACTCGCTCCGGAGGCCGCGGCGGAATGGCTGGTACGCGCGATCCGCACCAGGCCGATCGCGCCGTATCCACGCTTCGCCGCACTGATGCGGATCTACGGCGCGCTGTTTCCGACCGCGGCCGACCGCGCGCTGCTCATGGCATCGTGAACTGCGACCGGTGCACCGGTCGCAGTTCGGTGCACCGGCTCAGACCGGCGTGACTTGGGAAACCAACCAGTTGTCGTCGCTCTTGTCCAGGGTGACCCGGACCCGACTGCCGGTGGAAGTGCCCTGAGGCGATTCCTGGCTGGTGGTGACCTGGTTCAGGAAAATCAGGACAACAGCATGCGAGCGATCGGCCGACACAACGCCGCGCGCTTCGGTCGTCGCTCTGACGCTGAGCTGTTTTTCCTTGGCGCCCGGCGCAATGGCCTGCTTGATCAATTTCAGGTAGTCATCACGGAAGCTCGCCGAGAGCCGATCGGCTGCCTTCGGCAGCTCGGTGTCCACGGTCCTGTAGTCGTAGGTGAACATCGCCGATACGGTGCGGTCGGCCGCGTCCACCGCTTCGGTGCGTGACTGTTCCGATCGCCGATCGTCCCAATACCGGAATCCGTTGATACCGGCCACAATTCCCGCGGCGACCACGATTACCGCCGTGACGAGCAGCAGGATCTTGCCTCGTAGTCCACTCATCCCACGAACTCCACGTTGGACGCGGACAGCCCGGAACCGTTGCGGGTCACGGTGACCCGGAACCGGTAGAACCGCGTCTGCGGCTCGGTCTGACCCGCGTTGGTCAGTGTCTGCTTGGCGGCGACCAGGATCTTCGCTGAGTCCTCGTTGTCACTCTCGACCGCGGCCTCCACGATCTCGCCATTGGAGACGACCTTGGCCTCCTTGACGATATTGAGGAACGGGTCGACCCGGCCATCGAATTCGGTCTTGAACTGGCCGGAGGCGACCGAAAGGATTCGGTCGATGTCTTCCTTCGCGGAATCGGCCCTGATGGTGGTGAGATTGAGGATCGCCTGCCGTGCGGTCTGGGTGTACTCGGCGCGGCGGGCATCGCGGTCGTCGACCGACTTCATCGCCATGACCGACCAGCCCGCACCTATCACTGCGGCGATAGCGACGAGTGCGCATGCGGCCGCGGCGAGGATGCGGCGGCCTGCCTTCGGCTTCTCGGTCTGCCCGGAATCACCCGGTTCGTCAGCGTCCTGTGCGGTTTGCGCCCCCGATGTGCCGAGGTCACCCTGGCTGCCGTCGCCAGGCGTGGGCTCGGCGTCCGGTACCGTCGAGGCGGTGGCAGTAGCAGGCGCGACCTCGGGTCCGGTCCCAGCGCCCGGTGCCGCGATGCGCGCCGAGAATGCCTTGGCCACCTCGGTACTCGAGCCTGCCGCAGCGACGGACTCGGCCGAACCGGTTTCCTCGACCGGAGGGCCCGCCGAACGCACCGCGCGGCGCCGGGCGCGGTGAGTATCCTCGTTGATTTCACTCATCGTTGCTGCTCCTCGAGCATTGCCTGCCAGCTCGACGGTATCGTGCCCGAGCCGCCCGACCCGATATCGCCTTGCCGGTAGGTGCGTCCGTCCGTGCCGATGTACACGCCGGTAGCGGGGTCGTAGGACCTGGCGGCCGCCGGCGTGCCGCCACTGTAACCCGCAGGGGCGACCGGCACCGCCGCAGGCGCGGCGGGCGCACCGGCGGAAGCTACCGGCCGCGGCGGACCGAACGGCGGGTTGTCGCCTTCCGGTACGTACCCGGTGCGGCACAGTTCCGGAGTCGGAGCGCGCACGCCTGGCACCTCCATGCACGGGGTGTTGCGGATTCCGCGCACCGCGACGGGTGAATCCTGCGGCACCTTGCAGTACAGACCGGGCGGAGTGTCGATGGAGTCCAGCTCACTGGGCGAGCGACGCTGATCCGGCGGCAGGAAGCCGGTGGTGCAGGCGGGCGGATCGTTGACAACGGCCATGAAGTCGACCAGCACGCCATATTCCATCGGCCCGCGGATGATGGTCTCCAGTGCCGCGATCAGTGGTGGGAGGACCACCAGGAGTTGTTCCAGCCCAGCGTGATACGTGACAGCGACCTGTCCGACACTGACCAGATTGCGCAATAGGATCGGCAGCGTGGGTCGCAGATCGCTGAACTGCGCGCTGACCCGCTGCAGCTCGGCGGGACCATTGCGCAGCACGCTGCGCAGTGCGGGATCGTGCGCGCGCAGTTGATCGGTCACCGTTGCCAGATCTCTTGTCCACGAACGGATCGCCGCGTCGGACTGTGTTTGGGTGTCCAGCAGCGGCCCGATCTGATCCAGCAGCTTCTTCGTGGGTTCCGCGCTGTTCTGCGCCTCCTGCACCAGCAGGGCCGCCGAATCGATGAACCGCTGCAGATCCGGGCCCGCGCCGTTGAAGGCCCGGAATGCCTCGTCGATGACTTGCCGCAGCCGGGTGTCGGCGACGCTGGACAGCAGCCGGTCGGTCTGGTCGAGCAGCGATCCCACATCCTGTGGCAGCTTGGTGCGCTCCACCGGAATCACCGAGCCATCAGCCAGATTTCCGCCTTTGGGCTGATCGACGGGCACCAGATCGACATACTGCTCACCGATCGCGGAAACGCTGCGGACCCAGGCATTCGCATCGGCCGGAATCTTGTAGTCGCTCGCGATGGACAGTTTCGCCTCGACACCGCCCTGGGTGAGCCGGACTTCCTTGACCACACCGACATTCGTGCCGCGATACGCGACGTTTGCGGTCGGGTAGAGTCCGCCGGTCGCATCGAGTTGGACCATCACGTCGTAACGTCCGATGCCGAACATCGCGGGCAGCCTGATGTACATACCGCCCATCACCACCAGGCCGATTACCGTGAGTACGGCGAAGATCGACAGCTGGATGCGGACGAATCGGGTGAGTGTCATCGTCCCGGACCCCCTTGTGGCGCAGTGGCTCCCGGCAATGGCACGGTCAGTCCTGGAATGGCGGGCAGCCCTGGGATCGTCGGCAGGCCAGGGATCGTCGGGGGGGGCTGGCTCGGAGCGGGCTGCGATTGCAGCGGCCCGGTCGCCGGGTTCTCGCTCTGGGTGGCCGTGGCGGGCGCGAACCCGCCGAGCACACCTTCGACGCCGCCGAACCGACCGCCGAGCGGTGTCCCGGTGAGCCAGTTGGTGTCCAGCCGTTTCGCGGTCATATCGATGGTGATGTACAGGTTGAGGTAGTCGCCCTTGATCGCGTTGTTGAGGTTCTTCATCGGGAACGGGAACGTGGGCAAGATCTTGAGCGCCTCGATGAGGTTGTTGCCGGTGTCGGCGAGCGTCTGCACCACCGGCGCGAGGCTGCGCAAATTCGACTTCAGGTTCTCACCGCTCGCGGCAACGATCCGCTGGGTAACGTCGCTCAGTTCGCCGAGCGCGGTGATCGCATGGGTGATGTTCGCGGTGCGGTCGGCGAGCACGGTGAGCGCGGGATGGATCTGTTCGATGGCGGTGGCCAGCACGTCGCGCTGCTGGACGAGTTGACCGCCGAAGCGATCCAATCCGCTCATGGCCCTGATGATGTCGTTGCGCTGCGCGTCGAGATTAGTGGTGAGCTCGGTCAGTTGCGGCAACAGATCACGGATGTCGCTCTCGCGACCGTGCAACGCGGAATTGAGCTCGCGGGTGATCGTCTCCAATTGGGCGATGCCACCGCCGTTGAGCACCACCGACAGCGACGAAAGCACCTGCTCCGTGGTCGGGTAGATCCCAGCGCGGTCCAGCGGAATGAGATCCCCCGCGCGCAGTTGCCCCTGCGGCGCGACATCGGTCGGCGGGGCCAGCTCGAGATGATTGCTGCCGAGCAAGCTGGTCTGACCGATCTTCGCGACCGCATTGGCTGGGAGCCGCACCTCGGGATCGAGCGAAACGGTGACCAGCGCGTGCCAGCCCTCCACCTCGATCCCGGTCACCGTCCCGACCGTCACATCATCGACGCGAACCGGCGAATTCCTGTTCAGCGTGGTGACATTCGGCATCTGGATACGTACTTCGTAGGAGCCTTTCCCGGTCCCCTCGGTACCCGGCATCGGCAGCGAATTCAGGCCGTCCCACTGGCAGCCGGACGCACCGAGCGTCACCGCGATGCCAATGGCAAGAGCACCTATCCTGCGCATCGAACGGGGTCGCATCATCGTCCTCCTCCCGGCATAGCCAGTCCCTCCAGTCCGTTCGGCACGGTCACCGCCGCCTGCTGCGGCGCTGCGGCCGACGGCGCCCGCTCCGCCAGGCTGGGTGGGCTGTACACCAATTGGTTCGGGAACGCGGTCACACTGGTGGCCGGATTCAGCAGTATCGGCGCGTAATTCATGGCCAGCGATCTGATCACGGGTGCGAGATACTGGGCACACAGATCGGCGGAGCGGGCGGAATCATTGTCCTCCAGCGCTCGGATCGATCCGCACAGGAAGCTGAGTGGATCGGCCGTGTTGTTCAGTGCCACCGCGCCGTTGACCGTGCCGGTCGCGGGCTTGTAGATCTGATAGAAGTTCACCAGTGCCGTCGGTCCCGAGTGCAGCACCCGCTCCAGTTCCGGCCGCTTGTCCACCAGTGTCTGCGTAACGTCGGCCAGCCGCCGCACGCCCTCGGTGAGCTCGGCGCCGCTGCCCTCCAGGAATCGCTTCACGTCAGCCAGCGCCGAGTCCAGATTGTCCAGTCCGGCACCGAGATCCGTGGAGACGCCGGCCAGCACCGAGGACACCGAGGCGAGCCTGCCGCCGAATTGCACGATCTGTTCGTTGCTCGACGACAGCACCTCGACGAACTTCTGCAGATTCCGGATCGTGCCGAAAAGGTCGGTGCGGCCGTCGGACAGCGTGCTCAGGGTCGCCGACAGCTCCCGCAACGTGTCACGCAGCTTCTGACCGTTGCCATCCAAATTATCGGCGGCAGTATTGACGAAGCGCCCGAACGATCCCTGCGTGTCGCTACCCACCGGGCCGAGAGTCGTTGCCAGCTTGGACAGCTCGGCCTTGATGTCGTCCCACTCGACGGGCACCGCAGTGCGATCGAGACCGATTTCCGCGCCGTCGCGGAGCTTCGGTCCGCCGGTGTAGGCAGGTGCGAGCTGAATGAACCTGGCCGACACCAACGACGGCGAAATGATCACCGCGCGTGCGTCGGCGGGTATGTCGACCCCACGATCGATGGTTACCCGCACCTTCACCCGGTCACGGCCGGGCTCGATCGCATCGATGCGGCCGACCTCGACGCCGAGCACCCGCACATCGTCGCCCGCGTACAGACCCGTCGTGGCGGGGAAGTACACGGTGATCGTGGTCTTCCCGATCCGGGTGATCCCGGTGTACACACCGGCCAGCACCAGGACGGCGACCAGCACTCCCGCGACAACCAGCACCCAGCGCGGCAGCTTCCGAACCTTGGTCAGCATGCTCATCGTGGCGGCTCCTGGACAGCGGGCCCGATCGACGGTCCCGGGTTCGTGAAGAGATTGCGCAGGTCATCCGGGAGATGCTGCGGCCACACCAGAGCGTCCACCAGCGGCTGTAGTTCGGTGCTCGACGCGTTCACCACGTAGGCGTTGAACCAGGGACCGCTGCCGACCTGTTCACCGAGCGCCGCCGAGTACGGTCCGAGTCCATCGAGTGCCTCGCTGATGTTCTGCTTGTTGCGCTGCAGCAACGCGAGTACCGAATTCAACTTGTCCAGCGCCGGTTTCAGCTGCGCCTCGTTATCGGCGACAAGTCCGGACAGCTGTTGGGACACACCGTTCACGTAAACGATCAGCTGCGCGATCGCGCCACGACGCCGATCCAGCTCACCGAGCAGCTCATTGCCGTCCAGCAGCAGCGCGTTGATCTGGTTGCTCCGGTCGGCGAGGATCTTCGTGACGTTCTGCGCACGGGTCAGCAGCTGCGACAACGCCTGGTCGCGGGCATTGATACTGCGCGACAACGCGGTCACGCCGTCCAATGCGGAACGCAGCGGCGCGGGGGTGTCGGCGAAGGTCGCCGACAGTGCGTCGAGGGTCTTGTCGACCTGATCCAGATCCAGCCCCTGCACCGTGCGACCGAGATCGCCGAGCGCCTCGTTGAGCGAATACGGAGAGGTGGTGCGTTCCAACGGGATCGTGTCATCGGCACGCAGCGCTCCGGAACCTTCCGGTGTCACCTCGAGCGACTTGCGGCCGAGCACCGTGTTCGTCTTGATCGCCGCAGAGGTCTTCTGTCCCAACACGATCGACTCGTCGAGGGTGAACCGGACGAGCACCTTGGCTCCGTCCAGATGGACATCCTCCACCCGACCTGAGCGCACCCCGGCGACCTGCACCGCGTCGCCGGGCACCAAACCACCCGCGTCGGTGAAGTAGGCCGTGAAGGTGGCGCCACCGCGAATGAACGGCAGCCGGTCGAATTGCAGCGCCGACAGCGCCACCGCGACCGCGACGACAATGCCGACGACACCGATGGTGATGGCTGGTGATCGCTTCTCGTTCATTTATTCGGCGCACACCTTCCGGTCGTCTGCTCCCCTGGCAGGTTGACCTGCATCACCTTGCCGTCGGGGCCATCCACGAGCATGTTCGTGCCACAGATGTAGAGCTGCAGGAACGAACCGTAGGCGCCGATGCGGATCAACTGCTTGTAGGTGGCGGGCAGGCGTTCGAGCACCCACTGCACGGTGTCGGAGCCATCGTCGAGATTGGTGGCGAGCCGCCCGGTCTGCGCGATGGTGGCGCGCAGATCGGGGCGCGCCTGACCGAGCAGATCGGTGAGATTATGGCTGGCTCCGGCGATTCGGGGCAGTGCGTCACCGATGGGGTCACGCTGGGCGGCCAAACCACTGACCAGGCGCTGCAATTCGTCGAGCGTGGTAGCGAACTGGTCACCGCGCTGGTCGATGGTCTGCAATACCGTGTTCAGATTGTTGATCACGCTGCCGATCAACTCGTCGCGGTCGGCGAGGGTCTTGGCGAACGAGCCGCCACTGTTCAGCAGTTGCACCAGCGTGCCGCCCTGGCCCTGGAAGATCTGCAGCAAAGCATTGGTCAGATCGTTGACCTGCCCGGGATCGAGGCCACGGATCAGCGGCTTGAAGCCACCGAGCAGCATATCCAGGTCCAGCGCGGGCGCGGTCTGTTCCTTGCCGATGGTGCCGCCGTCGGGGAGCAACTGTGTCGAGCCGGGCCCTTCGAGTAGTTCGACATACCGGTCGCCGACCAGGTTTTCGTACTTGATCGTCGCGCGGGTGCTCGAGAGCAACCGATACTTGCGGTCGACATCGAACGCGACGTGCGCCAGATGATCCTTACCCACCTTGACCGAAGTGACCGATCCGACGGGCACACCGGCGATGCGCACCTTCGAGCCGGGCAGCATCCCCGACGAGCTGGTGAACACCGCGTGGTACCCGTACGTCCGCGCGAACCGCATTTGGCCGAACACGATCGCGAGCCCGGCGAAGATCAGGGTCATCACGAGGGTGAAAATGGCCAACTTGATTGCTGTTCCAGTGTTTTTCACGGCTTGGCAACCCCCGGCAGCCCGGCGAACAACAGCTGGAACACCCTGGGCGCTTCGTTGAGTTGCGGCGATCCCGTGTGCGGCTGGTACACCGTGCCCTCACTGGTATCGGTGACGACATAGTCGGCGTGGCTGCCGGGCACGCGGTTCGCGACGCCGTCACAGTGCGGTCCGCCGGTGGCATTCACCTTCGGCAGATCATCCGGATAGGTATAGGGCTTGGCACCGAACATGAAGTTGGTGTTCATCCCGATGCCGGGCTTCAAGCCACCGAACATGGCCTCGGCTGTCGGCACCAGCGGCCCGATGCCATCGACGACGCAGCCGAGCGCCGGCGCGTACTCCCACAGCAGACTGGTCGTCGGCTGCAACAGATTCAGCGTGGTGGCGAGCGGATTCTCGTTCTGCCGCAATACCGAACCGGTGGTGTCGGCCAAGCCGATGAGGTTCACGAGCACCTCGTCCAGGCTGCTCTGCTCATCGACGAAGGTATTGCTCGTCGTGATGAGGTTGTCGACGGTGCGCAAGAGGTCGGGGACGGTGTCGGCGTAGAGATTGGTGACATCGGCCGTCTTGATCAGATCTTGTTGCAGCGTGGGCAGATACGGGTTGATGTCTTTCAAATAGGCGTCGCTGCGCGAGAGCAGCTCACCCAGCTTCTGCCCCCGGCCCTGCAGCGCGGTGCCGAGCGCGGTCATCGTCGCGTTCAGTTTCTCCGGCTCGATCTTGCCGAGCAGATCCGACAGATGCTGGAACAAGGTGTTGAACTCGACGGTCACCGCGGCGGCGGTCACGGTCGCGCCGGGCTTCAGCGAAGTCGACGAGGGCTGCTGCGGCACAGTGAAGTTGATGTACTTGGCGCCGAATACGGTGGTCGAGCGGATGTCGACGCCCGCATTCGACGGAACCAGTTTCAGCAGTTCGGGATCCAGCGCGAGCTTCAGTCGCACACCCGCACCGATCTGGTCGATCGCCGAAACCTTGCCGATCTCCACCCCACGCATCTTCACCTTGGCATCTGGGTCGAGGACCAGACCGCTACGCGGTGCGTCGACCGTGACAGTGACCGTTTTGGTGAAGCCGCCGGCGAACATGACCATTGCGACTGCTGCGATGGCGACCAGAGTGAGTACCATGGCGGCGCCCGCCAGTTTCAGGCCGAGCCCACCGCGCATGGCTGCTGCCAGGCCGCGTTCTGCTTGCTTCGTTGCCATACCGCTCTACCCGGAGAGATGGAAGTTGCCGGAGGTGCCGTAGATCGCCAGCGAGATCAGCAGCGTCACCGTGACCACCGCGACCAAGGAGGCTCGCACCGCATTGCCGACCGCGATCCCGACACCGACGGGTCCGCCCGCGGCGTTGTAGCCGTAGTAGGTGTGAATCATCATGACCGCCAAGGCCATGAGGATCGCCTGGGCGAAGGACCAGAGGATGTCGCTGGGGATCAGGAAGGTGTGGAAGTAGTGGTCGTAGACGCCCGCCGACTGCCTGAAGATGACCACCGTGGCGAATCGGCTGGCGATGAACGAACAGATCACCGCGAGCGCGTACAGCGGCACGATCGCGATCATGCCCGCGAGCACCCGGGTACCGACCAGGTAGGGCACCGGCCGGATCGCCATGGACTCCAGCGCGTCGATCTCCTCGGCCACTCGCATGGCGCCAAGCTGCGCGGTCGAACCCGCGCCGATGGTTGCCGCCAAACCGATTCCGGAGATCACCGGTGCCGCGATGCGCACATTGATAAATGCCGAGAAAAAGCCCGTCAGCGCCTCGACACCGATATTGCCGAGCGAACTGTAACCCTGCACCGCGATGGTGCCGCCCGTGAACAGCGTGAGAAATCCGACGATGACCACCGTGCCGCCGATCACCGCCAAAGCGCCTGTGCCCATGCTGATTTCGGCGATCAAACGAATGGTCTCGGTCCGATAGTGCAGCAGTGCGCGTGGGACGGAACCTATTGTCTGCGCATAGAACACCGCATGCTTACCGACCGAATCGAGCGAGTTCGAAAAACGACGCGCGCGCCGCACGGTACGCGGGAAGCGGGATTGGATTACGAATGCCATCGCCTCACCGCACCGCGAACTTGATGCCGACAGCGGTGACCACGACATTCACCACGAACAGGGCCATAAAGGCGAAGACAACGGTCTGATTCACCGCATCACCGACACTCTTGGGACCACCTTTGACATTCAGGCCGAGATAACAGGCGACCAGCCCGGCGATCAGCCCGAACAAACCGGCCTTCACTTCGGAGATGACCAGCTCGGGCAGCCGGGTGAGCAGCGTGATGCCATTGACGAAAGCGCCCGGATTCACATCCTGCAGCAGCACCGAGAAAAGGAAGCCGCCGACAATGCCGACGGTGCACACCAGGCTGTTCAACATCAATGCCACAAACATCGAGGCCAGTACCCGCGGCACCACCAGTCGGTGTACCGGGTCGATGCCGAGCACGCGCATCGCATCGATCTCTTCGCGAATGGTTCGCGCGCCGAGATCCGCGCAGATCGCGGTGGCGCCCGCGCCCGCCACGATCAATACGGTGACAATCGGCCCGACCTGGGTGACCGAACCGAATGCCGCGGCGGCGCCGCTGAGATCGGCGGCGCCGATTTCGCGCAACAGGATGTTGAGCGTGAAGCAGACGAGCACGGTGAACGGAATCGCCACCAGCAGAGTCGGAATGATCGAAACGCGTGCGATGAACCATGCCTGATCAATGAACTCGCGCCCTTGGAACGGTCGTCGAATGCTGGCTCGCGCGACGTCGGCAACGAGTTCGAAGAATCCGCCGACTGCCCGCAATGGCACAGCAAGGACCTCGTTCATGCACGATCCTCCTTGCTCATCCTGCTGATTCCGCACATCGCACGATGACCCACCCCAGGCCACGTCGCCGCAACGATTAGAACACGTTCACATTGCGGTAGGAAGCCTTTTGGAACATATGAACTGCCATTCTTCTGAAATTCGGCCCACAAATCTGTAACAGGTGCCATTTGAGGGTGACCTAACCCTTGTGGGGCGCCACACATGTCGACTCCCATGTCTACCAAGCGCCGCATCGGTGATCAACAACTGGTCATGTGATCAGCTAGCCTCCGATGGCACCTGCCATCACAGAGCAGCCCGAACGACTTCGGGCAGCCCTCGAACGGTGTCAGTTATCGAGATCTTTCAACGAGGACGCTGAAAACGTACGCCCCGACGGCCGCTGCGCGAAGTAACCGCCGAGCGTGGCGGCAAGATCATTTACCGACCAGTGATCAGCGGCGGCATCGAAGCGCTGCTCGACCACCGGCGCGGCCATCAGAGCGACCATCGGCCCGTACACCACGAACAACTGCCCGTTGACCGCATCGGCGGCGGGCGAGGCGAGATATGCGACCAAGCGGGCCACATGATCCGGCGCAAGCGGATCGACACCGTTCTCCGGCGCCGCACTGAAGACCGCCTCGGTCATCGCGGTGCGCGCCCGCGGCGCAATGGCATTGGCGCGCACACCGAATCGGGACAGGGCGCGCGCGGCGGACAACGTCAGCGCGGTGATACCAGCCTTGGCCGCGCCATAGTTGGCCTGCCCCTCCGGACCCAGCAGACCCGCCTCGGAAGAGGTGTTGACAAGCCTGCCGTAGACCGGCGCGCCCGCGGCCTTCGACTTGGCCCGCCAGTAGGCGCCCGCATTGCGAGTCAAGAGGAAATGGCCGCGAAGATGCACAGCGAGCACCGCGTCGAAGTCCTCGTCGGACATGTTGAACAGCATTCGGTCGCGGGTGATGCCGGCATTGTTCACCACGATGTCGACGCCGCCGAAGGCCGCCTCGGCGGTACTGATGAGCGCGTCGGCGGTCGCGCGCTCGGCAATGCTGCCGGCGACGAACTCGGCCTTCGCGCCGAGCGCACGGATATCGGCGAGGGTTTCGGCCACCGCATCCGATTCCGTCAGGTCGTTGACCACGACCGATGCGCCCGCCCCCGCCAAGGCCAGCGCCTCGGCGCGCCCCAGTCCGGCGCCGCCACCGGTAACGATGGCCACCCGCCCGGCAAGGCTCACATCCGTGCTGTCCACATCACTCACGGCTGCACCTCGCTGGCGCTCGGTTCCGCCGTGTGTGATTCACACGCTGTGCCTTCGGTTCGTTCGCTGCGCTCACTCACGGGCCGACTCTAGAACGTGTTCTTACCGACGGCAAGCACGGATCACTGCAATTTCAGCGCCGCCTTCGGGCACTGGGCGACCGCATCCTCGACATCGGCGAGCCGATCGCCGGGCACATCGGCGGCCGCGATGTGCAGCACGTCCTCGTCATCGAGTTCGAAGACGTCGGGGGCGATTCCGACACAGATTCCATTGGCCTCACACTGATCCGGATCGACCGTGACCTTCATGGGAACTCCTTAAACGCGACTCTGGTCGAAGCCTAACAACACCAGGTCATATCGGGTACCGCCATTGTGCGGATTCAGCAGTAATACTGGAACATGTTTCAGTTCATATGCAATGATCGGTTGACCGACATCGAACGAGGGCATGAGGTATTGCCATGCGCATTGCGTACACGCCGCAGCAGGAAGAGCTCCGCGCGGAGCTGCGCGACTACTTCGCGCGGCTGATCACCCCCGAGCGCCGAGCCGCGCTGAGCGCGACCACCGGCGAGTACGGCCACGGCAACGTCTACCGCGAGGTGGTCCAGGAAATGGGCCGCGACGGCTGGCTC
>FTJU01000822.1_pt2 | contig 14458 bp, 14 predicted proteins | sample 1658961 | NCBI WGS metagenome assembly FTJU01 (sample SAMEA3914878, study PRJEB12502) | metagenome | biome: forest; material: soil | place: USA | collected 2012-03-12 | depth 0.3 m | reverse complement strand
GAGGCGACCATCGCCGAGCAGTTCGGCATCGCACTGGCCGATCTGATCGGCGAATACGGTCCGGAGGTGGCGCTGCCGCCATCGGATCTGGAGTGGCAGGAGTACGAGCAGGCCAAGGAGCGCGGCGAACAGGTGACCGCGCCCGCGCCGATGCCGTTCGACCGCAATACCCAGGAGCGCCGCGCCAAGCGCGCCGAGAAGGACCTCGCAACCCTCGGCAAGGTGAATCCCCTTGCGCTGGAAGAGTTCGCGGCGCTGGAGGAGCGCTACAACTTCCTCGCCACCCAGCTCGACGACGTCAAGAACGCGCGTAAGGATCTGCTGGATGTGGTGGCCGAGGTGGACGCACGCATCCTGCAGGTGTTCACCGAGGCCTACGAGGATGTCGAGCGCGAATTCGTCGGCGTCTTCGCGAAACTGTTCCCGGGTGGCGAGGGCAGGCTGGTGCTCACCGACCCGTCGGACATGCTGACCACCGGTATCGAGGTGGAGGCGCGCCCACCCGGCAAGAAGGTCAAGCGACTGTCACTGCTGTCCGGTGGCGAGAAATCGCTGACCGCGGTTGCCCTGCTGGTGGCCATCTTCCGCGCCCGCCCCTCGCCGTTCTATGTGATGGACGAGGTCGAGGCCGCGCTGGACGATACCAACCTGCGCCGCCTCATCGGCCTGTTCGAGCAGTTGCGCGAGAAGAGTCAGCTGATCGTCATTACCCACCAGAAGCCGACCATGGAGATCGCCGACGCCCTCTACGGCGTCAGCATGCGTGGTGACGGCATCACCCAGGTGATCAGTCAACGACTGCGCGGGGAGACCTTGGCCCCGGTCGGCGCGGCCAGCTGAACGTAAGCGTTCTCCACGCTCAATGATCTTTCGACGGGAGAGGTGCTTCTGCCACGTCGTCGATGATGCCCTCGACTGGACCGCCACCCATGACGTAGTTCCCTATGAAACGCACCGGACGCAACAGGGTGTGGCGCAAGCCAATGGCCGCCGTGGCATACTCGATGCGTTTCTTTCCGGCCTGGCCTTCGTAACGAAACGGCGCGCTGTCCGATCTGCGGGACCGACATCCGCCCCACCAGCGCCGGCCGCCCGGCCGCTATGTGGCCTGCCGCCAGAAGGCGCACCGCCGGAGAGCGGCCCGCGCCGCCCTGGCGAGGCGGCCGCACTGCGATAACGCCGACCGAATTTTCGGATTCCGAACGACGACCGCCTGTCCGGGACGGAACGCTCTGGACAGGCGGTCGGCAAAGGCCCCCGGGGAGCTAGAGCAAATCGCTAACGTCGTCCGGTACGTCTACGGCATATTTTCGCAAAACGTCCATCGAGACCACCTCCAGTGCGTTCTCATGGGTGGCCGCCAGTACCACGGGCGCGGCGACACCGTCCTCGTGGGCGTGCAACCAGCGCACGGCCACCACACACCACCGGTCGCCCGGTTGCAGACCCGGGAAGTTGTTCTCCGGACGCGGCGTACTCAGATCGTTGCCGATGGACGCCTGGTGTTCGAGAAATTCAGCCGTGACGACGGTGCACACGGTATGGCTGCCCAGATCCTCCGGCCCGGTACTGCAGCAGCCGTCCCGGTAGAAGCCGGTGAGAGGATCGGTGCCGCACTCTTCCAGCGGCCCCCCAAGCACGTTTCGATCGGTCACGTCGCCGATACTATTGGCCCGTCGCGAGAAGTTCCGCAGGACAAGAAATCTCGGGGGTTGTGTGTCGGGTCCGGGACGCTGTGGTAATGCGAAGAATCCGGTTCTGCAAGGATGGTCGGCGTGAGTTCCGAAGCCTGGATCCTGATTGCCGTTGTCGCCGCCCTGCTGGTGGTGGCGTTCGTCGCCGGATTCGTCCTGTACAAGCGCCGCCGCGTGACGCTGGCGCCACCCGCCGCCGATAAAGAATTGACGGACCGGTCGGGTGGTTACACGGCCTCGGGTGGCTTCAACTTCAGTCAGGGCGGCACGGCCACCGCGACACGCCCGGAGCCCGCGCCGATCGAGCGAACCGATACCGAGGGGCAGCCCCATATCGGCGATGACGCGGCGATTCCGCGTGACGCGCCGAAGCGTGGCATCACCAATGTGCCGCTTCCCGAGGGCGATGTCGAAACCGCGGAGCCGCCCTCGGCCGAAACCGATGGCGTGGCCACCTCGGCCGAATCCGCAACCGCCACTGTCGATTCGAATATTACTGTCGAATCGAACGAGGCGACCGCCCCGCCCACGAGCGCCGATACCAGCGCGCCCGCAGAACCCATCACCGCCCTGGATTCCGGAACCGCGGCGCCGGTCGACATCGCAGCGCCGACGGGTGTCGAACCGGAAACGATCCCGACCGCACCACCGGCAACCCCGGACCGAACCGCCGCGGGAACTGCCCCCGCACCCACTGCCGCGGACGCGGCGACCACTCCCGCCCTCGATTACATCGAGCCCACTGCGGGCCGCCTGGTCCGCCTGCGCGGCCGCCTGTCCCGCTCCCAGAACGCCGTCGGCAAGAGTCTGCTCGGCCTACTCGGCGGCGGCGACCTGGACGACGACTCCTGGGAAGAGGTCGAGGACACCCTGGTGCTGGCCGATCTCGGCACCGCGAGCACCGCCGCGGTGGTGGAGCGGTTGCGCGCGGAGATGGCCGCGCGCAGCGTCCGCAATACCGAACAGGCTCGCACCGTGCTGCGCGAGGTATTGATCGAGGCGCTGCGTCCCGAACTCGACCGCTCGGTGCGCGCGCTCCCACACGACGATCATCCGTCGATCCTGCTGGTCGTCGGTGTCAACGGCACCGGAAAGACCACCACGACCGGCAAACTCGCCCGGGTACTCGTCGCCGACGGACGCCGGGTGCTGCTCGGCGCCGCCGATACCTTCCGCGCCGCCGCCGCCGATCAGCTACAGACCTGGGGTGAGCGAGTCGGCGCGGATACGGTTCGCGGCCGGGAGGGCGCGGATCCGGCGTCCGTCGCCTTCGATGCGGTCAGCGCGGGCATCGAGGGCGGCGTCGATGTCGTCATGATCGATACCGCGGGCCGACTACACACCAAGACCGGCCTGATGGACGAGCTCGGCAAGGTCAAGCGCGTCGTGGAGAAGAAGGCCGCGGTCGACGAAGTCCTGCTGGTCCTGGACGCGACCGTCGGACAGAATGGCCTCATGCAGGCGCGCGTCTTCGCGGAAGTGGTCGATATCACCGGCGTCGTGCTCACCAAACTGGACGGAACAGCCAAGGGGGGCATCGTCTTCCAGGTGCAGCACGAACTCGGTGTTCCGGTGAAACTGGTCGGCCTCGGCGAGGGTGCCGACGACCTGGCCCCCTTCGAACCCGCAGCCTTCGTGGACGCACTGCTCGGTTAGCTCGGCACCACCGTAATCCTTCTCCTCGGAAACAGCTCTCGGTTTGCTCCACGGACAGCGCACACCGGGGCTGGAACGTCTGTGTACGCCAGGAAACGTGGTAGCAACACAACTGCCCCACGCGTTCACGCAGGTGAAACACCGCATCATCACGGATGAAACACCGAATTAGGACCCTTCTGTGCAGGCCAATTGCCGGAGTCGGCAGGGCCCGAAATGAGGAGGACATTAAGGTGGCTTTTCCCCTTACCGGTGCACCGAACACCGGTGACACCGCCTGGATGCTGGCCAGTTCAGCGCTCGTGTTGTTGATGACGCCCGGCCTGGCGTTTTTCTACGGCGGCATGGTGCGCTCCAAGAACGTGCTCAATATGCTCATGATGAGCATCAGCGCTATGGGCCTGGTCGGCGTGTTGTGGTCGCTGTACGGATACTCGACCGCGTTCGGCAACAACAAGTTCGGCGTGATCGGCGATCCAGCGCAGTTCTTCGGTCTCCGTGGTCTGATCGGCGGCAATTCGGTCGCCGAGGTCAAGGACGCGAGTGGCGCTGTCACCACTGCGGCAGTGAACATCCCGCTCGCGGGCACGATCCCCGCGACTGTGTTCGTCGCGTTCCAGCTGATGTTCGCGATCATCACGGTTGCCCTCATCTCGGGTGCGGTCGCCGACCGCCTGAAGTTCGGCTCCTGGCTGCTGTTCGCCGGTATCTGGGCGACGGTCGTCTACTTCCCGGTCGCGCACTGGGTCTTCGACTTCGACGTCAAGGATGCCGACGGCAATGTTGTACACGAGGGCGGCTGGATAGCGAACAAACTGCTCGCGGTCGACTTCGCCGGTGGTACCGCGGTCCATATCAATGCCGGTGCGGCGGGCCTGGCCCTGGTGCTGGTGCTCGGCAAGCGCAAGGGTTGGCCGAAGACTCCATTCCGTCCGCACAACCTGCCGTTCGTGATGCTCGGCGCGGGTCTGCTGTGGTTCGGCTGGTTCGGTTTCAACGCCGGTTCCGCGGTTTCCTCGGGTGGTCTGGCCGGTTCGACCTTCATCACCACCACCCTCGCGACCTCTGCGGCGATGCTGGCCTGGCTGCTGGTGGAGAAGGTCCGCGATGGCAAGCCCACCTCGCTGGGTGCGGCCTCGGGTGTGGTGGCCGGTCTGGTCGCGATCACCCCGTCTTGTTCCTCGGTCAACGTGGTCGGTGCCCTGGTGATCGGCTTCGTGGCCGGTGCGGTCTGTGCGCTGGCGGTCGGCCTGAAGTTCAAGTTCGGCTTCGACGACTCGCTCGACGTCGTGGGTGTGCATCTCGTCGGCGGCATCATCGGCACCCTGATGGTGGGCCTGGTCGCCGCTCCGGAGGCGGGCGCGGGCAAGACCGGCCTGCTCTACGGCGGCGGTTTCGACCAGCTGTGGCGCCAGGTCGTGGGTGCCGGTGCGGTACTTACGTTCTCCTTCATCGCGAGCCTGATCATTGCCTATATCGTGAAGTTCACCATTGGGCTGCGCGCCAGCGAGGAAGCCGAGTCGGTGGGCATGGACGAATCCGAGCACGCTGAAACGGCATACGATTTCGCTGCTGTGGGTGGCACGGCACGTACCGCCGTCAAGGAGGCATGACGACATGAAACTGATCACCGCAATCGTCAAACCGTTCACTCTGGAGGACGTCAAGTCCGGACTGGAGCAGGCGGGTGTGTTGGGCATGACCGTCAGCGAGGTACAGGGCTACGGCCGCCAGAAGGGACACACCGAGGTTTACCGCGGTGCCGAGTACTCGGTGGATTTCGTGCCCAAGGTTCGGGTCGAGGTGGTCGTGGACGATGCTTCGGTCGACAAGGTCGTCGAGGTGATCGTCGAAGCCTCCCGCACCGGCAAGATCGGTGACGGCAAGGTCTGGGTGACCCCGGTGGAGTCGATCATCCGAGTACGGACGGGCGAACGCGGTACCGACGCTCTATAACCGCGACGCGAGCGACGGACCCGGAGGCGGTAGCGCACTATGGCCATGTAGGGACCCGGGAGCGTCGCAATTCTACTCGAGTGAATCGAAATCGAGCGGCGGCCCCGCTCCCACCGGATAGCCCGGTCGGGGCGGGGCCGTACGCATTTGGATGGACGGTGGTTTGTGGGTAGTCACGAGCAAGACGGCAGACAGGTAACCGAGGATGTCGGCACGAACGTCTCCAATGGCGCGGCCGACCTGGTCCGGGCACGCGATCAACTGCTTGAGGGTGGACTGCCCCGCAATCCGCGGCTGGACGCGGAATCCCTGCGTTCGGCGCTGGTCGATCTGTTCGATCTGTGGCTCACCACCAAGGGCACCGATCTGGGCATCGGTAGCGAGAGCGGTCTCGCGGTGGTCGCCGTCGGCGGACTCGGGCGCAAGGAGATGCTGCCGTTCTCCGATCTGGACCTGGTGTTGCTACACGATGACGTCGATCCGGCGCGGGTGGCCGAGGTGGCTGACCAGCTCTGGTATCCGCTGTGGGACGCGCATATCAAGCTCGACCACAGCGTGCGCACCGTGCCGCAGGCATTGCGCGTGGCCTCTGGCGATCTCGTCGCGGCCCTCGGCATGCTCGAGGCCAGGCACATCGTCGGCGATGTGGAATTGAGCAATCTGCTGATCGGCGGGGTGCGCCGGGAGTGGCGGACCGGAATCGGTTCGCGCTTCGACGAATTGATCGAACAGGCCGAGGCCAGATGGCAGCGCAGCGGTGCGATCGCCCATCGCGCAGAACCTGACCTGAAGAACGGGCGCGGCGGATTGCGCGATATCCAACTGCTCGACGCGCTGGCCATCGCCCAGCTGACCGATGCGATGCCGGGGCTCGGTCCGGATGTGCCCGGCGGCGGTCTGAAGCAGGCGCGACGCCGTTTGCTGGATGTTCGCACGGAGCTGCATCGGGTGGCGGGCCGCGCGCGCGATCAGCTGCGCGCCCAGGATGCCGACGAGATCGGCGCGGCCCTGCGCATCGGTGACCGTTTCGATCTCGCTCGCACGCTGAGCGATTCGGCGCGGACGGTGAATTATTCCGTCGATGTCGGTCTGCGCACCGCCGCCAATGCGCTACCGCGCCGTGGCCTCGCGCGACTGCGGCGCATGCCGGTCCGTCGACCACTCGATGAGGGGGTGGTCGAACACGCGGGGGAGGTCGTGTTGGCGCGGGATGCGCGGCCGCAGCGCGATCCCGGACTGATCCTGCGTGTGGCCGCGGCATCGGCACAGACCGGGCTGCCGATGTCCGCGACCACGCTCAATCGACTCTCCGAGGACGCGCCGGAACTGCGCGAACCCTGGCCCAAGGATGCGCTCGACGACCTGTTGATCCTGCTCGGAGCGGGACGCGGCACCATCGATGCGGTCGAGGCGCTGGACCGAACGGGCTTGTGGGGCAGGCTCCTTCCGGAATGGGGTGCGGTGCGCGACCTGCCGCCGCGCGATGCGCTGCACACCTGGACCGTGGACCGACACCTGACGGAGACGGTCGCCCATGCGAGTGCGTTGAGCACCCGCGTCGCCCGTCCCGACCTGCTGATGCTCGGTGCGTTGCTGCACGATATCGGCAAGGGCCGCACTGGTGACCACAGCATTGTCGGCGCCGAACTGGCCACGCATATCGGACGGCGGCTCGGCCTGTGGCCATCGGACGTGCGGACGCTCAGTGCCATCGTGCGGCACCATCTGTTATTGCCCGACACCGCCACTCGGCGCGATCTGGCCGATCCCGACACCGCCCGATTCGTCGCCGACACCCTCGGCGGGGAGGTGCAACTGCTCGAACTGCTGCACACCTTGGCCGAGGCCGATTCAATGGCCACTGGACCTGGTGTCTGGGGCGATTGGAAGGCGTCGCTGATCGGGGAACTTGTGCGACGCTGCCGCCTGGTCATGGCGGGGGATCAGCTGTCGGAGCCGGAGCCGATCGCACCGGAACTGGCGGCCAAGGCCGCGGCGGGTGGCGTCCACGTCGATCTGCTCCCCGGCGAGGGCACCTACACCTACACCGTCACCGTGATCGCACCGGATACGCCGGGTCTGCTTTCGGATGCCGCCGGGGTGTTGGCCCTGCATTCACTGCGAGTGCTATCGGCGACCGTCGGCAGCGAAGGCGCCTCGGCCATCGATACCTTCGTGGTCTCCCCGAAGTTCGGCGATCCACCGGACGGCGGACTGCTGCGGCAGGAGCTGATTCGGGCGACCACGGGAGATCTGGATCTGGCCGCGCAACTGGCGAAGCGGGAGCGCGAGGCCACCGGGGTGCGCCCGAGCCCGTACGCGCGGGCGCAGCCCAGGGTGATCTGGTCGGCGATGGCGTCCCCTGGCCAGGTGGTCCTCGAGTTGCGCGCCGAGGACCGGATCGGCCTGCTCAGCCGGTTGGCCGCGGCGTTTGCCGAATGCGGCGCGGATGTGCGCTGGGCGAAGGTGGTGACCATGGGTTCCGTAGTGGTCGACGCCTTCGGTCTGCACCTCGGTGTCGACATTCCAGAGCGGCGCGAAACCATCGAAAAGGCCGTTATGGGCGTGGTTCCGCGGCCTGCCTCGAAGCCCCCGGAGGGAGCGGCCCACCCGGCACCAACTCGGTCTCCTGACCAGGATGATTGACATTTGCACATGATTTGCTGAAAGCGTAGGCAGCGCGCCTGTCGCACCCTACTATCAGAGCGTCTGGCTATCGCGAGCATGAGGGGAGCAAGTCGGTGGCAATTGAAGTCGTTTCGGCGTCGATGATGACGAGTGACGAGACCACGCATATGGCGCGCTGCGTCGGCGGTGATCGGTGGGTGGTCTCCTGGCTGCCCGGCCGGACACTGTCCGGTCAGCAGGCTGTGACCGCTATGACAATTGCCACCACCGTGGCCACCCGCGATGTGCCGACATATGCGGAGTGGGCCATGCTCGACGACCTGGCCCTCGAGCTCGGTCTAACCGGTCGGGAGGCGGTTTTCATGGTTGCTCAGGAGAACCACGACTACCGCAAATCCGCCAAACCGCGCCGCCGCACGCTGGAATAACACAGGGAAGCGAGCACCGCTTGCGCGAACATGTGGGCAGTCCCATTACCCTGGGATACCAAGTGACGTCCCACGAGATCAGGAGCGCGATCGGTGTTCGAATCCCTGTCCGACCGGCTTACCGGTGCCCTCAAGGATCTTCGCGGTAAGGGGCGTCTGTCACCGGCCGATATCGACGCTACCTGTCGCGAGATCCGCTTGGCCCTGCTCGAGGCCGACGTGGCCCTGCCCGTGGTGCGCGGTTTCATCGCGAAGATCAAGGAGCGGGCCAAGGGGGCGGAGGTCTCCGCCGCACTCAATCCGGCCCAGCAGGTCGTCAAGATCGTCAACGAGGAACTCGTCGGCATCCTCGGCGGCGAAACCCGCAGGCTGACCCTCGCCAAGAATCCGCCGACCGTCATCATGCTCGCCGGTCTGCAGGGTTCCGGTAAGACGACCCTGGCGGGCAAGCTCGCGAAATGGCTGAAGAGCCAGGGCCATCAGCCCCTCCTGGTGGCTTGTGACCTGCAGCGCCCCGGCGCGGTAACCCAGCTCCAAGTAGTCGGTGAGCGCGCTGGCGCGCCCGTCTTCGCGCCGCATCCCGGCACCTCCATCGGCGGCGGCGAGAATCCGCTCGGCATTTCGGCGGCCGACCCGGTCGCGGTGGCCGAGGCTGGTGTCGCCGAGGCGCGCAGCAAGCAATACGACGTGGTCATCGTCGACACCGCGGGTCGCCTCGGTATCGACGCCGAGCTGATGGCGCAGGCCGCGGGCATCCGTGATGCGGTCAAGCCCGACGAGACACTGTTCGTGCTCGACGCGATGATCGGTCAGGACGCCGTCAATACCGCCGAGGCCTTCCGTGACGGCGTCGGTTTCACCGGTGTCGCACTCACCAAGCTCGACGGTGACGCCCGCGGTGGTGCCGCGCTCTCGGTCCGCAATGTGACCGGTGCGCCGATCATGTTCGCCTCCACCGGTGAGAAGCTCGAGGACTTCGACGTCTTCCATCCGGACCGGATGGCCTCGCGCATCCTCGGTATGGGTGACGTGCTCAGCCTCATCGAGCAGGCCGAACAGGTCTACGACCAGCAACAGGCCGAGGAAGCCGCCCGCAAGATCGGCAGCGGCGAGATGACGCTCGAGGACTTCCTCGATCAGATGCTCGCCATCCGCAAGATGGGCCCTATCGGCAACCTGCTCGGCATGCTCCCCGGTGCGGGGCAGATGAAGGATATGCTGGCCCAGGTCGACGATAAGCAGCTCGACCGGGTGCAGGCGATCATCCGCGGTATGACTCCGGCTGAACGCGCGAATCCGAAAATCATCAACGCATCTCGCCGCTTGCGCATTGCCAACGGTTCCGGTGTACAGGTCTCCGAGGTCAACCAGCTCGTCGATCGCTTCTTCGACGCCAAGAAGATGATGGCCATGATGGGCCGCCAGATGGGCCTGCCCGGTGCGCGCCGCGGCAATGCGAAGAAGGGTAAGAAGGGCAAGAAGGGTGGGCGCGGACCGACGCCGCCGAAGATGCGCGGGGGGTTTCCCGGTATGCCCGATATGCCCGCCGGTATGCCGGACCTGTCCGGTATGCCCGCCGGGTTGGACCAGCTGCCGCCGGGGCTCGAGGGGTTCGACCTGTCCAAGCTGAACTTCCCCAAGAAGTAGGCGTTTCGGTTCGTCTCTGAAGCAGGTACTCCACCCTCCGACCGGGCCACCCGCGCGAAGGGTGCCCCTGAGAAGACGGGGTGCCCGGCTTATCGGGTATACGAGCGGTCGAGGTGATCGTCAAGGACATCGGCAGTAGGTTGGACGGCGCCGATGACGTCGAGGAGGTTGCTGTGCATCTGCGGGGTGTGGTGCTCCCTGAGGACGAGGTGCGTGACCTGTGGGTGCGGGACGGGCTGGTGTCGTTCGAACCCGTCGCAGGGGCCGAAACACTGTGCGACACTGGGTGGATCGCGCCCGGCCTCGTCGATGCGCATTGTCACGTCGGGATCCGGTACGGCGGGGGACACGAGGATCGGGGCGGGGCGATCGCGCAGGCCGAGACCGAGCGGGATGCGGGTGCGCTGCTGCTGCGCGATGCGGGGTCGCCGGTCGATACGCACTTCATCGATGAGCACGAGGAACTACCGCGGATCATCCGGGCGGGCCGCCATATCGCTCGACCACGACGGTATATCCGCGAACTCGGCATCGAACTCGATGATGAACGCGATCTGCCGGATATCGTCGCCGAACAGGCGCGGCTCGGCGATGGTTGGGTGAAGATCGTCGGGGACTGGATCGACCGATCCGTGGGCGATCTGCGACCGCTGTGGAGCGATGCGATCCTGAAAGAGGCGATCGACGCCGCGCACGCCAATGGCGCGCGGGTGACGGCGCACGTCTTCGGCGAGGATGCCCTGCCCGGCCTGATCAACGCGGGCATCGACTGTCTCGAACACGGCACCGGCCTGACCGACGACACCATCGAGCTGATGGTCGAACACCGCACCGCATTGGTTCCGACGCTGATCAATATCGATACCTTCCCCGGAATCGCCGACAGCGCAGGCAAATTCCCCGTCTACGCCGCACATATGCGCGATCTGCACGCGCGCGTGCGCCGGACCGTCGCCAACGCGCACGATGCGGGTGTCCCGATCTTCGCGGGCACCGATGCGGGCGGATCCATCCGCCACGGCCGCATCGCCGACGAAATCGTCGCCCTGTCCGGTGCGGGCCTGTCGAAACACGACGCACTCGGCGCCGCCTCCTGGAACGCCCGCACCTGGCTGGGCCGACCGGGCATCGAAGCCGGTGCGCCCGCGGATTTCGTTGTCTATCAGGAAGACCCGCGCACCGACCCCGCCGCGCTCACCGAACCGCGGTACGTCGTTCTGCGCGGCCGTCTCGTCAAGACCCGCAATCCGGTCACCGGCCACCGGTAACGACGGAGACGATCCCGCTGCAAGGCCGCGGATGGACAGCAGACCCGCCAGTTCATCGCCGCACGGCTGTTTGCCGGGGGCCGGCGCGCCGCGCCGGATCAGAGCGTCGTCTCGGAGCTCTGATCCGGCGGTGGGCCTGACTCAGGCGTCCTTGCTCAGGAACGCCAAGACCCGGGCGTTATATGCCTCGGGCTTTTCCGCGGGAACGATGTGGCCTGCACCATCGATGAAGTCGGTCTCCGAGCCTTCGGACAGGCTCTCACCGATGGCCGCCAGCGAAGCGGCGTCCAGAGCGACGCTCTGATCGGCGGTGCCGTGCAGGTAGAGCGTGGGCTGAGTGGGAAGCGCACCCCACAGCTGCATGTGCGCGGCCTCCCATTCCGGGGTGCCCATCAGCTTGGGACCGAAGTTCTGTCGATACAGATCCAGCGCGGCCCGTAGCCGGGCCGGTTCTTTCAGGGCCTTGCGGGTGGCCTCGAAGTCCTCGGTGGCGTCGTAACCCGGTGCAGTCCACTTGTCCTGCATGACCTGGCGCACCCAGGCCATGTCGTCGGCGGCGACGACCGACTCGGCAATGTCCATCTGGAAGAACCAGAAGTGGTTGAGTCGCTCGACGCCCTCGTAGGTCCCCGCGTAGCTGGCGAAGAACCACAGTGGCGGCACATCACTGACCACCACCTTCGACCACCGCTCGGGCGCGGCCACGGCCGCAGCCCACGCGGTCGCGGCACCCCAGTCGTGTCCGACGAGCGCCGCATCCGAGCCGCCCCCCAGCGCCTCGTGTACGGCGTTGGCGTCGGCGACCAGGTCGCTCAGCAGCATGCTGCAGTCGGCTGGCAGCGCCGAGGGAGCGAAGCCACGAATGTTCGGAGCCACGGCGCGGTATCCGGCGGCGGCCAGCGCCGGGATCAGGTGCCGGTAAGTCGCTTCGCCGGATTCGGGGAAGCCGTGCAGCAACAGTGCCAGTGGCCCTGGCCTTCCTCGACATAAGCGATCTCGACACCGTTGACGGTCACGGAACCGTACTGCATTGCGAATCTCTCCTCGCAGGTCAGATGGCCTCGGAGCGGATCTCCGGGCCGGACAAAAACGATCTTCATCGTTTGCAAACCAACCGATGGAGCACTGCGGGCTCGTTCACCGCGAGGTCCACCAACAGGTCCCACCCAAGGTTGAATACTCGTTGACCGAGTTCGGTCAGTCGCTCAATGCCGCTCTCATCCCGCTCGGTGACTGGGGCGAGAAGCACATGAAGACCATCGAGGCGATCCAAGCCAGCGAAACTGCTGCTGCGGTCCGACCGGTCCGGCCTGCGCCAACGCCGCGCAGGTCGCCCCGTCCGGGCGTAAATCTCGACAGCGGTTGTGCGATAGGTACGTGACGCAGCTGCCCGATTAAGGACGTGTGCAGCGGTTGACTTGGAGTGTGCTCCAGGTATTAGCGTTGATTCATGAGCGACTCGACATCAGTGCAGGCCAAGACCGGACCGTTCAGTCAACGCGCAAGAATTCGACTCGGTTATCAGATACCAAATTTCAGTTATGGCCAGCCCGTCAGCGAACTCTTTCCGACCGTGGTCGCACAGGCCAGGGAGGCCGAAGCTGCCGGCTTCGACACGGTCTTCGTGATGGATCACTTCTACCAGTTGCCCGGACTCGGCCAGCCGAGTGATCCGATGCTGGAGGCATACACCGCGCTGTCCGGGATCGCCGCGTCTACCGAACGAATTCAGTTGTCGGCGTTGGTAACCGGCAACACCTATCGCAATCCCGCACTGCTCGCCAAGACTGTCACCACCATGGATCTGGTCAGCGGCGGACGGGCCGTACTCGGCATCGGCGCCGGCTGGTTCGAGCTCGAACATCAGTCCTACGGCTTCGAATTCGGCACCTTCGCCGAACGGTTCCAGCGGCTCGACGAGGCGCTGCGGATCATCACGCCGATGCTGCGCGGGGAACACTCGACCTTCGACGGCAAGTGGTACCACACCGAGAACGCGATGAACGAGCCGCGGCTGCGCAATGATCTGCCGATCCTGCTCGGTGGCGGCGGTGAGAAGAAGACCTTCGCGTTGGCGGCCCGCTTCGCCGACCACCTCAATATCATCTGCAACGCCTCCGAACTGCCCCGCAAGATCGAGGCGCTGCACCAGCGCTGTGCCGAAATCGGCCGCGACCCGGAGACTTTGGACGTCAGCTACCTCTGTTTCCTGATGATCGACGAAGACGGCGACCGCGCCCGCAAACAACAGCGGGACCTGCTACGCGGCGTCGGCGTCGACCTGTCCACACTGTCGGAGGATCAGCGCAAACAGACCATCGCCGACCGCCAATTCGTCGGCTCTCCGGCCGATGTCGCCGCACAGTTGCAGACCAGGGTGCTCGATCAGGGTGTGCAAGGTCTCATCGTCAACATGGTGACGAACGGCCATGAACCGGGTGCCGTGGATCTCGCCGGCCGCACCCTCGCGCCACTGGTTCGCTGACCCCGTCGACCTGAGCGCCAATTCGTTGGCTGAGCAAGGGCCCGGGTGCCGGTAATTCCATGGCCGCGTCACCGCCGATTTCGGTCGCGACCTCGGCAACGTCATCCCGCCTGTGTCGGTGGTGCCTTCTGAAGATTCGGGTTCGGGTCGGGCGGTCGACCGTTTCCAGGCGACGCGATTTCAGGAGCGAGGGGCCGGTCTGGCACAATGGATCATCGTCCTTCCTGGACAAGTGTCAGCCCGTCTCCGGTTACGTACCGCGCGGCGGTCACACACTCCAAGCGCAAAACCGGGCTCGCAGACCGTGCGGGTCGCTGAATTGCGCCGTGACCAACCACTGAAAGGCAGATCAGCACATGGCTGTTCGTATCAAGCTCACCCGTCTCGGCAAGATCCGCAACCCGCAGTACCGCGTGGTCATCGCGGATGCCCGCACCCGTCGTGACGGCCGCGCCATCGAGAACGTCGGCAAGTACCACCCGAAGGAAGAGCCGTCGCTGATCGAGATCAACTCCGAGCGAGTGCAGTACTGGCTGGGTGTCGGCGCGCAGCCGACCGAGGCCGTGCAGCGGCTGCTGGAGATCACCGGCGACTGGCAGAAGTTCAAGGGCCTGCCGGGCGCCGAGGGCACCCTGAAGGTGAAGCCCGCGAAGCCGTCCAAGCTGGACCTGTTCAACGCCGCGCTGGCCGCCGCCG
>FTJU01000952.1_pt3 | contig 14467 bp, 5 predicted proteins | sample 1658961 | NCBI WGS metagenome assembly FTJU01 (sample SAMEA3914878, study PRJEB12502) | metagenome | biome: forest; material: soil | place: USA | collected 2012-03-12 | depth 0.3 m | reverse complement strand
CGCCGCCTTGGCGGCCGCCAACGGCGGCATCGTGCCCCGCCTGCCGGTCGACGCAGGCCGGCTCGTGCTCAATCCTTCCGCCAACCTCAGCCTGAGCGGCCAGTTCCAGACCGCACCGGGCCAAGGCGGACGCGGCGCCGAGGTGGACATCACCGGATCGTCGATCGCCGTGGTGTCGGATGTCGGCCCGCCAGTGACGGGAGTGCTCCAGATCGCCGCCGGCCAACTGTCGAGCCTGAACGCCGACAGCCTGTTGATCGGCGGGGTGCGGACGGACAACGTCGACGGATCGACCTCCCTGTCGATCTCGGCCCACCAGGTCTCGCTGTCGAACGACGCGGCTCATCCGCTGTCGGCGCCCGAGGTGCTGCTGGCGACGGATGGCGCTGGCGGAGGCCTCATCCTGGCCGATGGGGCGACCATCACGGCCACCGGCGCCGAGACCAGCGGCCAGTCCGGCGACTATGTGATCACCGGCGTCGCGGGCGGCCAGACCGGCCGTGGGGCCGTGGTCCGGGTCTCCTCCGGCGCGCCGCGGCTTGTCACGCGCACGCCCTTGACGGGAGCCGCCGCGTCGGGCGGCCTGACGGTGGGCGCCGTGTCCCTCACGGGCGCCTCGGTGCTGCTGGACTCCAGCGACGCCTTCACCCTGTCGCCGTCCGCCAGGCTGACGACCCAGAACCTCGCCCTTTCGGCCACCAACATCGCATTCGCTCCGACCGTCGCGGGCGGGGTCGGGCTGGTGATCACCCCGGGCGTGGAGGCGAGCCTGGGCTCCACGGCCCTGACGTTGCGCTCGCAGAACGTGATCGGCTTCACGAGCGCGGACTATGGCTTCGGCGATCTCACGATCGACGCCCCGGGCCTGGCCGTTTCGGGCGGGACCGGCGCGGTCTCGATCGAGGCCGGGGCCGTGACGTTGCGCAATTCGAGCACCATCGCCGACGCCGGGGCCTGCAACGGCAGCGGACTCCTGGCCTGCGGCGCCGGGACCCTGGCCCTCAACGGCCAGAGCCTGGATTTCCAGAACGGGACCGTGCGGGTCTTCGGCGCCGGCCACGGGGTGACCCTGTCGGCGCCCGGCGGGGTCACGTTCGACGGCCAGGCCACGTTCGACGTGGCCGCCGCGCCCCTGTCGATCGCGACGCCCTTCCTCGGGGACGGATCCGCCAGCGGTCCGCCCGGCCTCACCATCAGCACGACCGGCGCCCTGACGCTGTCGAATCCGTCCGGCGCGGCGGCGCCCGCCGTGAGCGGAACACCGGGCGCGAGCCTGACCCTGGCGGGCGGCTCCGTCTCGGTGACGGGGGTCGATGTCCGGGCGACGGCGGGGACGTTGAACGTGACGTCCGCGACTGGCATCACCGTGGGCTCTGGGGCCACGATCGAGACGCCCGGCTATTCGCGCACCTTCGGCGACGCGGTCGATCCCTATGTGGTCTCGGCGCCAGGCGGGCTTCTGACCCTCACGGCGCAGAACGGCGACATCGTGCTGCAATCCGGCTCGACCCTGTCGGTCGGCGGCGGGACGGGCAACGCCGGCTCGCTCACCCTGACGGCTGGGCAAGGCCAGGTGAGCTTCGGCGGAACGCTCGACGGGGCCGCTCCGGGCGGCGGGGCGAGCTTCAACCTGAGCGAGGCGGGCGCCTTCGACCTCAATGCCTTCGCCGCGGGCGCGGGCCGGGTCTTCAACGGTGATATCACGGCCGAGACGGGCATGGGCGATCTCGTCCTGGCCCAGGGGAACACGCTGAAGGCCGCCAATGTCGGCCTCACCGCCGATGGCGGGCGGGTCGACATCGCGGGGACCATCGACGTGTCGGGCGTCAACGGCGGCCAGATCGGCCTGTTCGGCGCCGCGGGCGTGACGCTGGAAAGCGCGGCCGTCATCGCGGCCCGCGCCAGCGGCTATCCGGACAACGACACCCGCCAGGCCTCGGGCGGCCTGGTGGAGCTGGGGACCGCCGGTTTGGGCGCGATCAGCGTGGCCTCGGGCGCGGTGATCGACGTCAGCGCCGCGCGCACGAACGACCGCATCGTGGAAGGCGAGCAGAACGGCCTGACCACCTACAACTACGTGGCCGCCGACCAGGGCGGGCAGGTGGTCCTGCGCGCGCCGGCCCAGGGCGCCGACGGGCACGAGAGCGTCAACGTCTCCTTCGCGGGAACGATCGCCGGCGCCGACAGCGTCGTGGTGGAGGGGTATCGCGCCTACGACCTGGCCCACATCGGCGCCCAGTTCGTCGGGGTGGACACGACCACCACGCCCGGGACGGCGATCCTCAGCACGACGGCCACCGCGAGCGGCAAGCTCAACCTGCTGGCCGACGAGGGGGCGGGCACCATCCCGACCTTCATCCAGCAGTTCAACATCTCGTCCTCCTACGGGGCGCTCGGGGGATTGGCGTCGCAGGCCAACTTCCACGCCCAGCCGGGGGTGGAGCTGGATTACAGCGGCAACATCACCCTGGCCTCCAACTGGAACTTCGGCGCCGGCGTGGTGAACGTCGCCGGCGCCACGGCGGCGGGGCTGATGACGACCAGTCCGGCTACAGGCTTGCCGTCTGTCGTGGCCGGCGACGAGGGCGCCATCCTGGCGAACTTCACCCATATGACATACCGGGTCGGCGGCACGGCGTTCGGCGAGCCGGGCCGGCTCAGCATCCGCGCCACGGGCAATGTCGCCATCGGCCAGGCCCAGACCAACCACACCGCGTCCATCACCGACGGCTTCTTCGCCTTCGGCGACCAGACCGATCCGACCTATCTGAGCCTGGCCACGGGCGGCGCCCTGTACAATGCGACCTTCACGCCGACGTGCCAGCCGAACTGCGGGACGGTCGCCGCGTTCGCGGGCACGACCCCAACCACAAACCGGATGATCCTGACATTCGCAACCGCCGCCGCCACAGCCGCCAGCGGGGCGAACCTGATCCCCTATGACGCGGCGGCCAATACGCCGGGCGCCTTGGGGTCAGGCGCGGGCGGCGCGGGCGATCCGCTCGGCAGCGCCGAACTCTTCCCCTTGATCCAGGGGGCCAACGGCCTGCAGCCGGTCCAGTCCTGGTCCTATCAGGTGACCGCCGGCTCCAAGAGCGGGAGCGCCAACCCGGCGCAGGTCCGAGCTGGCGCGACGGGCGCCCTCACTGTCCAAGGGACCAGTTCCTATACCTATGGCGGGACGGCGAGCGGGTTCTCGACCAACCTGGACTTGAACGTCAATAGCGCGCCGTTCACCGCGAGCGGCTGGCTGGCGGCGGAGATGGCCGCCTTCCCCAACCTCAACGCCAACTCCGCCGTCATCATCAGCTTCGCCAATCCAAGCAGCGTGAGCGCGCAGATCAAGGCCGTCGGAGCCCGGTTCTTCTCCGCCGCGAACGGGCTTTCGGCGAGTCAGTACGTGCTGACGGGCTCGCCGCCGACCCAGGTCGCCACGTCCCTCGGATTGGCGGCGCAATTCGTGCAATACCTGGGGAATTCGGCGGAATGGCAGACCATCAAGGGGGCATTTACGGCGCCGGGCGGCAGCGGCGGATCGCCGACCACCGTCACGACCCAGACCTTGATCCGGACCGGGACCGGCTCCATCGGCCTGTCGGCGGCGGGCAACATCGACCTGCGCAATTGCAGCACGACGCCCTCATGCCCCGTGACGCTCACCGCCGGCTTCCAGCGGGGCGGCGTCCCTGTCTATACCGCCGGCGCGCCCGTGCGCCCCGGGCCGGTGACGGCGATCGATGACGTGACCGGCGCGGTCGTCACCCTCGATCCGACCGCGTTCGAGACCCTCACCCAGAACATAGGGACGCTGAAATACGGCTACGGCCTCGGCTCAGGGACAGGCGTCGTGAAGGGCGTGACGGGCCTGTTGATTGCCAATCCCGTCTACGCCGACGACGGGGGCGACATCTCCCTGGCCGCCGGCGGCGACGTGCTCGGCCGGCGCGACGCCTATGACGAACAGCGCCTGACCACGGTAAACGCTATCGGCGCTAACTTCATCGGCTACGGCGACCAGCCCTGGCGGATGGGCACGGTCGGCGCCGCCAACGCGCAGTCCAGCACGAACATCCTGGTCAATCCGCAGTTGTTCTTCGAGGGGTTGGGCGCGATCGGCGGCGGCGACGTGACGGTGCGCGCCGGGGGCAAGGTGTCCGACCTGACGATCGCGTCGGACACCAGCATCACCACGGGGACGGCGACCGGCGGGGTCGTCGCGGGCCAGACCAGCCAGGGCCTGATCACCTTCGGCGGCGGCAACGTGACCGTCGCGGCGGGCGGCGACCTCTTGGGCTCGCGGATCGACGTGGCGTCGGGCGCGGGCGATATCTCGGCCGGCGGGTCGATCCTGTCGGCCGGTTCGGTGAGCACCGGCGTGGTGACGAACGGCACTCCGGTCCTTGGTCCGATCGACAACACCCTGCGCCTGCGGCTCGCGGACGCCACGGTGGATCTCAGCGCCCGGGGGAACATCACGATCGAGGGCGTGAGGGCGCTCGGGGTGCAGAACGCGCCTGGGAATACGAGCACCAAGGTATCGAACGGCTATGCGGCCAACTTCTATTCCCCCACGGCGGGCGTCTCGGCGACCGCCGACGGATCGGTGACCTTCCAGCAGGGTGGGGACGCCCTGCCGGACGGCCAAAGCGGGGCGGACTCCGGCGCCCTGGCCATCCTGCCGGGCTCCCTGTCGGCGACGGCCCTTACGGGGGACCTGGCGCTGAACCCACCCACAGCGCTGAACCTATCCGGAAGGGCGATCGCCATCCTCCTCGAGCCCAGTCCGCGGGGCTCGCTGCTGCTGGCGGCAGGGGGCGACATCGAGGCCGTCACCCTCGCGCAGCTGGACAACCAGCCGAACGGGACCGACGCCTTCCCGGCGGTCCTGCCCAGCACCACCCTGGCCCAGCTCCAGGCCCTGCATGATCCGCTCCTCCCGCGCCAGGGCGACCCCGTGCCCAACCGGGTCTACGCCGGCCAGGACATCGACAACCTCGTGCTCACCACCGCCAAGCAGACGCGGGTGGGCGCCGGCCGCGACATCGTCAACATGGCCTTCTTCGGCCAGAACGTGGACCCGGGCGACATCACCCGCATCCAGGCAGGGCGCGACATCATCGCCACCACCGTGCAGCAGACGGTGTCTGTGGGCGGCGTCGCCACTCAGGAACCGGTCACCCAGGGCAACACCTTCGTGCTGGGCGGGCCGGGCGAATTGATGATCGAGGCGGGGCGGAACCTCGGGCCGTTCCTCACCTCGGCCACCGTGACCAATGCGTCCAAGGGGACGCAGAGCTACGCGGGCGGCGTCACCACCGTGGGCAACGCCTGGAATCCGTACCTTCCCCAGGAGGGAGCCAGCGTCGAAGCGGCCTTCGGCGTGGGCAAGGGCGAGGACTTCGCGGCCCTCTCCAACTACTACCTGGATCTCGCCAACACGACCAACCTGCCCGACTACCTGTTCGACGGGTCGGTCAACGGCAACAACGTGTTCGTTCCGGACAAGACCAAGCCGATCTATGCGCCGCAGCTGATCGCCTACATGCAGCAGAACGAGGCCTCGGCCCTGACCGCCGCCTATGGCACGACCGCGGTCACCTACCAACAGGCCTACGGCGCCTTCACCGCCCTGCCGGCCCTGGCCCAGAGGCCGTTCCTGCTGAAGGTCTATTTCAACGAGCTGGCCCAGACCTCGGTCCCCGGGCCGACGCTGGACCAGTACCAGCGGGGCTATCTCGCCGCCAACCTGCTGTTCCCCGCCTCGCTCGGCTACACGCAGAACGCCCTGACAGGCGGGACCAACGGCGCCAACGCCCTGGTTCAGACCGGCGACCTGGACCTGCGCCTGGCCACCATCGAGACCCAGTATGGCGGCGACATCGACATCCTCGGCCCCGGGGGCCGCGTCCTGGGCGGCTCCACCGTCGCCACCGCCCAGCAGGCGGCGCGGCGCTTCTCCAACGCCGAGTGGGTCTATGCGGGGGAGCCGCCCGTGGCGCCCCACAGCGTGGTAATCCTGGGCGGAGGGCCGGCCAGCGGGGATGCCACACCCATGTCGATCGACAGCATCCCCGCCGGCTACGAGGGCGTGCTGACCCTGCGCGGCGGCGGCGTCTCCACCTACACCGACGGCGACTTCCTGCTGAACCAGAGCCGCCTGTTCACCGAACAGGGGGGCGACGTCATCATGTGGTCCTCCAATGGCGACCTCAACGCCGGCCAGGGCCCGAAGACCTCGTCCAACTTCCCCCCGGTGAAGGTGCGCATCGACGCCGACGCCTTAAGCCAGGTCGACCAGGCCTCGGGCGTGAGCGGGGCCGGCATCGCCGCCTTGCAACCGGCGCCGGGCATCGCGGCGCCCAACGTCTATCTGATCGCGCCGCGGGGCACGGTGGACGCGGGCGCGGCCGGCATCCGGGTGGCCGGCAACGTGTTCGTGGCGGCCTTGCACGTGGCCAACGCCGACAACTTCCAGGTGGCCGGCACGGCCATCGGCCTGCCGCCGGTGAGCACCACGGTGCAGGTGGGGGCCCAGACCGCCGCCGCCTCCGCCTCGGCGGTCCAGGCGGCCCAGACGGCGGTGGCCAACGCCGGCGCCAACGTCCAGCAGCGTTCGGTCATCAGCGTCGACATCCTGGGCTTTGGGGATGAGGGCCTCTAAGAGCAGCCGCCACGCATCCGGCGCCCTGCGCGTCGGATGCATCGCCGCCATGGTCCTGGCGGCCGGCGGCGCCCCAGCGGCGCAGCAGCCCGCGCGGGTCGCGTTCGCAGCGCCCCGCGCGGCGGCGGATGCGCATCCCGCGGCGGCGGTCGAACGCGCGTTGGCCGAGGACGCGCCCTTACCCGTCGGGTTCGCCCCGGCCGACGCGCCCATGCCGCAGGCCGAGCGCCTGATCCAGGGGCCGATGGAGCAGGTGCTCTATGGTCCGGGCGTAGGCGCCGTCGCGCAGGACGCGATCGCGCTGCTCGCCCACCGGCTCGACCTGACCCGCGACCTGGCGCTCGGCGACCAGGTCCGCCTGCTGGTCCGCGCCGGGCCCGACGGTCGCGGGGCGCTCGACTATGCCGAACTGACGGGCGCGGCCGGGGCTGTGCGCATCTATCGCCGCCGGCCGGGGGGCGCCTTCGCCGTGGACGATTTCGCCGGGGAGGACGGCCAGGGCCTGGACCGCCTGCTCCTGCGCACGCCGCTCCAGGTGCGGCGCGTCACCTCGGGCTTCGGCTTCAGGCTGCATCCCCTGCTGGGCTATGGCCGCCTGCACCGGGGCGTGGATTTCGCCGCCGAGCCCGGCACGCCGGTCCTGGCCGCGGGGAACGGGACGGTGATCCAGGTGCGGCGGTCCGGCGACTATGGGCTGATGCTGCGCCTCGACCATGGCGGCGGGCTGCAGACCCTCTACGCCCATCTGTCCGCCTGGACGCCCGGCCTGCGGGCGGGGACGATGGTGCGCCAGGGCCAGGTGATCGGCTTCACCGGCGCCACCGGCCTGGTCACCGGACCGCACCTGCATTTCGAGGTGATCGAGGACGGCCAGCCGATCGATCCGGTGCTGGCCCGCCCGCCGGCGCCGCCCCTGTCCCCTGCCGAACTGCAGGCCTTCGAGGCGCGCAAGGCCGGGATCGAGGCCGAGCTCGCCCGCGCCGCCGGGCAGGGCTGAGGACATCCTCCAAAGCAGAAGGCCCCGGCTTTCGCCGGGGCCGCAGCGGTACATGCGCTGGATTTTTGGGTTCAGCCGCCGACGAGGCCGATGCAGGCATTGTTGGTGTCGGGGAAGAAGGGATCGTCGCCGGTGTCGCCATTGATGTCGGCCAGGGCCGTCGAGACATCGAAGCCCCCGTCCTGCGGGTTCAGGAACGTGGTGACGATGGCGGTGGTCCAGGTCGAGGGTAGCGGGGCCAAGCCATTGGCTTGGATGATCGCCTGTCCGTCCGAGTCATAGAGGAATTGGAGGAATTCACGCAGGGTCGTCACCGAGTCCAAGGTGGCGTAGCAGGTGTAGCCCAGGAACTGGGTGGTGCCGACGATCGAGTAGGCGCCCGACGTGGACGGATCGGCCAGCTCCACCGACTTGTCTGGGGACTGCGCCCACTGGAACGGATCAGAAACGTCCTGCGGCAGGGCGACGGGGCTGAACGCGGCGGCGACCGAAAAGGGGCTTGGGGCGATCGTCTGGTTGCTGGAATTGATCACCGACGCGGCTGGCAGGAGGAAAGTATTGGCCGCGGTGCTGATGTAGTTGTTGTCGAGATAGCCGATCGCGCCCGCATAGTTGTTGATCTCGGCCGCCACGGCGACGCCGCCCATCTGAGGCGACTGCATGGGGATGTGCGTGAGGCTGTCGGGCGGGAAGGTGGTGACGCCGCTCTGGTACGGATTGCTTGAGCCGAGCACGCCGTCACACACCCGCGCCAGGTGGCGGGTGAGGATCGAAGACGCGCCCGAACTGTCGGCGCGGACGACGACCTCGATCGGGACCGAGGGGTTGCCGGGGCCGGTCAGGCCATAGGACGGGTTGGACAGGCGCTGGCCAGGGATCGACGCCAGGCGCGGATCGCTCCAATCGGAGATATCGCCGTGGAAGATCCTGCAATAGGCGTCCCGATCGAGCACCAGCGGACCGCTCAGGTTGCTTGGGCCGGCGGGGTTGTAGGCGAGGTCGATAGGGTCGATCGTCACCGGGAACTGCACCAGGGCGCCGTACAGCGGCGCGGGGATGGCCGTGGCCCCCGGACCGAACTGGAAACCCAGGTAGGTGGCGACGGTGGTCAGCGTCGCACGGCCGTGTGGCGGAGTGTAGGAGGCGCCGGCGCCCACCGAGTAGACGCCGATGTCGCCGTCGGTCAGCCCGCTGTCGGAGAAGGCGAACTGGGGCGAGCCGAACTCCGCCAATCCCGAGCTCGTGTGGCTGAAGCCGGACAGCGGGACGGCGCCGCCGATCGGGGTGGCCGAACCGTCGTGGGTGAACAGGGTGGCCCGGCCCACGCCGCCATCGGAGACGGCGCCGACATACCCGACCGATCCGAAGCCCACGTCGACGGGGCAGCCGCCGCCCGCGACCGGCGGGGTCGCCTGCAGGTTCTGGCCGCCAATGGGCTTGAGGAAGTAGGAGCCGTTGGGGGCGTCGAATTCGTCCCAGCAGCCGCTGGCCTGGGCGATCAGGGGCGCCACCAGAAGCGAACCGTCGCCGTTCACGGCGGGTTGGGCCTGGGCCGCGGCGCCGAAGCCGGCGGCCAGAAGGGCGCCCGTCAGGGCGCGACGCGTCAAAGCGGTCATGTCGTTTCTCCCGTGATCTGAAACGGACCTTCGCTGGGGGCGGCATGCGGAGCGTCCGCAAGGAAAGGCCCCGGCTTTCGCCGGGGCCCGAGTTTGGGGGCATATGTTGGTGTTCTGGGCTTAGCCGCCGGTCAGGCCGGTGCAGGTCGAGTTCGTGTCGCCGGCGTCGTCGCCGGTGTTGCCGGTCACGTCGGCCAGGGCCGTCGAGACGTCGCCGAAAGCCTCGGGATCCAGGAACGTGGTCTTGATGAGATCGGTCCAGCTCGAGGGCAGCGGAGCCAGGCCGTCGGCCGTGATGATCGCCTGGCCATTCGCGCCATAGAGGTAGTTGAAGAAGTCGCGCAGGCTGTTCACCGTGTCCACCGTGGCGTAGCAGGTGTAGCCCAGGAACTGGCTGGAGCCGACGATCGGGTAGGAGCCCGGGGTCGACGGATCGGCCAGTTCCACCGTCTTGTCCGGGGACTGGGCCCACTGGAACGCGTCGGTCACGTCGGACGGCAGGGAGACGCCGCCGAACGCCGTGAGGGCCGCGGACGAGCTCGGGGCGATCGGCGAGCTGTCCATGGTGACGGCGGTGTCGTTGAACAGCTGGGCGGCCGGCAGGCTGAAGGTGTTGGCCGCGGTGCTGACGTAGTCGTTGCCGAGGTAGCCGATGGCGCCCGCGGTGTTGTGGATTTCGCCAGCCACGCCGCCGCTGCCCGATTCCGCGACCTGATCGGGGATGCCGGTGGTGAGGGCCGCCGGGAAGGTGGTGACGCCGGCCTTGTAGGGGTTGTTCGCCGTGCCGCCGAGCACGCCGTCACACACCCGCGCCAGGTGGCGAGTGAAGATCGAGGACGTGCCCGAGCTGTCCGAACGGACGACGACTTCGATCGGGTGGGCGCTGCCATTGGCCGCGGTGCCCGTCAGGGTGTCGGAGCCGCTGCCGGAGAGGCCGTTGAGGGTCGCCAGTTCCGAAGAGCTCCAGTCGGTGATGCCGCCGGTGAAGATCTTGCAGTAGGCGTCGCGGTCGAGCACCAGCGTCCCGCTCAGGCCGGTCAGGCCGGAGCTGTTGTAGGCGAGGTCGACGGGGTCGATCGTCACCGGGAACTGCACCAGGGCGCCGTACAGCGGGGCGGGGATGGCCGTGGCGCCCGCACCGAACTGGAGGCCTTGGTAGGTGGCGGCCGTGGTCACGACCGGGCGGGAGTTCGGCGGGGTGTAGGAGACGCCCGTGCCGAAGTTGTAGACGCCGATGTCGGCGTCAGCCATCGCGTTGTCGGAGAAGGCGTACTGGGCGGCGCCGTATTCCGCCAGACCCGAGATCGGGTCGAGGCCGGACAGCGGGACAGTCGCGCCGATCTGGGTGATGCCGCCGTTGTGGGCGAACAGGGTGACCTGGCCAACGCCGGAGCCGGTGCTGACGTACACGAACGAAGCCGGGGCGCCGGGCGTGTTGTTGCTGCAGCTGGGGGAAGTGGCCGGCGGGGTCGTCAGCGTGTTCTGCCCGTTGGCGGCCTTGTTGTAGTACTGGCCGTTGGGGGCGAGGGGGGTGGCGGGGGACACGACATTGTCCCAGCAGCCGGTCAGTTGCGCGAGCGCGGGGGCCACCAGGGACGAGCCGTCGCCGTTCAGGACGGTGGTCGCCTGGGCGCCGGCGGCCAGGGCCGAGGCAGCCGCGAGGGCGCTCACGCCCATCAGGGCGCGGGTTTTGAAGTTCGACATTTTCAGAGTCCTTCGATCGATTGTTTGGTTGAAACCAAGCTTCACTGATCCGACGCCAGGTTTTGCTGCCCGCGCCGTCTCTCGTCGTCGATAGATGTTGTGCAGCCCGCCATGGGAAGCGGATGGACGCTGAGTTGGACAGTAATTGTCCTTTCCGAGCGACGATGAATCCCTATCAAGATGGTTCTATTGGAGTCAATCGATCTGGCATGACGAAATTTGGACTCGAAGTTATTGGCTATGAATCTTGATGAGATTGTGTAAATGGCGTGATGAGGAGTTTTTATTTTTGCTTGCACGGTATGTTGTTGGTGTTTTCACGGAAATTGCATGAAGCGATTTCAACGCGCCGGCTGACCCCATCCGATCATCCGCTCGCGCACGGGGGGAATTTGACAACCATCCGTTGAATCAAAGGCTTGAGGCGCGTCTGGACGAGCCGGCGCGTGGCAGGGCGACTTCCAGCACCTGCGTCATGTTGAGTAAGTATTGTTTACATGAAAATTACATAATTAAATGTCTGCTTGACGCGTATGATGATCTCGGCTGGTAATCACAAAATCTTGAGCCGGTTGTCCATGTCCAAAGTCTGAGTGATTGGGCTATCGCTACGTGGACAAGGCCTCTGTAGAGGTTTTTGGGCTGGCTTTGGCCAGGAGGTGCTTGCCGTGATCGCGTCCGGACTGTCGTTGCGGCAGGTGGTAATGGATCGCGGTCTCGTGGCTGCGGAGACCCTCGCACGCGCCGATCTCGTGCAGCAGGAAAGCGGCGAACGGCTGGATGCGGTGCTCACGCGGCTGGGCTTCGTTTCCGAACAGGCGCTGGCCGAAGCGGTCGCCCAGGCGACGGGTCTGCGTCTGGCCGGACCGTCCGACTTCCCGGCCCAGCCCCTGGCCTCCGACGCGCTGTCGCCGCGTTTCCTGCGCGAAGCCAAGGTGGCGCCCTTGGCGATCCGGGAAGACCGCGTGGAGGCGGCGTTCGTCGATCCATTCGATATCCGGACGATCGAGGCCCTGGCCTATGCCCTCCAGCGCCCCGTCATGCCCCTGGTCGCCCGGGCAGGGGACGTGGAGGCGGCCCTGGACCGGCTCTACGGCGCGGCGGCGCAGGCGGCGGGGCCCGACGGCGACGACGAGGCCGACGAGGCGGATCTCGAGCGGTTGAAGGACCTGGCCAGCGACGCCCCGGTGGTGCGCGCCGTCAACAGCCTGATCTCGCGCGCGGCCGAGCTGCGGGCGTCGGACATCCACGTCGAGCCGGTCGAGGACGGGCTGGTGGTGCGTTTCCGCGTCGACGGCGCCTTGCAGGTGCAGGAGCGGCTGCCGGCCCAGGTCAAGGCGGCCTTCGTCTCGCGCATCAAGGTGCTGGCCAACCTCAACATCGCCGAGCGGCGCCTGCCCCAGGACGGTCGCATGCGCCTGGCCGTTCGCGGGCACGAGATAGACCTGCGGGTGGCGACCTCGCCCACCATACATGGTGAAAGCGTGGTCCTGCGCCTGCTCGACCGTTCGAACCTGTCGCTCGACTTCATATCGCTGGGTTTCGACGATCTGATACTGCCCTCGTTCCAGGAAGTCCTGGGCCGGCCGCACGGCATCGTGCTGGTCACCGGCCCGACCGGCAGCGGCAAGACGACCACGCTCTACGCGGCCCTGGCCTCGCTCAATGCCCCGACGCGCAAGATCCTGACCGTCGAGGACCCGATCGAATACCGCCTGGCGGGGATCAACCAGACCCAGGTCAACCCGCAGATCGGCCTGACCTTCGCCGCCGCCCTGCGCTCCTTCCTGCGCCAGGACCCGGACGTGATGATGGTCGGGGAGATCCGCGACCTGGAGACCGCCCAGGTGGCGGTGCAGGCCTCCCTGACCGGCCACACCATCCTCTCGACGCTGCACACCAACAGCGCCGCCGCCGCCGTGACGCGCCTGCTGGACATGGGCCTGGAGCCGTTCCTGCTCACCTCCACCCTCAACGCCGTCCTGGCCCAGCGGCTGGTGCGGCGGTTGTGCCCGGCCTGCCGCGAACCCTACGCCGCCACGGGGCGCGACCTGATGGCGGCGGGGCTGAGGCCCGCGGCCGACGAGGAGGTCCGCCTGTGGCGCCCGGTCGGTTGCGCGGCCTGCGGCCATTCGGGGTTCAAGGGCCGCGTCGCGATCCTGGAATTGCTGCCGGTGGGCGACGAGACCGCCCGCCTTGTGCTGGGCCGGGCCGAGGCGCGGGAGATCGAGCGCGAGGCCGTGGGCCGCGGCATGCGCACCATGCTCCAGGACGGAGTGGCCAAGGCCCGCGTGGGCCTGACCACGATCGACGAGGTCCTGCGCGTGACCCGGGAGGAATGACGCGTGGCCGCCTTCGCCTACCGCGCCGTCACCGCCGCCGGAGCCCTGCGTTCGGGCACGGTCGAGGCCGTGTCGCGCGGCGAGGCGCTGGAGCGTCTGCGCCAGCAGGGCCTGATCCCGATCGAGGCGGCTCCCAGCGGGGCAGGCGCCGACGGCGCGCCCGTCCGGCCTTCCGCCGCGGTGCGCCGGGCGATGATCAACGTGGTGGGCGAGCTGGCGGTCCTTCTGGGCGCGGGCTTGCCGCTCGACCGTTCGCTGGCGATCAGCCTGGACAACGCCGGCGCCCCGGCGGTGAAGGCCGTGCTCTCGGCGATGCTCAAGCGGGTCAAGGAAGGCGCGCCGCTGTCGCGGGCCATGATCGAGTCCAAGGGATTGTTCCCGCCCATGGCCCCGGCGATGGCGGAGGCCGGCGAGGCCAACGGCCGGCTCGACACGGCCCTGGCGCGCCTGGCGGAGACCCTCGACCGCGGCGAGGCCCTGCGCCAGACGGTGACCTCGGCGATGGTCTATCCGGCTCTGCTGGTGGTGCTGGCGATCAGCGTCATCCTGATGATGCTGCTGTTCGTGGTGCCCCAGTTCGAGGGGCTGTTCTCCGACCAGGAGGCCAAGTTGCCCTTGGCGACCCGGGTGGTCCTGGGCGCCAGCCATCTGGTGCGCAGCTATGGGCTCGTCGGGGCGGCTGTCCTCGTGGGGGCGGCCGCGGCCGGCTGGCAGTGGCTGAAGCGGCCGGCCGTCCGGCTGGCGCTGGACCGCGCCGTGCTGCGGGCGCCGCGGATCGGAGTGCTGGTCAAGTCCGCCTCGACGGCGCGCTTCGCCCGCGTGCTGGGCAGTCTGGTGGAGGGCGGCGTGCCCCTGCCGCTGGCGCTCGGCATCGCCCGCCGGTCGCTTGGCAACAGCCACATGGAAGCCGCGGTCGGCCGTGTGGCCGTCGGACTGAAGGAAGGCGGCGGCCTGGCCCGGCCGTTGGCGGAGACCGGGCTCTTCCCGCCGATGGCGATCAGCTTCCTGCGCACCGGCGAGGAGACGGCCCAGCTGCCGTTGATGTTGGCGCGGCTGGCGGACGTGCTGGACCGGGAAGTCCGCACGGCCCTGGACCGGCTGGTGTCCCTGCTCACGCCGGTGATCACCATCGTCATGGGCGCGGCGG